>Ga0194061_1000181_pt1 | contig 37544 bp, 34 predicted proteins | sample SepL2221m_MetaG_FD_163423 | JGI IMG/M metagenome (GOLD analysis project Ga0194061, IMG submission 163423) | Anoxic zone freshwater microbial communities from boreal shield lake in IISD Experimental Lakes Area, Ontario, Canada - Sep2016-L224-21m | ecosystem: Environmental > Aquatic > Freshwater >... | reverse complement strand
CACCACCACCTCCTCCACCACCACCTCCACCACCACCTCCTGCCACGATCACTGTCCACTTCAAAGGTAATGGATCGACTAGTGGAATTATGGTCGATCAAATGAGTTCATTCGCTGCTGTGTTGACCGCCAACGCATTTGCTAAGACAGATTTCATCTTCTCTACCTGGAACACCAAGGCTGATGGCACGGGTACTAGTTACAAGGACAAGGCATCTTACCCATTTGCAGCGGAGACTTCGCTTTATGCGCAGTGGGTCGTCATTCCGAACCACACCGTCACCTTTGATAGCAACGGTGGCAGTGGATCGATGGCGCTAGAAATTAAAAACGCTGCTAGTGCTCTGACCGCTAACACATTCACTCGCGCCGGCTTCAAGTTCACAAGTTGGAATACCGCAGTCGATGGCAGCGGTACTAGCTACGCAGATAGCGCTAATTACGCTTTCGATGTAGATGTCACCTTGTTTGCTCTATGGAGCGCAAATCCACGTCACACCGTACTTTACGTTGGCGGAACGGGATCTATTGGAACTGGACCTTCTGCTCTCTCGGTTTTAGAGGGCACAACTTTTGTCATAGCCAACAACACATTCACGCGCCCAGATTATGCATTCTCTGGCTGGGGCGATGGCACATCGGTTTATAACCCAGGTGATATTTATACGGTCAAGAGTTCGGATATTACCTTCACAGCGCTCTGGTCAGGTCTTAACACATCGCCACCCCCTACTGACGCTGACTTGCAGCCAGGGGTTAGATCGACAATTAGGATTAATATTCCGGGGATTAACGGAACGCTGATCCCTGTTGTAGTTGACGTTCCTGCTGGAACGATTGATATCAGCGGCCGAATTCGAGTTGTTAGCAATTCCTCCCCTGCGCAGAACTCGCTTGGTGAAATCTCGTTAAACGTGCAAATCCTCGACGTATTCGGAAAGGTAATTCCGAAGATCAATAGATCTCTGGTCTTCAGCTTCGTAAATCCGGTCGGAAAGAACATTGTCGCCGAGTCGCAAGATGGATTTACGTGGAGAGCAATACCGCGGATTCCAAATGGCGGAACGACTATTGCCCCCGGACAGGTTGATGGCTACTACCTGGATTCACAAGGCCACGTTGTAATCGTGACAAGCCACCTGAGCTTCTTCGGTTTTAAGAAGATACAAACAAAGAAGGTAATCGCCACTGTTTCGCCAAAGAAACTTACCCTGAAGACCACAGCAAAGATGCGTGCCAGCGGTGGCAGCGGTACCGCAGCAATTCGCTTCTTCTCCAGCACTCCGCAAATTTGTATCGTTTCTACGCGTGGAGTCGTCAAAGCGTTGAGCGGTGGAACCTGTCGTTTGGTTGCTGTGAAAGGTGGCGATTCCCGCTATCTCCATCAAAGTTCTGCCGTTCTCTCACTTAAAGTTGTGGGTCCTTCTATCATTGCTTTTGGAACTGGAACTCTGCGGCAGATCACCGTCGACTTAGGTGCTGGTTATGGAGGCAAGAGTGCCACAATTCAATATGCGCCAGTAGGAGCAACTCAGTTCACACCGATTGCTGTAGTCAAACTTAGTTCTCTCGGGAGAGTTATTAAGAGTGGCAACGTACCTAATGGTTCAGTGCTGCGCGTTCAGGTTGCCGGTAAAACAATCGCGACCTTCGGAGTACCAGGGAAGTAGAACCGGTGACGGGTTAGATTTCCGGTATTTTTAATATCCAACAACTGGCTCGGTCCGTTGTAGATTAAAAGTTGAAATCTATTTATAATCGCTAAGTGTCTACAGCCATTCGTCTCTCCAAAGTCGCAAAGAGTTTCGGCGAGGTCAAAGCAGTTGATGGCGTTGATCTAGAGATTGCCGATGGAGAATTCTTCGCGATGCTCGGTCCCAGCGGATCCGGCAAAACAACAGTCTTGCGTTTGATCGCGGGATTTGAACTACCCGATTCCGGAGTTATTGAAATCGATGGCGTTGACGTCAGTCAGACTCCGCCATTTAATCGTGATGTAAATACTGTTTTCCAAGACTATGCACTCTTTCCCCATATGACAGTTCTCGAGAACGTCGAGTACGGTTTGAAAGTTAAGAAGGTCGCCAAGGAAGAGCGCATCGTCCGTGCTCGCAAAGCTTTGCAACGGGTCAAGCTCGAAGGCTACGAAGAGCGCAAACCCGGCCAACTCTCTGGTGGTCAGCGCCAACGCGTAGCGCTAGCCCGTGCGCTGGTTAACGAACCTAAAGTCCTTTTGCTCGATGAACCGCTGGGGGCACTTGATCTCAAACTGCGCCACGAGATGCAGGTAGAACTCAAAGAGTTGCAACGCGATATCGGCATCACTTTTATCTTCGTCACCCATGACCAAGAAGAAGCCCTGACTATGGCAGATCGCATCGCGGTCTTTAACGCCGGCAACATCGTGCAGATGGGCTCCGCCAAAGATATTTACGAAGAGCCCAACTCCGAATTCGTTGCAGGCTTCGTCGGCATCTCTAACCTCTTGCACCGCGATGGCAAGGTCATCAGCATCCGCCCCGAGAAGATCAAATTCGGCAGGGGAGGAGACAGGACATCCCCGGGCGAGGTCGTCTCTGTGATGTTCCTAGGAGCGCTTACGCGCATAAATGTGGCTATCGGTGCTGACATTTTGACCGTTCTGGCAGAGAATGATGGCACCCAAGTTTTCCCCGCCGCAGGGGATCAGATCGAAGTTTCCTGGAATTCGAAATACGAATTTCAGGTTGGTTGAAAGACCAGCGTTCTAAACCGAAAGAAAAGGTGATGTGCATGCGTACCAAGAAGATAGTGATTGCTAGCTTCGCCGCCCTTGGCTTGGCTATAGCGAGTGCGACTGCGGGTGTTGCAGCCTCACTTCCAAATGTTGCAACGCTCAAAACTCTAGGCAAGGGCGAAGGCGCACTCAACATAATTGTCTGGGCCGGATATGCCGAAAACGGTAGCAACGACAAGACCATTGACTGGGTCAACCCATTCACGAAGGCGACCGGCTGCAAGGTCAACGCCAAGACCGCAGGTACTTCCGATGAGATGGTTTCATTGATGAAGACCGGTGGATATGACGGAGTGTCGGCCTCTGGCGACGCCTCATTACGCCTGATCTACGGTGGCCAAGTCGCCCCTGTTAATACCGCTCTCGTTCCTAATTACAAGACGATCTCTCCATTCTTGAAGATGGCGCAATGGAACTCTGCTGGCGGAAAGATGTATGGAATCCCTCATGGTTGGGGCGCCAACGTTTTGGCTTACAACGCAGCCAAGGTGAAGAAGCCAACATCATGGTCGGTTGTCTTCGATGCAAACTCTCCGTATAAGGGTGCAATCACTGCCTACGATTCCCCAATTTATATCGCTGATGCCGCTGTCTATTTGATGGCGACCAAGCCAGCCCTCAAAATCACCAACCCTTACTCACTGGATAAGACACAGCTCGCAGCTGCAGTCGCCTTGCTCAAGGTACAGAAGAAGAACGTTGGCGAATACTGGTCTGACTACACCAAGTCGGTGCAATCATTCGAGTCATCCAACACTTTGCTGGGATCTTCATGGCAGGTTATCGCCAACACGATCAACGCTGATAAGAAGGTCAAAGTTGCCTCTGTTGTTCCAAAAGAGGGTGCAACCGGTTGGTCTGATACCTGGATGATCTCATCTAAGGCGCAACATCCAAATTGCATGTACCAGTGGATGAACTGGATTACCTCACCAACCGTAAATGCTCAGGTAGCGGAATACTTCGGAGAGGCTCCATCACAGACACTCGCTTGTTCACACACAGCCGATAAGGCTTTCTGCACTACCTATCACGCAACAGATGCCACCTATGCCAAGAAGATCTGGTACTGGACGACACCCACAACAAGTTGCTTAGATGGTCGCGGAAATATCTGCACCGACTATGCAGCGTGGACTCAAGCCTGGACATCTATAAAAGGTTAGCCAGGTAACTGGTTCACCATTTAAAAGATAACTGTGAGAAACAACCGCATCAACACCTGGCTCTATCGCCACAAAGGAGCACGGGCGGCGCTTTTATTAGCGTTGCCCGTGCTCTGGTTGGCGGTCGCCTATTTAGGCTCACTTGCAGTCATGCTCATCTCCAGTCTCTGGAGCGTCGATTCATTTACCGGCAATACCGTCCATTCCTTCTCATTCACTAACTTCCACACTCTGCTCACCCAAAAGGTCTACGGCACCATCGCCATTCGCTCCATCACTGTTGCAGTTGCTGTCACCATTATCGATGGCCTACTTGCAATTCCCATAGCGCTCTTCATCTCCAAAGTTCTCAAACCTAAATTTAGAAGCGTTGTCATCGCCCTCGTGCTTGTTCCGCTCTGGGCCAGCTATCTCGTTAAAACATATGCCTGGCGCAGCATGTTCTCTGATGGGGGAGTCATCTCTTGGGCGCTTAAGCCCTTTGGCATCCATGGCCCCGGCTTTGGCTTAACCGCAACAACCATCACCCTGGCATACCTGTGGTTGCCCTACATGATCCTTCCCATCTACGCCGGTCTCGATCGCCTTCCCAATACCCTGCTCGAAGCTTCGAGCGACCTGGGCGCATCAGCACGCACCACGTTCACTTCAATCATTCTTCCCATCATCTACCCGGCGATCATCGCGGGATCGATCTTCACATTTTCGCTCTCACTCGGTGATTACATCGTCGTCAAGATTGTGGGCGGCACCACCCAACTAGTTGCCAACGTCATCGCCGACAATGTTGGTACCGCCGGCAACCTTCCATTTGCAGCTGCGATGGCTCTGCTCCCCATCGCCACCATCTTGGGTTATCTCTTTGTCGTCCGTCGCTCTGGCGCGCTGGAGAACTTCTAATGTATCTCTCGCGCCGCGCCAAGATTCTACTGGCATCACTCACCTTTGGAACGCTCAGTTTTATTTACATTCCGCTATTCGTCGTTGCGCTCAACTCCTTTAACCCATCGCGCTCTTTCTCCTGGCCACCTCAATCTCTCTCCACTGTTTGGTGGGGCAGACTGACCGAAAGCAATGGTGTGCTCCCCGCCATCGCATCTTCAATCAAAGTGGGACTCGGGGCCACAGCAATCGCCTTAATCCTGGGCACCTGTATCGCCTTCGCGGTCTCCCGCTATTCCTTCTACGGCAAGAACACGCTCTCACTGCTCGTCATATTCCCTATCGCACTTCCCGGCATCATCACTGGTATCGCGCTCAACACGACCTTCCACACCTTCTTGGATCCACTCAACAAGCAGTTGGCGCTCTGGACCGTTGTTGTTGGCCACGCCACCTTCTGCATCGTCGTTGTCTACAACAATGTCTTGGCCCGTCTGCGCCGTTTGGGCCAGAGTCTGGAAGAAGCCTCGCAAGATTTAGGCGCCAATATCTTCCAAACCTTCCGTTACATCACCTTCCCACTTGTGCGTTCTGCACTTGTCGCAGGTGGCTTACTTGCCTTCGCGCTCTCCTTCGATGAGATCGTCGTGACCACATTTACCGCCGGTCCAGGAACCGAAACCCTGCCGCAGTGGATCTTCAATAATCTCTTTAGACCAAATCAGGCCCCAATAGTCAACGTTGTCGCAACGATGTTGATCGTGCTCTTTATCTTCCCAGTCTGGCTCAGCCAGCGCATTTCGCAAGATGGATCGGCTGGCGGAAGACTATAGAAACCGTGAATGTTCCTATTTGTTTGTGAAAGCAAAAATCAAAGCAACCACTCCAATAACGAGCCAAAGTATCTGCACCGGGCGTTTTTGCAGCAGTTGCTGACCCGACTTTAGATACGTGAGCGCGACCAAGACGAGTCCTGGAACGATTATCAGCAAACTATTGGTTACAACGTGTGAGTTGTGGCGCTGGTAGTCCCAGTTAATGGCGCCCACGGCGATCATGGAATATGCCCACATTCGATAATTGTTCATGCGGTTAGCCTCTCTCACTTCGTTATAAATGCAAAGGGGGAAGACCCGATGGCCTTCCCCCTTCACGACGTCACATATTAGTGAGTGTCTGCCATACCTTCGGCAGCTGACTTCATGCGAGCGATCTTCAAGATGGTGAGACCGAATACGCACTTTGCAAGCACATCTGCAACGGTGTATCCGATTTGACGACCGGTGAAGAGACCCGCAGCTTGAGAAGCAGATGGGTGCTTAATCAAGATTGGAAGCAGGTAGGAAATTGGGTAGACGCCCCAGGTACCGACCAAGAGAAGACGGAGGCGACCAACCGTGGCTGCCACTCCTTCTGGTTGACGATCCAAAGACTTGGTGAGCTCTACGAATAGGACATAGAGGATGTAAAGGAATGGAAGCGTTGAAAGAACTCCAAAGAGCACCTTTGTTCCATTGCTGCTTGAAATCTCTCCAGGGTAACCCAGAATGATCATCGCTGCTGACGCAGGAACCAAACGAGTGATGAGTGACTTCGAAGCATCCTTTGCGAGAGCAAGCACTGCAATTACCTCAACGAGGAGAAGTGGAACGGTGAGGATCCAGTCGATGTAGCGGTATGCCTCATTGAATGAACCTTGTGAAGTTCCCACGGTTACAGCGTTCTTCATGGAAGATTCGTTGAACGAGTTGAAGATACGGAAGTAATGGTAGGCAGCAATGAAGGTGACCATTGATGACATAACTAGCGCAATACGATACTTAGGCAATACGCGCGCTTGGCTGATCAAAGTGAAGATAGTTGTTGCGAGCATTGAGATAAGGCCGAAGGAGAAGATGTTATATAACGAGCTCCATTGACCGCTTGATAGTTGTAGCATCGAGAGTGATCCTCCATGTGATTCGTCTAGCACGTGGGGTCCGAGATGGCTCGGAGCGCTAAATCGTTAAGAGAAGTGTTCATCCAATTGCGCGCCTGCGCCACTTGAAATAATTGGAAATATCTAAGGCAAAAGTTTTTAAATCAGCGACGAATTGCGCGAAGATCAAACCGCGAAGTCGAAATCATGTGAGGAACAGTCAACGCCCAGATGACGACAAGTGCGGTCCACAATAATCCGGAAGAGAAATGCGAACCGTCAAAGAACATCAAGGCCGCAGAAATTGCGAACGTTCCAACGATGGCATACAAACCTGGGGTGATAGCCCCACGTAATGCCAGAAAAACACTTCCTTTCGCCGCAAGCACTCTTGAGTTTTCTAATTTCGGAACCAAACGTGCCGTGTGACGAGCCGCGTGCCATAAACCAAAATAGATTGCGAAAGCGACGAGAGGTGGGGTTACCACCACAAGAGCGAGGAGTACGGCTAAGTCGAGGGCGAAGGGTAGAGCCCGTAACACCAACAAGATAAATATTGACGCGATTGTTACTGCCACGGTGGTCGTGCGTAGCAGGTGGCCGTGGGTCCCAGCCCAGTTGATTAAGGCCGGATTGATCCGGTGCAGAGCGCTCCGCGTGCGGGAGTCGGTCAGGGGGAGCACCAGAGGGGTAAACCCTGCTGGGAGTGCGTAAATGCTCTCGACAAACCAAGGCGATTTTTCAACCGCGCTGGCGGTCTTCCATTCATTGCGAAAGGCGGCATCTCCATAGCCAAAGTGCAGCGCACTCATGACAACTACAACCCGAAACCCGTTGAGGTTCCAGGTAGCTATGGCCCAACCGGCGAGTACTGCAATACCAATGTACGCGATGATGTAGATGACAAAACGGCTACGCGGCTTACTGGGCATTGAAATTAGATGATCGATGGCCCCATGGGGGATTCCAATCAGCAGGGCTATCAAGGCAATGGTAATTTGCGCTGACATAGTGAGATCTATTCCCACAATGTGAAGGAGGGCGAAGAGAAGAATGACTGCGATAGCCGCCCAACGCGAAAAGCGTTCAATCAAGGAAAATATGGCGGGCAGCGCATCTTTCATCGCAGAATTCTATTTCAATACTCAGGAAGATGAGAGTTGAATTAGCGTGAACCATCTGGAGTATCTGGCTGCTATCGCATTTGTTTCGCTCTGCGCTTTAGGCGTTAACCTGGGATTTCGCTTGCGAATTCTGCGACGTTGGCGCGAACTCTTTTTAACGCAGTTAGCGATCGTGGTCATTTACCTCACCTGGGATACCTGGGCCATCGCGCATAAAAACTGGTTCTTTGATACTCACCAGATCATTAATGTAGATGTCCTCCCCAAAGTTCCCGTGGAAGAGTTGCTCTTCTTTATCGTCGTGCCACTCACCGTGATATTAAGTTATCAGGCGCTCCTTAAATTAGCGGGCTGGCAGCAGGACGGTGAATCACAGTGATTTACTCAGATATTGCCCTCGATGCCGTGATCTTCGCTGTGATCGCCGACCTCTTTATTCTGCGCACGCAGATGATTACCCGAGGTATCTATTGGCTCACCTACGGGCTGATTTTTCCCTTTCAACTTTTAACCAACTGGTGGCTCACCTCAAAGCAGATCGTGCAGTACTCGCCCTCGCAAATCATCGGCCGCCGGCTGGCTGGGGCTCCGATCGAAGATCTGCTCTTTGGCTTTTCGATGATTCTGCTGACGCTTTCGCTCTGGGAATTCTTCCTGCGGCGCAGTCGCAAGACTGGGCCCGAAAAGGGTGCCTGAGGGCTGCAGTGTCAGTGGTCGCTGTTATCTTTCTTATTAACTAAGAAAGAGGTAAAAAATGCTAATTAAAGCTCTGCTTGATGTCGATATGGTCGCACTCGAATCTTCCGACAAAGTTACTCTCATGCTCGATCTGACTGCCCCTGCAAATCCTTTACATGCCAACCGCCCCGGTCAAGCCGTGCAGGTTGTGCTCGACCGATCTGGCTCTATGTCTGGTCACCCATTTGAATCAGCGAAGAGCTCATTGCTCAAACTCGTCGATCGCCTAGCACCGCAAGATTCCTTTGGTTTGGTGGCCTTTGACGACACCGCACTCGTCATCGTTCCCACTCGCACCCTAGCCGATCATCACTTGCCTTCACTTAAGCAGGCCATCCGAGATATGCAGACTGGTGGCTCTACCGATCTCTCGGCAGGTTATCTTTTGGGAATTCGTGAACTTAAGCGGGTGCAATCGACAGGAGGTTCCACTCTTCTCTTGATCTCTGATGGACACGCTAACGCAGGTGAGACCGATCCAAAGTTCTTCACCGAGATCGCTACCAAGTCTGCTTCCGAAAAAGTAACCACTTCCACTATTGGATTGGGGGATGGTTATGACGAGACCATTCTTGAAGCACTCGCTCAGGGTGGCGGAGGGGCGCATCGCTTTGCAGCAACTGTTGATGAAGCAGTTGGGGCTATCGCCGCCGAGGTTGAAGATCTACTAGACAAGGCGGTTGTTAATACCGTACTTCGATTGACCCCCACATCCGCACTGATCGGCGCTCCCTCGATCGAAATTTTGCAGCGCCTTCCTTATTGGATGGATGGCGAAACCTATGTCTTGCAACTTGGAGATCTTTATAGCGGAGAAAATCGTCGCTTCGTTGTCGAAATTCCCATCCCCGGCATGGCAGCGCTAGGACTCTGTCACGTTGCAGATTTAACTATTGAATATCTCGACTTGTCGCAGCGCCAAGAGATTTCGGTAACCCTTCCCGTTAACGTCAACGTCGTACCAGGGGATGTCGCAGCCGGTCGGATAGCTGATCCCGTTGTGCGGGCAGAACGGCTAGTTCTTGACGCCCAATCTGCGAAAACATCAGCTGTTGCAGATCTGCAATCTGGCAATATCAAAGAAGCCTCTGCACGACTCAAGGGGACTGCCGCTAATCTCCGTCGCGATGCCGCACTTATTCCGGTGACAGATGAGAAGAGCGCAAATTCTCTTGCAATCATCATGGCGGAAGCCGATGAGATCGAAGCGCTCGCCCAAATGGCAGAAGATGAAAATGTCTTCTACTCGCAGAAGCGGATGACTGAATCCTTCTCGCGCAAGACGCGCTCGCGCAATGTTCGGGAGCCCGAAGAAAACAATCCAAATCCCAGCGAAGCGGCTAGCTAAGGCTTAACTCCAATTGTTAATGGCCGCATTGTTTCCGCGAAGAAATCATTTCCTTTATCGTCTACCACGATAAATGCCGGGAAGTTTTCTACCTCGATCTTCCAAACCGCTTCCATGCCAAGCTCTGCATAATCCAAGACTTCAACCTTGCGGATGCAATCAAGGGCTAGTCGAGCGGCTGGTCCACCAACCGACCCAAGATAGAAACCGCCATGTACCTTGCAGGCATCGGTAACTTGCTTTGACCTGTTGCCCTTAGCCAGCATGATCATGGATCCGCCGGCGGCCTGGAACTGCTCTACATATGAATCCATGCGACCGGCGGTCGTGGGACCGAAGGAACCCGATGCATAACCTTCTGGTGTCTTCGCGGGACCGGCGTAATACACCGCGTGATCCTTGAAGTATTGCGGCAGCGGCTGACCCGAATCGAGCAACTCCTTGAGTTTGGCATGGGCGATATCGCGAGCCACGATCAAAGTTCCGTTGAGCGAGAGTCTGGTCTTAATTGGGTATTTCGAAAGAGTTGCTAATACATCTTTCATTGGCGCATTGAGGTCAATAGAGACAGCCTCGCCATCGAGATGTTCATCGGTGGTCTCTGGCAAGAAGTGTGCGGGTTCGCGTTCTAACTTTTCTAAGAAGACGCCATCCTTAGTGATCTTGCCCTTAGCTTGGCGATCTGCCGAACAAGAAACTGCGATAGCTATTGGCAGTGAAGCGCCGTGGCGTGGCAATCTGACAACGCGAACATCGTGGCAGAAGTACTTGCCACCGAATTGCGCACCAATGCCAAGTGTGCGAGTTAACTTAAGGACTTCTTCTTCGAGATCAACATCTCTAAATGCATGTCCGGTCTTGGCATCACCGGTGCGGGGGAGTGAATCTAAATACTTTGTGCTGGCGAGCTTTGCAGTCTTGACTGTGTGCTCGGCGCTGGTTCCGCCGATGACAATTGCTAAATGATAAGGAGGGCAGGCAGCGGTGCCGATGGAACGGAGTTTCTCATCGAGCCACACCATGAACGACTTGGGATTCAATACTGCTTTGGTCTCTTGATACAAGAATGATTTGTTGGCGCTTCCGCCACCTTTGGCAATGAAGAGGAAGTTGTATTCATTGGGGTGTTCAGAATCAGAGTAAATCTCAATCTGGGCAGGCAGATTGTTGCCCGTGTTCTTCTCTTCCCACATAGTTATTGGGGCCATCTGCGAATAGCGCAGGTTGAGATTGGTGAAGGCGTCATACACGCCGCGCGATACAGATACTTCATCCTTCTCGGTCGTAAGGGTGCGCTGGCCTTTCTTGCCCATAACAATCGCGGTACCGGTGTCCTGGCACATGGGTAGTACGCCACCAGCTGCAATATTGGCATTCTTTAATAGATCGAGTGCGACGAAACGATCATTCGGTGAAGCTTCTGCATCATCCAAAATATTCTTGAGTTGTTGCAAGTGCGCGCTGCGCAGGTAATGCGAAATATCGTGAATCGCCTCTGCGGTCAGTGCCGTAATTGCTTCGGGCGCGACCTGTAGAAACTCCATGCCTTGGGCTGCAAAGGTGGAGACGCCCTCGGTTGTGACCAGGCGATATTCGGTCTCATCAGGGCCGATCGGCAGCAGATCCTCGTAATTAAACTCAGGCATGCCCGCAATCATACTTTTAGATACGATTGGAGCATGGGTAAAAAGGTGCTGTTAGCTGCGCCACGCGGGTACTGCGCTGGGGTCGATCGTGCGGTAATTACCGTGGAAAAAGCCCTCGATCTCTACGGTGCGCCGGTTTATGTGCGTAAAGAGATCGTCCATAACAAGCATGTGGTCCAGACTTTAGAGGCCCGGGGAGCGATCTTCGTCTCTGAAACCGATGAGGTCCCCGAAGGCGCCCTGGTTATCTTCTCGGCTCACGGTGTCTCACCTGCCGTTCATAAGGCAGCAGCCGATCGAAATCTGAAAACCATCGATGCTACTTGCCCCTTGGTTACGAAGGTGCATCATGAGGTAAAGCGCTTTGCTAGTGAAGATTATGACATCTTGCTCGTTGGCCATCATGGCCACGAAGAGGTCGAAGGAACCGCGGGCGAAGCCCCCGATAATGTTTTTGTGATCGATACCGCTGATGAAATTGATGGAATTCACCTGCGTGAAGGCAAGAAATTAATCTGGTTGTCACAAACCACCTTAAGCGTTGATGAAACGATCAAGACGGTGCGTGAGTTGAAGAAGAAGTTTCCACAACTAGTTGATCCACCGAGTGATGATATTTGTTATGCGACGCAGAACCGTCAGACCGCGATCAAGGAGATTGCTCCACGTGCCGATCTGGTCATCGTTGTTGGATCGGTTAACTCTTCTAATTCGGTGCGCCTGGTAGAAGTATCACTCGAATACGGAGCAAAGGCCGCATACTTAGTGGATTATGCCGCTGAGGTAAAAGAGGAGTGGCTCGTTGGAGTTGAAACCGTTGGAGTTAGTAGCGGTGCTTCGGTTCCAGAGATTTTGGTAAAAGATGTTTTGACCTGGTTGGCAGAGCGCGGTTATTCCGATGTAGAAACGGTAACTGCAACTGAGGAACACCTGCTCTTTTCGATACCACCAGAGCTGCGAAAAGATTTAAAGGCAGCGGGCAAGTCTTAAGGTTTCCTTGCTTTCCGCTGTAACCAAAAGTGCCAAGCCCAACCTGCGGCCGTTGCGACCACTAAATACGGCGCTGCGCCACCCAACGTTGTAACGAGATCAAGACCAAACTTCGTAACATGTAACCCCGCGCCGCCCACCGTTGAAATCAGAACAACGGTAATTAAGAAGTAGACAATCGGTGGATTAACGACGGTCGCAAAAGTTGTTCCAGGGCGACCAAGATAGAAACCACCAGCGACCGCGATGATGAGCGCGATCCCAGTGATGATTCCGACCTTGCCGACTTCATATTCCAGAGTCTCTGCTAAAAGGATGAGCAGGAACTGCATGAGAACAACTCCGGCGTTAGTTAAACCCGCCCCTTTGATGGGCTTGGGAAGGGTGCGAAAGTCGGTACTCATATCACTCATTATCCTCTAATTCCAGGGTGAGATCGACCTCAACTTCTTCCACCTCGATGTAATCATCTTCGCTTGGTGCCAGTTTGGAGTGCAGTTGACGTACATTCTCGGATAACTCTGGGATCGCCTTCGGGGTTTTACCCACTACCTCTAAGGAGCGCATCTTCTTGGCAGCCGATAAGACGGTGGTCTCTGCCGTTGGAATTAACTCGTTGTAAGCCTTGAGGGTGCTCTTGAGGCGATCGCCCACCGTCACGATCTTCTCGTGCAGTGATGAAACATCTTTGAGGAACTTGGTTGCCAACTCTTGGATTTCGGCAGCATTGGTTGCAACACGGTTGCGACTAAATAAATAGCCAACGGTACGCAGCAGCGCCATCATCGAAGTTGGTGTTGCGATGGTGACACCGAGCGCAAAGGCTTTATCGAGGAGCGCTGGATCAGAGCGAAGTGCCTCGGTAAAGATGGAATCAACGGGTGCATAGAGGATGACGAAGTCGGGGGAGGCGCCGCGTTCGGCATACTTGCGCTTGGAGAGCGCTTCGATATGTTTTAAGAGATCCTTGGTATGTGCGGCTAATAAATCTTTGCGAGTATCGGCATCTTCGGTTTCGAAGGCTTGATAGAAGCGTTCGAAGGGAAACTTAGAATCGATGTAAAGAACCGATCCACCCAGGAGATTAATTGTGATGTCGGGGATCGCACCGGATGTTTCGTTCCGCTCGGCAGAGCGTTGGCGCGTGAAGTGTTCGCCTTCAATGAGACCAGCGCCGAGAAGTAACTGTTCGAGAGCTGCTTCACCAAATTTGCCACGGGTCTGTGAACTGGCGAGCGCACCGGCAATCGCGCGCGTTTGGTTCACTAAATTCTCGTTATGCGATGCCATCTGCGTAATCTGAGTCTTGATCTCGGCCTCGGCGGTCAAGCGACGACGGTCGGCATCTTGGGAGATCCGATTCAAATCTTCGACGCGGAGTTTCATCGCCTCTAGCTCTGCATTGAGTTTGATGGCGGTTTCTGTCTTACTGCGATCGGCTTCGATCTGGGTCTTGTATTCGGCGATCAGCCGTTCGGCAGATGCCAGTTCACCAACCTTGGCAGCGAGCTCGGCAGAGGTGTCGATAGGGCGGTTTTTAGCCCGGGCCAGCATGGTTCCGAGGGCGATTCCGAGGAAAAGCCCGATAACCAGGGCCAGTATTGCCGTTGCGCTGTTGCTCATAGCCGTATCGTGGCAGGAAGCACCGACAAACCCCCGTAGGCTAGCCTCCTCGTGAGCCTCTCAATCGGAATCGTCGGACTGCCAAATGTGGGAAAGTCGACCCTTTTTAATGCCCTGACCAAGAACAACGTCCTGGCCGCGAACTACCCCTTTGCCACCATCGAGCCCAATGTCGGTGTCGTCGGCGTTCCAGACCCCCGTCTGGCCCAGCTCGCCAAGATATTTGGTTCAGAGAAGTTGCTCCCCGCCGCCGTCTCATTTGTTGATATCGCCGGAATCGTCAAAGGTGCCTCTGAAGGTGCCGGACTTGGCAATAAGTTCCTCGCCAACATCCGCGAGACCGATGCCATCTGTCAGGTCATCCGGGTTTTTAAAGACGAAAACGTCACCCGCGAAGGCGAACGCACTTCCGCGTTTTTGGACCCGGCCTCCGATATCGAAGTGGTCAACATGGAGCTTGCGCTCGCTGACCTACAGACAATCGAGAAGGCGATTCCTCGCCTAGAGAAAGAGTCCCGGATTCATAAAGAGAAGGCCGCCACCCTAGAAGTTGTAAAACAGGCGCAGGCGCTCTTGAACGATGGAAAGTTGCTCTCTGGTTCCAAGATCGACCTCGCTGCCATCGCAGAGTTGCAGTTGATGACGACCAAACCTTTCTTATATGTATTTAACGTCGATGCAGCCGAACTCGGCGATCAGGAATTACGCGCCAGCCTGCAAAAGTTGGTCGCACCTGCAAAGGCAATCTTCTTAGATGCTAAGACAGAGGCAGAGTTGGCCGAGCTCGATGAAGAAGATTTAGCAGAATTTTTGAAAGAGATCGGAATGGAAGAGCCTGGACTTGTCACACTCGCAGGCGTAGGTTTCGAAACGCTAGGACTTCAGACATATCTCACCGCCGGTCCAAAAGAGACCCGCGCGTGGACGATTCATAAGGGCGATACCGCACCTGTTGCGGCCGGTGTGATTCACACCGATTTCCAAAAAGGTTTCATCAAAGCCGAAATAGTGGCATTTGATGATTTGATAGAAGCAGGTTCAATGACAGAAGCCCGTGCTCGCGGAAAAGTCCGCATGGAAGGCAAAGAGTACGTAATGGCTGACGGCGATGTAGTGGAATTTAGGTTCAACGTATGACAATCAAACTTAAGTACGAGAAGAGTCCGTTCATCACTGGTGAACTCAAGAAGCGCGAAGATCTGCGTAACGTCGCAATCATTGCCCACGTTGACCATGGCAAGACCACTTTGGTCGATGCGATGTTGACGCAATCAGGTGCATTCTCTGAGCATCAAAAAGAGGGTGAAAACCGCGATCGCGTGATGGATTCCATGGATCTAGAACGTGAAAAGGGAATTACCATTCTTGCGAAGAACACTTCGATTCGCCGTGGCGCGCTGACAGTAAACATCATTGATACTCCAGGCCACGCCGACTTCGGTGGCGAAGTTGAGCGCGGACTAGAGATGGTCGATGGCGTTATCTTGCTCGTTGATGCCTCAGAAGGACCACTGCCACAGACGCGATTCGTACTGCGTAAAGCGCTCGAAAAGAATCTTCCAGTTATCCTCTTGATCAACAAGGTTGATCGTCCCGATTCACGTATCGCAGAAGTTGTCGACGAGGCTTACGGCCTCTTCTTGGATCTTGATGCCAACGAAGAGCAGATTGAATTCCCCATCGTCTACGCATCTGCCAAGGCCGGACGCTCTTCTCTCAATCGCCCTGAAAACGGTGTGATGCCAGATAACGAGAACTTGGATTCACTCTTTGAAGTTATTTTCAACACCATCCCAGCTCCGGTTTATCACGAGAATGCGCCGCTACAAGCTCACGTGACAAACCTGGACTCATCTCCTTACCTGGGTCGTCTTGCACTCTGCCGTATCCGCGAGGGCGTCATCAAAAAGGGTGAGATGGTCATGTGGATGAAGAATGATGGCACCAGCGAGAAAGTGAAGATCGCCGAACTTTTGATCACCAATGGTCTAGAGCGCGTATCAGCACTCGAAGCTGGCCCTGGAGATATCGTTGCAATTGCCGGTATCGAAACAATTACCTTGGGTGAGACCCTGGCTGATCTTGAGAAGCCACATGCTCTGCCACTGATCATTGTTGATGAGCCATCTATTTCGATGACCATCGGTATCAACACATCACCACTTGCCGGACAAGAAGGAAAACTTCTTACCGCGCGCCAGGTGAAGAACCGTCTTGATGCAGAGCTGATCGGTAACGTTTCTCTTCGCGTATTAAATACCGACCGTCCAGATACCTGGGAAGTTCAGGGTCGCGGAGAACTACAGCTTGCCGTCCTTGTTGAAATCATGCGTCGTGAAGGTTTTGAATTGACCGTCGGAAAGCCCCAAGTGGTTGTAAAGACAGTCAATGGAAAGCTACAAGAGCCAATGGAACGCCTAACAGTTGATATCCCTGAGGAATACCTCGGCGTCGTCACCCAGCTCATGGCGCTTCGTAAGGGTCGCATGGAGCAGATGGTCAACCACGGAACAGGTTGGATCCGCATGGATTACAAGGTTCCATCACGTGGTCTCATAGGATTTAGAACCGAGTTCCTCACCGAAACCCGTGGAACTGGCCTCATTCACCACGTCTTCGATGGTTATGAGAACTGGCACGGCGAAATCCGTACCCGTTTGAGTGGATCACTCGTAGCTGATCGTCGCGGAATCGTCACGGCTTACGCTGTTGATGGTGTCCAAGAGCGCGGAGTCATCTTCCTAGAAGTAGGAACCGAAGTCTACGAAGGCATGATCGCCGGCGAGAATTCACGTACCGAAGATATGGATGTCAACATCGTTCGTGAGAAGAAGTTGACCAACATGCGTTCTTCTGGCGCCGATGATGCCAACCGCATTATTCCTCCGCGTTTGCTCAACCTGGAGCAAGCTCTGGAATTCTGCCGTGAAGATGAGTGCATTGAAGTCACTCCAAAGCACGTGCGAATTCGCAAGACGGTCCTCGATCAAAATGAGCGAGCACGTTCTGTAGGGCGCAATAAGAAGGTTAACCTGACCGCGGAATAAGCATCGCGATGTCAGCGCTATCGGGTTAGATAGTGGCATGGCAAAGGAAGTCAGTAAGTTGAGGTTGGTTCGGCGCATAACGCCCGAGCCAACCTTTACTTTTTCCCCGGCCCAACGCCAGGTGATCGACCATCGCAGCTCTGCGCTCGCCGTCTCTGGGGGACCGGGGACCGGCAAGACCACAACGCTCATCGAATCGGTGATCTCACGGGTAAACGCGGGCGTTGATCCTAATTCCATCTTGATCATTACCTATGGCCGCGAACGCGCCTCCGAACTGCGCGATGCGATTGCCTTGCGCGCTGGATCGACATCCTTCGAACCCTTGGCGCGTACCTTCCACTCACTGGCCTTCTCAATCCTCAACGAAAAGTTGGGGCAAGATAATTCGCGTTATGTATTGATCTCTGGCGCCGAGCAAGATGCGGTGATCCAGCAGATGCTTAACAATCCACTGGCACCAATTCCTTGGCATGCAGATTTATCAGAAGCGGTAAAGACGCGCGGATTCGTGCGCGAGGTGCGCGATCTCATCCTGCGCGCCACAGAGTTAGGGCTAGACGCCAAGACGCTACAAGCGCGGGGAAAGTTACTCAAAGAAGATTATTGGGAAGGTGTCGCACATTTCTGGTCGTCCTACTTTGGTGCCAACGAATTACAGAGCGCGACTGTAGGCGAGCGGCTGGTTCGAATAGACCCCAGCGCAATAATCAACGAAGCGATCTATTTGCTGCAACAAGACCCGGTGCGACTTAAGCATTTCCGTCAACGCTTCAGCACGGTTATCGTCGATGAATTCCAGGAGAGCGATGCGGCGCAACGTCGGTTGCTACAACTTCTAGCCCCCGAAGATTTGGTGATCTTTGCCGATGCCGACTCTGCGATCGGACGCTTCCGCGGCGCTGATCCCGATAGCGTCGTTCGTTTCTTGACGGACTTCATACCCCAGCAAATCCATCTCGAGCAAGATTTCCGTTCGGTCCCCGAGATAAGTACTTTGATCTCCAAAGTTGGGGCAGAGTTTCATTCGCCTTCTGCGCTGCGCGCCAGGGTTGCCACCAAGAGTTCTGCGGGGGAGCAGGCGGTCACCTTGGCGAAGCTGACATCACAGAGCGAATCGGCGCAGTTCATCGCACATGCCCTGCGCAGTGCACATCTACGTGATGGTCTGCCGTGGTCACAGATGGCGGTCATCGTTCGCAGTCCAGGTTCAGAGGTAAGTGCGCTGCAACGCGCTTTTGCACAGAACGGCATTCCAGTCTCCATCGACTCTGCCGCGCTGGCTCTCGCCGAAAATCCCGCAATCAAACCGATTCTCTTAATTGCCGGCATGATTCTTAAATCGGCTCCGCTCACAGCAAGTGATTGGCCGGTACTCGAAGAGATCTTGCTCTCCGAATTTGGTGGAGCAGATGCCTTACAACTCCGGCAGATTCGACTCGCCTTCGCCGCAGTACGTACCGACCACCGCAGCAGCACCGAGATGATGATTGATGCTCTGACCGAACCCGTTGCTGAGTTGCCCTGGGAAAATATTGCGCCACTCAAACGCATCAACGATTTAATCAAAGTTGGTCGTAAAGCCGTTCGAACTTCCAAAGAGATCACCGATCTGCTCTGGGCGATCTGGGATTCCGCCGTTGATTATGAAGGCAGCAAGATCACCTATCTCTGGCGCCAACGCGCACTCGCGGGTGGTTCACGTGGAGCGCAAGCCGATCGCGACCTTGATGCTGTTATCCAACTTTTCGAATCTGCCCGTCGATTTAGCGAACGCAATGTGGGAGCCGCACCAACTCTCTTTATTTCACAGTTAATGAACGAGCGCATCCTCAGCGACTCGATCACAAGCAGCGCGCAGCGCGAAGAAGTTGTCACCATCGAAACCGTGCACGCCGCAAAGGGTCTGGAATGGGAATTTGTTGCTGTTACTGGGTTGCAAGAAGGAATCTGGCCAAACCTCAAGGTGCGCGGATCTTTATTGGGTAGCGAGAGACTCGTTGAAGCCGATCGCAGCGGCCTTACCTCGCGCGCCGAGATCTCTGCCTCCGCAGCCACTGGGTTGTTGGAAGATGAGCGACGCTTACTATATTCCGCGATATCACGGGCCAAGAGCAGACTATTGATCACCGCCTTCGCCGAAGAGGATTCCCAACCTTCGCGCTACTTCGATGAACTCTTTGAAGCCGTGCACGGAAAATCTGCAGACGGATTTACCAGTGCACCACCACGCCAGATAACCAGCCAGGCCCTCGTCGCCACCTTGCGACGCGATGCTCTCCAAGGATCTGAGTTCGCCGCTGGTTTGCTCAAGACTTTAGGGGAGGCCGGCATCAAGAGTGCTGATCCATCCCAGTGGCTGGGTACTCGAGAGCTAAGTTCCGATGTACCGGTTGCGGCACCTGATGAAGATATTTATGTCTCGCCCAGCTCGCTCGCCTCCTTTGACGATTGCGGACTGAAATGGTTCCTCGAAAGATCCGGCGCGCAAGATAGCGACTCCACGGCACAACTCTTAGGCGTGGCCATTCACTTTATTGCATCGCAACTTCTCGATAATCCAGGGCTGACTTTAGAAGAGGGCGTTGCACAACTCACTGAAGCCTGGCCAGTTGTTGATCAAAATGTGGGTTGGTTTAAAACTCAGCAGTTGCAAGATGCGACTCGGATGCTGAAGCGTTTCTTTGAATGGCATCACGCTAATCCGCGCGAACTCGTCTTCGTTGAGAAGAACTTTGAAGTGAAATTTGGTCGCGCCATCGTTAGGGGCAGCGTCGATCGACTCGAACGAGATCCCGTTAGTGGTGAGTATTTCGTTGTTGACCTCAAAACTGGCGCACCTGTCACCGCCGCTGAAGCCGCAGAACATAAGCAATTAGCGGCATACCAATTAGGAGTAGTTGCGGGCGGATTTTCCGATCTTCCAGAGGGCGCTACAAGCAGTGGTGCCGGCCTGCTCTTTCTTAAGAAAGAGACGAGGAAGATTGCCACGATTGATCAACCCAGCATCGATGCGCCTACCGTGATTGCTGAAGTAGAAGCGGCTGCTGAAGGCATGGCGGCAGCCACATTTAACGCTGTCATCAATAAGCAGTGTCGAATGTGTGCCATTAGAGCTCTATGTCCTTTGCAGGCCGAAGGACGGAGCGTGATCGACTAATGGCCGCCAGAATCGTCAATGGGATCATTGAAATAGATAATGAGATAACCGCTGCGCGCATAGCCCAGGCGCTGGCTGGAGCCGGTGGAAAGTTGATTACTCCCACCCCCGAACAGTGCGCGATTATCGAATCCCGCCACTTTGGACCGACCGTGATTATCGCTGGAGCAGGATCAGGTAAGACCGAAACCATGACACAACGCGTGCTCTGGTTGGTAGCAAATGGCGTCGTCGCCCCCGATCAAATCTTGGGACTTACCTTTACCCGCAAGGCAGCGGGCGAACTTTCAACTCGAATTCGCAAGCGCTTGCGCCAACTGCGCAGCGCAGGTCTGATTCCGGGCAACGGGGATATCGCTGTCGATGTCTCGACCTATCACTCCTATGCCGGCAAGACCTTGGCCGAACACGGCATAAGAATGGGAATCGATACCGATGGCGAACCTCTCGGTGAAGCAGCAGCCTGGCAGTTGACCCATAAGATCGTTAATAGCTTTACAGAGGTGACTTCGCCAGTATTTCATAAGCCTGACTACATCGTCGATGCTGTCATGACGCTCTCCGGTGAATTGGGTGAACACAATAGTTCGGTCGCGCAGATCAAGGGTTTCCTTGAGGACTTCGGAGCGCAGATGCAGGCGGTCACCGAACCCTCCAATGAGGAAGTACGAGATGCTCTCGAAACTGTAAGCGAACACCTTGCAATCTTGCCTATGGTTGAAAAACTAGATGAACATCGTTTACTGACTGGCCAACTTACATTCAATGATCAGATGTCCTACGCGGCAAAGTTAGCTGAGAGTATTCCAGAGATATCCGAGATCGAGCGCGCCCGTTACAAAATAGTTCTCCTGGATGAATACCAAGACACTTCATATTCACAGGTGCGATTCCTGTCCTCACTCTTTGGCGGCGGACATGCGGTCACTGCGGTAGGGGATCCTAACCAAGCAATTTATGGGTGGCGCGGTGCTAGCGCTGAAACGCTTGGAGCATTCGCTAGTGCATTTGGCGGAACGTGCGAGCAATTTGATCTTCTTACAACCTGGCGTAACGATCAAAAGATTCTCGATTTCTCAAACTTGATCATCGACCAGATTGCCGCCAAAGCAGCCTTGCCATTTGGCGTAAAGACCCTGCGTGCCAGGCCAGGTGCCGGCGCCGGCAATCTCTCCTGTGGTCTCTATATAACGCCAGAAGATGAAGCCGCCGCGATCGCAGATTACTTTGCGAAGCTCTGGAAAGATTCCAAAAGACTCGAGCTGCCAGCCGAAGAGCGCTCCAGTTTTGCCGTCTTGGTCCGCGTTAAGTCCTATATTCCCTTGATCGAGATGGCTCTGCGCGATCATGACATTCCCACTGAAGTATTGGGTGTTGGTGGGTTGATCCATGTCCCAGAGATCGCTGACATCATCGCTCTCTTGCGCTTTATGACCTATCCCGATGCCGGAACGGCGCTCTCGCGTCTGCTCGTCGGTCCGCGTCTGGCGCTCGGAACAAAAGATTTACATGCCTTAGGAAAATACTCCAAAGAGATTGCGCGCCGCTCTAACAACCAACATAGCAAGCGCTTGGAGACAATCCTTGAATATGGTCTCGAAGAGAACTTAGATGCCAATGACTTTGCCATCGGTTCTATCATCGAAGCCCTGGAGCTAATCGACCAAGCGCCGGTGAGTGATTTCTCCCAAGAGGGATTTGCCAGGTTGAAAGAGTTTGCCCGCGAATTAACCGCGCTGCGTCGCACCATGGTCGGGGGAATTACTGACAAGATTCAAATGGCCGAAAGATACCTGCGCTTAGATGTCGAAACCTTGGTTCGCGATGGTTGGCAGCAAGGCCGCCGCCACCTTGATAAATTCCACGATGAAGCTGCGGCTTTTGCGCGCACGGGTGGAACGCTCTCGGATTTCCTCACTTGGCTCGAGACTGCCGAGAAGCGTGAGGGCGGGTTAAAACCAACATCCGTGACGGTCAACAACAACGCGGTGCAGATTCTTACCATCCACGGTGCCAAAGGGGCCGAGTGGGATGTGGTTGCTGTTCCTGGATTACTCAAAGGGGTCTTTCCCAATTCATCAGGTTCTTCCAAATCCTGGACCAAGTACCCGGGTTCATTGCCGATTAAATTCCGAGGCGATCGCTTGCAACTTACCGACTTTGAATTCCCTCGCGGCGATGGCGCTTTCAAGGCCTCTAAGGTCAAGAAAGCGCTCGAAGATTTTGAAGAAGCACAAAAATCTCGCCGAAATCTTGAAGAGCTGCGTTTAGGGTACGTGGCATTTACTCGTGCCAAGTCGCACCTACTCTGTACCGCATCATGGTTTCGCGACGGCAAGAAGGCCGTCGATCAGAGCGAATTATTTACTTGGCTCTACAACTTTCTCGAAGAGAGTTATAGAGATGCCATAATTTCCAATATCGAAAAACCCGAGGAGAATCCACTCATCGCCAATCCGCGTAGCGAGATCTGGCCAACTCCTGGTTCGAAGCAAGAATTGATCCGCCAATCTGCAGCCCTTGTGCAGAGCGCATCCGCCACCGATATCAGCGCCACTATCGAAAGCGAGAGCGATGCAGAGCGGCTATCGCTACTGAACGATGCAAAGGCGATCGTGGATGAGATCAAGAGGTTAGATCAGGAAGAGTTGATCTATCTGCCGCAGCGCCTCTCGGTATCGACCTTGATCAATCTCAAGGGTGACCCAGGGCAACTCGCCCTCGACATCCGCCGCCCGATGCCACGCCATACCGATCAATATGCCAAGCGTGGAACCGAGTTCCACTTGTGGGTAGAACGACAATTTGGGGCGCAGACCTTATTCGATGACGATCTCTTCGACCCCATGGCGCCAGCCGATGTTCCACTGCAAGAGCTACAGGATAAATGGTTGGCATCCAAGTGGGCCGGGCGTAGCCCGATCGCAGTGGAAGAGGGATTCGAAACCGTCATTAACGGGATTGTGCTACGTGGTCGTATCGACGCCATCTACCGCGATGGAGATATCTACGAAGTCGTGGATTGGAAGACCGGGCGCGTGAAAGAGGGCGAAGATCTATCGACCGCTTCGATTCAATTGGCGATGTACCGCTTGGCTTATTCAAAGCAGCATGAGATTCCTATTGAGAATATTAAAGCGGCATTTCATTATGTAGCCGATGACAAAACTGTCTACCGCGAGAATTTGTCGACCGAATCAGAGATTGCATCCCTGATCGAATCGATCGATTTACTTTAGTTCGACGCTTACACCGATCGGCAGATGATCGCTCATCTTGGATGGCGCGAATTCAATTGTGGTTGCCTTCAAATCTCGCTGTGACAGGATGTAATCAAATTGCAGCGATGGCTTGTACGAAGGAAAGGTCTTCTTCGCGGTCAGAGATTTCCACGAGGAAAAGGTCTGGGGAATCTTCCAAGGTAGATTGATATCCCCGACGATCAGGTGCTCGCCCGGCAACTTCTTCATAAAACGCATCAACTTCAAGAGTTGAAAGTAATTCCAGAATGGCACAAAGGAGAGATGTGTTGCTGCCACGGTGAAACCATTTTCGAGTTCTGCGATGATTGCTACTCGCGGCTCATCCTTGGCGTACTTTAGGCGGAAACCTTTATCGGTGGGGTAGGCGAGTGCTAAGCCAAACCACGATGCTGGTAGATCGACGCGATGCCAATTCCGCACTGGAATTGTGGAGGCGAGACCAATTCCATATCCAGGAGATTGCGATTCGGAATGAATGATCTTTTCGTTTTCATTGGGACGCCGCCACCCAAAGCCAGGTGTGCCGATCACTGCGCGGGCATAACCCCAGTGTGCGGCGCCCATCGCCTCGGCCACAACCTCCATCTGATGCACGCTGCCCGAGCGCGATTGGTTCTCATCGACTTCTTGAACGGCGAGTACCTCGCCACCCACGGAGGCAATAGTTTCGCGGATCGAATCCGCGAGCAGCGGTGCGGGTAGCGTGGGATTGGCCCCTTGGCCGTTAAAGATATTCCATGAGATGACCTTCATTGGGTCAGGCTAGTAGGGTCGCCTCCTAATGAAAATCTTGAATCTGCCCCTTTCACGCTCCACCGTGGACCGTGCCGCGCATATTCGCAGCGATGAAACGGCACTGGAAGCCGCTTGGCAGGCTGGTGAGATTATTCATTTTAACGGCGTGGAATTTCTCACGAGCGGAAATTCACTGAAGATCCTTGGCGCTAATGACATTGCTGGAACTGGAGAGCGAGTTTTCCTAGGAATTCAGGGGGATACCTCTTACTTTCTCTGGTGCTCGGAGCAGAACTTGGGCAGCGCTGAAGATTACAAAACGCTCCGCGAAATCAGTGCAGAGCTAACAAGTCTTGAGATCGGTCTTGCGGTACATGGCCAAGCCGTCGCGCAGTGGCATCACAAGCATCCCATCTGTGCCGTCTGTGGACTTCCTACAGATCCAGCGCTCGGTGGATCGATTCGTCGTTGTCACGATGGCCATGAACATTATCCGCGCACCGATCCAGCAATCATCGTTTTGGTTAAAGACAAGAACGATCGAATCCTCTTGGGTCGCCAGGCGGTCTGGCCGGAATTTCGTTTCTCTACCTTCGCTGGTTTTGTCGAGGCAGGGGAATCATTTGAGCAATGCGTCATCCGCGAGGTCTTAGAAGAGTCCGGTGTCACTGTCGCAGATATTCATTACCTCGGTTCGCAGCCCTGGCCCTTTCCACAATCCTTGATGATTGCATTTGAAGCGACGATTCAAGATCCCGAAAATGCGCGCCCCGATGGGGAAGAGATTGTAGAAATCCGCTGGTTTGATCGCGATGGTCTATATGCGGCGATTATGGAGGGCACGCTGCTTTTGCCGCCATCGATCAGCGTGGCGCGAGCCATGATCCAGGCCTGGTACGGAACAGATCGCCCAGCGCTTCCCGGCGCAGAAACTTGGCGCCCTTAAGGGTCACGGTATGGAACTCGAAGAGATTCTCCAGGGGCTCGACCCCGAACAGCGCGAAGCGGTAATGAATATCCGCGGTCCACTCTGCATCATTGCGGGGGCTGGAACCGGTAAGACCCGCGTTATTACTCATCGCATCGCCTACGCGGTCGCCGCTGGTGTAACAGATCCAACAAAGACTCTGGCACTTACCTTTACCGCGCGCGCCGCGGGGGAGATGCGCGCACGCTTGCGCACCTTGGGTGTTCCCAATGCTGCAGCGCGAACCTTTCACTCCGCTGCGCTAAAGCAGTTGATGTATTTCTGGCCATATTCATTTGGAGGTAGCTTTCCGAAGCTGCTGACATCGAAGGGAAGTTTCCTTGGTGATGCCATGGGTCGCAGTGACACTTCACTTGTTCCCGGAGTTGCGACGCTGCGCGAGATCAGCGGCGAGATTGAATGGGCGAAGGCGCTGCAGACCGCGCCGAGTGATTATGTAGAAGAAGCTCTCGGCGCTGGACGCACCTTGCGCATTCCCAATGGTCGCCCGGATAAAGAGAACTTTGCGGAAGTCGCGAAGGTTTACCAGGCCTATGAAACTTTGAAGCATCAAGAGCGCATCATCGACTTTGAAGATGTACTGCTCTTAACGGTTGGAATGTTGGAAGAGGATCGCGATGTGCGCGAACGTATCCGTGATCAATATAGGTATTTCACTGTGGATGAGTATCAGGACGTTTCACCACTACAACAACGCTTATTGAATTTGTGGCTTGGTAATCGCGATGATCTCTGTGTTGTTGGAGATGCGGCACAGACCATTTATTCTTTCGCTGGCGCTACATCACAATTCTTGCTTGGCTTCTCGCAGCGCTTTCCAAAAGCGCCGGTTATTCGCCTCACCCGTGGATATCGCTCGACCCCCGAGATCATTGAGACCGCTAACCGCATCCTTAAGGGGGGAGCGTCTCACGGCGATCATGAATTAACGTCGGTGAACGAGCGCGGTGAAAAGTTAGAGCTCCGTTCATTTACCACGACGAGTTCGGAAGTTACGGCGGTCATCGACGCTATCGCGGCCTTAGATAAAACTCACTCTGACATTGCAATCCTGACTCGCACCAACAATGGACTCGACCCCTTTGAAGCTGCTCTCAAAGCGCGCGGTATCGAAACCCAATTAAAGAATAGCGAGCGCTTCTTCGACCGCGTAGAGGTTCGCGATGCGATGCGCGTTATTCGTAGCGCCTCGGTCCTGCCTACCGATGCCAACGATTGGTTGCACGATCTCGAATCGGTCCTTCGCCCCTTCGGTAACGCCGATTATGTCCGCGCTTTTACGACCCTGGGGGCGCAGATGAAGGAGGCTGGAGCGCCTAGCCTGCGCACCTTCTTGCGTGAATTGGAAGATCGTGCCGAGCAGAACAACCCACCCACCCTGCCTGGTGTCGTACTTTCCACGCTCCACGCCGCGAAGGGCTTGGAATGGGATCACGTCTTTCTGGTCAGCGTGAATGATGGAATTTTGCCGATGGGTACTGAGATCGAAGAGGAGCGTCGCCTCTTTTATGTGGGACTTACGCGTGCCAAACGGAGCGTTCACCTCAGTTATTCGGGCGAGCCCAGTGAATTCTTAAGCGGGCTGATTAATTAGGTTGCGAGATGCGGGCTGCGCCCCGTACCCTTATCCAACTGCCACAGAGGCGGGGATGTACATCAACAAGGAGGCAGATGTGTCTATGACACAGAGAGCAACAAGCACTTCACGTGCTGCGCTTTCGCCTGCCGCTGCACATACAACACACGCTCATTCATACGCCGCCAAGTTCTGGGCAACCAAGAATTTTGCAGCCTATGGACTGCGCGGAACCTGGAGTTCTATTCGGTAAACCGAATCGAGACCCACCAGGGGCCGCACATCCAATCGGATGAGCGGTCCTTTTTCTTTTACCCAGAGAAAACAGAGAGCAAGAACCAATAAGAAAAAAGGAAATGAGGAGGTGAGAACAATGGCTGTTCTCTTTAGTGAACTGTTGGTCCCCGGATGGGCTGATGGAGAGATGATCGGTTTAAGTGATGTCACGGGAGATATCTCCCTGCCCTGTCACAACGCCGCTGCAGATCTCTTCTTCGATGAAGCCCCTGCCCGCGTCGCTATGGCAAAGTCGCTCTGCGCGAGCTGCCCGATGCAAGCCGCTTGCTTAGCGGGTGCACTTTCACGGCAGGAGCCCTGTGGAGTATGGGGTGGAGAGTTATTCGTTGATGGTTCGATTGTCGCTGCCAAGCGCACCGTTGGCCGTCCCCGCATGACACCGCTCGCAATTCCCGTTGCTGCAGAGTGTGATGCAGCCGAGGAAGCGCTCGCTAGTTAAATGACATTGTCAGAGTGATGAACCTGATTATTGACACCCGCACTCCGGGTGAAAGTTCCAATGTCGGATATCTGGCGGGCGTAGCGGCTCGAGCAAGTCATACCAATGCGATGCGGCGCGCAATGGAGTTAAACCCGTCGCACAATATTCACCGATGGCGAGCGCAATAAGCCCTGATAGATAGGCAGCAGCGGCGCTCGGAAGTTCGCTGCGAATAAATTCATAGCGGCTAGAGCTGCCGTTATCGCGCTTGGTAAGAGTCACACAGCGCAAGCAGGGGGTTACCCCCGGTAGAACCACTGGTCCCACTTCAATCTCACGGCCAATAGCTGGATTTATATGGAGATGTGGCGAACCTTCGCTCAGCCACCTTTGCACGTAGTCCCATTCGATAGGGCCAGTAGAAATAATTAGATCTGGATGCGCTTTAGCTACCTGCTCTGTGCGGGTGATCCGCGCTTCGCGGATCAAATCCTCGGTGAAGTCCCTGCGCGTCTTTCCAATATCGCTATTGCGCGCGACGATTCCACAGATATCAGCACTGGTGATACGTGGCGGGATATGCGCTCGACTTATTAATCGGGTATTTGTAAACCCAGATGCCTGCAGCGCCGGAAGTAAATTACGAGCCAGTCGGTTCTCGCCTGAAATCAAGATCGTCATTGCAGCGCGATCGGAAAATTCCCCTTCGCCGCCATCGGATACTCCGGCCCGATGAGTGAGCAAGGCTTGCTCAATCTCCCTACGCGTGGAAATGACCGCTTCGCTCAAATCACCAGAAACCGGTGCGATGGGATGGGAGCGTTCCTCCACAAATCCTTGGCCGGCGAGGAGATCAGCGAATTCGGTAACCATTGAAATGTCGCAGACCAGCCCGTGTGCGATCTCCTGTAATGAGCGCCTTCCATCGAAGTTGCGCGCCATTTGAGCCTGCACGCTAGAGGAGAGTAGTAGTCCATGCGTGGGGAGCCCTAGGCGAAAGCCGGCTGCGGTTGGTGCAAGCTCGACTCCGCTCTTGAGTTTGAGATAGTCGAAGCCTGCACGCGCACTTGCCACCTGCGAAGGATGGCGTGAAACGCCGACTTACGGGGAGCGCTCACCGTTGGTTGGGGATAAAAAAATCGCCCCCACCGTTAAGTGGGAGCGATCTTCTAAACGAGCGAGCAAGCCTATGTATTAAGCCTTACCCAAGATGCGGTTGACCTTGGTGCCACACACTGGGCAGATGCCCTGTGCCATACGGCGACCAGATTCAGAAACCTTCACATGACCTTCGAAGGAACGCTTCTCTTTGCACTTAACGCAGTAGGCCTCGCCTTTATATTCTTCAGCCATGGTGACCCTCCTTTTTGCCACGCGCTCAAAGCTTCGGGAGCCTCCCCAAGCGAGCGTGTGTACAAGAGCACGATACCCCGCAGCGCGCGCGATGAGGGGTAATTGGCGCTCGTTTATGCGTAATGTTCGCATTTCAAGAGGAAGTTTGGGCGAAATGTCCGATTTTGCGCGCTTTGCGCTATGCGTTGAGCCCAGCCTCTGGGGTGGCCGATAACCCAGCCTCAAAGCCCTCGAGGAAGGCCTCTGCTCGTACCTTATCGGGATAGCGCTCCAGGTAGGCATGGAAGTCAGCGCCATGTCCTGGTACGCGTAGATGGATTAATTCATGGAAGAGAACACACTCAACAACATAATCCGGCGTGCCATTGAGGCGCAGCGAGATGCGGATCGTTCCATCACTGGTCGTGCACGAACCCCAGCGCTCGCGCATGGTGCGCCAGGTTATTGCAGTGGGCCGCTCATGGAAGTCGGGAAGGTAGCGATCAAGCAAGCGCTCGGCCATCTGCGCTAGCGCAGCGTCGCTGGAGCGGCTCTTCGCCTCGCGACGCAGGACTATCTCGATCATCTCGGGGATAACCGCAAATTCATCCTTGCGACTCATGCGGTCGGGGATATGGATCTCAATAATTCCATTTTGACGGAGCGCGCTGATGCTGCGCTTGCGGCGGGTGCTGCGAATGACCCGAAATTCAGGCAGGTTATCTGGAAGAGCTTTGGCGCGGAGGAACTTCTGGCTTTTTTTGGGATCGCCACTCTTGGCATCTTTGAGCATGGCGGGGAGGGTATCTGCAAAGAGGGAGGTCTGGAGAAAGTTATCCACCGAATCCATGGATTACCCCTTTCCCTAGAACTTTGTCAAGAAGATTCTGAGAAGAATTGTGGCATTTCTTTTTGGAAATTGGGGCGAGTTGGCATAGGTTTCACTCACCAAGTCCTCGGATAACCGTTTGATGTAGGCAAGGGGAAGGCAGACATCAAATGTGCGGCCGGGGATTTGGCTTCTCTATTTCTAAGTGTTTTTAAGGGGTTTACACCAATCCGGAGAGATCATCCGGCACTGTTGTACTCACCAAGAAACCAGCGGGATCAGCGAGATCTGCAGCGGTAGGCAATAACGCAGAATCTTCCCAGCGGTGATCACGAATCGCAGTTCCCCCATCGAGGCCACCACTGATTGCATAGATCTCATTCCAAAAATTTGAACACTCGCGCGTCAACCGTGGAGAAATTTGTAGACCCAAGAGCATTGCAAAGAGTTGTTGCGTCGGCGCACTCTCGATGCGAGAGCGACGGTAACTCTCTTGTAGCGCTCCGAGTGATGGCAGACGATCTTTCGCTGAAAGCGATGTAACGTGGTCGATCCATCCCTCGATCAGCGCAAAGGTAATTTCCAATTTTGCTAGCGCCGCAGTTTGCGCCGCGCTCTGCTCTGGTTGGAACATTCCTTGATTGATTGCCATCGTGATTGATTCCGGATTGTTAATGTCGAGTTCACCTGAGATCATCGCACTCTCAGCTTGGCTCTGAATAGAATCAATATCAACGGTGATTCCGCTGCCATAACTCGCAATGAGATCGCGAATATATGCACCGAGCCACGGAGTATGCGCGAATAACCGCTGCGCTGCGACTTCGCGCAACGCCATATAGATAGCAATCTCTTGCTCAGGAATTTCTAAACCTTCGCCCCAGGTGGCGATATTTTGTGGAATCAGATGGGCGCCGGATTTTTCAAAGAGTGGAATTGCGGCATCTTGCGATCCGGTCAAACCAATGGAGAGAGTTCCGATCGATTGACCGAGTTGGGTTGCAATCAACTGCCCCATGAAGCCGCGCATGACTGGTAAGAATCCCTCTTGTGGCCCCAGTTCGGCCGGGCCCATCTCCTTTAAGACTTTACCGAGAGCTTCAACCATGCCTTCGGCTAGCGGTTCAACCAGCATCTGCCACCCATTGATGGAGTGATCAATCCAATCCTTGCGGCTCCAAGCCACATCGGCGTTGGTTACTGTGGCAGGAAATTGGGTCTGCTCTTCAATCCAGGTATTGGCAATATCGATCGCTTCTTGGGCCTTGCGAGCATCCTCACGACCAACGGGAAGATCATTGTGGGTCGCTAAGAATTTGCGGGCAGCATCACGCATCACACTCGTTTGGAGCATCGGTGAACCAGGAGCGCCACTTGTTCCAGCGTTGAAGAAACCCTCGCTGGGGAAGAATCCAAAACCACTCACCTTCGCCTACCTTCATTCCTGAGAGCCAAACTACTACCTATGAGAATATGAACAATATCCACTCTGACTATATTTCCGCTTCTCGGGAATAAAAGCGCACAGGCTGGGTTAAAGTGGGCTCATGATCCACATTCCAGCGATGTTCGCCCAGGCCGCCAGCGCGCCAGCGACATCAACCGCCTTTGCGGCTCTGATCTGGTGGGTTGTTCCTGTTGTTCTGGTTAGTTGCGCCATCGGATATGTCGTCTGGACCACCAAATTTAAAGACAAATTCCACAATGAGACCAATCGCTCGGTAGATAAGTTCAACCACTTCCAACAGACTCTGCGGGAGCCCAATTCCGAGCACTAGAGTATTTCCATGAGTTCTTTCCAGTTTCCTAATAATCCCTTCAATAATGCCAGACCACCGCGTCCCCCTCGGGAGCCAGGTGACCGTAAGGGCTTAAGTCCCCTCGGGTATGTAGTTATCGCACTCGTTGCAATAATCGCGGTCTTGGTATCCCTCACAGGTTTCTATACCGATCTCTTGTGGTTCCGCTCAGTTAGCTTCACCAGCGTCTGGAGTAAGACCCTCTTTACCAAGATCGAACTCTTTATCGCCTTCGGCCTAGTCACATCACTATTTATCACTTCGAATATTGTCTTGGCTTACCGCCGCCGCCCGATCTATGTACCGGTCTCTGTTGAAGCCGATAATTTAGAACGCTATCGCGGACAGATTGAGCCAATTAAGCGTTATGTCGTAGCAGCGATTGCAGTAGTTCTCTTCTGGTTTGCAGGAACTTCCGGCTCCAAGCTCTGGGAAACTTGGTTGCAGTTTAAGAACTCCAGCAGCTTTGGCACCAAAGATCCCCAGTTCCACCTCGATATCTCTTTCTTCGCCTTCAAATTACCGATGTATGAATCACTCATTAAATGGGCTATCTCAACCATTCTGATTACCCTGATCGCAACCGTGGGAATTCATTACGTCTACGGCGGAATTCGCCCGCAGGAAAGTCATGACAGAACTACCGTTGCTGCACGAGTACAACTCTCTGTGCTGCTGGGCGTACTTGTTTTGATCAAAGCAATTGCGTACTGGTTTGATCGTTATGACTTGGCTCTGCATAAGGGCAGCCTCTTTACCGGCTTGGGTTACACCGATGTCAACGCGCTCTTGCCGGCTAAGTCGATTCTGGCTGGTATCGCTGTCATCTGCGCCTTGCTCTTCTTTGCGAACATAATCCGTCGCTCCTGGGTACTTCCAGCAGCCGGAGTGGTACTAATGGTTGTCTCTTCACTCTTGATCGCGGGAATCTACCCAGCATTCATTCAACAATTCACGGTGAAGCCCAGCGAATCAAATAAAGAGGCTCCTTATATCCAGCGCAATATCAACGCAACTCGCGCCGCGTACGGACTCTCGGATATAGCGATTAAAGATTACCCAGCTGTCATTTCCACGCAGCCAGGGCAACTAGCAAAAGACACTTCAAATATTTCCAATGCTCGTCTGCTGGACCCCGATGTCTTATCTGCAACATTCCGCCAGTTGCAACAGATTAAGCCTTACTACACCTTCCCAGATGCCCTTGATGTTGATCGTTACAAGATTAACGGCAAGAAGCAAGATGTAGTCGTTGCGGTACGCGAACTCAATATTGCGGGATCACCGGCACAGAACTGGATTAACGACCATCTCGTTTATACCCATGGCTTTGGCTTCGTCGCTTCTCCAACAAATGTTGTTGATGCGGATGGAAAGCCCAGCTTCACAGTGGGAAATATTCCGCCATCTAAGGGTCTAGGTACATTCCAGCCACGCGTCTACTTCGGTGAGAACGTTCCCGGATATTCCATCGTTGGCGGCTCTGGCAAGAGCACCCCTAACGAGTTGGATTATCCCGATGATTCGCAGGCCAATGGCCAGCAGAACTACACCTATGCGGGCAAGGGCGGCGTCCCCATGGGAAGCATGCTTACGCGCCTGCTCTTTGCGATCAAATACAAGGACCAGCAAATTCTGCTTTCCAACTTGATCAATACAGATTCAAAGATTCTTTATAACCGCTCACCAGCAGAGCGCGTGCAGAAAGTTGCACCGTGGTTGACGCTAGATGGAAATATCTATCCTGCGGTAGTCAACGGAAAGGTTCTTTGGATCGTTGATGGTTACACCACCTCTTCTGGCTATCCATATTCGGCGGTAGAGAATCTTGCGACCGCATCTTCTAACTCTGTGACAGCTAACTCATCAACTGTGACGGCGCTGCCCGATATGAATGTGAATTACATTCGAAACTCGGTGAAAGCAACGGTAGATGCATATGACGGAACGGTTACCTTGTACCAGTGGGATACCACTGATCCAGTCCTGAAGACATGGAGCAAGGCTTATCCAGGCACCGTGCAGCCAAAGAGCGCAATTAGCGCGGCTCTACTCCAACATATTCGCTACCCAGAAGGTATCTTCCAAGTGCAACGCGATGTTTTGACGACCTATCATGTCAATACAGCCGCTGCGTATTACGGCGGACAAGATTTCTGGAAGGTTCCATCGGATCCTTCATCACTAGGCGCCAATGCCCAGAATCAACCTCCTACCTACCAGACGCTGCAACTTCCAGGGTCTTCGACTTCATACTTCTCGTTGTCGACCGCGTTCGTTCCACGCGGTAGCCGTCAGAACCTGACAGCCTTTGCTGCCGTCAACTCTGATCCTGGAGCAAACTACGGAAAGATAACGATTCTGCAATTGCCACGTTCGACAAATATCTCAGGACCGTCGCAGGTCGCTTCGAACTTTGAAGCGAAACCTGATGTTGCGCAAACGCTCTCGCTATTGCGTCAGGGTGGCTCCGACGTGGTGCTCGGTAACTTGTTGACCTTGCCGGTCGGCAGTGGATTGCTCTACGTGCAGCCGGTCTATGTGAAAGCAACCGCCAACGCATCAGCGTTCCCACTGCTCCAGAAAGTTTTGGTCTCCTTCGGAGATCAAATCGGATTTGGAAATACTCTGCAGGATGCGCTGAACCAAGTCTTCGGAAGTAATTCAGGTGCGACCGTTAACTCATCCACCGGAAGCGTGACGCCGGGTGGTACGACTACCGGAACATCTACTCTGAAGCAGGCACTTGCCGCCGCAAAAGCAGCGATAGCTGCATCTAATCAGGCGCTCAAGAATGGTGATTTCGCGGCGTATGGAACGGCGCAGAATCAACTGAAGGCAGCGATCGCCGCCGCAATTGCTGCGGAGGGAAAGTAGAAAGTAAGTAATACCGCTTTTAGAGCAAGCGCCGATAGCCTCGTTTTGGGTTATTGGCGCTTTTCTAATAAGATTGCACTACCGACGCGGGGTGGAGCAGCTCGGTAGCTCGCTGGGCTCATAACCCAGAGGTCATAGGTTCAAATCCTGTCCCCGCTACTACTATCTAATATCTAGTTATTAGATTTAGATCTGAACTCCCCTCCACCGTGAGGGGAGTTTTTTATTGACTTCTTCCAGACAGAAAGTAATGTCATCGCTAATAAGAGTCCGGGGTGGACTTCTAAGAGGGGAGACAGGAATGGGTGATCTCGAAGGATCGACCAACGCTCTAGATGTTGTTACAGCTTTCGGTGCGGCGTGGGGAGATCATGATTTAGAAGACACTCTCGCCTTGATTACCGATGATTGTCTCTTTGATGACACTGATCCAGCACCAGATGGAACCGCCTATAGAGGTCGCGCCGCCATCGCCTTGGCGTGGGCACCCATATTTGCAGATCTGAGCAGCCGATTTGAACCCGAAGAAACATTTGCAGTCGGAGATCGAGTGATTCAACTCTGGCGTTATTCATGGACAGGTGGTCATGTTCGGGGCGTAGACGTGTTTCGTGTCACCAATGGAAAGGTCGCTGAGAAGCTCTCTTACGTCAAAGGCTGATCCCACTTAAAAAGTTAAAGCCTTGAATTTTATTAGCGAACACGCAGGTGGGGGCATTGAGACCTTTTCGCCTCCCTGTATCCACAACAAGATCTATGTTCCGATGGCCAGGGAACATTGGAGTACCATATATGTTACGCAATGACCTGAGGGAGGTAACAATCGTGACAGAGAATGACTTGTTCTGGAAAGACCTAGAAAAGGATCTGGGCAGGACCAGGTTTAAGAAATCGTTTCTTTTGGAATCAATTCGAACCGCCACTATTGATGAAGTTGTCAATACTTTAGACGCTGCTAGACAGAGACAAGAGGTTTCGAAATCACAATTGGCCCAAAGAGTCGAAGTTGAACCTGCGTCTGTGCGTCGGCTCTTTTCCAGTAGAAATCCCAATCCAACTCTGGGGACTCTAGCTGAAATAGCGGCAGCGTTAGGTATGCGAATTGTGCTCGAAGAGTTGCCCAAGAAGAAGCGAGAGCAATTGGTGCGTGCGTTAAACCCAGAAATTCACTAAGCGATTGATCGCGGGTTGCGAGAATGGTACTCATCACCGAATTCCGTTAGTTGGTCGTAGAATTTCTTCTTAAATACCGTTCCAAATGCCTTTGTTCCTCCGTGAACTACCACAAGAAGTGGTCGTGATTGATCGATTGCCTCAGTATCAATTAGGCAAAAGAGCCGGTGGTGCGAAGTACGGGCAAACTCAACTCTGACTTCGAACCATCCCGTCAATTCACCATGCATCGCCTCCCAACGACCACCTCCGGCGAATCTTTTTGGAGGTCCTTTTGCCAGCGCAATTAATGTGGTTTGGAATTTTATTCTTACTTCAGTGGGGCAGGAGCGAAGATATTCTCTGCCCGGCATGGATTCTAAAGGGTCATCTTCGAAATGTCGCTTAAAAAAGACAATCCGATGGGGATCGTCTGAACTGGCTTGAGTAAACGCATGCGAGTTATCGTTTGCTCGGAATTGATTATTTCTAGAACTCTTTTTCTGACGAAAATCTGGAACCATATTGTGATTCTAAAATCTCTGGGGCTCATCGGCGCAGTACAAATATGAAGCCTGTGGATAGCTCAAAATAGGTTGAATATTGAGCAACTCAGCACCCTGTATAATTTCTGCTAGGTTATCAAAGAGGAACGCGAAGGGTCTTATTAATGAATTTTCTTGAAGACTCATCACCTGAAAATTTAGTGAGTCTTTGTGCCTCCAATGTCATAGTTGCAATCACAGATGCATGGGTCGAGAGAAAATCTGCTCACGTAGTCGTAACCGGCGGACGCACCGGTCTGGCGATAGTGAAGGCGATAGATCAAGCGCTCTTTAGATTGCTCCGCGAAAATGTGGCCTTCGAAGGTTCAATGCTCCACATCTGGTTTTCAGATGAGCGCTTCACGACGGAAGATGATCCGGATCGCACTGATACGATTTTGATCGCTGGCTTTGGATTGAGTAAATCCCACATTGTCTTTCACCGCGTGGATGCCAGCGGCGATCTCGACGTGGCGGCTGCTAATTACGCCGCTGAACTTTCTCTAGAGCTGGGGAAGCAGCCCTTTGATGCGGTGGTTCTGAGCATGGGCGAGGACGGGCACATCGCCAGCCTCTTTCCGCATACTTTCGACCCAGAATTCTCTGGTCCTGCCCTAGCGGTCCATAATTCTCCCAAGTTACCTCCATTGCGAGTGAGCCTGTCGCTCTCTCGTCTGGCAAACTCGCTTCATATCTACATCTTCGCCCTCGGCGAGGGTAAAGCTGCAGCGTTGCAGTCGATTGCTACGGGTCCAGTCGGACTTCTGGAGAAGTGTTCACCTAACGGTCAACTGCAAATCCTCACCGACCTCTCGGCACCAACGAGCAACTAATTTAAGATCGCTTCACCGATAGGAGATCAGCATGAGCAGTATTCAATTAACCGTTGTCGGCTTGGGACGCATGGGGGCGAATATCGCCCGCCGCATCCAATCTCATGCCCAAACGCCGGTGAGCATCGCTGTTTATGATGTTAATCCAGAGACGGTAAAGAGCGTTGCTTCCGAAGGCTTCACGCCCCTCGCCGCTCTCGCTGATTTGGCGCAATTCAACAGCACTAACAACCCACAATTTGTCTGGGTGATGGTCCCTGCCGAAGTTACGCAACAGACTATTCATGCGATTGCCGAACATCTCGCTCCCGGTTCTACGATTATTGACGGTGGAAATACTTTCTATCGCGATGACATCGCAAACGCCGCTTGGCTTGCTCCTAAGGGAATCAATTTCGTTGATGTCGGAACATCAGGTGGCGTCTACGGTCTAGAGCGTGGTTATTCGCTCATGATCGGTGGCGATAACGCGGTAGTTG
>Ga0194061_1000180_pt1 | contig 37846 bp, 30 predicted proteins | sample SepL2221m_MetaG_FD_163423 | JGI IMG/M metagenome (GOLD analysis project Ga0194061, IMG submission 163423) | Anoxic zone freshwater microbial communities from boreal shield lake in IISD Experimental Lakes Area, Ontario, Canada - Sep2016-L224-21m | ecosystem: Environmental > Aquatic > Freshwater >... | reverse complement strand
CTCCAGATTGCGCTCCAGTTGGGTCTTGCCGCCAACATATTGCTTGGGCCACGCAATATCGGCATAGCCCTGCTCAGCCGCTGCGTGCAGCGTCCAGGCCGGGTCGGCCAGATGCGGGCGGGCCAGCGCACACAAATCGGCGCGTCCGGCGGCAATGATGGTGTTGACGTGATCGGCCTCGTAAATATTGCCAACGGTGATGGTGGGCACGTGCAGTTCGTTGCGAATCTTGTCGGAGAACGGCACCTGGAACATACGGCCATAGACCGGCTTCTCGTCCTTACTCACCTGCCCGGAAGAGACGTGGATGATGTCTGCGCCCGCCTCCTTGAACAGACGGGAGATTTCAGCAGCATCAGTTGGAGTGGTCCCACCCGTTACCCAGTCATGCGCAGAGATGCGCACCGACATCGGCTTGTCAGCGGGCCAGACGGCGCGCATGGCGTTGAATACTTCCAGCGGATAACGGCAGCGGTTTTCCAGGCTGCCTCCGTATTCGTCCGTGCGCTGGTTGGTGAGCGGCGAGATAAATGACGAAAGCAGGTAACCATGCGCGGCATGGAATTCAATCATGTCAAAGCCGGCGCTTTCTGCTCGCAGGGTTGCGGCGACAAAATCGGCCTTGACCTTGTCCATGTCGGCGCGCGTCATCTGGCGCGGCACTTGTGAGGCGCCAGCAACGTAAGGCAACGCCGATGGGGCAATCAGAGGCCAGTTGCCCTCAGCCAGTGGCTGATCAATGCCATCCCAGGCCAGCTTGGTTGAGCCTTTGCGGCCGGCGTGGCCAATTTGCATCGCCATCTTGGCTGTGCTGTTGGCATGCACAAAGCCAACAATGCGCTTCCATGCCTGGGTCTGCTCGTCATTCCAGATGCCCGCACACCCGGGGGTGATGCGTGCGTCGGCCGAGATGCAGGTCATCTCCGTGACGACGAGCGCTGCGCCACCCAGGCCACGCGCTGTGTAATGCTGGAAGTGGAAATCATCAGGCAAGCCATCGGCGGCCGAATAAGTGCACATGGGTGACACCACGACGCGGTTGGAAAGCGTCATGCCGCGCAGTTTGAATGGCGTGAACATCGGCGGAATCGGCTTGGCGGGCAGGCCGCACTTCTGGGCAAACCAGGTATCCACACTTTCGACGTATTTCGGGTCGCGCAGCTTCTGGTTGGCGTGACCGACGCGCTGGCTGGAGGTCAGCAGTGAGAACGCGAGTTGCTCGGGCTCCATGTGAACGTAGCGCTCAATGTCCTCGAACCAGGTCATGCGGTTGCGCGCCGCACTTTGCAACTTGAGTGCCTCGATTTCGCGCTCGGCCTGGTAGCGCGCCAGGCGCTCTGGAACGGTGCCTTCAGAACTATTGAGCACCTTGGCCAAGGATATGGCATCTTCCATAGCCAGTTTGGTGCCTGAGCCAATGGCAAAGTGGGCCGTGTGTGCGGCATCACCAATGAGCACAATATTGTCCTTGTGCCAGCGCTCGCACAAGACCCGATTGAACTTGATCCACATCGCGGAACCCCGCAGGTGGCGGGCGTTGGAGATCAGTTTGTGGCCATCAAGGAGGTCGGCAAACAGGTTCTCGCAAAAGGCAATCGATTGATCGACCTCGAACTTGTCCATGCCAGCCTTGAGCCAGGTGGTCTCAGGGGTTTCCACAATGAAGGTGGACATCTCTTCGTTGAACCGGTAGGCATGCAGGTTGAACCAACCGAACTCGGTTTGCTTGAAGGCAAATGTGAAGGCGTCGAGCTTCTTCTGGGTACCCAGCCAGATGAAGCGGCAGGTGCGCAGGTCGATGCGCGGATTGAAGTGCGCTTCGTGCTTGGCGCGCGTGGTCGAGAACACGCCATCGGCACCGACGACCAGGTCGTATTCCTTGGTATAGATGTCGGTATCGGTGATCTCTTGCTCCCACAGCATCTTGACACCCAGTTCAGCGGCGCGGTGCTGAAAAATCTGAAGCAACTTCAGACGTGCAATGCCGCAAAAACCGTGGCCACCTGAGGTGATTTTTCGGCCTTTGAAGTGGACATCAATGTCGTCCCAATGGTGGAAATTGGCTTCAATTTCATTGACTACCTGCTCATCAGCATCCCGGAAGCCATCCATGGTTTTGTCGGAAAAGACGATGCCCCAGCCAAAGGTGTTGTCGGCGGCGTTACGGTCAATCACAGTGATGTCGTGCGCCGGGTTGGCCTTCTTCATCAAGATTGCGAAATACAAACCCGCGGGTCCCCCGCCTAAACATGCGATACGCATTGCGTCTCTCCTATCGTTGAGTCGTCAAAACTGCCGCCTGGCATGGCGACTCGGTTCGATGCCGAATAGTCTGCAATTGCAAGACCGTCGGGTTGACTGGGTGTACTTTATTTGTGAATAGTTCATATGTAAAGTATATTTTGACTCAATTTTTTAGGTGTTTACCCGTGCGCGGTCCGCATTCATTGGGGTCGCAATCCCGACTTGGCGGCTGTCGGCCGATCGTGAGCGGATGTATAAAGCGGGAGGCTTGTTGTAAACGGTAGTCGCCAAGTCAACCTGAGGAACCCCATATGAACCATTCATTCACCCGTCTGACCACAGCGCTGGTTCTGGGTCTGCTGGCGTTAACGGCCCAGGCGGATACCTGGCCTTCGCGCCCCATCAAATTTGTCGTGCCATTCGGTCCAGGCGGCGCCAATGATTTGGTGGCGCGTGCAGTTGCTGAAGGCGTTGCGAAGCAATTGGGGCAAGCCGTTGTGGTGGAGAACAAACCCGGTGCAGGATCTGTGTTGGGGGCTGATGTGGTTGCCAAGTCAGCGCCAGACGGCTACACCTTTTTGACGCCGGCGGCCGGTGTCATCACCAACGCAATGATCAAGAGCAAGATGCCCTACAAAGAGGACGATTTGGTGCCTGTGGCCATGATGGCGGTCAGTCCGTCCATCATCGTCGTTCCAATGGACTCACCGATCAGGGACCTCAAAGGTCTCGTGGCGGCCTCCAAAACCGGTGTGGGGTTGAACTTTTCCACAGCAGGTACGGGAAGCACGCCGCATTTTGTGGCCGAAATGCTGCGCCATGAAGCTGGGGCAAAGTTGCAGGTTATTCCCTACAAGAGCGGGTCTGAGGGTGTGTTCGCCGTCATGGGCAAACAGGTTGATGCGACGTCTGAGGCCAGCGTGGTTGTTCTGCCGCAGATCAAGGGCGCCAAACTGCGCGCCATTGCGTCGACCTGGAGCAGTCGCATCGCAGAGTTGCCGGATTTGCCGACCGCCAAGGAACAAGGCTTCTCCGGCGTGCTGATTGGGCATTGGTCTGGCGTGTTTGCACCCAAGGGTACCCCCGACGAAATCCTGGACAAGATGAACCGCGCAGTGGATGCTGCACTCAAGACCTCCGAGCTGCGCGCACGCCTGATTCCACAGGGCATTGACCCGGTGGGTGGTTCACGCGTCGATTTCACCAAGTTCATCGCTGCAGAGAAAGCGCGGTTGGCGCCCATCGCCCGCAGTGCAGATATGAGGGAGGACTGACGGGGTGGCCGCATTCGGGATGAAATCCCTCGTGGTCTTGAGTCACAAGTGCGCCGCAATGGCCTTTGTGCTGGCGTTGGTTGCGTGCTCGTCTGCTCCGCCGATACATGATCCGGTTGTGCAGATGCCGTTGCGTGAGGTGCCATCGCGCCTGACTCTGGATCAGGCCCACGATGTGACGATCTATGCCATCAGTCTGGTGGGTACACCCTACCGCCATGGGGGAAACACGCCAGAAGCGGGCTTTGACTGTAGCGGGCTCATCGGCCACGTGTACAAGGCTCGGGGCGCCATAGCCATGCCCCGCACTGTGGCTCGCTTGCAAGATGCGGGGCAGTCGGTGCCACCAGACAGTGTTCGAACCGGTGACCTGGTGCTATTCGGCCAGCGAGGCGAGGCCACCCACGCCGGCATTTATGTGGGCGACAACCGTTTCGTGCATGCACCGTCTACCGGTGGTGAAGTTCGCTTGGAAAGCCTATCGTCCAAATACTGGGCAGCCCAACAAGTCGCGTTCAGACGGCCATGACACTAGGCTTTCACCACGAACGCGCCGCGAAGTGCATCAGTATCAAAGCCCTGCGAATTTCCGTTCTGCGTGGCAAACCGGTAGAGTGCTGCGGCGTAGATGCCAGACAGGGCGCCATGCACCAGGAATGACAGCAGTACGGCACCAATCGTCAGAACCAGGCTAAACACAATCAGGATAGCGCTTCCGCCGGTTGCGGCAGTAACGACAAGCGCTAAACCCAGTGCCACTACGAAGAACTGAATCAAGGAAAATGCAACACCCAAGCCGGCCTGACCTACCAGGTTTTCGCCCCAGGTGCGTTTCAAAATCAGGGCGCTTTCCTTTACTGCCTCTACGGGCCCCACGTCACGCGCTACCAAAACCGGCACGACCAGATAGGTCGCCACGGTCCAGCCTGCGCCCAGCAGGCCGACAATGATGCGGCCCAAGAATCCAACCCGCTCGGCAACGGCACGTAGCAGCATACCAACCGTTGCGGCGATGGCTGCGTAGCCAAGAATCGACGTCCACTTGGAGGCCGCCATGCGCAAGCCGTCCGAGAGTGTGGGCGTGCCACCGTCCAATCTGATCATGGCGGCACCCACGAGAGCTGCATTGAAGAAAAAGATGACGAAGTACTGCGTGAGATAGAACAAAAAACCAATGGCATAAAACGTGCCACTGCTGACGGCGGAGCCGTGACCGGATCGGCTGCCGAAAACAACCCAACCCATAACGGGTATGGCAAAGGAGGCAAGAACCGCCAACATGGCCATGGAAGATACCAGCGGAAACAGAAGTAACTTACGGTCTTGCTTCAATACGGCAGCACTGGCCTTGACGAGTTGCCAGCTGCGCGAAAGACGTTCAAACATGGTTGGATTCTCCGGATTAATGGTCGGCAGGCGGGCCCTGTCGGTTGAATTGAGAGCGTCGCATTAACAGTAGGAGCGGCAGCGCTGCCAGCATCATCACACCAAATACCAGAAATAGGTGCTCAAAAGCCAGCATGGCGGCCTGTTTGCGCAGCATGCCGTCGAGCAGCATCAGAGCCTTTTGATGTGAGGCGGCTTCGTTGTTGCCATGCGACCGCATCAGCTGTTCCAGCTGCGCCAAGCGGTGGGTCGCTGCGTCGGTGAACTGGCTGATATGGTGAAGCATTTCGCCCCGGTTACTTTCCTGGAATTGCGAAAAAAGGGTGGCCGAACTGGCAATTCCCACCGAACCGCCCAGCTGGCGCAAAAGTGCGTACAGCCCGCTGGCAGGCGCAATTTGTTGGGGTGGCAAGTCGCCCAGGGCGAGGTTGTTCAGCGGAATAAAGACCATGCCCAGGCCCACGCCGCGCAGCACCATGGGCCAGAAAAAGTCGTCGGCGCCGGACTGCACAGTGAACAGTGAGTGCGACCACATGGAGTAAGCAAAGATCAAACCACCCATTACCACCAGCAGGCGAAGATCGACTTTGAGTTTGGGAATCATCTTGCCGACGATGGCCATGGTCACTCCAGATGCAATGGCGCCTGGTAGCACGGCCATTCCAGTGTCCCAGGCGGTAAAGCCAATCAGCGTTTGGGCATAGACCGGAAACACGAAAACCACGCTGAACAGCGCGGCACCGACTACGAAGCCAAATACCAGTGACACGGCGAACTGACCATTTTTCAGAATACGCAGATCAACGATGGGGTGCGGGTGGCGCAGCTCGTTCCAAACAAACAACGCCATGGCGCTGGCGCTGGTCATGGCATAGGCAATGATCTCGCGAGAGGCCCACCAATCCATCTTGCCCCCACGCTCCAGCATGGTTTGCAGGCAACCAATGCCGATGGTCAGCAACAGCAGGCCGGCAAAGTCAACCTTTTCGGCGCGGCTGCCAAATCTTTGTTCCGGTACGTACATCAGTGCCAGAAGCAGGGCAACGGCGCCCAGCGGGATGTTGATGTAAAAAATCCACGGCCAAGAAGCGGCGTCGGTAATGTATCCGCCCAGTGTGGGGCCAAGCATGGGCCCGGTCATGATGCCCAGCCCAAAGATTGCCATGCCGGTGCCTGCCTCTTCGGGAGGGAAGGTCTCGAACAGTGTGGCCTGTGCGGTCGATATCAACCCGCCACCACCTAGCCCCTGCACGATACGCCAGAACACCAGACCGCCCAGCGTGTCGGCATTGCCGCACATGAAGGACGAGAACACAAAAAGCATGATCGACAGCGCAAAGTAGTTGCGCCGCCCGAACCAGTTGGCCAGCCAGCTGGAGATGGGAAGCACGATGACGTTTGCCACCACATAGCCAGTGGAGACCCAGGTGATTTCATCCAGTGTCGCGCCTAGCGAGCCCATCATGTGGGGAACGGCGACGTTGACGATGCTGGTGTCCACCAGTTCCAGAACGGAGGCCAGCGTCACCGTCATCGCAATCAGGATGCGCGCGCGGTAGATTTCCTCGGGCGTCTGGACCCGCCGCAGCGAGGGGGCAATCGGTTTCACGCCGACCTCAGCGGGTGGTGATGACCACGGTCACGCTCATGCCCGGACGCAGCAGGCGCGTGGCATCGTCCGATTGCTGGATGCGAATGCGCACCGGGATGCGCTGGATCACCTTGGTGAAGTTACCGGTGGCGTTGTCAGGCGGCAGCAGTGCAAAGCGCGCGCCGGTGGCAGGGCTGATGGATTCCACCTGGCCTTGAACCGCCACGCCGGGGTAGGCGTCAATTTCCACGCTGGCGCTTGCGCCCAGCTTGACATCCTTCATTTCGGTTTCCTTCAGGTTGGCGGTGACCCACAGGTCGGACAGCGGAACCACTGACAGCAGGGGCTGGCCGGCTTGCACCAGTTGGCCTGGCTCCACGTTTCTGGCTGCGACCACACCGCTGGTAGGGGCCGCGATACGCGTGTCGGCCAGTTGGTTAGCGGCCAGGTCGCGTGCAGCGCGGGCAGCTTCGACCTTGGCCTGGGCGGCGGTCAAGGCGGCGCTGCTGGCGGTGATTTGCTCAGAAGCGGAGTTGGCGCTTTGTTTGCTGGTTTCCACTTGAGCCAGTGCAGCGCGGGCAGCGGCTTGGGCGGCGTCCAGCGCTTGCGGTGAGAGCATTTTCTGGGCGACCAGGTCGCGCGTGCGCTCCAGGTCCTTTTGGGCCTTGTCTGCATTGGCCAGCGCCAACTCTACCGTGGAGCGGGCCGCCGCAGCGGTGGCGCGCGCAGCCGACACCTGAGCGCCTGCCTGGCCCGTGTGCTGATTGCTGCCCGCTCCAGCGACGGCCAACGCCAGATCGGCCTCGGCCTGGGCCAGCCGGGCGCGGTAGTCGCGGTCGTCAATGCGTGCCAGCAGGTCACCCGCCTTCACGGCCTGGTGCTCTTTGACCACTACTTCAGCAACGAACCCGCCCACACGCGGCAACACGGGCACGATGTGCGAGTCCACCTGCGCGTTGTCGGTCGTGATGTGGGATTGCCCCCAGTACCACTTCCAGCCCATCCATCCGCCAATGGCCAGCAGGGTGAGCAGCATGATCAAGCGGGCACGGTTGGGTTTGCTTGCCGTGGCCGTGTCGGGTGCAACGTTGGTTTGTACGGACGAAGAATCTGGGCTGGTGTCGCTCATGGATAGTTTTTGTGCGTTTTGAGGAGGCGGTCTTCTTTGCTGACCAATTGGTCATTATTATAGGTTTCTAGCCAACGCCACATCCACCACACAGTCGTAAAAGGTTGGGCCCGCACCCATGTCGGTCAGATTCTGGCTGGTGAGTTCGTTGACATTGGTGCCGGCCAGCCCCAGCTTGCGCCACCAAACACCGAGTCCATGGACTACGCCTGGTCGCGCACGTTTGGAGACAACCGCTTTGCAGATGTACTCGCCGCGCGGGTTGAATACCCGAACGACGTCACCAGACTGGATGGCGCGTGCATGCGCATCCTGCGGGTGCATTTCCAGAATGGGTTCGCCCTCAATATCGCGCAGGCTCTTCACATTGACAAAGGTGGAATTCAGGAAGTTGCGTGCCGGGGGTGAAATCATGGCCAGCGGGTACAGTGCTGAACTGTCGGCCACCTCGTGATTGGGGACATGGTTGGGAAAACCGTCCTGCCCCTGGGCTTGTAGTCGTGCACTAAAAAATTCGCAGCGGCCCGAGGGTGTCGGGAAACCGCCCTCGGCAAACGGTGCATCTGCCATAGGCAGCTTCGCAAAGCCCTGGCGTAGCAGCAGGTCAAAGTCGACCGCCGGCCCATAAGCCGTGCGGCAGAGACTCTCGTCGTTCTCGCTAAAACAGGGATCGAGAAAGCCCGGGTCAGCAAGTCCCATGTGCGCTGCCAACTCACGGAAAATCTGCGTGTTGGACTTGGCTTCGCCTACTGGCGCGATGGCAGGGCGGTTGAGTAGAACGTCGGTGTGGCCGTAGCTCAGGTGCACGTCCCAATGCTCCAGTTGCGTGGTGGCGGGCAGGATGTAGTCGGCGTAATCGGCGGTGTCGGTCTGGAAGTGCTCTAGCACAACGGTGAAAAGATCCTCCCTCGCAAAACCGGCCACAACCTTGCTGGAGTCTGGTGCCACGGCGACGGGATTGCTGTTGTAGACCACCAGCGCCTCGATGGCGGGGCCAAACTCGGGCGAGGCTCCACGCAGCAGATCGTTGCCAATCGTCACCATGTTGATGGTGCGCGGTGAGCGCCCGGCCAGCAGGTCCGGGCGTTGCAGCGCCTGTCGGTTCACAGGAAACAGGCTGGAACTGGACAGCAGCACACCACCTGAACGGTGCCGCCAAGCTCCGGTCAGAGCGGGCAGGCAGGCAATGGCCCGCACGGCGTTGCCACCACCTTTGACCCGTTGTAGTCCATAGTTCATGCGGATGGCTGCGGGCTCGCCACGCTGCATACAGTTGGCATAGTCCCGCGCCAGTGAGGTGATTTGCTCCACCGAAATACCACACACCTCGGCTGCACGCTCGGGCGGCCACTGCATTGCCCTATCCCGAAGTGCCTCCCAACCCAGGGTGTACTGGGCGATGTAGTCGTGGTCCAGCCAGTCATTGGCGATCAGCTCGTGCATCATTGACAGCGCGAGCGCGGCGTCAGTGCCAGGCATCAGGGCAATGTGTTCATGGCATTTTTCTGCCGTTTCGCTTTTGCGTGGGTCAATGCAAATCAGCTTGGCGCCGTTGCGCCTGGCCACCTGGGCGTAGCGCCAGAAGTGCAGATTGCTGGTAATCGAATTGCTGCCCCAGATGAGGATCAGTTTGGACTCGGCAAAAAACTCCACCCGCATGCCCACCTTGCCGCCCAGCGTCTGGATCAGGCCCTCGCCACCCGCTGTGGAACAGATGGTGCGGTTCAACAACGAGGCGCCTAATTGGTGAAAGAAGCGTGCGGCAATGCTCTCGCTCTGCACCAGCCCCATGGTGCCAGCGTAGCTGTAGGGCAGGATGGCTTGGGCCGATCCTGGGCCGCGCGTGGCAATAGCCTTCAATCGGCCTGCGATATCGGTCAGTGCCGACCCCCAGCTGACCGGCTCAAACTGCCCGGAGCCCTTGGGCCCGCTGCGCCTGAGCGGATGCAGGATGCGCTCGGGGTGGTAGGTCCGCTCGGTGTAGCGCGACACTTTGGCGCACAGGACGCCATCAGTATGGGGGTGGTCCGAGTTACCGTGGACTTTGGTGGCAACGCCGTCCTGCACTGTGGTGATCAGGGAGCAGGTGTCGGGGCAGTCGTGTGGGCAGGCACCGATGACGTTCACCGGGCCAGCGACGGGGATAGGGAAATTTGAATCACGCATGGGGGTCATGGTAAAGCCAGTGGCGTAATAATGCCCTATCGCCCAACGGATTTACTGGCACACCACCTATGAAATTGATTGACGAACTGGTATCGGCTAGCCCCTCCATTGCGGCCATCCGGCGCGACATCCACGCGCACCCCGAACTGTGTTTTGAGGAAAATCGAACAGCAGATGTCGTGGCGGCCCAACTGACGCAGTGGGGCATCCCGGTGCACCGCGGCATGGGCACCACCGGCGTAGTGGGTATTGTCAAGGCGGGCACGTCTGACCGCGCGATTGCCTTGCGCGCCGATATGGACGCCCTTCCCATGCAGGAGTTCAATACCTTCGCCCATGCCAGTCAGCACGCCGGCAAGATGCACGCCTGCGGTCACGATGGTCACACCGCCATGCTGCTGGCAGCAGCGCAGCATTTCTCCACCCAGCGCAACTTTGACGGCACCGTGTATCTGATTTTCCAGCCGGCTGAAGAGGGTGGTGGTGGCGCCCGCGAAATGATCAAGGACGGTCTGTTTCAGAAGTTTCCAGTGGAAGCCGTGTTTGGCATGCACAACTGGCCGGGTTCCGAGGTCGGCCGCTTTGCCGTCAGCCCCGGGGCGGTCATGGCGTCGAGTAACGAATTCAAAATCACCATTCGCGGCAAGGGCGGACACGCGGCCATGCCGCACATCGCACTCGACCCGGTGCCAGTGGCGTGTCAGATGGTGCAGGCGTTTCAAACCGTCATTAGTCGTAACAAGAAGCCAATTGATGCAGGCGTTATCTCGGTCACCATGATCCACGCAGGCGAAGCTACCAACGTGATTCCCGACAGTTGCGAACTGCAGGGCACGGTGCGCACCTTTAGCATCGAAGTGCTGGACATGATTGAGCAGCGCATGGGCGAAATTGCCAGTCACACCGCAGCGGCGTTCGGCATGGAATGCAGTTTTGAGTTCGTGCGCAACTACCCGCCCACTATTAACTCGGCCAAAGAGGCGGAGTTTGCCCGCAAGGTGATGATCAGCATCGTGGGTGAGGAGCGGGTGCAAGACCAGGAGCCCACCATGGGCGCCGAGGACTTTGCCTACATGCTGATGGCCAAGCCTGGCTGCTATGCGTTCATTGCCAATGGTGATGGCGCGCACCGCGAGATGGGTCATGGCGGTGGCCCGTGTATGCTGCACAATCCCAGTTACGACTTTAATGACGCGCTGATTCCGCTGGGGGCGACCTATTGGGTTCGATTGACAGAAGCCTGGTTGGCTCCCAAGCAAAGCGGCTGACCTGCGGGTCGCTGCGATGCAAGTCAGTCCTCGTGGGGTACTTGAGTATGATGCAAGTTCAAGTGAAAAAGGGAGTGGACCAGTGACCGCCTGGAACGAATTGAATTCTCGAGAAAAATCGCGGGAACTGCCGCAAGCAGTCAAGCGCCAAATAGCTCCGGGCATGGCGCGCTATGTGTTTATCCACGATGATCTGGAAGTGGATAACCCCACTGTCGATTCATCTGGACGCTACTTTGTTTCACCACGTGAATACGGCTTCTCCATCCGCGGCTTCAAGGGCGGCAAGACCGCTTGGGCGCGTGACTTTTCTGGCGGCACCATGCTGGTGGTCAATGCCGAAGGTCTGTCCCACGTTTTGTCGCCAAAAATCCCAGCGCGCATTCTGTTTGTTGCCGACGACGGCGCCGTACTCCAAGACACTGGCCTGACAGATCTCACACCGGCTCGCGTCCCTGACCTGACGACCGTGCGATTGACGATCAATGCCACATTTGATCTGCATGGTGAAAACCCCGAGGCCGCTCGTACCTTGCTGATGCGAATGGTCGACCGCGCCGTTCTGAGCGGCCCACGCCAGGGCGAGTCCGAGGCCGTGGTTGTGGATCATATGTTTGAGTCCAGTGCCGTTGTCGGTACTGGAGACGGTAGTGATCGCCGGCGATCCAGCGACACGGATTTTTCTCAGCTGCTTGATATCTGAGCAGCACAAGCGCGTTCTGCTCTCAAGCCGGAAAACGCACTGCTGCGAGTTGTAGTAAGCCGTCAAAAATCAGGTTGTCCACCAGGTCAAACGGTACTGACATGCTGGGTGCCATTTTCCACCCCGCACCACCCGTCATCACGCACATGGGTTCGTCCCCGCAATGCGTACGCACATGCTGCACCATGCGTTCCACAGCTCCGGCAATGGCATAGGTCCCACCACTGGTCAGCGCGTCACTGGTATTGGTGGGGAACTCCCGCACTTCACCGGTGGGTACATGCAGGCCGGCCGTGCCGGACTCCAGAGCACGCAGCATGATGCCGTGACCCGGCAAAATCAGTCCGCCCAAAAACTTGCCGCTGGCGTCCAGCGCTTCAACCGTGACTGCGGTACCGACCATCACGACCACCATGGGTCGCGGTGCGCCTTGGGCCAGCATGCGGTGGTAGGCGCCAATCATCGCGACCCAGCGGTCTGCCCCCAGCCGCGTAGGGTAGTCGTAACCATTGCGCAGCCCGGCCTCCGCTTCACTGGCTACTACCCACTGGGGTGACACATCCCATAGTTCCATCTGTTCCTGCAGCCGCCGCTTGACGGCGTCGGCCGCCACGGCACACCCCAAAATATGTGCCGGCGCAGCCAGCCCGTGCCAGGCACCGTCAGACAGCTTTTCAATATTTTCAAGAAACTCGGCGCCCTGGGCCAACAACGGGGCGTCAGGTCGGGGAGAAGCATATTGCGCCCATTTCAGGCGTGTGTTGCCGATATCCAGTGCAAGAAAAGTCATGCAGCATTATCCTTGGCGCCAGGGTAAGCCCTGCAGGCGCCAGCCGCCTTTTTTGCCCCGATGGGCCTGTGCATCCGGGTCGCCTTCAAAGCCTTCCAGAATGTTATAGGCCTGCAGGCCTAGTTCGGTTGCCCGCTTGGCCGCCGCTATTGATCGCACACCACTGCGGCACAGCATGACCAGCTTGGAACCCTTGGGCCCCGCTTCAAGGATCTCTTCGTCAAATGCCGGATTCATAGCCATGCCGGGCCACTGCTTCCAGGCCAGGGCAACTGCGCCAGGGATAAAACCTACCCATTCGCGCTCGGCATCGGTGCGCACGTCCACCAGTACGGCCTCTCCTGCTTGCCACCACGCACAGGCCAGCGCTGGTGATATGTCTCCTGCATAGCCCGGCGCCGGGCGCACGGTGTGGGCGTCCATGCCATCGGCATCGTGTCGTACACCCGAAGTCAGGTTGGCTGGTACGGCCTCGTCTATGCGTCTTGGTTTGGGTAAGTGGAGTGCCGCCATGATGGCCTTGAATGCGTCGACTGACTTACCCGCCAAACGGGGGTTTCCCACGCGTTCGGACCCAATGGTCGAGTGCGTGCGTCCCTGGTAGTCATGGCCCGGCCAGACGGTGGTGGTGTCCGCCAGCTTGAACAGCACTTGGGTTAGCGAGTGGTACATGTCTTCTGCGCTGCCTGACTGAAAATCGGTGCGACCACAACCGTTGACTAATAGCGAGTCGCCGGTCAAGACATGGTCGCGCCAGAGAAAACTCATGCTGCCGGCGGTATGCCCAGGCGTGTGCAGAGCCTTGATGACTTCGCTGCCAAAGCGCAGTTCATCGCCGTCGACCAGTTGCATGGCGGCCGTAGTGATGCCGCAAGCCTGGGGCGCAGCTGTTTGGGCGCCGGTATGCTCAGCCAGCAATCCGGCGCTGGTGATGTGGTCTGCGTGGGCGTGAGTCTCTACCGTCCACAGCAGCTTGAGCCCGTATTGGCGCAGGGTGCCAAGGTCGCGCTCCAACTGTTCGTCTACCGGGTCAACGATGACGGCTTCCCGCGTGGTTTCGTCAAAAATGACATAGGTGTATGTGCTGGATGCGGGGTCAAAAAGCTGTATCGGTTGCATAGGAATTTTTCTCCGGCAGGTAAGGCACCACTCAGGCGCCGATGGAACGCACTTTAATGGATTTGAAAGCGTCTTTGCCTGATTGAAATCGGTCGCGCGTAAGTCCTTGTTGGGGTAAATGGTTTACAGTTGACGTTTACGTAAACGTCAACCACGCCACAAATAGGCTTGGTGATTTAGGAGCGCTCCATGACCGACTTGTCCGCTGAATTCAAAGCCCTGGCCAACTACCGCCCTACTAACAAGGTGCGCTTCGTCACAGCCGCCAGCCTGTTTGACGGGCACGATGCGGCCATCAACATCATGCGTCGCATCTTGCAAAGCATGGGTGCCGAAGTCATTCACCTCGGTCATAACCGCAGCGTGGACGAGGTGGTGACCGCTGCCCTACAGGAAGACGCGCAGGGTATCGCCATCAGCTCCTACCAGGGTGGGCATGTGGAGTACTTCAAGTACATGGTGGACTTGCTCAAGGCCCGTGGCGGCGCCCATATCCAGGTGTTTGGCGGCGGCGGTGGCGTGATTGTGCCCAGCGAAATTGCTGAATTGCAGGCCTATGGTGTGACCCGCATCTATAGCCCGGAAGATGGTCAGCGCATGGGCCTGGCCGGGATGATCGGCGAGATGGTGATGCGCTGTGACCAAGACCTGACTGGTTTTGCCCCCGTCGCGCTAGATGCCATTCAGGGTCACACCACGCAGTCCTGGCGCGCGTTGGCACAACTCATCACCGGATTGGAATCTTTGGGAGAAAAACACCCGCTAAGCCCCGTACTGCGTGCACAGGCTGCTACCAAAAAGATACCGGTTCTGGGCATTACCGGTACCGGTGGTGCAGGAAAATCATCGCTCACCGATGAATTGATCCGCCGCCTGCGCCTGGACTTGGGCGATGCCATGCGCTTGGCGGTCATCTCAATCGATCCTTCGCGCAGAAAAAGCGGTGGTGCCCTGCTGGGCGACCGAATCCGTATGAACGCCATTGGTCCGTGGCAAAACGGCGAGCGCGTCTTCATGCGCAGTCTGGCCACGCGGGACTTTGGCTCTGAGATCAGCCAGGCCTTGCCTGACGTGATTGCAGCCTGCAAGGTTGCAGGGTTCGATGCGATCATCGTGGAAACCTCCGGCATCGGCCAGGGCGATGCCGCCATCGTGCCGCTGGTGGACATTCCCATGTACGTCATGACACCCGAGTTTGGCGCGGCCAGCCAGCTGGAAAAAATCGACATGCTGGACTTCGCCGAGTTTGTTTCCATCAACAAATTTGACCGCAAGGGCGCCAGTGACGCCCTGCGCGACGTTTCCAAGCAGGTCCAACGCAACAAGGAAGCCTGGACCGTGCCGCCAGACCAGATGCCGGTGTTTGGCACCGTGGCGGCACGTTTCAACGATGACGGTGTGACCGCGCTTTACCAGGCGTTGTTGCCACGTTTGCAGGAGCTGGGCTTAGCCGTGACGGGCGACGGTGTGCTGCCCAAGGTTACCGTGCGCCACAGCAGCAACCAGACGCCGGTCGTGCCCGCCGCCCGCACCCGCTACCTGGCTGAGATCACCGACACCGTGCGCGGCTACAAGCAGCAGGCCCGGGCCCAGGCGCGCCTGGCGCGCGAAATCCAGCAACTGAGCGAAAGCGCCCGCATGCTCATCGATGACGATGCCACCCGCGATGGTGCCAAGAACACGGTGCTGCGTTTGGCATCCGAGCGCATTGAGCGCCAGGACCCGGCCGCCAAAAAGCTGGTAGCCCAGTGGCCCGAGATGCAGCGTGCCTATGCCGGTGACGAATACGTCGTCAAGATCCGCGACAAGGAACTGCGCACGGCCCTCACCACCAAGTCGCTCAGCGGCACCACCATCCGCAAGGTGGCTCTGCCCACCTATGAGGACCACGGTGAAATACTGAAGTGGCTGATGCTGGACAACGTGCCCGGCAGTTACCCCTATACCGCTGGCACCTTTGCCTTCAAGCGTGAGGGCGAGGACCCCACCCGCATGTTCGCCGGCGAGGGCGATGCCTTTCGCACCAACCGCCGTTTCAAGCTGCTGAGTAGCGGTATGGCGGCCAAACGCCTGTCCACCGCCTTTGACTCGGTCACGCTCTATGGCAACGACCCCGACCCACGCCCGGACATCTACGGCAAGGTGGGCAACAGCGGCGTCAGCATTGCCACGCTGGACGACCTGAAGGTGCTGTACGGTGGCTTTGACTTGTGCAACCCGGCTACGAGCGTGTCCATGACCATCAATGGTCCGGCACCCAGCATTCTGGCCATGTTCATGAATGCGGCCATCGATCAGAACCTGGAAAAATTCCAGGCCGACAACGGCCGCCAGCCCACCGACACCGAGGCCGCCAAGATCCGTGAGTGGGTGCTGGCCAATGTGCGCGGCACAGTGCAGGCCGACATCCTGAAAGAGGATCAGGGGCAGAACACCTGCATCTTCTCCACGGAATTCAGCTTGAAGGTTATGGGCGACATCGCCGAGTACTTTGTGCACCACAACGTGCGCAACTTCTACAGCGTGTCCATCAGCGGCTACCACATTGCCGAGGCGGGTGCCAACCCGATTAGCCAGTTGGCTTTCACGTTGTCCAACGGATTCACGCTGGTTGAAGCCTACCTGGCGCGTGGCATGCACATCGACGACTTTGCGCCCAATCTGAGCTTCTTCTTCAGCAACGGCATGGACCCGGAGTACACCGTCATGGGCCGCGTGGCGCGTCGTATCTGGGCCGTGGCGATGAAGGAAAAATACGGCGCGAACGAGCGCAGCCAGAAGCTGAAGTACCACATTCAGACGAGTGGGCGCAGCCTGCATGCGCAGGAGATCCAGTTCAACGACATCCGCACCACGCTGCAAGCGTTGATCGCCATTTACGACAACTGCAACAGCCTGCACACCAACGCCTTTGACGAAGCCATCACTACGCCGACTGAAGATTCGGTGCGTCGCGCGATGGCCATCCAGCTCATCATCAACCGCGAGTGGGGCCTGGCCAAGAACGAGAACCCCAATCAGGGCGCCTTCATCATCGAAGAACTCACCGAACTGGTCGAAGAAGCCGTGCTGTCCGAATTCACGGCAATAGCAGACCGCGGTGGCGTGCTGGGTGCCATGGAGACCGGCTACCAGCGCGGCAAGATTCAGGACGAGAGCATGACCTACGAGATGCTCAAGCACACCGGAGAGCTGCCCATTATTGGTGTCAACACTTTCCGCAACCCGCATGGCGACCCGGTGAACGATAAGCTGGAACTGGCCCGCTCCACGGATGATGAGAAGCAGAGTCAGTTGAAGCGCCTGGCCGAGTTCCATGCTGCGCACGCCGCAGAATCACCCGCTGTCCTCAAGCGCCTTCAACAGGCCGTCATCGACAACAAGAACGTGTTTGAGGTGTTGATGGATGCAGTGCGCGTCTGTTCGCTGGGGCAGATTACCAACTCGCTGTTTGAAGTGGGTGGGCAGTACCGGCGCAGTATGTAGCGGCTAGACGTCAAACCGAGAAATAGTTTTCTGTATTTTGTGGAGTAGGCGTTAGGCCGTGCAAAGCCGCGTTATGCTCCACACCGCGTGCAAACCCCATGGTGATCCTATGGGGTTTGCGGTATTGTTCATCTGGACCAGGCCACCCGCCCCGCGTCCAGCCCAACCTTGAAATCTGCTGCAGGACACGACCCTGCAAGGAGTAAATGCCGATGCCATCGTACGAGCCACTGCGTCTGCATGTGCCGGAGCCCACTGGGCGACCAGGCCATGACACCGATTTTTCCTATCTCCCCCTGTCTGAAGCCGGTGCTGTGCGCCGCCCCCCGGTTGACGTACAGGCCGCACAAACCAGCGACCTGGCCTTCACGCTGATCCGCGTCCTGGACAAGGACGGCAATGCTGTCGGTCCGTGGGCACCGGACCTGGATGTGGCCGGGTTGCGCAAGGGCTTGCGCGCCATGGTCAAGACACGTGCTTTCGATGCGCGCATGCAGATTGCCCAGCGGCAGAAGAAGATGTCGTTTTATATGCAGTGTCTGGGCGAAGAAGCCATTGCCTGCGCCCACGCCATGGCCTTGACCGACGGCGACATGTGCTTCCCTACCTACCGCCAGCAGGGCCTGCTGCTGTCGCGCGACGACGTGTCCATGGTGGACATGATCTGCCAACTCTTCTCCAACCAGCACGACCCGCTCAAAGGCCGTCAGTTGCCGGTGATGTACTCCAGCAAGAAGCAGGGCTTTTTCTCGATCTCGGGCAATCTGGCCACCCAGGTGATTCAGGCCGTGGGTTGGGCCATGGCCTCGGCCATCAAAGGCGACACCAAGGTGGCATCGAGCTGGATTGGCGATGGGGCCACGGCCGAGGCCGATTTTCACACCGGGTTGACCTTTGCCCATGTTTACCGCGCGCCGGTTATTTTGAACGTTGTCAATAACCAGTGGGCCATTTCCACTTTTCAGGCCATTGCCGGCGGCGAGGGCACCACCTTCGCGGCGCGCGGTGTGGGCAGCGGCATTGCATCCCTGCGCGTGGATGGCAACGATTTTCTGGCTGTGTACGCGGCGTCCCAATGGGCGCTGGAACGGGCGCGGCGCAACCTCGGCCCATCGCTGATCGAGTGGGTGACTTACCGCGCCGGGCCGCACTCCACGTCAGATGACCCCAGCAAGTACCGCCCGGCCAACGACCCTGCACGCTTCCCGCTGGGGGACCCGATTGCTAGGCTCAAACAGCATTTGATCAAGCTGGGCGCCTGGACCGACGCCGAGCAAGATGCCATGCAAAAGGAGTTGGAAGCTGAAGTGTCGGCCGCTCAGAAAGAGGCCGAGCGCTACGGCACCCTGGCCGACGGCATGGTGCGCAGCCCGGCCGAGATGTTCGAAGATGTGTACAAAGTTATGCCCGAGCACTTGCGCCGGCAGCGTCAGGAGTTGGGAATATGAATACATCTTCAATGACGATGATTCAGGCGCTGCGAAGCGCCATGGACGTGATGCTGGAGCGCGACGACAACGTGGTCGTCTACGGCCAGGACGTGGGCTACTTTGGCGGCGTGTTCCGCTGTACCGAAGGTCTGCAAAAGAAATACGGCACCTCGCGTGTATTTGACGCTCCCATCTCCGAAGGCGGCATTGTCGGCACGGCGGTGGGCATGGGTGCCTACGGCTTGCGGCCGGTGGTCGAAATCCAGTTTGCGGACTATTTCTACCCGGCCAGTGACCAGATCGTGTCCGAGGCGGCACGATTGCGCTACCGCTCGGCGGGCGACTTCACCTGCCCCATCACCATTCGCATGCCCTGCGGCGGCGGCATCTACGGCGGGCAAACCCACAGCCAAAGCCCGGAGGCCATGTTCACCCAGGTCTGCGGGCTGCGCACGGTCATGCCATCCAACCCGTATGACGCCAAGGGCCTGCTGATTGCGTCCATCGAGAACGACGACCCGGTCATCTTTTTGGAGCCCAAACGCCTGTACAACGGCCCGTTTGACGGCCACCACGACAAGCCGGTCGTACCCTGGTCCAAGCACCCCATGGGCAATGTGCCCGAGGGCTACTACACGGTACCGCTGGACAAGGCGGCCATTTTCCGCCCGGGCAAAGCACTGACGGTGATCGCCTACGGCACCATGGTCTATGTGTCGGAAGCGGCCGCTGCCGAGAGCGGTGTGGATGCCGAGATCATCGACCTGCGTTCCATCTGGCCGCTGGACCTGGAGACCATCGTCAACTCGGTCAAAAAGACCGGCCGCTGCGTGGTGGTACACGAGGCTACCCGCACCAGTGGCTTTGGCGCTGAGCTGATCGCGCTGATTCAGGAGCATTGCTTCTATCACCTTGAGGCCCCTATCGAGCGGGTGGCGGGGTGGGACACGCCTTATCCGCACGCCCAGGAATGGGCGTATTTTCCCGGCCCCCAGCGGGTCGCTGAAGCGTTTAAACGCGCCATGGAGTCATGATGGGAATTCATATCATCAAGATGCCAGACATTGGCGAGGGCATTGCAGAAGTCGAGTTGGTCGCCTGGCATGTGCAGGTGGGGGACACGGTGGCCGAGGACCAGATCCTGGCCGACGTCATGACCGACAAGGCGACGGTGGAAATTCCGTCCAGCGTGTCGGGCAAGGTGCTAGCCTTGGGCGGTGTGGTTGGCCAGGTCATGGCCGTCGGCTCCGAAGTCATTCGCATTGAGGTTCAAGGCGCCGGTAATTTCAAGTCAGAAATGCCTGCAGCCCCCGTAAACCATGCGCAAGCAGCTACTAATTTGGTAGCAAATGCAGCTGCCCCAGAACCCGCTAAAGCAGTGGTAGCCCCGGCGGCATCGGCACCCGTGTCAGCATCTGCCCCTCTACCAAGCCAGCCAGCCCCGCACGCCATGCCAGCGCGTGCCCAGCAGCCAACTGCCGCTCTCGTGCGTGCGCCGGGCGACAAGCCTATCGCGTCGCCAGCCGTGCGACGCCAGGCCTGGGATCTGGGCGTTGAGTTGCAGTTTGTGCCAGGCACCGGCACGGCAGGGCGCATTACCCACGAGGATTTACAAGCCTATGTGGCACGCGCTGCGCAGGCCCAGCCCGCAGGCACGGCGGACCAGCGATTTGCCCAGCGCCTGGACGAACAGACTGTGCCGGTCATCGGCCTACGGCGAAAAATCGCGCAGAAGATGCAGGACGCCAAGCGCCGCATTCCGCATTTCACCTATGTGGAAGAAGTGGACATGACCGAGCTGGAGGCCTTGCGTGCCAAGCTCAATGCCAAACACGGCAAAGAGCGCGGGCGCCTGACCGTGCTGCCCTTCCTGGTGCGCGCGGTCGTGCTGGCCGCGCGGGTGCATCCCATGGTCAACGCCCGCTTTGATGACGATGCGGGTGTGGTCACGCGCCATGGTGCGGTGCATCTGGGCATTGCCACGCAGACCGAGGGCGGTCTGATGGTTCCGGTCATCCGCCATGCCGAGACGCTCGATATGTGGGCCTGTGCTGCCGAGGTGGTGCGCCTAAGTGAGGCCGCGCGCAGCGGCAAGGCCACGCGTGACGAGCTCAGTGGCTCCACCATCACCATTACCAGCCTGGGTGCGTTGGGCGGCATTGTCAGCACGCCGGTGATCAATCACCCTGAGGTGGCGATTGTGGGGATCAACCGCATGGTCGAGCGCCCCATGCTGCGCAATGGTGCCGTGGTGGCGCGCCAGATGATGAATCTGTCGTCGAGCTTTGACCATCGGGTGGTCGACGGCATGCATGCCGCCGAATTTATTCAATTGATCCGTGGCTACCTGGAATGCCCGGCCACCCTGTTTGTGGAGTAAGGGCAATGGACATTCAACACACAACCCTGCTGATTATTGGCGGTGGCCCTGGTGGCTACGTGGCTGCCATTCGTGCGGCGCAACTGGGCATTGCCACCACCCTCGTGGAGGGCGAACAACTGGGCGGCACTTGCCTGAACGTGGGCTGCATTCCATCCAAGGCCATGATCCATGCCGCCGACGCCTACCACCAGGCGCACCACTTCATGGGCGGCAGCGCGCTGGGCATTCATGTCGAGTCGGCACGCATCGACATTGCGCAGACGGTGCGCTGGAAGGACGGCATTGTTGCCCGGTTGACCGGGGGCGTGGGCGCCCTGCTGAAAAAGCATGGCGTCAAGGTCGTCAAGGGCTGGGCGCACATCGTGGACGGCAAGACGGTGGACGTCACGCTCGACCAAGCAGCGGGCCCCGCCGTGCGCATACAGGGTGAGCACCTGTTGCTCGCAACTGGATCGGTCGAACTCGGGCTGCCCGGCATGCCCTTTGGGGGGCGTGTCATCTCAAGCACACAAGCCCTGTCACCGGACAGCATTCCCAGGAAACTGGTCGTTGTGGGCGGTGGCTACATTGGCCTGGAATTGGGGCTGGTCTACCGCAAGCTCGGCGCAGACGTAACGGTGGTTGAAGCACAGGACCGCATTCTGCCGCTCTACGATGAGGAGCTGACCAAGCCGGTAACCCACTCGCTACGCAAACTGGGCCTTCAAGTGCATCTGGGCAGCAAAGTGCAGGGCCTCAATGCAGCGGGTGACGCGGTGCGGGTGATCGATGGCGTGGGGCGAGAGCTCGAAATTCCGGCGGATCAGGTGCTGGTGGCCATTGGTCGCGTACCACACACCCACGGATGGGGACTCGAAAAACTGATGCTGGCCATGCAGGGCCGTGCGCTCAAGGTCGACGACCAGTGCCGCACGTCCATGCGAAACGTCTGGGCAATTGGAGATTTGACCGGTGAACCCATGCTCGCCCACCGGGCCATGGCGCAGGGCGAGATGGTGGCCGAAATCATTTCGGGTAAACGCCGTCATTTTGCGCCGGCTGCCATTGCCGCCGTGTGTTTTACCGACCCCGAGATCGTAGTGGTCGGTCAGTCGCCGGTGGACGCCGCCAAGTCCGGACTGGACTGCATCAGTGCCCACTTTCCCTTTGCCGCGAATGGTCGTGCCATGACACTCGAAGCCACCGACGGCTTTGTGCGCGTGGTGGCCCGGCGCGACAACCACCGTATCGTCGGCTGGCAGGCCGTGGGTGCGGGCGTGTCCGAGTTGAGTACGGCGTTTTCACACTCCATTGAGATGGGCGCTTGTCTGGAAGACGTAGCAGGCACTATTCACGCCCACCCCACGTTGGGCGAGGCGGTGCAGGAGGCGGCGCTACGGGCCTTGGGGCACGCATTGCACGTGTAGGTAACCGGTTGTCAGTTGGGCGGCATTTTTTGAATCTAGAATTGTCCCAATACCGATAGGGCTATTTTGATGAAAATGCTGTCTATTAGGGCCATAGTTGGCCCGTTTTTCTGTCTATGGCTGACACTGCTGTCGACATCGTGGGCGCAGACACCGCGGGCCCAAAATTCTGCCGATGTGGACTTGAATGTGCGCCTCAAGGAGACAGAAGCCACCCCCCGTTTACTGGAAGCAGCTTACAAAACGGGCGCAAAGGTTGCCAGTTTTTGCGGCAATTGCCATGGCGAGGGTGGTAACAGCTTAGTACCGGAAACCCCTAACCTGGCAGGCCAAAATACTTTTTATTTGCTGGAGCAGCTGCGCCAATTTGCAGACGGGCGTCGCAAGAATCTGTTCATGGAGGGGATGATCAAAGCCCTGAGTGCCGAAGAAAAAGTGGGCGTCGTGTTGTACTACTCCAGCAAAGAAGTCACGTTCAAACCACCGGGCAACGCAGCCTTAGCCAACAAAGGTCAAGAGTACTACAGCAAAATATGCTTTCGTTGCCATGGCGACCAGGGTCGCGGCAACGAAAAGATTGCCCGGATTGCCGGGCAACAGCCGGGGTATCTGGCCATCACGCTCAAACGCTACCGTGATGGTTCCGCCGTTCGCAGCGATCCGCTGATGGCCGCCAACACAAAGACCATGTCCGATGCGGACATTGCGGCTGTAGTGGCGTACGTGTCGTCCATGAAATAGGCCGATAAACTGACGATCTTAGGGCGCCGTGGCCTGGCGCACGGCATGCTCCCACTCCGACATGCGTATCAGGGCTTGGTCGTTTCCTAATACCGGCACAAATGTCCGCTCGGCCTGCCATAAGGCGCTTAGTTCCTCTGTGCCATCGTACAGACCGGTGCCCAGCCCCGCCAGGTAGGCGGCACCCAGCGCTGTGGTCTCAATGACGGCAGGGCGCACCACCGGTATGCCCAGCAAGTCGGCTTGCATCTGCATCAGCAGGTCATTGGCACAGGCGCCGCCATCCACGCGTAACTCGTGTACGGGGCTGCCGCCATTGGCTACGCTGTCGCGGCTCATGGCGGTGAGCAGGGCAGCACTTTGAAATGCAATGCTCTCCAATGCCGCGCGCGCAATGTGGGCCACGGTGGTGCCCCGCGTGATGCCGGTGATGGTGCCCCGCGCCTCCGGGTTCCAGTAGGGCGCACCCAGGCCGGTAAAAGCCGGAACCATCATCACGCCGCCCGCATCGGGCACGCTCTGGGCCAGCGTCTGCACTTCACCACTGGTCTGGATGGCGCGCAAGCCATCGCGCAGCCACTGCACCACCGCACCGCCCACAAACACGCTGCCCTCCAATGCAAACTCGGGCATGGCGCTGATCTGCGCTGCACTGGTGGTGAGCAGGCCATTGCGTGAGGTTTGAAATTGTTCGCCCGTATGCATCAGCATGAAGCAGCCCGTGCCATAGGTGTTCTTGGCCATGCCCGCGCCAAAGCAGCCCTGGCCAAACAGGGCGCTTTGCTGGTCACCGGCCATGCCGCCAATGCGAATCGGTGCGCCCAGCAGGTCTGCCTTGACGCTGCCAAAGTCGGCGCACGATGGGCGCACCTGCGGCAACACGTTGTCTGGAATATCCAGCCACTGCAACAGATCTTCATCCCACTGGTTGGTGTGCACATTGAACAGCATGGTGCGCGAGGCATTGCTCACGTCGGTGGCATGCACGGCATGTGCGCGGGTGCTGTCATGGCTACCCCCGGTTAGCTGCCACAGCAGCCAGCTATCCACCGTGCCAAACGCCAATTCACCCGCCAGCGCCTGGGCCCGCGCGCCGGGCACGTTGTTCAAAATCCATTGCAGTTTGGTGCCGGAGAAATAGGCATCCACCAGCAGCCCGGTCTTGGACCGGATCAACTCCGCTTTGCCATCGGCACGCAGCCGGGCGCAGAGGGGTTCCGAGCGGCGGTCTTGCCAGACGATGGCGTGGTGAATGGGTTGGCCGGTTTTGCGATTCCACACCACGGTGGTCTCGCGCTGGTTGGTAATGCCCACTGCGTGAATGTCTGTGGCACTCAGCCCGGCCTTGCGCAGCACGTCACGCGCGGTGGCCAGTTGCGTGTTCCAGATCACATAAGGGTCGTGCTCCACCCAGCCCGGGTGCGGGTATATCTGGGGTAGCTCCTGCTGGGACATGGCCACGATTTGGCCCGATTTGTCGAACACAATGCTGCGCGAGCTGGAAGTGCCTTGGTCAAGGGCTAACAGGTAGGGCATGGGCGTTGACTCCGAAAAAGGGAACAATAATGACAGGATAACGAAGAAACCATCTGCATGACTGCATCGCCCCCACCTCTACCCACCCGACGCGCTGATCTGCTGGGTCGTCTGCGCCAGCCGCATACCTATGATCTGGCCATCGTCGGTGGCGGAGCCACAGGGCTGGGCGTTGCGCTGGATGCAGCGTTGCGGGGCTTGAGCGTGGTTTTGCTGGAGTCGCACGACTTTGCCAAGGGCACCTCCTCGCGCGCTACCAAGCTGGTGCACGGCGGTGTGCGCTACCTGGCACAGGGCAATATTTCTCTGGTGAGCGAGGCCCTGCACGAACGCACCAACCTGCTGCACAACGCACCGCATCTGGCGCAACCGTTGCCCTTTGTGATGCCGTCCTACCAGTGGTGGCAGGCACCGTTTTATGGTGTGGGTCTCAAAGCCTACGACCTGCTGGCGGGCAAGGCAGGGCTGGGCCATACCGAGTTTTTGAGCGCGGCACAAACGCGCACCCTGCTGCCCACCGTCAACCCGCAGCATCTCTGCGGTGGTGTGAAGTACTGGGATGGCCAGTTTGATGATGCACGGCTGGCTCTGGTGCTGGCGCGAACCGCTGCTGCGCAGGGCGCCTTGATGGTCAACTACTGCGAAGCGCTGGGGCTGGTCCACGCCAACGGCCGGGTGGCCGGAGTGCACTGCCGCGATACCGAGACGGGCCAGAAAATTGAAGTTAGCGCCCGCTGCGTGGTCAACGCAACCGGTGTGTGGGTGGATGCACTGCGCCAGCAGGACAGCGAAGCCTGTGGCCGTACCAGTCAGCCAATCGTTGCACCCAGTCAGGGGGTGCATCTGGTGGTGGATAAAGAATTTTTTCCGGGCGACCATGCTTTGCTGGTGCCCAAGACGGCCGATGGTCGCGTGCTGTTTGCCGTGCCGTGGCTGGGTAAAGTGATTCTGGGAACCACCGACACGCCGCGCCATGACCTGGCACGCGAGCCCGAGCCATTTGCCGATGAAGTGGCTTTCATCCTGAAAGAGTCCGCACGCTATTTGCAGCGTGCGCCGCTGCGCAGCGATGTTCGCAGCATGTGGGTCGGTTTGCGCCCGCTGGTCAAACCCGCCGAAGACGATGGCAGCGACACCAAGGCCATCAGCCGCGAGCACACGGTGGCCGTCAGCCAATCGGGCTTGGTCACGGTGACCGGCGGCAAGTGGACCACTTACCGTTCCATGGCCGAAGATGTGCTCGATAAGTGCCAGGAGGCCAAGTTGCTCCCCGTGCTGCCAGTCTCCGTCACGGCGCACCACCGGCTCGTGGGCGCACCACCGGCTGGGGCCGCAACCACCGCCATCAGCCAGCCGCCCGGCATTCACCAGTACGGCCTTGAAGCGGCACTGTTAGAGCAGTTGCCCGGCCGCGACGTCATGCTGGCACCGCACTTGAGTGAAGCCATGGTGCGCTTTGCCGTGCGCTTTGAATACGCCCGCACAGTAGAAGATGTGCTGGCCCGGCGCAGTCGGCTTTTATTTCTCGATGCCCGTGCGGCTGCGACTGCGGCACCTGCCGTGGCAGCCGTGCTGGCAGACGAACTGGGGCAGGCGGTGGCGGTGGATGAGTTTTTGGAACTCGCTGCACGCTACGTCAGGCTTCCGTGAGATGAAAGTTCTTTACTAACGTATGCTTGCCGCCGCGTGTCGGTCAACCCGTGATCAGTATCACGTCTAGCCAGTCCAAAAGCGGTGCCAGGCGTTCGCGCAATTAGCGGGTTTTGGCCGCAACCGTGCCGGCAATGAATGGCAGGCGCTGTCCTTCGGCTGCGGCGGGCGGTGCTACCCCCAGCAGATCAGCCAGTGTGGACGCAATATCGACAACTTCAACCCGCTTGTCAATCCGCCCCTTTCCTATCCAAGGCGGGCCATACATGAGGATGGGAACGTGGGTGTCGTACGCGTAGGGCGAGCCGTGGGTGGTTCCGCCAGAGCGCAGTCCAAATTTCCAGTTCGGTTTGAGTATGTATTGCACATCCCCCGATATATCCGGGTGCCATGCGTTTTGCATTGGGGTGAAAAATGGTGCACCCGCACGACTGCCACTGATCAACTCCGCGCGGGTATAGGCTGCAGCAAACCCAGGTTGTGACATCAGAAGCCTGCGCGCAGCATCGGTCATGGCGTTGCCGTCATACCCCTTTTGGGCCAACAGTTTCTTGTCCAGCAACAACGATGATCCTGAAAACCCCATCACCCATGTCCCTGGGCCAAAGCGTGACTCCAGACCTCGGTTGATATTGGCAAGAATTTGTGTGCTGTCGACACGCCCTGTAGGTAAGCCTTGCTGGGCGCTGTATTCCAACGCGGGCATAAAACCGTGGTCCGCGGTAAGCACGGCGACGTATTGATCCTTGCCCACTTTGGCGTCCAGATCGCGCCAAAAGGCTTGCAGCAAGCGGTCCAGTTGCAGCATGTGGTCGTGCGAAAGGCGGGATTCCGCGCTAAAGGCATGGTTGACATAGTCATGCCCGGACAGGCTAACCGACAGGATGTCGGGCGCGTCATCCTGGCCCAAATGCTCGCCGTCTAGCGCTGCGCGCGCAAAATCCAGTGTCAGAGCATCGGCAAAGGGGCCTCGCAAGAGAGATCCGTAAAAGTTGGGTCCGGGCGCTTGGTCGTCCGGCGCACTGAAACGGGCGGGTAATCCGCCTCCCGCCGGCCCAAACCAGGGCTGGTTATCTGGCAACGACTGGGCGTAGGCCGTTTCGGGTAGAAGTGCCTTCCATTCCATCTTGAAGTAGCGGTCAGCAGGGCGCGCAGCATTGAATGCATCTACCCACGCCGGGTGTTTTTGCATGTAATAGGTGGTGGACGCAAATTGCCCGGTGGACGACATGTAGATGTAGGCCGTGCCGGTCTTGCCGGCGGGCAGTATGGCGCCACGGTCTTTGCCCGAAATGGCTATCACCTTGGAGAGCGGGTTGGCGCGGCGCAGTACATCACCGACGGTTTCTACTTTCAGGTTCTTGGGGCTGGTGCCATCGAGCGGTTTCGTGGTGTGACCGATATAAGTTGCCGATGTGTCTCCCGTGCAATATTCGCTCTGCCCGTTCTGGTTGCCCCGCCATTCGTTGCCGATGATGCCGGTGCGATGGGGGTAGGCACCTGTGAGCATCGTGGCGTGGCCAGCCGCAGTGACCGTGAATGCGTGTTCGTAGTAGGCGTTGGCAAACCAGCTGCCGCGCTGTAAAAATCGGTTAAACCCGTCAGGAGCCAGCTGGTCGCGGTAGCTGAGCACCTGGCGCTGCGGCAGTCCGTCAATAGCAATGAATACGATGAGTTTGGGTCTGCCTGCCGGGTGTACGGCGTCGCGTGCCACCACCTGGGTTGCCACAACACAGCTCGCCAGCAGGCAGATCTGTAGGTACAAAGAAAGCCGATAACAGCGCCGCAAAATTTGTGAGTTCAGCGTTGTGCGAGTGTTTGCGCAAGCCATTGGCAAACGGGGCTGTGGGAATCCTCCAGCCCATGGATCACGGTGAAATGGTTGGCGCCGGGTTGCTCCCCCAAGGTCGAGGTGTTGCCAATGGCTTGCCATGCGTCATGGTAGGTCTGCGATTGGCGGGCAAATTCGGTGCTCTCGTTCCCGCCCCAGGTAATCCATAGTGGCGTGCTGCAGGGGCGCACCCTGAACGCAGGCGAGTTGCGCCCGATGACGCCATCGTCAAGCTGGATCATGGGTTGCAGGTAGCTGTAGCGCAGGGGTTCCAGGTCGTACAGGCCGCTGAATGCAATGGCACCGGCCAACGGGTTCTGGGGCAGGCCGTAGTCCCGCGCCCATTCTGTTTGCAAACACATGGCGGTAAGGTGCCCCCCGGCGGAATGTCCGCCTATCGCCACACGCGACGGGTCACCGCCGTATTGCGCAATATTGCGAAAAACCCAGGCGGTGGCAGCGCGGGTCTGGCGTGTGATCTCGTCGAGGGTGACATAGGGACACAACGCGTAATTGATGACAACGGTGGTGATGCCCAACGGATGCAAGCCCAGCGACACGCCGCTGAAATCCTTGCTGGAAAGCGCGCGCCAATAGCCACCGTGAATGAAAATGAAGACCGGCGCGTTGGGTACATTGGCAGGAAAAATGTCCAGCGTCTCTTCCAGCGTAGGGCCGTAGGGCACGTCCAGTTCGCAGTGCAAGGACGCGCGGGCATGTGCAGCGCGCGCGGCAAAATGCAGCATGGGCTGGTCGGACGGCTCCAACCCCAGACTGGGGTTGTACTGGGCGTCAATCTGTGCCTGGGAATCAAAGTTGCGGTAGAGCGTGCGCATGGGGCTTGTTTGTTCAATGGGTTGGGGCGATTATCCCCATACCCGGCCCCGAACCGAAATCGGCCTGTCAGTTCAGATAAGACTCGGCGCGTGCTTCAAAGTCTTCGGCGTCGATGGCGGCGTCAAAGGCAGCACGGCTGGCCAGTGCTTCCTGGGTGTAAGGGATCAGCGGTTTGTCCAGAGGACGCAGCTTGTGGCGACGCAGGCCGCGCAGTTGCTGCGAGCGTTCCATGGTTTGCAATACCAGTTCGGGCTCCATCATCAGGCTGAAGGGATTGAGTGCGAGGGCTGCGATTGTCATGGTGTTTCTCCGGTTGCATCAGTGCGCCAGTTGAATGGTTTGGCGCTTGAGACAACTGTAGTCACTGTGTCGCGAAACTGGAGTCAGCAAGTGGCTGGAAAGCGTGTAGGAATTTGCCTTACACGCTATCTGCAACCGTGAGGATGCGCGAGCGCACACTCTTGCCTTTGACGCGTCCCGCATTGAGCTTGGCGCACGCAGCAGTGGCCACATCACGCGACACCGCTACAAAGGTGCAGAACTCTGTGACCTGGATCTTGCCGATCTGCTCACGGGTGTACGCGGGGCCACCTTCATCATTGGTGAGTGCACCCAGCACGTCACCCGGACGAATTTTTTCCTTGCGGCCGCCTAATATTTGCAGCGTCACCATCGGTGGCAGCAGTGCGCCGTTACCGGTGGGGGTGAGCTCATCCAACTTGTGCCAGACAGAAGGGCTGTTCTGGTACTGCTCGATCTTGCCGACCGCCCCCATGTCGTTCATGGCCGCCAGGCTCAGCGCAAGACCCGATGCTCCGGCGCGCCCGGTGCGCCCGATGCGGTGCACATGCACCTCGGGGTCAGGGGTGATGTCCACATTGATCACCGCTTCAAGCTGGTTGATGTCCAGGCCTCTGGACGCCACATCGGTGGCCACCAGAACCGAACAACTGCGGTTGGCAAACTGCGCCAGAACCTGGTCGCGCTCGCGCTGTTCCAGTTCGCCGTACAGCGCCAGGGCATAAAAGCCTTCCTCTTGGAGCTGAATAACCAAATCTTTGCACTGCTGTTTGGTGTTGCAAAAGGCCAGTGTGCTCACAGGGCGGAAGTGGCGCAGCAATTGCCCCACCACGTGCAAGCGGGTTTGGCGCGTCACTTCATAAAAACGCTGCTCAATCAGGCTCGCGGTCTTGGGTGGGGCCACTTCTACGCGTTTGGGGTCGCGCATGAATTGCTTGGCCAGTTTTTCAATGCCCTCAGGGTATGTCGCTGAGAACAGCAGGGTCTGCCGGTTGGCCGGGCACTGCTTGGCCACCTTGGCAATGTCATCAAAGAAGCCCATGTCCAGCATGCGGTCGGCCTCGTCGAGTACCAGGGTGTTCAGCCCTTCGAGCGTCAGGTAGCCGCGCTCCAGATGGTCCATGATGCGCCCGGGCGTGCCAACCACCACATGGGCGCCGTGCTCCAGCGATGCACGCTGGCCGCGCAGGGCAATACCGCCGCACAACGTGACGACCTTGATGTTTTCTTCGGCTCGCGCCAGACGCCGGATTTCCACGGTGACCTGGTCGGCCAGCTCCCGCGTGGGGCACAGCACCATGGCTTGTACGGCAAACCAGCGCGGGTTGAGCTTGGACAGGAGCGCCAGGGCAAAGGCGGCGGTCTTGCCGCTTCCGGTTTGCGCTTGGGCAATCAGGTCCTGGCCAGCCAAGGCGATGGGTAGACTGGAGGCCTGAATGGGGGTCATGTCCGTGTAGCCCAACTGTTGCAGATTGGCAAGGGTCGAAGGGCTGAGCGCCAATGCGGCGAAGCCACTGACAGGGGATGCGTCTGGCGCAGTGTTCTTGAGGGTCATACCCGATTATCGGTTCTGGCCCCAAGCGTTAAAGTCAGGTCATGAACACACTGCATATTTCCACCCAGTTTGATTCCGGCGCCATCGAGGTGGTGAGCCTGAGCGACCACCGCAATATTGCGTTAAACATTCGCGCCGACAACGCCAGCGAATTCACCCAGTGGTTCCACTTCGCGCTGCATGGCGCTGAGGGCTTGTCGGTCACGTTGCGTTTTCTCAACGCCGGTGCCTGTGCCTACCCCAAGGGCTGGGAAGGCTACCAGGTGGTGGCCAGCCATGACCGGCAAAACTGGTTTCGCATTGCCACCACGTTTGACGGCACGGTGATGACGGCGCACGCTACGTCTACGGGTGACTGCATGTACTTTGCCTATTTTGAGCCCTACTCCTACGAGTTGCATCTGGACCTGTTGGCTTCGGCTGCCCAGTCCCCCCATGTGACGCAGGAACGCCTGGGCAGCACCCTGGACGGGCGCGACATGGGCCTGCTGCACATCACCGATGCAACTGGCAGCACACCTATTTCCCAGAAGAAGCGAGTCTGGCTGATAGCACGTCAACACCCGGGCGAGACCATGGCCGAATGGTTTATGGAAGGATTTTTGGAGCGCCTGCTCGATGGCGATGACGCGGTGAGCCGGGTGCTACTGCAGCGTTGCGTTTTTTATGTGGTGCCCAACATGAACCCGGACGGCGCGGTGCGCGGCAACCTGCGCACCAATGCAGCCGGTGCCAACCTGAACCGCGAGTGGGCCGCGCCCACGATGGAGCGTTCACCCGAGGTGTTCCTGGTGCGCCAGAAGATGCTGGAAATCGGTGTTGATTTGAACCTCGATGTGCATGGCGACGAAGCCCTGCCCTATAACTTCTGCGTGGGGTCGGAGGGTAACCCCGGCTACACGCCCCAGGTTGCTGCGCTGGAAGATGCGTTCAAGTCGGCCTGGATGGCGAACTGTCCCGACTTTCAGGATCAATACAACTACGGGCGCAGCGAGCCCGGCACCGCCAATCCGACCCTGGCTACCAACTGGGTGGCGCAGCAGTTTGGCTGCCTTGCGTTGACGATTGAAATGCCGTTCAAGGACAACGCGCAGTTGCCTGATGCGGCAACGGGCTGGAGCGGGGCGCGCTCCAAGCGCCTTGGCGCGAGTGTTTTGCAGCCACTCCTGTCCGTCTTGTAAAGCTCGAATAGCTATAAAAAAGATAGCTGCTTACGCTTATTCCACAATGGCTGGCGGCCAATTTTGCCTTGGCATCAGAGCAGACTACCCATGATGTCACTATCCATCGGTCCCTTGGCACTGCCTATGGGTGTGCTCAATGGCCCGGCTTTGGCCAGCAAACTCCAACAATTTCGATTTTGAATGAGAAGGAAACATGGACATGGCCGAGCAGCCCCGCCGTGTAGCTTTTCGCAGATCTTGCGTTGTGAACGGAGCACGGATACTCGGTGCAGGCGCATTACGGCTGTCCACAATTCCGAACTGCTCGCTCTCAAGCTGTCATTTGCTGATGTGGTCAAAGGTTGGCTTGGCGCGGTCACTTGCGCTGCCGTCTCCACCATGCGTTGCGTAATGGAAAGGTGCACACACCATGGATCTTGCATGAATAGGTGAAGAAGTCGTTGTGTTCACATTCGTCACACATCCCTCTGGTAAACGCGTGCCAGGTCTCGAAGCGTTCGGCAACCTTTTGGTACAGCAGTGTGTGCTCGGACTGGCGAGGATTGTAGAGTTTGGTTGTAGCGTTCACTGACCTGCTTGCCTTCCAACCAACTCGCGGCGGCCATTAAACGGCCTGTCGTTTTCGCATTTTTTTCCTTCTACAGAGGTGGCAAGTTCCAAAAAAGTGGAAATATTTGATAACCTACTAATTGGCTGGACGGAAAAGCGAAAGCAGCTGTTGCCAGCCAAGACAATTGCAGATTTTTTAACCACAACATAAGGATTGAATTGTGAAAAGAATGAAACTATTGCTTGTGTCCATCATGACGGCCTTGCCAGCATTCGTCTACGCTACGGGTGCCATCGCAATTGACGAACAGAGAGGTGATGATGAGCCGGGCTACGGGATAGCCGTCGGCCAGGATGGAAAAGAAGCAGCGCAAAGTGCTGCGTTGGCGCAATGTCGCAAGGCAGGCAACAAAAACTGCAAGATTCGCGTGTGGTTTGAAGGCTGCGGTGCATACGCCTCCTCGACCAACTATTACGGCGTTGGCTACGGGAAAACACTCAAAATTGCTGAAAAAATTGCCCTCGACAACTGCGGCAAATCGAGTTGTGAAGTCAAAGTTTCGGATTGCGACGAGTAACCAGACCGAAGAAGGATGATTCAAAGGGCCGGATAGTTCTTCGGCATTCCAATGCTGCGCCGCTTTTCCGCCCTTCCCACACTACCCAAGACGGGTAACAAAAATCGTCAGCATTTACGATTTGTCTGTGTGGCTGAAAAAGGTCACTGCATAACAGCCATCCCAGTGCGGCGACCAGAGCGAGAATCTTTGCACCCGCTTCTAGCCATCTGGAGTCACTCATGGCCAGAATTCCATTGACTCCTGACGCCCCACTGCGGGTCCAGGACTTGCTCTGAACCTTACGTCCAAAATTGAACGGCGCATCAGAGAAAAGTGGATGGCTCCAGAAGACACCCATCCGACCATTGACTATCTTATTTTCTCGCCCCTTGGGGCGGAAAAAATACCCGCCGTGATTTAATGCTCATTTTCGGAAGAAGTTCACTGGACTGAACAAATTGACCCGTCACGCGGGATAACATTGTGTCGTCGCCAGTATCCGTGCCAAGACCATCGAGTGGAATCGAAACTATTGGCGCATACAAAGAGACGCTTGCAGACATCCGTCCGCAAATCAACTTACCTATGAGGTCAAACTGTGAAAAGTTCGTATCTGTTAGCGCCCTTATTGGCCGCCATGCTTTCGTCAGTTTCCTTAGCCCATGCAGGCGATCAGGATTTCACCCTTACCAACCTGACTGGGATGGCTTTGGGTTCAATGTACGTTTCTCCTGAAAGCGATTCGAAGAGTTGGGGTTCAGATCTCTTTAAGGGACGAGTGCTACCCAATGGCAAAGAAGTCGAAATCGTTTTTTCAAAGTCCAATGAGGAGTGCAAGTATGCCATCGCCTTCAAGGACAGCGAAGGCAGCGAATATGAAATCCATAATGTGGATCTTTGCACGGTCATTGGGGTAAAGCTCACAAAAGATGGCAGCTCAATCGCATACGAGATAGAAAAATAGGCACACTCAGCAGCCAAGCGGGGCCCAAGTGTTTTTACTTGGGTTTTTTAAATGCCGATCCGTGGGGCTTGCGTTGATGAATGCCTATTTCTTGCATTACCCAAGGGTATGAATAACACTGGACAAAAATGGAAAACACTTCGGGACAGGGCGCGCAATCAACTATTCCACCAGAGATAAAAGGTTGGAGTTGGGGGGCACTTACGATGAATTGGGTTTGGGGCCTATTCAACAGAACCTACATTGCGCTGTTGATGTTTGTTCCGTTTGTCAACTTCGCCATGTTGTTCGTGCTGGGAGCGAAGGGGAATGAATGGGCTTGGCGTAACAAGAAGTGGGACAGCGTTGAGCACTTCCAAACTGTACAGCGCAAATGGGCCATTGCGGGTTTGGTCATTCTAGTGGTTGGTGTGCTGGCGGGTGTAGTTGGGGCGATGATGGCGCCTACCTTGGATCAGTGAAATCACATTTGTCATGGCATCCAAACGTGGCGCGAATTGACGGTTAACACAAGAATCGGGGCGGCCATACAGCTAACTGTCTCGTACGCCCGGCTCCCGCCCCAGTGCGGGTTCACAAACTTTTCGATATCTGTCATCCAATTTTGGAGACCCGCTTCCGAGACGAATGTGTGCCTCCAGAAGACACAAATCGGGCGGCGGATTAGTTGACTTGAACGCCCCGAACCCGACCTTGAACAAGGCATGCCATACTTAGGTGCATGCGGTTGAGTTCCCTATCCGTTATCAGTTTAAATAGTATCTAACCAATTGTTTTCCCATGCATATCAAGTACAAAGCTCTAGCCGTTGTTGGTGTTGTCACGGTGTTAACGGCGGCCATTTCCGGATGGTCGTCTTATGCCACAAATGCCGGTGTGATCGAAAGTGCCAAGCAACGCGAATTGCGCGGGACGGCAACGCTCATCCAAAATGATTTGCAGGAACAAACTAACAAAGCAGCGGCTCGGGCTGCGATGGTTGTTCACTTGCCGTCCATTCAACAGGCCTTTCGCAAGGGTGACCGCGAACAGTTGGTGGAGCGTCTGGCACCATCGTTTCTGATTCAGCGCGACAAGTATGGCGTTCGGGAGGGTCAATTCCACTTGCCCCCTGCTACTTCGTTCCTGCGCATCTATGACCCAAAAGCGGGGCACGGGGAAGATCTAAGCGGATTTCGTGAAATGGTTCTTGCCACCAACCGCACCCAGGAAGCTCAAAAAGGCATAGAAATTGGTCGACGCGGATTGAGCATTCGTGGCGTCGATGTTGTTAAGGACGAAAAGGGGTCAATTGGTAGTTTTGAGGTCGGCATCAGCTTCTCTACCGTATTGGAAAACTTGAAGAAAAATGCGGGCTTTGAAGCGGGCGCATTTGTTGACGCAGTCAAGATGGCCGACATTGCGACGCTCCTGCCAAAACCCGATGCCGAGCGCTTGGTTGGAGCCTATCAAAACGTAGAGGCGACCAACTGGAAGATTGTGCGACCCATGGTTTCAACTGACCTTTTGAACGATGCCAAAGACGTGGTGACACGGATCAAATCCATCGATGGCGTGGATTACGGCGTAGTGGCCGTTCCATTGTTGGACTACAAAGGTAGCCGTATTGGTGCCATCGTTGCAGTCAAGAGTTTTGAGGACTACCAGACCATGCAAGACAGTGCTTTGATCCGCTCCATCGCATTTGCCCTGTTGCAAGCGGTGTTTTTGGCGGGTGCCATGCTGATCTTGATCAACGTGTTGTTAGTTCAGTCGCAGACTCCTGTCGCTGCGAAGGAGTAGCAAAATTTTTACGTTTTCAATTTTCCGTAATCGATCGATCTTTGGTCGGGCTGTACATTGGTTGGTGGCGAGTATGCTGGTGTGGGCATGTATTGCGCCTGCCATGGCACAGGATGATTCCATTGCTATACCCCCGGGCGTGTCCCTCCCTGTACGGGTAGGGGTGGCAATTTTTCTCAATAGCGCCACCAAAATCAACGAGGTAACGGGCACTTATGAGGCATCGTTTGACGTGCGTTACCGTTGGCGTGACCCGACGCTGGCTTATAGCGTGAAAGAGGTTGGCGCGGATCGGCAACAGTTTGGCAACGAGCAAATGACGGCTAAACTGCGCAAAATTTGGAACCCTCGCCTCACCATTGCAAACCAAAATGGCACCCCGTTGCGAACGGAGGGGGGCTTGTTTATTTACGCTGACGGAACCGTAGAGCATATTCAGCGTGTTAAGGCCGCGCTGGATTCCAAATATCGGTTGAATGCATTTCCGTTTGATACCCAAGCCTTGAGTGTGCGCGTCTTGTCCACGCGCTACACCGGAAATCAGGTCGCACTGGTGCAAGACCAAAATGATATCAATGCTTCTGGGATCAAGGAAACCATTGCTATGTCGGGATGGACACCCAAGCGCATGGAATTTGAATCATCCAGCAACATTGGCTGGAGCGGAGAAGCGTATCCCGAATTGGAGGCCAAGGTCGTGATTAAGCGCCTGCCATGGAGCTACCTACTTGCGATTCTCACCCCGTTTCTGCTGACACTATTGGTGCCCACGATCATGACGCTGTATATCAAGGCGGATATCACGCCACGTTTGACGCTTTGGGGGGGGTCGATCTTGGCACTGGTTGCTTTGAATTTCACCTTCTCAGTGCGGTACCCGGCGCTTGGTTCAGAAAGCCTGGTCCAGCAACTCATCACGATTGGTTTTGGCTTTCAACTCCTGATGATTGGTGTGTGTTCGACCCTGTTCAACCCTGTCGTCGCAGATCGCTGGGCAAGCAAGGTTGTTCAGACTGAAGTGATCAACTTTTTGCGGTGGGCAGTGCCAGTGGGGTTTTTTGGTTTGGTTATAACGCGTTCCATGTTGACGGCTTTTTCCTGAATGCTCTGGGTATCGTGAACGCAAGTCCGCCGTTCACCGCCGGAGGTTTCAAGGGGGCTGCGAACGTGTTGCTTTTGGAATTTCCGGAGTTCAAAATATGCGAGTTGGTTTGAGTATGCCAAAACCGCTTCATAAGGGCGCATTGCCGAATCCCACGAACTGCGACAGACTGAAGTTGTCTGAAACACCGGGAAGCCGACTGTCGAGGGCGACAGCTTCCGCCCCACTGCAGGTCAAGACCACGCTCCAAAGAGTAAAGTAGGTTGCAGCGGTTCGGGACTAGACTGTAAAAATCATGGCGCTCAAACATTGCGTTCAGATGTTTGAGATGGGTAATATGATTTCGATGTTTAACGTGGTCTACAGACATGTGTAGCTGCGACCGATTCAGTAACTCGAGAAGCACTTATGCCCACTGCATTGCATCAACCTTCAGTACAGAGGGTACGATTGACTCCGGCACTGATGTCCATTGCAGTACTTCTCTCGTCAACCTTTTCCATCGGCACGCTGGCCGCCCCTATCTTGCGATGCCTGATCAGTCAGGGCGGAACTGATCAGATTTTGGACTTCAAGCCAGTTACTGACCCGTATTTCGTCAGCTCCATCAATATCAGAGACAATTTCCGCTTTAAGGCGGTCGTTATCGGAGACGCGCAGTCTGTCAGCTACGTCAAGCTTTATAGCTATTACCACTCGAGACGACAGCCTGTGTTGCTGCATCAAGTCAGGTACCTATCACCAGCGGTTGAGATCACCGAAAAATTTGACGCGCTGACTGGAACGAACACAGTGTATTCGCCTAACTTGGAGCGCGAGTTTCAATATGGGTGCGCATTAATTGAGGGTAACCCATGAGATGCAAATTTGGTTCAGCCCT
>Ga0194061_1000179_pt1 | contig 37848 bp, 35 predicted proteins | sample SepL2221m_MetaG_FD_163423 | JGI IMG/M metagenome (GOLD analysis project Ga0194061, IMG submission 163423) | Anoxic zone freshwater microbial communities from boreal shield lake in IISD Experimental Lakes Area, Ontario, Canada - Sep2016-L224-21m | ecosystem: Environmental > Aquatic > Freshwater >... | reverse complement strand
GGTAAAGGCCACCTGCCAGCGGGTTCCCACACTATCAGGAGATAAAAAATGAGCATTTTTAACAAAGTTACCAAGACCTTCCAATGGGGTCAACACGCGGTCACCATGGAAACCGGCGAAATCGCTCGCCAGTCCACCGGCGCTGTGCTGCTGGATATGGATGGCACCGTTGTTCTGGCTACTGTGGTTGCCAAGACCGAAGGTAAAGCCGGACAAGATTTTTTCCCTTTGACTGTTGACTATCTCGAAAAAGCTTATGCCGCTGGCAAGATCCCCGGCAGTTTCTTCAAGCGTGAAGGCCGCCCTAGCGAGTTCGAGACCCTGACCAGCCGTCTGATCGACCGTCCAATCCGCCCCCTGTTCCCCGAAGGCTTCTTCAACGAAGTGCATGTCGTTGTGCACACCGTTTCGTTGAACCCCGAAGTGGACGCCGATATTGCTTCCCTGATTGCTGTCAGCGCTGCGCTGTCCATCAGCGGCGTGCCATTCAATGGACCCATTGGTGCGGCTCGCGTGGGTTACGTCAACGGCGAATACGTACTGAACCCCGGACAGACTGCGCGCAAGGATTCGATCCTCGATCTCGTCGTTGCCGGTACCGAAGCTGCCGTTCTGATGGTGGAGTCGGAAGCCCAGCAACTATCCGAAGAAATCATGCTCGGTGCTGTGGTGTTCGGCCACGAGCAAGGCAACATTGCGATCAATGCCATACACGAGCTCGTGCGTGATGCTGGCAAGCCGATGTGGGACTGGAAAGCACCCGCCAAGGACGAAGCCCTGATCGCAAAGATTGATGGTTTGGCCAAAGACAAACTGGTTGCCGCCTACCAAATCCGCAACAAGCAAGCCCGCACCCAGGCTTGCCGTTCTGCTTATTCTGAAGTCATGGCGGCTCTCAAAGCTGAAGGCGCTGCATTTGACAGCGTAGCCATCGAGGGCCTGTTGTTTGAAATCGAAGCCAAGATCGTTCGCGGCCAGATTTTGGCAGGCGAGCCCCGTATTGACGGCCGCGACACTCGCACGGTGCGTGCCATCGAAATCCGTAACGGCGTGCTGCCCCGCACCCACGGATCTGCATTGTTCACCCGCGGTGAAACACAGGCGCTGGTGGTTACCACGCTGGGTACCGAGCGCGACGCGCAACGTATCGACGCATTGAGCGGCGATTATGAAGATCGCTTCATGCTGCACTACAACATGCCTCCGTTTGCCACTGGCGAAACCGGTCGCGTCGGAACACCCAAGCGCCGCGAAATCGGCCACGGCCGTTTGGCCAAGCGCGCCTTGGTGGCGTGCCTGCCTTCGAAAGAAGATTTCCCTTACACCATGCGTGTGGTGTCGGAAATCACCGAGTCCAATGGATCTTCTTCCATGGCTTCGGTCTGCGGCGGCTGCCTGTCCCTGATGGACGCTGGCGTTCCCATGAAGGCACATGTGGCGGGTATTGCTATGGGCCTGATCAAGGAAGACAACCGATTTGCCGTGCTGACCGACATCCTGGGTGATGAGGATCACTTGGGCGATATGGATTTCAAGGTCGCGGGTACCACCAACGGCATTACCGCACTGCAGATGGATATCAAAATCCAGGGCATCACCAAGGAAATCATGCAAGTCGCTTTGGCCCAGGCCAAAGAAGCGCGCATGCACATTCTGGGCAAAATGCAAGAGGCGATGGCCGAAGCCAAGACCGAAGTGTCCAACTTCGCACCGCGTCTGTTCACCATGAAGATCAACCCCGAGAAAATCCGCGACGTGATCGGCAAGGGCGGCTCTGTGATCCGAGCTCTGACCGAAGAGACCGGTACCCAGATCAACATCGACGAAGACGGCACCATCACCATCGCCTCGGCTGATCCTGAAAAAGCTGAAATGGCCAAACGCCGTATTGAGCAGATCACTGCCGAAGTGGAAATTGGCAAGGTATATGAAGGCCCAATTACCAAGATCCTCGACTTCGGCGCTTTGGTCAATTTGTTGCCTGGCAAAGACGGTCTGTTGCACATCAGCCAGATCGCCCATGAACGCGTCGAGAAGGTGTCCGATTACCTGACTGAAGGCCAGATCATTAAAGTCAAGGTTATGGAGACTGATGAAAAAGGTCGCATCAAGCTGTCCATGAAGGCTTTGTTGGACCGTCCATCCCAGTCGTCAGATCAAGGTTAATGGTCGACCGCTAGCAATTTGGTAGCGCCTTGCGCAATATTGACGAGGGCTACCGGTTGGAAATGCTATGAACGTTATTGAAATTGCATCCTTTGGCGGGCCGGACGTTTTGCGTCTGGCAACTCGACCCATGCCTGTCGCGGGGGACGGTGAGGTGCTGATTCGCGTCGGTGCGAGTGGAATCAATCGCCCTGACGTGCTGCAACGTGCTGGCATGTATCCTGCACCGGCGGGGGCGTCCGACATTCCGGGGCTTGAAATAGCTGGGACCATTGTGAGTGGCGATGAGCAGGCCTTGCAAAAAGCCGGTCTTAAAGTGGGTGACCGCGTTTGCGCGTTGGTTGCCGGCGGCGGCTATGCCGAGTATTGCGTTGCACCCGTTGGTCAATGCTTGCCGGTTCCACAAGGCCTGAGCGACGTCGAGGCTGCGTCCTTGCCCGAGACGTTTTTTACGGTATGGAGCAATGTCTTTGACCGCGGTGGATTGAAGGCTGGCGAAACCCTGCTCGTACAGGGCGGATCCAGTGGTATTGGGGTGACGGCTATTCAGATGGCCAAGGCCCTGGGTGCACGTGTGATCGCTACGGCAGGTAGCGATACCAAGTGCGAAGCGTGTCTGGCGCTGGGTGCGAATCATGCCATCAATTACAAGACGCAGGACTTTCAGGCGGAGGCATTGCGTCTGACCGATGGACGTGGTGTGGATGTCGTTCTGGACATGGTGGCGGGCAGCTATGTGGCCAAGGAAGTGCAATGTTTGGCGGACGACGGGCGACTGGTCATCATCGCCGTACAGGGCGGGGTGCAGGCTGAAATCAATGCGGGATTGGTGATGCGCAAGCGCTTGACCATTAGCGGGTCCACGTTGCGTGCGCGTTCTGTTGCGTTTAAGGAAAGTATCGCTAGGGCCTGCTTACAACAGGTCTGGCCCTTGCTGGAGGCTGGACGCATCAAGCCGGTTGTCAACAGTATTTTTCCGGCTATTGACGCGGTTCATGCCAGCGGCAGTGGTGCGTCGCAGGCTCATACGCTGATGGAGTCTAACCAGCATGTGGGCAAGATTGTTTTGACTTGGAGCGCAGCATGAAAAAGCAGCTGATTGCAGGTAATTGGAAGATGAATGGCTCGTCCGTAGCCAACGAAACGCTGTTGAGGGCGTTGGCGGCAGGTGTGGGGAGCGCAACGTGTCAAGTGGCCGTTTGTGTGCCTGCACCCTACCTGGCGCAAGTGCGAGGTTTGGTGGCGGGCACTGGCATTGATTTGGGTGCGCAGGATGTATCGCAGCATGAGTCCGGTGCATTCACCGGCGAAGTTGCAGCCAGTATGCTGCGTGACTTTGGAACACGTTATTGTTTGGTCGGTCATTCTGAACGCCGCCAATACCATGGTGAAACCGATGCCATCGTGGCGACCAAGGCTCAACGTGCTCTGGCGGCTGGCGTCACGCCCATTGTGTGCGTTGGCGAAACCCTGGATGAACGCGAGGCAGGCAGGACGGAGGAAATCGTGAAGCGGCAGTTGGCTGCAGTGATTCATACCAACGGTCACTGCATCAGCGAGATCGTGGTGGCTTATGAGCCCGTCTGGGCTATCGGAACGGGTAAAACGGCCAGTCCGCAAGAGGCACAGCATGTGCATTCAGTTTTGCGTGGACAGCTGCGTGCGGCCACCGAGCAGGCGGACCGAATGCTGATTTTGTATGGTGGCAGCATGAATGCTGCAAACGCGGCCCAATTGCTTTCGCAAGCGGATATTGACGGTGGTCTCGTGGGCGGTGCGTCGCTTAAAGCGGCAGATTTTTTATCCATCATTGCGGCAGCCCACTGACCCCAGGCTGTGCTTGTCGCACGTTTCCCTATTTAGGAGTTGAGAATGAGTGTTTTGTTGACGATTATTTTGACGGTTCAAATGCTTTCTGCGTTGTCCATGATTGGCCTTATTCTGGTTCAGCACGGCAAGGGTGCCGACATGGGGGCTGCATTCGGTAGTGGGGGCTCAGGCAGTCTATTTGGCGCAAGTGGAAGCGCTAACTTCCTGTCACGTACGACTGCAGTTCTTGCAACGGTATTCTTCGTTTGCACTTTGGCACTTGCTTACTTTGGCAACTTGCGGCCTGCGGCATCTGGTAGCGTTTTGGAGGGGGCGGCAGTCGTTGCGCCTGTGGTTGCTGAAGTCGCTTCTGCGCCGTCCACCGCGGCATCGGGTGTTGGTCAGATTCCCGCCAAGTAATTGCTACTTTAATTGCCTTGTCCCTTCGGGAGTAGGGGTAAATTCAGGGTAAACTCTAACCTTGTCTGAAAAGCAAAATACCTTCGGGTTCCTCATGCAACACAGATAAATAGCCGCCGTCGTGGTGAAATTGGTAGACACGCTATCTTGAGGGGGTAGTGGCGAGAGCTGTGCGAGTTCGAGTCTCGCCGACGGCACCAAATGGCATTTGGTTTGCTCATTTTTTGAGTGGACCTTAAGTGGTATTAAGAAACGCAAGATGAGCCTCGATCAATATCTTCCCGTTCTCTTGTTTATGTTGATTGGGCTTGTGACTGGGGTTGCACCCCAGATCATCGGCTATGTACTGGGTCCTAATCGACCATACCCGGCAAAAAACTCACCTTATGAATGCGGCTTTGAAGCATTTGGTGATGCCCGCATGAAATTTGATGTGCGGTATTACTTGGTGGCTATCCTATTTATTTTGTTTGACTTGGAAACCGCACTACTGTTTCCGTGGGCGGCATCGCTTAAAGAAATTGGTTTTGCTGGATTTTTGCTCGGCCTGGAGATCGTTCTTGTTCTCACTATTGGCTTTGTGTATATGTGGTTAAAAGGCGCCCTGGACTGGGAGTAATGCAATGATTGAAGGTGTACTCAAAGAGGGCTTCATCACGACGAGTTATGACTCGGTGGTGAATTGGGCCAAGACGGGATCCATGTGGCCTATGACCTTTGGTTTGGCTTGCTGTGCGGTCGAAATGATGCATGCTGCTGCTGCTCGGTACGATATCAGCCGTTTCGGAGCGGAAGTGTTTCGCCCAAGCCCTCGCCAATCGGATCTGATTATTGTTGCGGGAACCTTGACCAATAAAATGGCGCCAGCCTTTCGTAAAGTTTACGATCAAATGGCTGAGCCGCGTTGGGTGTTGAGCATGGGCTCCTGCGCCAATGGAGGCGGTTATTACCACTATAGCTACTCGGTTGTTCGGGGCTGTGATCGTATTGTTCCGGTTGATGTGTATGTCCCGGGATGCCCTCCCACTGCTGAGGCTTTGATTTACGGGATTTTGCAGTTGCAGCAAAAAATTCGCCGCACGCAAACGATTGCGCGGGTGTAAGGTAACAAGCATGACTACATTTTCCGTATCGCCTGACGCTACCCTGCATGCTGTAAAGGCTGCATTGGGTGAAAAAATCATGAGTATTTCCGTTGCATTGGGTGAGGTAACGGTGTTGGTTTCTGCTGAAAATTTTGTTGCGTCAGCGATGGCGCTCAAAGATGATCGTGCGTGCAGGTTTGAGCAGCTGATTGATTTGTGCGGTGTTGATTATTCAGAGTATCTTGATGGCAGTCCCGATGGTTTGCGTTTTTGCGTGGTTTGTCACTTATTGTCGGTAAGCCTCAATCAGCGAGTGCGTTTGAAGGTGTTTGCGACAGACGATCTTGCGCCGATGTTGCCGACACTGATCGATGTCTGGAGTGCCGCCAATTGGTTTGAGCGCGAGGCTTTTGATTTATTTGGGATTGTTTTTGACGGGCACAATGATTTGCGTCGTATTCTTACTGACTATGGATTTGTCGGGCACCCGTTTCGTAAAGATTTTCCGCGTACGGGGCATGTTGAAATGCGGTTTGATGCTGAACTTGGGCGGATTGTTTATCAGCCCATAACGATTGAGGATCGCGAAATTACGCCACGGATCATTCGTGAAAGTAACTATGGAGGCCTGCAGTAAGCAGTTGAATGCATGGCTGAAATACACAACTACACACTGAACTTCGGGCCCCAACACCCTGCTGCCCATGGCGTGTTGCGCTTGGTGCTTGAGTTGGATGGCGAGGTCATTCAGCGGGCGGATCCGCATATTGGACTATTGCACAGGGCTACAGAGAAGTTAGCTGAGAGCAAGACGTACATGCAGTCTTTGCCCTACATGGATCGTCTTGACTATATGTCGATGATGTGCAACGAGCACGCCTACTGTCTGGCATTGGAGAAAATGCTGGGATTGGAGGTCCCTGAGCGTGCCCAATACATCCGTGTCATGTTCTCTGAAATCACGCGGATGCTGAATCATTTGCTGTGGGTCGGTGCATCGGCAATTGACTGCGGTGCCATGACAGTGATGCTCTTTGCATTCCGTGAGCGGGAAGATTTGATGGATATGTACGAGGCGGTTAGCGGAGCGCGTATGCACGCTGCGTACTTTCGGCCTGGTGGTGTATATCGGGATTTGCCCGACACGATGCCACGGCACGAGTCTAATAAAGTGAGGTCTGCAAAATCAACCGAAGCGCTTAATCGAAATCGTGGAGGAAGTCTGTTGGACTTTATCGATGATTTTACGCAGCGGTTCCCGACTTTCTTGGGTGAGTACCACACTTTACTCACTGATAACCGCATTTGGAAGCAGCGCACAGTTGACATAGGCGTAGTGACAGCGGAGCGCGCGTTGAATTTGGGCTTCACGGGTCCCATGCTGAGGGGATCTGGCGTTGCGTGGGATTTGCGTAAAAAGCAACCTTACGATGTCTACGATAAGATTGATTTTGATATTCCTGTAGGTGTTACCGGGGATACCTATGATCGGTATCTGGTACGCATGGAAGAGATGAAACAATCCAATCGGATCATCAAACAATGTGTCGATTGGTTGAAAGTAAATCCAGGCCCAGTGATTTCAGATAATCGGAAAATCGCACCTCCTGACCGTGAGTCAATGAAATCAAAAATGGAGGATTTGATTCACCATTTCAAGTTGTTTTCAGAGGGTTTCTGCGTGCCCAAGGGTGAGGCCTATGCGGCCATTGAGCATCCCAAGGGTGAGTTTGGTATCTATTTCATTAGCGATGGCGCAAACAAACCATACCGCATGAAAATTCGTCCCCCTGCGTTTGTGCACTTGGCTGCGCTGGATGAAATGGGGAAGGGTCACATGATTGCAGATGCTGTGGCCATTATCGGGACTATGGATATTGTGTTTGGGGAAGTGGATCGATGATTTCAGAAGAATCCCAATTGCGCTTCGCTCGCGAAGTTGCCAAATACCCGGCGGATCAAAAGCAGTCCGCAGTTATGGCATGTTTAGCCATTGCACAACAAGAGCTTGGTTACGTTAGTCAAGAGGCCGAGCGATATATCGCAGTCTATCTTGGAATGGCACCCATGGCTGTGCATGAGGTGACAACCTTTTACAACATGTACAACCAGCATCCAGTTGGGAAATACAAGCTCAATGTGTGCACTAATCTACCGTGCCAGTTGCGAGACGGTGTTAGTACGTTGAAGTACCTAGAGGCAAAGTTGGGAATTTCCATGGGAGAGACGACAGCCGATGGACTGTTTACGCTACAGCAAAGCGAGTGCTTGGGTGCTTGTGCTGATTCGCCGGTCTTGTTGGTGAATGATCGGTCGATGTGCAGTTTCATGACGCCGGAGAAGTTGGACCAATTGGTGGATGGTTTGCGGGCGACGGGAGCAAAATGATGACGGCGCAGCATATTCTGTCTCAGTTTCGCGCTACAGGCGTGCAAACGTGTTTTCACAACCGTCACATTAGCCCACAAATTCTTGCGGGTTTGAATGGCGCGAATTGGCGTTTACAAGATTACAAATCACGGGGCGGTTATCAGGCATTGCGCAAGGTTTTGGGTATCGACGGTGGCGAGGCAATGACTCAAGATCAAGTGATTGCCACTGTTAAAGAATCTGCTTTGCGTGGTCGGGGTGGTGCGGGCTTTCCAACCGGATTGAAGTGGAGTTTCATGCCGCGTCAGTTTCCGGGGCAAAAGTACTTGGTTTGCAATTCGGACGAGGGCGAGCCTGGTACTTGCAAAGACCGGGACATCATGGAATTTAATCCACATATCGTCATTGAAGGTATGGCGATTGCGGCATTCGCCATGGGTATTTCGGTAGGTTACAACTACATCCATGGCGAGATTTTTTCGACTTATGACCGGTTCGAAGAAGCGTTAGAGGAGGCGCGTGCTGCTGGTCTTCTTGGCAATAACATTTTGGGCAGTAATTTCAGCTTCCAATTGCACGCGGCTCATGGCTTTGGTGCATATATTTGCGGAGAAGAAACTGCGTTGCTGGAGTCGCTTGAAGGGAAGAAGGGTCAGCCTCGCTTTAAGCCGCCTTTCCCTGCCAGCTTTGGTCTGTACGGAAAGCCGACGACGATCAATAACACGGAAACGTTTGCAGCTGTTCCCTGGATCATTCGCAATGGTGGTCAAGCTTATCTGGAATGTGGCAAGCCAAACAATGGTGGCACGAAGATTTACTCGGTTAGTGGAGACGTAGAACTGCCGGGCAACTTCGAGGTTCCCATGGGAACGCCTTTTTCCAAAGTTTTGGAGTTGGCGGGTGGAGTGCGAGCGGGACGAAAGCTTAAGGCGGTTATTCCTGGTGGTTCCTCTTCGCCCATCTTGCCGGCCTCCGTCATGATGGATTGCACAATGGACTATGACTCTATTGCCAAGGCGGGCTCTATGTTGGGGTCAGGGGCGGTGATCGTGCTGGATGACAGCCGATGTATGGTTAAGAGTCTGCAGCGGTTGAGTTATTTTTATATGCACGAATCGTGCGGGCAATGTACGCCGTGTCGCGAGGGAACAGGATGGTTATCTCGTGTTGTTGACCGCATCGAGACCGGGCATGGTAGACCAAGCGATATGGATTTACTGGACAGCGTTGCCGAAGACATACAAGGTCGAACGATCTGCGCCTTAGGTGATGCGGCGGCGATGCCGGTACGCGCCATGATCAAGCATTTCAGGCATGAATTTGAATATCACGTTGAGCACAAGACCTGCATGGTCCCGGCTTACGTTTGAGCGAGTCCCAAGATGATTGAAATCGAACTCGACGGCAAAAAGGTTGATATTGCTGAAGGCAGCATGATCATGCATGCGGCCGAAAAAGCAGGCACCTACATTCCGCATTTTTGTTATCACAAGAAACTCAGCATTGCGGCCAGTTGTCGTATGTGTTTAGTGGATGTGGAAAAAATGCCCAAGCCTATGCCGGCGTGTGCGACGCCAGTGACGCAGGGAATGATCGTTCGGACAAAGAGTGAAAAGGCCATCAAGGCTCAAAAATCAGTAATGGAGTTTTTGCTGATTAACCACCCTTTGGATTGTCCAATTTGTGACCAAGGCGGCGAGTGTCAGTTGCAGGACTTGGCGGTTGGTTATGGAGGGTCTACCTCTCGTTACGAGGAAGAAAAGCGCGTTGTTTTTCATAAGGACATTGGTCCTTTGGTCTCCATGGAGGAGATGAGCCGGTGCATCCACTGTACGCGTTGTGTTCGTTTTGGACAGGAAATTGCTGGTGTTATGGAGTTGGGAATGTCTCATCGCGGCGAGCATGCCGAAATTGAGACTTTTCTGGGTCAGTCGGTAGATTCGGAGCTTTCAGGAAACATGATAGATATCTGTCCTGTTGGAGCTTTGACTAGTAAGCCGTTTCGCTATAGCGCACGGACCTGGGAGTTGTCGCGCCGTAAGTCCATAAGTCCGCATGATTCCAATGGCGCAAACCTCATTATTCAGGTCAAGAATGACCGGGTTATGCGGGTAGTTCCGTTGGAAAATGATGCCGTCAATGAATGCTGGATTGCTGATCGTGATCGGTTCTCTTGTGAGGCATTGAACAGCGACGAGAGACTGAAAACGCCGATGTTAAAACAGGGTGGCGAATGGAAGTCGGTGGACTGGCAGACCGCACTTGAATATGTTGCCCACGGCTTGCAAAGCGTAAAGAAAAATCACGGGTCCGCGTCAATTGGTGCGTTGGTGAGCCCACACAGTACGCTGGAAGAACTGTCCTTGGCTAGCTCATTGGTTCGGGGCCTAGGAAGTGAAAATATTGATTACCGTCTACGTAACGCAGAGTTTGAAGTTGCTCGGCAAGGTATACGCTTCCTTGGCATGCCTATTTCCGAACTTTCTCAGCTTCAGCGTGTATTGATAATCGGGTCGAATCTTCGTAAAGATCATCCTTTGTTTGCCCAGCGAATTCGGCAAGCCACTCGTATAGGCTGTGTCGTTAGTGTTGTAGGCGAGCGGAAAACGGATTGGGCAATGCCTGTTCGCCATCAATGTGTAGTGCCATCTAGAGGATGGGTGCAGGCGTTAGCTGACATCGCCGTGGTGATTGCGCTGGAAAAAGGAATATCAGCTCCCCTCAATGGCCAAGCGACTGACATTGCGAAGGAAGTAGCCAAATCACTGATGGCTGGTGAGCGTCATGCAATTCTGCTTGGTAATGCCGCGGCCCACCATCCACACGCTTCGCACCTTTTGGCATTGTCGAATTGGATTGGCGTACAGACAGGTGCAGTGGTTGGCTATCTCACTGAAGCGGCGAATACGGTCGGCGCGCAGTTCGTCGGAGCCATGCCGGGAGTGGGTGGCTTAAATGCTGGTCAAATGATGTCTGGCGGGCTCAAAGCGGCGATCTTGTTGAATAATGAACCTGAGTTCGATTCGGCCAGGGGTATTGAGGCCGTTAGCTCTTTAGGGCAGTGTGAAATGGTTGTGACGATGAGTCCGTTCAAGACGAACATGTCGTTCAGTGATGTGTTGTTACCCATTGCACCGTTTACTGAAACTCCTGGTACTTTTGTGAATGCTGAGGGACGCGTGCAGTCATTTCACGCGGTTGTAAAGCCTTACGGTGATGCACGCCCAGCTTGGAAGGTACTCCGTGCTTTGGCAAATGTATTGAACTTACCTGGGTTTGAATTTAATTCTGCACAGGAAGTTTTGTCGCATATTCACGCGGAGAGCGGCGGAGTTGTTTCTGACCATGTGCCTGCCAGTCGCCTCAGCAATGCGTGCTCAATGCCTTCCAGCAGTTTTGACTCACCGGGTGAGCCTTGTGTTGCAGCAATTTATCAATTGGATGGCATTGTGCGTCGCGCTTCATCGCTTCAACTGACGGCAGATGCTAGAGCCAATGGGAAGTTGGAGGTAGCAGCATGATTGACGTCATTTTTGCCATGGGCCGAGGTCTTGTCGATGCTTCGTGGTGGACATCCTTGGCGTGGCCAACCATTTGGGCGCTTGTCAAGGTGTCGTTGGTATTGGTTCTGGTGCTAACTGCCGTGACCTACGCAACATTATGGGAACGCAAGTTGCTAGGTTGGGTGCAGATCCGGCTTGGACCCAATCGCGTGGGGCCATGGGGACTCTTACAGCCAATAGCTGATGCTTTAAAATTAATGACGAAGGAAATCGTTCGTCCAGCGGCAGCTGATAAGGTGCTTTTTTATCTTGGCCCCGTGTTAACGGTCGGACCGTCTCTTGCCGCTTGGGCCGTTATACCGTTTGGTCCTGAGATTGCTACAGCCAATCTAAATGCCGGGCTTTTGTTTCTTATGGCCATAACTTCAATGGAGGTTTATGGCGTGATTATTTCCGGATGGGCATCGAATTCGAAATACGCATTCTTGGGCGCGCTACGCGCCTCAGCTCAGATGGTGAGCTATGAGATTGGAATGGGCTTTTGTTTTTTGATTGTATTGATGGTGTCGGCCAGCCTTAATCTTTCAGATATTGTTGCGGGACAAGGGCGTGGCTATTTCACTCAGATGGGTCTTTCGTTTTTGTCGTGGAATTGGTTGCCATTGTTACCGATAGTTGTTGTTTACTTTGTGTCAGGGCTGGCGGAGACCAATAGAACCCCATTTGACGTAATTGAAGGTGAGTCCGAGATTGTGGCCGGCCACATGGTGGAGTACTCCGGTATGTCGTGGGCGATGTTTCAAATGGCGGAATACGCCAACATCTGGCTGATTTCGGTTTTGGCAACGGTCATGTTTTTTGGAGGATGGCTGTCACCTATTGACAGCGTATTCGCAAATTGGATTCCCGGTTGGATTTGGCTTGGTATTAAGACATTCTGTGTGATGACTGTGTTTATTTGGGTGCGAGTTACATTTCCACGATTCCGTTATGACCAGATCATGCGTCTCGGGTGGAAGATATTTATTCCAGTTACCTTGGTGTGGTTAGTTGTAGTCGGAGTTTGGATGCAAACCCCTTGGAATATTTGGAAGTAATCAGAGTTGCTTATGTCTACACCAACTTCAAATGCAACTGAGCGCACGCCAGGGACTCCCTTCTCACTGAAGGACTTTCTCTCGAGCTTTCTGTTAATCGAGCTTGCCAAGGGCATGCTGCTTACGGGTAAATATGCCTTTCGGGGGAAAATCACTCTTCAATACCCTGAAGAGAAGACCCCTTTATCACCTCGCTTTCGAGGGTTGCACGCTCTACGTCGTTATGAAAACGGTGAAGAGCGGTGTATTGCATGTAAATTGTGTGAAGCTATTTGCCCAGCGCAGGCCATCTCGATTGAGTCAGAAGTACGTGATGATGGATCCCGTCGCACGACACGTTATGACATTGATTTGACTAAATGTATTTTTTGCGGATTTTGCGAAGAAAGTTGTCCTGTGGACTCGATTGTAGAAACCCATATTCTTGAATACCATGGCGATAAGCGAGGCGACCTGTACTTCACCAAGGAAATGCTCTTGGCTGTGGGTGATAAGTATGAAAATGAAATTGCGGCCAATAAGTTGGCAGACGCCAAATATCGTTGATAAGCGGCTAGAAAGAATTTAAATCATGAGTGTCACGACCGGAATGTTTTACGTGTTTTCCACGATTATGCTATTGGCGGCGTTTCGTGTAATTACGGCACGCAATCCCGTACATGCCGTCCTTTTCTTGGTGTTAACCTTTTTTCAGGCGGCGATGATCTGGATGCTACTTAAGGCCGAATTTCTTTCTATTGCACTGGTGTTGGTATATGTTGGCGCGGTGATGGTCTTGTTTCTGTTTGTCGTAATGATGATAGATGTCAAGGTTGAGGGATTGCGTGTTGGGTTTTGGAACCATTTCCCACTGGCTGCTTTGGTGGGAGTTGTCATTGCTCTAGAAATGGTAGCAGTTTTGATGGGTGGCTTTCGCACTGCAGACAGTCCCGACGGGGTAAATACGGTTTTAACTGGCGTCATGCAGGCGTCAAACACAAAAGAGTTGGGTGTCATGATGTACACGCAATACATCTATCCCCTTGAAATTGCCACTGCAATTTTGCTAGTCGCCATGATCGCTGCAATAGCACTGACGTTGCGAACGCGCAAGGATACCAAGTATACGAATCCAGGTGATCAGGTTCGTGTGAATGCGCGTAATCGTATGACCGTTCTAAAAATGGAAGCTACAAGCACCGATGTTGATCCGGCGTTGGCGGCCTCAAATGGGGAGACAAAAGCATGACTTTAACGCTTGGTCATTTTTTATCATTAGGGGCGATGCTATTTGCATTGTCGGTGGTGGGTATTTTTTTGAACCGCCGAAATTTGATTGTTTTGCTAATGGCAATCGAACTAATGTTGCTTGCTGTCAATACTAATTTTGTCGCATTCTCGCATTATCTTCATGATATGAATGGGCAAATATTTGTGTTTTTTATATTGACTGTAGCCGCAGCAGAATCTGCAATTGGCTTGGCCATTTTGGTACTGATATTCCGCAATCGCTCCAGTATCAGCGTGGATGGTCTAAATACGCTCAAGGGTTAAAAGTATATGAGTCAAACCCTTTCAGTTTCGAGTTTGTTGGTGGTACCACTTGCCCCATTAATGGGCGCCGTATTGGCGGGCGTATTGGGCACAAAGTTCGGTGGTAATGTAATTGGCCGTAGTGCGAGTCACTCGCTGACTATTGCGGGAGTGTTGATAGCGTTTATTGTGTCAGTAATGACATTGATGTCGGTTGCAGTAGATGGTGCGCGTTTCAACGAAACGCTCTATACATGGATGGTTGTTGGCGATCTCAAAATGGAGATTGGGTTTCTAGTTGACGGCTTAACAGCAATGATGATGTGCGTTGTCACCTTCGTCTCTCTAATGGTTCATTTATATACCATCGGCTATATGCAGGAAGATGAGGGATACAACCGATTCTTCTCCTATATTTCTTTGTTTACGTTTTCGATGTTGATGCTTGTAATGAGCAATAACATGCTGCAGTTGTTTTTTGGATGGGAAGCTGTTGGGTTGGTTTCCTATTTGTTAATTGGATTCTGGTTTAATAAGCCGACAGCGATTTTTGCCAATATGAAGGCCTTTTTGGTTAATCGCGTGGGAGACTTCGGATTCATACTTGGTATTGGTTTGATTGCCTCTTTTGCTGGTACTCTGAATTATGTCGAGGCATTTGGCAAGTCTGCTGAGTTGGCTGCACTTGTTCTTCCGGGTACGGATTGGATGCTGATAACCGTAATTTGCATCTGTCTGTTCATCGGAGCCATGGGAAAGTCTGCTCAATTTCCTTTACATGTGTGGTTGCCAGACTCAATGGAAGGCCCGACCCCCATTTCTGCTCTGATTCACGCTGCCACCATGGTGACGGCTGGTATTTTTATGGTTGCGCGAATGTCACCATTGTTTGAGCTCAGCGATACTGCTTTGAGCTTCATCATGGTTATTGGCTCAATCACCGCGCTTTTCATGGGATTTTTGGGTATTATTCAAAACGATATTAAGCGCGTCGTGGCTTACTCGACATTGTCGCAATTGGGTTATATGACGGTCGCTCTGGGGGCTTCTGCATATTCGGTTGCCGTTTTCCACCTGATGACGCATGCTTTTTTCAAAGCATTGCTGTTTCTTGCAGCGGGTTCAGTCATCATGGGTGTCCATCACAATCAGGATATTCGGTGGATGGGGGGGTTACGCAAGTACATGCCAATTACCTGGATTACGTCGTTGTTGGGATCCCTCGCGCTCATTGGAACGCCTTTCTTCGCTGGCTTTTATTCCAAGGACAGCATTATCGAAGCGGTAATGGAGAGTCACATACCTGGCGCGGGTTTTGCGAAATTTGCAGTGTTGGCAGGCGTATTTGTTACAGCCTTCTATTCTTTCCGTATGTACTTTCTGGTGTTTCACGGAAAAGAGCGCTTCGACCAGAACCCCGATGTGCATCATGATGCCCATGGGCATGGCGATCATGGTCATGCCAACGTACCGCACGAGTCTCCATGGGTGGTTTGGGTACCTCTGGTAATGTTGGCTATTCCGTCGGTGCTGATTGGTTATGTCACCATTGGCCCAATGCTGTTCGGTGGTTTCTTTGATGGCGCTATATTCGTTGATGCCACCAGACATGGCGCAATGACTGAACTGCATGAAATGTTCCACGGTTCAGCTGCCATGGCGCTGCACTCCGTCAGTACGCCTCCGCTTTGGTTGGCCATTGCCGGTGTGGCGAGCTCATATTATATGTATATGATTAACCCGGCTTTGCCTGCTGCCATCAAGCGTGCCGCCCTGCCGATCTTCAATTTGCTCGAGAACAAGTATTACCTTGATTGGTTCAATGAAAATGTTCTGGCTCGTGGAGCACGTGCTTTAGGGACTGGCTTGTGGAAGGGCGGGGACCAAGCCATCATTGACGGTGCCTTGGTGAATGGGTCATGGAAATTCGTAGGCTGGGTTTCTGGAGCCGTTCGCAAAGTGCAGACTGGCTTCCTCTACCACTATGCGTTGGTAATGATCTTGGGTATTTTTGTACTCATGACATATTTTGTATGGCTCAAGTAGGAGAAAAATAAAATGGGATTGTTGAGCCTTGCTATTTGGACGCCAATTGCGTTCGGCGTTGTTTTACTGGCGCTGGGTCGTGATGAGCAAGCCCAAATGGTCCGCTGGGTGGCACTTATTGGTGCATTGGTAAGTTTCTTTGTAACGTTGCCGGTATATTTCCATTTTGATATAACAACTGCAGCAATGCAGTTTGTCGAAAATTCGACATGGATCGATCGGTTCAACGTGAAATATCATCTGGGAGTGGATGGTATCTCCCTGTGGTTTGTGTTGCTGACTGCCTTTATTAATGTGGTTGTAATCATTGCCAGCTGGGAATCCATTACACGCCGCGTCAATCAGTACATGGGTGCCTTCATGATCCTTAGCGGATTGATGATTGGTGTTTTTTGCACGCTTGATGGCCTGTTGTTTTATGTATTTTTTGAGGCCACCTTAATTCCGATGTATTTGATTATCGGTATTTGGGGCGGACCCAATAAGATCTACGCCGCATTCAAATTCTTTCTGTATACATTGATGGGCTCTTTGCTCATGCTTGTTGCACTGATTTATCTTTATACCAAGTCTGGCGGCAGTTTTGATTTGACTGCGTGGCATTCAATGAGACTGGATAGCACGACGCAAACATTGCTGTTCTTTGCCTTTTTTGCTGCGTTTGCGGTTAAGGTCCCGATGTGGCCTGTTCACACATGGTTGCCGGATGTTCACGTGGAAGCACCTACTGGTGGGTCGGCTGTTTTGGCAGCCATCATGCTGAAGTTAGGGGCTTATGGGTTTTTGAGGTTTTCGTTGCCGATTGCACCGGACGCTGCCCATGAATGGGCTTGGCTGATGATTGCATTGTCCTTGATTGCGGTGATCTATGTCGGCTTGGTTGCTATGGTGCAGCAGGATATGAAAAAGCTTGTTGCCTATTCTTCAGTGGCGCATATGGGATTTGTGACGCTGGGATTCTTCATTTTCCTAGATCTTGGTGTTTCCGGCGGTTTGGTGCAAATGATTGCTCACGGTTTTGTATCCGGAGCAATGTTCCTTTCGATCGGCGTTCTGTACGACCGCATGCATTCGCGTGAAATTGCCAGCTATGGCGGTGTTGTTAATACCATGCCCAAGTTCGCCGCGTTCGCGCTGTTTTTTGCCATGGCGAACTGTGGTTTGCCAGGCACTGCTGGTTTTGTAGGGGAGTGGATGGTGATTCTGGCCGCTGTCAAATTTAATTTCTGGGTTGGATTTGCCGCTGCCAGCGCCTTGATTTTTGGTGCTGCATATACGTTGTGGATGTTTAAACGCGTCTACCTTGGTCCTGTCGCTAACGATCACGTCAGAGATTTGGTGGACATCAATTCTCGGGAATTCTTAATGCTTGCCTTGCTTGCTGCGGCCGTTTTATGGATGGGGGTATACCCAAAACCATTTACGGATGTTATGGATGTTTCGGTTGCTCAACTGCTTAAGCACGTTGCGGTTTCCAAATTGAACTGATCAAACTGAATTGAGAGACGAAAGATGATTGACAAACTCAGTTGGATCGCGGCTTACCCTGATATGGTCCTGTTGGTGATGGCCTGTGTCATCGCCTTATTGGACTTGGGTGTGAAGAGTCTGATGCGAGGCATTACGTACTTGATGACTCTTTTGACCTTGGCGATTGTTGCTTACATGCAGGCAGATCTTGCGCTGAGTGGCACCACCATTTACGGGTTTGGGAACATGGTTGTGAGCGACGCGATGGGTAGTTGGCTCAAGTGCTTTGCCACGATATCCGTTATGGTGACCTTGGTTTATGGTCGCTCCTATGCCGGTCATCGAGATATGTTGCGCGGCGGTGAGTTGTTTACTCTGAGTATCTTTGCTCTGCTGGGTATGTCCGTCATGATTTCTGGCAATAACTTGCTTGTGATCTATATGGGGTTGGAGTTGCTCACGCTTTCCAGTTATGCATTGGTTGCGTTGCGGCGCGATAACGCTACTGCAACCGAGGCGGCAATGAAGTATTTTGTACTCGGTGCAATGGCATCCGGGTTCTTGCTTTACGGAATGTCCATGTTGTACGGTGCGACCGGTTCTCTTGATATCACTGCCATATTTAAGGCTATTTCATCAGGGCAGATTCGTCATCAAGTGCTCGTGTTCGGTTTGGTATTTATTGTCTCGGGTTTGGCATTTAAGCTCGGTGCTGTGCCTTTTCACATGTGGATTCCTGATGTCTATCAGGGCGCTCCCACTGCTGTTACGTTGATGATCGGCGGCGCGCCAAAGCTGGCTGCCTTCGCGATGACCATGCGCTTGCTGGTGGAAGGTATGTTGCCCTTGGCAGTGGATTGGCAGCAAATGCTTTTAGTGCTTGCTGTAGGCTCGCTGCTAGTTGGCAATTTGGCTGCAATTGCACAAACAAACGTGAAGCGGATGTTGGCGTTCTCCACGATTTCGCAGATGGGTTTTGTTTTGCTTGGCATTACTTCTGGTGTGGTGAACGGTGATGCGTTAACGCTGACTGCCAATGCTTATAGCTCAGCCATGTTCTACGTAATCACGTATGTTCTAACAACCTTGGCTAGTTTTGGTGTATTGCTATTGCTCTCTCAGGAAGGTTTTGAGAGTGAAGAAATTGCCGATTTGGCCGGCTTGAATCAACGCAGCCCGTTGTACGCTGGGGTGATGGCGGTATGTCTTTTGTCTTTGGCTGGAATTCCGCCAATGGTTGGTTTTTATGCCAAGTTTGCGGTCTTGCAGGCACTTGTTGCATCTGGACAGGGCTTTCAGCTGGGAATTGCAGTGTTTGCAGTTCTGATGTCACTGATTGGCGCGTTCTACTATTTGCGAGTCATTAAGGTCATGTACTTTGACGTGCCAATCACGGCTAGCAGCGTTGTTGCACCGCTCGATGTTCGTGTTGTACTTTGTGTCAACGGCGCTTTGGTTCTTGTTTTGGGACTATTTCCGGGCGGTTTGTTGTCCCTCTGTGGCTCAGCCGTTAGGCAGATGCTCGGTACCTGAAGTTATCGGTCGCCGCTGGTAGTCTTTGACCGTATCAGCTTTTAGACTTTGATTGCATCTCACGCTTTGGAATGACGAAATCTACGGAAAGGATTGATCGACATTTACTTGAGGTCAAGCAACGTAGCGTGGAAGTCTTTACGGGCAATTTCTTGACGGCGTTCCAAGATACCGTTGAATTGCCAGATGGAACTTCGGCCACCAGGGAGTACGTCGTACATCCAGGCGCCGTTATGGTGGTTCCAATATTCCAGGATGAGCATGGTGAAACGCGTCTAGTTTTGGAGCGGCAGTATCGTTACCCAATGGGGCGGACGATGCTTGAGTTCCCCGCAGGTAAGCTAGGCGCCGGAGAAGGGCGTTTTCATTGCGCGCAGCGCGAACTTCAAGAGGAGACCGGATATTCGGCAAAGGAGTGGGCGCATGCTGGTGTAATTCATCCTGTCATCGCTTACTCAACCGAGTTTATCGAGATATGGTTTGCGCGACATTTAGTGCTGGGTGACCGTCACTTGGACAGTGGCGAATTTCTTGATGTGTTGACTGCTACACCTAAAGAACTATTGAAATGGTGTTTCGACGGCACAATCACTGATGCAAAAACAATCTGCGGAGTTTGGTGGCTGCAAAACATGCTGGCCGGTTCATGGTCACCGGACTGGCAATCAGTCTCTGTGGCAGCACTTATCAAGAACTGACATTGAGGATACGTCCCGTCCTCTGGCCCTGACCATTTACAACTGGAGGTGAGTTCGAATGGGTCTTGAGTGGGTTTCCACTCTGTGTTCGCTTGTCGCTGGTTGCGTTGTACATCTGTTCAATAAGCTTTTGAACCTTTACAGGCACTTCGGTCAAAGTGCTTTCTCGTGGTCGCGCATACGTCGCTTCTTCGTGCTGAATATCAGAAGAGATTTTTCGGACATTTTCTTGGCTTTGCTGGGCTTGCTGCTCGGCAGAGTCCGCTTGTGCGCGCAAATCCTTTGCAGTAGTCTCAGCTTGTTCAGCCACACGCTGGGCCTGCTCAAGCCGCGCTTTCCCCATTGCCACTGCTTGAATACTGGGCGTAGCGCTGTTTGTGGCGGTAATCGCTACCATGGAAATACTAACGCGTCGGAATAAGCGTCAGGCAGAAACATTCAGGTGACGCCCTGTCACTTGACCTTGGGCATTGACCACTGGTTTAGGCTTGGATTCTTGTGTTTTTGGAGGAGTTTCAGCTGCTCTTTGCTTAATCACAGCCTCTTGCGATTGACGCTGCGCGGCAGGTCGCTTGGCTGCCTCGCTTGGTTGGACTGCGGGCTTGTTGACTGAACTGACGCTCATTGTGAATCCCCTCTTGTAGGCTGAATGGATTTTACAATTTGCGGCTGTCGTTTACAACTCAAAGTTACATTTTGACTATGCGTTGAACTGCAATGCCGCCAAGCCAGCGTATACGCCGCCTTTAGCGACCAACTCTGCATGGGTTCCTTGCTCAACCAGTTTCCCGTGATCCAAGACCACAATCTTGTCCGCCTTCTGTACCGTTGCCAGTCGATGCGCAATCACCAGGGTTGTGCGGTCCTGCATGGCAGATTCAAGAGCGGCTTGGACCATTCGTTCGCTTTCGGCGTCCAGAGCGCTTGTAGCCTCATCCAGGAGCAATAGTGGAGGGTTTTTCAGTATGGCTCGTGCTATGGCGATGCGTTGACGTTGCCCGCCTGATAGCCGCAAACCCCGCTCGCCTAGAAAAGTATCGTATCCATCCGGGAGTGCCGATATGAATTCATGCGCGAAAGCCGCCTTTGCAGCAGTCTCCACTTGCGCGTCCGTCGCATCTGGATTGCCATAACGAATGTTCTCTATTGCACTGCTTGAGAAAATGACGGCGTCCTGCGGAACGATGCCAATGCGATGCCGTAAGGAGTTCAAAGACATATCCCGGGAGATGACACCGTCAATCAGGATGCGACCGCCTATCGGGTCGTAATATCGGAGCAAGAGCTGAAAAACGGTACTTTTTCCTGCGCCGCTAGGCCCGACGATGGCCACAGTCTGCCCAGGGTGCACTGTTAGAGAAAAGTTTGCGAGTGCAGCTTGTAGTGGACGCGATGGGTAGTTAAATTGAATTGATTCAAATTTGATAGCGCTTCCCGCAATAGGGACGGGGGCTGGAACAGGTTTTTGTGGGGAGGAAATTGGAGATATTGTTTGCAGTAGTTCCATCAGGCGCTCCGTGGCACCGGCAGCGCGCAGCAGGTCGCCATAGACCTCTCCAAGAATAGCAAACGCGCTCGCAAGAATGATGACGTAAACCACAGTTTGCCCTAGGTGTCCGGCCGATATGCGTCCGGCGACGACGGCTTGCGTTCCCTGGTAGAGCCCCCACAGGAGAGCTGCCGACGTGGCGATAATGATGAATGCCACAAGTCCTGATCTGGCCTTCGCGCGGCGAACTGCAGTGTCAAAGGCGTTGCTGGTGGAGTTGGCAAAACGTGTCGTTTCACGCTCCTCGGCCGTGTAGCTTTGAACGACTGGAATGGCGTTAAGAACTTCAGCCGCAATTGAGCTGGAGTCAGCAATCCTGTCTTGACTTGCGCGTGAAAGCTTGCGTACCCGTCGACCAAACCACAAACTTGGTAGCACTATCAAAATCAATATACCTAGGACTTGAAACATGACATAGGGGTTTGTCCAGATCAACACGCTGAGTGCTCCCACCCCCATGACCAAGTTTCGCAGCCCCATGCTCAACGATGAGCCCACAACGGTTTGCACCAGAGTGGTGTCGGCAGTCAACCGTGACAGTACTTCCCCCGTCTGCGTGGTTTCAAAGAATTCCGGACTTTGGCGTAAGACGTGGCTATAAACCGCATTTCGCAAGTCAGCTGTCACTCGCTCCCCCAACCAGCTCACCATGTAGAAACGGGCGGCGGAAAACATTCCCAGCGCGACAGCGACTCCGAACAATGCGCCAAAGTGCTCTCGCATGGCCATCAACTGCTCACCCTTGTCCCCCCTTGTCAGACCGCTATCGATCAGGCTGCGCAAGGCCAGTGGAAAGGCCAATGTCGCAACGGCAGCCATGACCAAAAAAACGAATGCCAGTACTATTCGAATACGATAGGGTCGCAAGAATGGCAATAAACCGGATAAGGATTTCGGGCTTTCTGATTTCAGGCGTTCAGTGGTCATGCGGTGATGTTTGAAGGTAAACGGTGTTAGCAAAAGTTCGCATTGGGAGTGGATGATTTGAAGCCCCTGCTACAAAGAAGCGGCAACCTAATATAGATCAAATCAATTTTTTGTGTGATCTGCTATTCTCTGCTGGCGGAGTGGTCAACCACCGATACCTTAGTCCCGTTCAAGGATTGCGGCTCATCCGCAAGAGCTCCCCACAATCAAACCCAAAGGATAAGAAATGAAACGTACTATTTTGGCTGTTATGTCAGTTGCGGCCACTTTCGCAGTGATCAGTCCGGCATTTGCCGATGAGGCGCTTGCAAAGGCTAAGAATTGCATGGCGTGCCACGCAGTAGATAAAAAAGTTGTGGGCCCTGCCTACAAAGATGTTGCCAAAAAGTATGCTGGCGATGCCAAAGCTGCCGATATGCTCGCAGCTAAAGTGATCAAGGGCGGTGCCGGCGTGTGGGGCCCTGTGCCAATGCCTGCCAACGCACAAGTGAATGAAGCTGAAAGCAAGAAGCTAGTCGCCTGGGTTCTGTCGCTCAAGTAAGTTGAGTCGGAACAAAAAACCCGCGTTATGCGGGTTTTTTGTTTTTGACGTTGGGGTGAAATCGCCAGGTTTTCGCCCATTTACAATGGGATTCCCAAGCATGGCCTATACAGAGAAAATCGCATGGACGTCGATGAGTTCAACATACCGCGTTTCCTGGCAGTTCTCCCGCTGTTTGGTGACCTTTCGCCACTTGAATTGAGTCGGGCTGCGCAGGGCTGCCAAGTTCGTAGATTGGCCCGTTCAGACACAATTTTCCGATTTGGGGAACCCTGTGAAGAGTTTCATGTAGTCATTTCCGGGCAGGTGAAATTATTTGCCATTTCTCCCGCAGGGCATGAAAAAGTGATCGAGCTCGTTGGCCCAGGTCAGAGTTTTGCCGAAGCGCTTATGTTCACTGGCAAATCATATATTTTGAACGCGGAGGCTTTATCCAGCACACTCCTGCTGACCGTCAGTAAACATGCAATTCTTGCTGAGATTGAACGAGACCCGCGGTTTTCAATGAAGATGCTTGCAGGTATTTCACGTCGTTTGCACGGCCTGGTTCATGACATTGAGTCGGGCGCCTTGCACAGTGGTATGCAGCGCGTTATCGGCTATCTTTTGCGTGAAAACGAGATCCGCGATTGCGCAACAAATGAGGTTATTACCGTGTCGCTCCCGGTTACCAAAGCGACAATCGCTTCACGTTTGTCCCTTACGCCAGAATATTTTTCCAAAGTTTTGCGTGAATTGGAGGAAGAAAACCTCATCGAAATCGACAAACGCGATATCCGAATCATTGACGCCCAGCGCCTGTTGCGCTACGGCGTCCAGTAGATTCGGCAATCCCCATTCGCTATAGTTTGGGAACCGCGCTTCCGACGAAGTTCTGTTTCACCAGTGGCGTAGCATCTACTTGCGGAACATGGCAAGTGTTGCATTGCCAGCGTGTCATAGACACTTTTTGGTCTACAAAGTGGCTATCTGCCATTTTTGGCGCCCCTTTTTCTTTGAATTTGGCTAGCCCGTGGCATTCGATGCATTGATTGTCTTCCAAGGTGATTTCATCAAAGTTGTCCAACGTGTGGGGTATGACGGGTGGTTGACCGTTAAAGGTTCGAACAACCAGTTGTTGTTGCCCCGGTTTTTTCCCTTGGTAGGTCTTGGCGTCAAAGGGTGCGTCCGCAACGCTGACATCGGTGCCGCGCATGGAACTGACCTTTTCATACGCAATTTGGTCCTGGGAAACAGCGCAACCGACGCTTAATACAACAGCGGCAAGGGTGGCCAGGGTGAGTCGAAAGTGTTTGCTCATCATGATTGATTACTCCTCGTTAAACGGATGGTTGTGACTGCCCGGAAGCAGTGTTTTGCTCGGTGTTGGATGATTTGCTAAGACGTGTCGAAAAGAAGAAAACATCTTTGGAGCAGACGTCAATGCATCGCCCACAATTGGTGCAGTTGGGCGAAAGAACAATTGGGCTAGTTCTCATAGGGCCCCCCTTGAGCGGAGCTTTCAGAATGAGTGGCTCGGGGCAAACCGCATAGCAGTCAGCGCAATCGTTGCACGCAGAGCGATTTTTAGCGGAAATCCGCACAATGCTTTTGAAACCAATCAAACCGTAAGCCGCTCCGACAGGGCAGATGCGCCCGCACCAGCCACGTTGCATGACAAAAAGATCAAATAGAAAAACGATTAGCACCACGGCCCAAACCAGCCCACCGCCAAATAGCAAGCCACGATGCATCATCGTCACCGGATTGATCCATTCCCAAGCCACGGTACCTGTTACAGCACTGACCACTAGTGTCATCGCCAGAATCCAATATCGGGCATCGCGCGACAAATGGGCTCCGCCTCGGATTCCCAAGCGCAGGCGTAGCCACGCTGCCAGATCAGTGATCGGGTTAATGGGGCAAACCCACGAGCAATAGGTTCGACCTCCTATCACGGCGTATAAAGTCAGTACGACAGTTGCACCAATCAGTGCAGTTGCTTGGGGCCAGTGTCCTGCCGCCAGTGACTGCAATAGCACGTACGGGTCAGTGAGCGGCAAGATGTTCAATGTCAGACTGGAGCTCAAGCTCCCCTTCACAATCCATATTCCTGCCCATGGGCCGATCAGAAAAAGCACAAGCAGGCCCAGTTGGGAGACCCTTCGCAAGACCAACCATTGGCGCGACTTCCACCAGCCTTTGGCGTCCAATGCGTCTTTGCCTATCGTGGTGTTATGCAGAAGACTCATCGCGGTGTCTCCTGAGTGTCGGGCTGTCTGATGGACCGTGGCGACTGGCTGCCTGGGTCAAAGTGCCCCGGCAAGCGCAAACTGTCCGGCAGACGGTCTGGAAGATCCAGGTTGCCTTGACCCTCAATTAGTGAATGACCGCCATTCTTCTTTTGCTCGACCCAACCCAGACGATAGTGCTCACCCATTTCCCCCTTGGCTAGATCAATGGGGTACACCTTGATCGCAGCGGTCTTCAACACACAGGCCTGCTCGCATTTGCCACATCCGGTACAGGTGTCCGAATGCACCACAGGCTCGAAAATCGTGTGACGATCGGTTCGTTCGTTGTGACGCAATTCCAAGGTGATGGCTTTGTCGATCAATGGGCATACGCGGTAGCACACATCGCACCGCAGGCCCTGAAAGTTGAGGCAAGTTTCCTTGTCAACCAGTACAGCCAAACCCATGCGGGCTTGCTTGATGTCTGTCAGACCGTGGTCGAGCGCACCGGTTGGGCATGCCTTGACACACGGAACGTTTTCACACATCTCGCAGGCACCAATGCGGGATATGTAGAAAGGAGTCCCGGTGGTGACTGGTTGTCCAGGCGCGGCAAGATGAAGAATGCCAGGCGGACAATCGCGTACACACAGTCCACAGCGAACACAGGCGCTAAGGAATCCGTTTTCAGACCCCGCTCCGGGCGGTCGCAATGCTTGAGCTGGCAAAGCTTTGGCCTGGGTGACTGCCAATCCCAATCCGAGTCCCAACATGCCGACGCCACAACCCATGCGTGCTGCGTTCAGCACGAACGCGCGGCGCTCGGCACTGTCAGATCTTGAAGGGGTAATCATGGTGGTGTCGGGCGCCAGAACTGGAGTGGCACGCCACGCCCCGTCCCGGTGCGTGATGTCAATCAGACTTTGATGACCTTGCAGGCACACTTCTTGAAGTCAGTTTCCTTCGAGATAGGGCAAGTCGCATCGAGTGTGAGCTTGTTGACCAGTCGGTTCTCATCAAAAAACGGTACAAAAACGAGCCCCGATGGCGGTTTGTTACGGCCACGGGTTTCGACTTTGGTCGTAATTTCCCCCCGACGTGACACGACCTTGACAGTGTCACCACGTTGCAGTCCGCGGCTCTTTGCATCATCGGGGTGCATATAAATCCAGGCGTCGGGCATAGCGCGGTACAGCTCGGGTACACGCCTTGTCATGGAACCCGTATGCCAGTGTTCCAGCACGCGTCCCGTGCAGAGCCACAGATCGTATTCCTTGTCGGGCATCTCGGCGGCAGGTTGGTAGGGGAGGGCGAAAATGACCGCTTTTCCATCGGGCTTTCCATAGAACTTAAGCGTTTCACCCTTCTTGATGTAGGAATCAAAGCCCTCCCGGTAACGCCACAAAGTTTCCTTGCCATCTACGACGGGCCAACGCAGTCCCCTGGCCTTGTGGTAGATATCGAATTCGCCAAGGTCCTTGCCTTTGCCGACGCCGAATCGGCGGTATTCTTCAAACAGGCCCTTCTGAACGTAGTAGCCAAAGGCATCCGTTTCGTCGTTGGTGTAGTTGGCCCATGCGTGCGCATTGACGCGCGCCGCTTCAGGCTTGCCAAACTTGTCAACTTCGCCATTAGCGTAGAGCACGTCATACAGGGTCTTTCCCTTGTATTGGGGGTTCTTGTCAAGAATCTCTGCAGTCCAGACTTCCTCAGTCTTGAAACGCTTGGAAAACTCAATGTATTGCCACAAGTCGCTGCGAGCTTCGCCGGGGGCTTTTACCTGCTGCCTCCAGAACTGGCTGCGTCTCTCAGCGTTTCCGAAGGCTCCTTCTTTTTCCATCCACATGGCTGATGGAAGAATCAAGTCGGCGCTGACCGCCGACACTGTGGGGTAGCAGTCTGAAACCACAACGAAATTTTCAGGGTTGCGCCAACCGGGGTATATCTCCCCGTTGATGTTTGGCCCGGCCTGCATGTTGTTGTTGGTCGAGGACCAGTAGAAATTGAGCTTGCCGTCTTTCAATGCGCGGCTCTGCGCTACCGCGTGTAACCCTGGTGCCGCCTGAATCGTCCCGGCAGGAACCTTCCATATCTTTTCCGCAGCCTCCCGGTGCGCCGGGTTGGCAACCAGCATATCGGCAGGTAAGCGGTGTGCGAAAGTTCCAGTTTCGCGTGCAGTTCCGCAAGCCGATGGTTGGCCGGTAAGGGAGAAAGGGCTGTTGCCTGGCTCCGAGATCTTGCCCACTAGGAGGTGGACGTTGTAGATCATGTTGTTGGCCCAAGTGCCACGGGTGTGCTGGTTGAACCCCATGGTCCAGAACGAAGTCACTTTGGTTTTCGGGTCGGCGTATGTCTTTGCCAAGTCCAGCAGTTTTTCTTTGGCAACACCCGAGATCTCATGCGCCTTTTCCAGCGTGTACTCGGCCACGAACGCCTTGAATTGGTCGAAATTGATGGGCTTGGCATCCATTGGATTGCCACGTGGCTTTCCGTCTGCGCCAGGGTAGCCATTGTTCATCGCGGTCTGTTCCAACGGATGGTTGGGACGTAAGCCATATCCAATGTCGGTCACACCTTCGGCGAAGTTGACGTGCTTCTTGACGAAGTCTTCGTTCACGGCGCCACTCTGAATGATGTAGTTGCAGATGTAGTTCATGATCGCAAGATCGGACTGCGGCTTGAAGATCATTTCAGAGTCCGACAGCTCGGTAGAGCGGTGCGAGAACGTTGACAGCACTTTGATCTTCACATGCTTGGCGGTCAGGCGACGGTCCGTCATGCGCGACCACAGAATGGGGTGCATTTCCGCCATATTGGAGCCCCACAACACAAATGTGTCGGCGTGCTCTATATCGTCGTAACAGCCCATTGGCTCATCGGAGCCAAAAGTGCGAATGAATCCAAACACCGCAGACGCCATGCAGTGGCGGGCATTTGGGTCAAGGTTGTTCGAGCGAAAACCTGCCTTGAATAGTTTGTTGGCCGCATAGCCTTCCCAGATTGTCCATTGGCCCGAGCCAAACATGCCGATCGCTGTAGGTCCCTTGGCTCTGAGCGTAGCCTTGGCCTTCTCTTCCATGATGTCAAAGGCCTGCTTCCAGCTAATTGGCGCGAATTCACCATTCTTGTCAAACTTACCATCCTTCATGCGCAACAGGGGCCGTGTCAAACGGTCATTCCCGTACTGGATCTTGGACAGGAAATAGCCCTTTACGCAGTTGATGCCCTTGTTCACTGGGGCATCAGGGTCCCCCTGCGTAGCAACAATGCGCCCTTCCTTGACACCGACCAACACGCCGCAGCCTGTTCCGCAGTAACGGCAGACTCCTTTGTCCCATCGAATTCCCTCGTCAGTGGCCGCATTCGCTACTGCGCCAGGAAGTGTCATTCCTGCCGTGGTCGCCGCAGCGGTTGCGGCATGGATTTTGATGAACTCACGTCGTGTCTGTGTCATTTCATATCTCCTGGTCAGGTTCAGATTCGATTTGGTGGTAGACCATGGCAGCGGACAGCACGCCGTCGGTCTTTGATATGCGCTCGTAAGCGGCGATAGTCTCCCGGTCGGAATCGGTTTCTATCGTGACAATGAGCTTGCCCTCGGGCGATGCAGCATGGATTTCAACCCCCGCTTGCTGTGTCAAAAGTGCCTGCACAGCGTGCGCCTGGCCTTCTTGTGCATTAACAATGAGGCTTGATACGTTCATGGGGACTCTCGCTTATTTGGAAACGAACAATGTGTTGGTCATCTCCGGTGCGGGGCGCACCTGCCACCCCGCCTGCATCTACAGAAATTATTGCTTGGTCGCGTTGATATCAGCCTTTGCGTCTATGCCCAAGGTGTACCCCAAAGAAACCTGGTGAAAGCGTCCATGGGTGTAGTCATCATGAATAGCGAATCCAAAGTTGTAGGTCTTGCCCGCAATCAGCGTGACGTCGCCTTCACCGCCGGTCAATTTACGAGTAAATGTCACAACCCACTCGCCATTTTTCTGCTCGCCTTTGGCGTCAATCAATGCCTTGCCGCCATCCATAACACGTTTGTCGGCCACATAACCGTCATGTTTTGTACCTTTCGAAGTCCACTGCAGCAGGTCGTAAAACTTGCCAGACGCCAGGCTGCCGCCGGTCACATATTTGGTCTTTTTGTCGTCCTTGCCTTCTGGCATGGTGCGCGCATCAACGTGACAAGTTTCCCAGCATCCCGACAAGTTGGCGCGGTCGACCTTGTTGTCTTCCAGCATGAAAGCCAGTTTCACGGCATTTTCTTTGTCCATCTTGTCTGCGCCACCGGCAGGCTGTTTCCAGGTGAAACGAAGGTACAGGTTTGCGCCATCGTTTGCAGCCTGAACCATCACCGGGATGGACCCCGCCTTGCCCTTGATGACGGTAGGTTCCAGTTTTTGCCCTGTCGCCATTTTTTTGCCCATATCGGCCGCCTCGGCATCATGGCAACTCGCACAAGTCTCACCCTTCTTCAGGGCACGTGCACCGCCGTGCTCTGATCCGGTTGTGATCCATTCGATGGGAGATACCCCAGGATAGAACACGGTAATTTTCTTGCTCGGAGTCTTGCTCCAGTCAGGGGCTGCGGCGCTGACGCCTGCAGCTGACAGAGCCAGCGCAATAGCCAGTCCAATGCGTGGGAAGTGTTGTGGTTTCATAAATCTCTCCTAGTACTGATTGAATATGCTTCTCGTGCTGACAGGTTTACTCATCGGCTTCGGTCATGCCCTTTGGCTTGTGGTGCGCAATGCCTTTGTGACAGTCGATGCACGTATCACCGTTTTTCGCAGCCATTTCGTGGGATTTCTGAGCGCGGGGCTTTTGAATTTCACTGTTCATCGATGAAAGGGTATGGCAGTTGCGGCATTCAAGGGACTTGTTGGCCTTCATGCGCGCCCACTCATGCCGTGCAAGGGTCAAGCGCTTGGCCTCAAACTTTTCCCGAGTGTCAATCGTTCCCAAAATCTTGCCCAATACTTCATTGGAAGCTTGGATCTTTCGAATCATCTTGGGCCCCCATTCCTTGGGGACATGGCAATCAGGGCAGGTTGCGCGTACACCAGTGCGGTTGGTGTAGTGAATAGTTTCTTTGTACTCTGCGTACACGTTGTCACGCATTTCGTGGCAACTGATGCAGAAAGTTTCGTTGTTTGTCGCCTCAAGTGCTGCGTGGAAGCCACCCCAGAACACAATACCAGCCACAAAGCCAACTACCAACAAGACAAGCAAAGAATACTTGCTTGGATTGCGCAGAGTCTGCCACAGGCGTGCGAGTGCCGGTGGTGAGCGGGATGGGTCAGTAGGGTTCACGTTTGAAAATTCCGTTGTTGTTTATATTTCGATGCAAATCAGCCCCACGAATGCCGCCTGAGTGTGGACGTTTTCGTGGGGCTGATAATTTCAGTCAATCTGCTAATCAGGTGATCAATAGATATCGTGCTGTGTGTTGTAGACGTTGAACTTGCCTGTTGGGGTAATCATCTTCGGATCGGTAATCACTTTTTTCAGGGTCAAAGTTGCATCGTCGTAAACCACAATGGCGGACTGGTCAGCCTTGCCGCCCCACAGCGATATCCAGACTTCCTTGCCATCAGCACTGTATTCAGGATGCACGGCGCGTTTGACAGCTTTCGATGCTGGCAAGCCAGAATCCTTGGCTACGTTGATGATCTTCTTGGGCTTGGACAAGTCAGCCATGTCCCAAACGGTTACCGACTCAGCAATATCTTTTTCAGGATTTTGAGGAGAGTCAGCCCAGAAGTTCTTGGAAATCGGATGGGTCTTGACAAACAGGTTGCCGGGAACGTGCTTCATTTGCTGAACGACTTTCCAGTTGTTCTGCTTGTACTGGGCATACTTTGGATCATCCGAAGGCGTGGAGATCAGTGTCACGACATCGGCACCGAGGTGTCCTGTCGCCCAGACGGGGCCAAATTGGGGGTGAACAAAGTTGGCGCCACGGCCAGGGTGTGGCAGCTTGGCCACATCGATCAGCGCAGCGAGCTTTCCGGTTTTGGTATCTACTGCTGCAACCTTGTTGGACGCATTGGCAGCCACCAGGAAGTACCGTTTGGAAGCATCCCAACCGCCGTCGTGCAGGAACTTGGCGGAGCCGATAGTAGTTGTCTTCAAGTTTTCAATGTCGGAATAGTCGACCAGCAAAATCTGACCGGTTTCCTTGATATTGATAACCCACTCTGGCTTGATAAACGAAGCCACGATGGAGGCAACGCGCGGCTCAGGGTGGTATTCACCATCCACGGTCATGCCGCGGGTAGAGACGACCTTGCGTGGTTGCAACGTGTCACCGTCCATGATCACGTATTGTGGCGGCCAGTAAGAGCCGGCCACGACGTATTTGTCTTCAAAACCTTTGAACTTGGACGTGTCGACTGAGCGCGCATCGAAGCCAATCTTGACTTCAGCTACCACGGCTGGCTTTTCCATCCACAGGTCGATCAGTGACAAGCGACCATCGCGGCCAATCACGTAGATGTAACGGCCTGATGCAGACAAGCGCGAAATGTGCACGGCATAGCCGGTCTTCACAATGCTGCGAATTTCTTTGGTGTCGCCATCAATCAGCGCCACTTCACCTGTGTCACGCAAAGTGACCGAGAAGAAGTTCTTCAGATTGAAGCTGTTCATCTGCTTGGTCGGTCGGTCCTTGACCGCTACGATGACCTTCCAAGAGTCCACTGTTTCCTTGAAACTGTACTCGGGTGGAATGTCAGGCGTCGTCTGAATGTACTTGGACATCAGCGTAATTTCTTCTTTGGTGAGAATGTCATCAAAGTTCACCATGCCACCTTCGGTACCGTAGCCGATGATTTTTTCCAGGCGGTTTTGACCCAGTTTGAGCGTGCCGCCTTCCTGTGTCGAGCCATCGGGCATTTTTTTGCTCCAATGGGGTTCCAGATTCTTGCCGGTCGCGCCCTTGCGCAACACGCCATGGCAACCTGCGCAGCGCTCAAAGTAGATTTTTTTTGCTGCTGTTTTTTCAGACGCAGTTAGCGTGGGTTGGTTCGCGCTGTCTTGGGCAAACGCAGAAAGCCCCCAAGTGGTAAGTAGTACGGCGGCAACACTTGCTAGTCTCAAATTTTTCATTAAATTGTTCCTTGTTGATCGAAGGCTCGGACCTGACAGTCTGCTTGGCAGAGTGCGTTCGCAGCGGACTTCAGCATGTGTAATGCGAACGGATGGATGTTCTTGCAAATGGTTAAATGAAACCTTAACCTGAATCAATTTTTGAACCAGATCGTTCACTTTCATTTAAGCTATTGCTGAATAATGGCGCCAGTTAACTGATAACAAATTGCATTTACATGTCCAATAGCAAGAATATTTCAGCGCCTAAAAAGCATCCAGTCGCTACTGCGGTTGCGTTCGTTTGTCTTTCTCTGGGCCAGGTATATGCCCAGAGTGCTGCAACCAATCTGAACTCGGTCGTTGTCAGCGGTTCTCGCAACGAGCAACTGCGCGATGACGTGCCCATGTCCATTGACGTGTTGATTGATGGCGACATTGAAAACAAGCAAATGGGCGACATCAAGGACTTGGTTAAAGACCTACCCAACGTCTCGGTCAAACATGCGCCTGCTCGCTTTACGGTGACGGGCGCGAGCAACCCGACCGGGCGTGATGGAAATTCCGGGTTCAGTATTCGTGGCCTGGGGGGTAACAGGGTGCTTATGTTGGTGGACGGAACTCGTACACCCCGCAGTTATGTCAATGGCAACAACGCTTTTGGGCGCGATGCTTTGTCGCTGGACCTGATCAAGCGGGTGGAGTTGGTACGCGGTCCTAGTTCGGTTTTGTACGGTTCGGATGGGCTCGCAGGCTTGGTCAACTTCATCACGTTCGAGCCGATAGATTTTCTGTCCACAGTTGGCCCTGAGGCCAAGCAACTTGGTGGACGTGTTGCCAGCAGTTGGAGTGGCGATGACGATGGTTTCAATGTTGCTGCTACGGTTGCCGGACGTGTGAGTGATGGTGTGCAGTGGCTGTTAACTGGCACAACGCGCAAAGCCAGTGCGTTGAGCAATATGGGCAGCAATGACGAACCCAATGTCAACCGCACCCGACCCAACCCCCAAACTAACCAAGGCAATTCATTGCTGGGCAAATTGGTGCTTCGACCTGATGGCACACAAAAGCATATTTTGACACTGGAGCATGTTGGCAAGAGCTCGGATACCGAACTGCTGTCCAGTCGTGCAGCGTTGTTGCCGACCCCAACGACCACCGCTAGCAAGGCTTTAGTTGCCGGTGAAACCGATAGCGACAACTTGCGGCGTGACCGGCTGACCTGGGACGCACGGTATGTTCTGGACTCGCCGTGGGCTGATCAGGTGCAGACGCTGGTGAGCCTGCAAAACTCCGACGCACAGGAAAACGGCCGCACTGTGCGAAACGACGCCGGGGTCCGTGTGCGCGATACCTCCTACAACGAGCATGCAGTGCAGGCCAGCGTGCAGGTGAGCAAGTCCCTGGTGATATCAGACCAGTGGTCGCAAAAGTTAAGTTATGGCCTGGATCTGGCCAGTACAGCAGTTACGAGCTGGTTTGGGGGATTTGACCCTGCGCCGTTGGGAGCCTATGTTCCCAAAAAGTATTTCCCTGATGCGAGTGATAGCAACGCGGGACTGTACGCACAAAGCGTGTTTGCAAGCGATCGCTGGAGCATTACCCCCGGACTGCGGATTGAGCGCTTCGCGGTGGACGTTGTCAGTCAGGATGGCTATGCGCCGCCGGCTGCCACGCCGGGTGTTTCCATTTCTGGTGCAAACACCTCACCCAAGCTGGGAGCACTGTTTCGTGTGAACCCGCAGTGGAGTGCATACGGCAATTACGCCAGCGGATTTCGAGCCCCTAATGCGGCGCAACTCAATGGTTTCATCGACCCGTCACCGGGTGTCAATGCGCGACTGTTACCCAATCCCGATTTAAAGCCAGAAACCAGCAAAAATATTGAGCTGGGACTGCGCGGCAGACTGCAGGGTCTGAGTCTGGATGTAGCCGCGTTTACCGGCGATTTCAAGCAGTTGATTGTGGACAAGAAATTCCTGGGCGGAACCAATGCCGTGAGCGACCCCAACGTTTTTCAAACCATCAATGTGGACAATGCCACTATTTGGGGTTTCGAGGTCAAGGGCAGCATGGATTGGGGTACCTTCGGTGATGGAAAGTTCAGCACACCGTTTGCTTATGGTCAAACCAGGGGGCAGGACAATGGCACTGGTTTGCCTCTGAACTCGATCGACCCGGCCATGGCCACGCTGGGACTCCACTACGAAGCTGCTGCCTGGTCGTTGCGTGCGGATATGCGATACCACGCGGCAAAGGATGCTGGAGACGTAGACCCGACGTCGGGTGTAAAAGCGGGCAGTACCCAATTTACCGGTGTCCCGGCGGCCACTACGCTGGACATTACGGGTCAGTGGCGCATTCGTAAAGACCTGCGCCTGACCGCCGGAATTGTGAATGCCACCAACGTCAAGTATTGGTTATGGTCTGATGTGCAGGGCCTCACGACCGCCAACGCCATCACACAAGCCGATGCGTATACCCAACCCGGTCGGCACGTCAATCTGTCCATGGTCATGGACTTTTGACCGCAACCAGCCTGATGCCGGCTACAACCGCATAGGATTGGCGTACCCAGTCATTTCAAGGTAACCACGCCCAACGAGGCGCTGGTTGCTGTCCCATACTTCGCTCAAACCCTCCCAGTAAATGGCACCGGTGGAAGTGCGACTGTCCATCTCCTGGTTGTCGACCAGAGCGCGCACGGTGTAAAAATCGGCTGGTGTGCGCACGATCCATTCCACCGGGTAATTGGCTTGGCTCAGCGGGCTTTTCCAACTGCGCTGCGGCTTGAAAACCACTTCGCCGGGTTGAAAGATAAATAGCTTGTCCTGCACCCGGAACGAACCGCCGTCCCACACCGCATTACCGCCTTTGTCCCGCAAACGGAATGCAGTAAGCGCGCCGCCATCAAACAGGTTGATACCCATCCAATCCCAACCCACTGCCTGGGGCGGCATGATTTGCTGGCTCCATTCGTGATCGAGCCACGCGGTGCTGCCGGCACCTACTGCGTAGCGCTGTCCCTGCAGTATCAGCTCGCCACGCACCTGCAAATGGGGCAGACTGTAGTAGTGGCTCGCCTGTGCAGAATCAGGCCCTTTTTGGGATAAGCCATTTTTACCTTGCAACAAAACGGGTTGACTGGTTGCCAGCGTCACTGCGATCGAAAAGTCATTGGATTTGATTCGCGCTTGTAAATCGGGCCCCTGGCGCAGCAGTGACCAATCCCGCAACTGAATGTTGGTGTCATTCGTGCTAGTCCAGGCGCTGTCGTTGGGGTTTTGTCCGGGTTCTGCTCCGGATGACCTGGCCATGCGCTGGTCATGCCATAACTTGCGTCCCTTCACATCCGTCAACGCGGCATGTGCGAATACAAGCTGCCTGGCAGCCAGGGTCGATTGCATACCTTGTGTTTTTGGAACCCGGCTGCGAAAAAACGTGACCTGAAAGCCAAATGCGACATCAGCGCTGTTGTCCATTGCGTAGCCGGTTACGTACCACCATTCGATTGCAGAGTCCGGGTGCGCACCGGCGTCGCGTGGAAACACCAACGCTTTGTGTGACAAAGGCGCAGCGCCTAAACGGGGTGCCGCCGCGGCTCCTAATCCTGCAGATAAAAGGGCACGGCGGTGAATCGCCGTTGTGTGTTGGTTTAACACGTCTGCCCGGCAGCCATTGCGTGCTGTACCCATTGCTCCGATGGGGCGCAGTCGCCCAAGGACTCGCTCACCCAGCTCGCGCAGTGGTAGTTGGGCAAATAGCGTTCACCCGCATCACACAGCAGCGACAGAATGGAGCCTTGCTCGCCCGCTTGCCGCATCTCTTGCGCCAGCGTGAGCATGCCGATGAAGTTGGTTCCGGTGGATGGCCCCACTTTTCGTCCCAGCAATTGGGAAAGCGCACGCATCGCGGCCACCGAATCCACATCAGCAACCTCCAGCATGCGATCAACCAGCGTTCTGATAAAGCTGGCTTCCACGCGCGGTCGACCAATGCCCTCAATGCGTGAGCCTTGTCCCGTGATGGATGCATCACCCGTGCGGTGGTACTCCCCAAATACCGAACCCGTGGGGTCGGGCACGCACACGTGCGTGGCGTAGCGCTGGTAGCGAATGAACCGGCCCACCGTTGCACTGGTGCCGCCGGTGCCTGCACCCACCACCACCCAGCGCGGAATGGGGTGACGCTCGCGCGCCATCTGGCTGAACATGCTTTGCGCAATGTTGTTGTTGCCGCGCCAGTCGGTTGCGCGCTCCGCATAGGTGAACTGGTCCATGTAATGGCCACCAGTTTGTTTAGCTAACTCCTGCGCCTGCGCGTAAACCTCGGTTGGCCTGTCCACCAGGTGGCAGCGGCCGCCATAGAACGCGATCTGCGCAATTTTTTCGGGTGATGTGTTGCGCGTCATCACTGCGATGAAGGGGAGTCCCAGTAGTCTTGCAAAGTAGGCTTCGCTGACAGCAGTGGAGCCGCTGGAGGCTTCGACAATGGTCGAACCTTCGCGCACCCATCCGTTGCACAGGCTGTACAAAAACAGCGAGCGAGCCAGGCGGTGCTTGAGGCTGCCTGTGGGGTGGGTGGACTCGTCCTTCAAATACAGGTCAATGCCGTGGCGTGCAAATGCCGGCAGCGGTAGCGGTATCAGGTGCGTGTCGGCGCTGCGCAGGTAGTCGGCTTCAATCAGGCCAATGGCCTGGCCAAGCCAGCTTGTGTTGGTTTCATTGAGATTTTGCATGTGGACCAACTTTACAAGATTTAACCTGTCTCAATACGCGCGACACGGGCGCAGCACACAATGGTAGTGTCCTACCGCTTTCCAAGGTCGCCGGATGACTGTCAAGAATTTGAAACTTTTCTCCAACCTTATTGCTTCGGCTTGGCGTACACCTGTGGTGTGGCTTGTCGCAGTTGCTTTGGGTGGCTGCGCGGTACAGCCATTGACCCCATCAGCATGGAAAGACATGCCGGTTCCTGCTCGGTGGTCCGCTTCAGCCGCGGAGCACTTAACCGGTGAGTCGGGGGCAGCACTCGCGCAGTGGTGGCAACACTTCAACGACCCATTGTTGACCGCGCTGGTTTCGCAGGCTTTGCAGTTCAATACCGATGTGCGGTCTGCGCGGGCGGCACTGCAGCAATCGCGCGCGCTGCACGATGGAAGGTCCGCCGCCATGGGCCCGGGCATCAACGCGTCTGCATCTGCGCAGCGCAGTCGCTCGGGTGGCAACGATGCTTCTGATTCCTTTCAGATCGGGTTTGATGCGAGTTGGGAGCCTGATGTGTTCGGCGGACAGCGCAGCACCTTGAACGCAGCCGAAGCGGATGTGCAAGCCTCCCAAGCCAATCTGGCCCAAGTGCAGATTTCCATGGCGGCTGAGGTGGCGGTAACCTACATTGACCTGCGGGGCTTACAGGCGCGGCTGACGATCGCCCGCAACAACCTTGCTGCTCAAACCGAGACGCTTCAGATTGCACGCTGGCGGGCCCAAGCGGGCCTGGCTTCGTCGCTGGATGTCGAGCAGGCCGTGGCCGCAAGTGAGCAAACCGGTGCGCAGATCCCTTCGTTGGTAACCAGTTTGGCTCAAGACTTCAGCAGCCTGGCGGTGCTGACCGGGCAGCCACAAGCGGCCTTGCAAATCAGCCTGTCAGCGGACACTGCGCGAATGGGGGTTGTGCCGCAGGCGCCGGTGAGCTTTGTCGTTTCCTTTCCCGCGCAGACCCTGCGCCAGCGCCCGGATGTCAGTGCCGCCGAGTACCGTGTTCGTGCTGCTTTGGCGCGGGTCTCGCAGGCTGATGCCGCACGCTACCCCAGTTTCCAGA
>Ga0194061_1000176_pt1 | contig 37957 bp, 29 predicted proteins | sample SepL2221m_MetaG_FD_163423 | JGI IMG/M metagenome (GOLD analysis project Ga0194061, IMG submission 163423) | Anoxic zone freshwater microbial communities from boreal shield lake in IISD Experimental Lakes Area, Ontario, Canada - Sep2016-L224-21m | ecosystem: Environmental > Aquatic > Freshwater >... | reverse complement strand
CGCGTCGAATTTTGTGGGTGCGCGGTCGAGTGCGTTCTTGTTTCGCAGCACGGCGGCCAAATCGTAGCTCATCGGCAGACCGTCCCAAAAAAGCTGAGACAGCCGCTCCGGGTCCGCGTAAATGCGTCCGCAAATCAGTTCGAGAAAGCCGTGCTCGCAGACCTCTGCGGAAGGACGGTAGCCGAAGTCCTGATACATCATCCCGAAGCCGCCGGAGCCGCTCATGAAATTGCGGACGATGTCCCACGTCAGCGGCGTCGGCGCACGCAGCGTCTCGCGGAGATTGTGTGTCACCCACAAGCGCTGTTTTTTCCCAGCAAGCCGGCGCAAGTGCAGGACGGTCTCCTCGCGCGCGACCTCGGCATCCTGTGCGATGTCCAGCCCGCGGATTGCGCGCGATTGCAGCAGCGCAAACTTCCCGTCGGCCCAGCCCCACTCGATGTCCATCGGCTGGCCGAAGTGTGTCTCAACGGCCAGACACAGCGCGCAAAGTTCGCCGATTTGCGCGGGCGAAAGTGTGAGCGCACCAGCGTCGTGCAGGGTCGTGTCGCCGAGCGCGGAGACAGCACCGGCCTTGCTCCCGCAAAATGTTTGGATCGCAGTGAAATCGCCGCGCTTCACGAGGAAACGATCCGGCGTGACATCGCCGGAGACCACCGCTTCGCCGAGGCCATACGAGCTTTCGATGACGATCTCCTGCGCAGCGAGGTCGTTCGGATCCTGCGTGAACGCGATGCCCGACACTCGCGACGGGAACATCGCCTGGATATTGACCGCGGTGCCGGCGAGTCCGCGGATGTCGTTACGTTTGCGATAGGCGATCGCGCGCTCGCTGTTCCATGAACGGAAAACGGCGTTGATGCATTCCTTGAGAATCTCGCGCGGAGTGGCCGGGAATGGACGCCCCGTGCGCGTCGCGAATTCGTCCATCAACTGCCGTGCACGCGTCGCGGAGGGTTCGCTCAACTCCGCCGTGGTGAGAGGACTTCCGACGGTCGTCTTCGCAAACGCTTCGATGAACTGCACGCAGACGTGCCAGAAGCGCGGAGTGTCGCCGACCTCCGCTGCGAGTCCCGGATGGATTCCGCAGTTCAGAACGGTATCCATCATCCCCGGCATCGAGGAGGCTGCGCCTGAACGCACCGACACAAAAAGCGGATCGCTACCGCAGCCGAACCGTCTGCCGGTTTTGTTTTCCAGCGATGCCAGGTGCGCGTGGACTTGTTCTTCGAGATCACCGGGCCACTGCTCCCCATGCTCGTAGAAATAACGGCAGGCATCGGTCGTGATCGTGAAGCCCGGAGGAACATGCAGCCCGGCCCGACTCATCGCAGCGAGGCTCGCACCCTTGCCACCGAGCAGGGATTGCGCGACGTGCGAGTCGCCGTCGATCGTCTCGTCGAACGAATAGACCCAGCGGTGCGTGCTCATGGCGTGGGTTGGCCCGCGCGGATAAAGGCGGGCTTGTCGGTCGCGAAATAGACGGACGAACCGGACAGGATCATCGGGGATGTCAGCGAACCGAGATTGGCGTTTCCGATCCAGCGCGTGCTCGTCTTGTTCACCACATCGTAGCGCATCAGTCCGTCGGCTGCGACGTAGAGCAGTGCGTCGCCCGCGAGCAGTGGCGGGATGTCCGCATTCGCGCCAGTCTGTCTTGCGCGCACCTCGCCGGTCTGCGCGTCGAGGATGACGAGTTCTCCCGCGGAGGTAATCGCGGACACGAAATCTGCGCCGAGAGCGAGCGAAGATTTGATCGGTCCAACGGAAGCGTGCCACAGCGGCTTTCCGTGCAGGATGCTGCAGGCGGAAATCCCGGTCGCTGTTCCAAAGAGGATCGCATTGCGAAAAATTATCGGGCCTGTCGTCGGCGCTGCCTTGGGCACGACGCGCCACAGCGTTGTGCCGTCGAGTTCGTCCATCACGAGCAGCGCATCGGTGGTGGTGGCGACGATGATCGAATCGCTGACGGCGACCGGCCCCGCAAGTGCGGGGAAAACTGAGGCAGTGCGCCAGCGCACATTTCCAATCAAATCAAACGCCGTGAGCCGGCCGGGCTGATCTTCGGCGATTACTGCGTCGTGCGTGAGACACGCGAGGCCCAACGAGTCCGGCATCACTTCGGATGACCACAACATCGCGCCGGACGATGCGTTCACGAAATGCAGCCTCCGGCCCGTCGCGCCCTTTGAACCATCGCAGAATGCAACACCCTTGTCCGACGCCGCAGGCGAGGAAGTCACTCCATTCGCGGTTTTGTAAAACCAATCTTTGACAGGTGATTTGCGATCCCGCCCGTTGATTGGCAGGCAGAGCAATCCGTTTTGCGTGGTTCCAGCAACCGGGATGTAGAGCCGATTGTTGAACGCCGCCGCCGGAGCGGTGACGACTTCTGTTCGCTTCCAAATCGCATCGCCGTGGTCGGGGAGTTTCGACCCATCAAGGTTGCCGCCGACACCCGCTCCGCCGAGATGCCCGGCCCAGATCGGCGCGGCAGTCTGACCGCCGGGATGACCGATGCAGAGCAGCCCGTCCTCGGGCGAGCCGACATACACATGACCGCGCGCAACGCTCGGAGAACTCAGAAAACTTCCCGCTGATCCGAGGCTCGTTTCCCAAGCCGGTTGCAAGCCCGACCGCTCCAGTGCGAAGAGCCGCCCATTTTCCGTGACGGCGTAAACGTGCGACCCGGTGAACGCGAGCGACGCGAGGATGCGGGTGTGGGCGTTCCACGTCGCGAGCGGTTTGCCATCAAGCCCGACGCTGTGAACGGTGCCGCTGCGCGAGGAGAAGAAAACGCGATCCTCGCCTGCGACGACTGCGGAGAACACCGTTCGATCGGTCTTGAAACGCCAGTCCACTTTTTGAGTCGCGAGATCAATGCACCAGACCTCGCCGCCGACCTGCATCGCACTCGACGCCGCGGCGATCTGCTCCGCGGTCTTTCCAGCCTTGCGCAGCCGATCCGGCGTCGCGGCGATGACTTCCTCCTCGCTCTCGACAAAATTCCCGTGGCCCATCCCGATGAAAAGTTTGCCGTGCGCAATCGTCGGCGGCGTGAAGACCGGCGATGGTGTGGCGACACGCCACAGCTCTTTGCCGGTGTCTGCATCCACGCACACGACGGCTTGGCCATCCACACCCAGGCCGAAGTACACACGCCCGTCTTGCACCACGGGAGAGGTTTCTGCATCGAGATATTTTTCGCCCGCGAGATGCCACACCATCACCGGCTTTCCCTGCGCGTCGGGTTCGAGTTGGAAGCAATAGTAGCCGTCATCCCCAGCGCCGACGTACGCGCGGCCATTCGCGATGGCTGCCGAGGATTCGACATGGCTGCGCGTGGCAAAACTCCAGAGCACTGCGCCCCGACGCGTGACATCGAGACAGTTGATCCGCCCGTCGCGCGTCTGGTGCAGGCCTTCGCCGGTGACGAGATATTTTCCCGAGACGGAAGGCGATGAAAACGTCGCGCGATATCCGTCGGGGACACTTTTCCAAACGACCCCACCCGTGTCCGCATCGAGGCAATAGATCGCGCCGCGACTTGAAAAGACCCCAACTTCCGCCGAGGTGGCGTAGAGCCGGTTGCCGATGATTGTAGGAGACGAATGGAATGTCTTCGCCTCGCCGGCGAAGGCCCATTGGATGCCGCCAGCCAGCGGTGATGCACCCGACGGGAGCGCGCCGGTGCGCTGCGCGTTGCCGCGAAATGTCGGCCAGTCGTGCGCTGTCGCTTCGGCGGTGCTGATCGCATTGGTGGCCTTTCGCCAGACCGCGCGTGCGCCGAATACCGAACCGCTGACGATGACGATCCCGATCAGCAGCGAGACCTTCACGCGCCACAGCAACTTGATCGCGAGCTTGAATGTCGCCGGCTTGAACAGCGCAAGCAGCGCGCTCCCGATGCCGAGGAGGATCGCCGGCAGCATGGCCATGAGAACTTGCAACGGGCCCACGAAGATCGGGATGACCGCAAATTTCGGGTCAAGCAATGCGTTCACGCGTTCAGAAATTCGAAGTGCATCTCCCGCTGTGTCTGCATACCGGCCGGATTCGGGTCAAGCAATGCGTTCAGAAATTCGTAGCGCATCTCCCGCTGCATCTACTTCCCGGCCGGAGCCACGGGACTCTCGGGGAACGTCACCGCCGGGCGGGTGAATGGCGTCACCGGCGGATCATTTTCCGGCGGCGGATTGCGAAGTTCGGCGATGGCGATTTGCTCGAAGGGATCGGGAATGTTCAGGCGAAGAAATGCGAGCGGAGTCTCCCGCAGGCCGGATGGAGCGGAGAGCGCGAACTCGCGCGAAAGTCCGGAGGTAGGATCGGTGGCGAGTTGCGGGCGATCCCAATTCGGGGGGCGGCTCCGCGCTTCGGGCGCAGGACCGGTCGCGATCCACACCGTGACGCGCGCCGGATCTGGCGACGTGGCGTGTGCGAGCGGCGCGGCAGGAAGGGGCAGCGATGCGGGCGGCGACGCAATCGGCGCGAGCAGCGGATTTTCACGCAGCGAATTCGGCGGCGCAGCGGCGATGCGTTGCTCGGCAAACAGGATAGCCGGCTTGTCCGGAGTCTCGGCAGGAGGGAGCCATGTGCGGATCGGCACGGGAAAAATGGTTGCCGGATTCCACGGCGGCGGTGCGACGAAGGACGTTGCGCGCAGCGATGGCGTCTGGTGGACGGGATTCAATTGGTCGCGCAGTTTTTCTTCGGCAATGCGCGGCGTCGCCTCGGGAGTGTTGCCGCCAACGGTGCGCGAAGGACGGCATGCAATCACGGCGGTCGTCCAGATGCCGAGAAGCACGAGTCTCATCCACGGCAGCGCGCGGCGTTGTGGAGTGACGTTCTTCATTTCACTTCGATCCTCAGTTTTATCGCAGTGCCCTCCGGCGGCAGGATGTTTTGGTTCGTCTCCAGTTTCAGCAGCGACTCCTCCTTCATCGTCAAATCCGACTGGAAGACGGTTTCATCCGTCACCGGATAAATCGAAACGAGCGTGCCACTCATATCCGCGCCGTAAACTTTGGCCGGCTTGTCCGGATCGGGCTGGCGCATGGCAGAGCCGGTGAAATGCCATTTGAGCGGAGGCATGCGTTTGCCGGTGCGGATGTCGATAATCATGGGTTCGATCGGCACGATGCGCGACTTTCCAGTGCCCGTCGGCAGCTCGATCGAAATCTTCACCTCGGGGCCTGTCGCAATGCCGTCCTCGCCCTTGGCAGGCTTGCCCGGCTTCAATCCGAGTTCCTCGAGCGCACGGTGGATTTCACTCGGCCTGGCCTCGAATGTCACCACGGTCTCATGCGCCTTCTGCCCTCGCGGCGCCGGCAAAGTCGCCACCACTTCCAGCGGGTAAATCTCCTTCAAGTTCGCAAGTTTTCGCGGCGCGACTTTCGCATCGAACGTGATCATCCGGTTCTGCTTGTCCACGACGATCGTGGTCCCGGACCTTCCTGCGCCTCCGGCGATCTTGTCGGACAGGCAGATGACCACCGAGGGTTTGTCCGAGTTCTCGCCTTCGAGGTTGCACGTCGCGAGATAAAGGTCGCCGCCGTGGACTACCGGCGATCCAAAGAACATCCCCGGTGCCTGCACCGAGGCATCAGAAGTGGCGTCGAAAACCCACTGCGGTTTTCCGTCGGCGAGATCGAGCGCATGCACGTTGCCCTTGAGGTCCGCGGCATACACGACCTTCCCCGCGATGGCGGGTCCGGCGAAAAACGGATCGTTGGATTTGTAGCTCCACTTCTCCGCGCCATCCGCGATGGACCACGCGCGCACGATTCCATCCGTGGCGGTCGCCACGGCCAACCCTTCGCTCACCGCAACCGATGACAGAATTCCGCCCGGCACTTCCTTGCGCCATTTGATCTGACCGTTGTCGAGATTCACCGCGACGATTTCGCCCTTCGCTCCCTTGATGAGCTTCCGGTCGAACCGGATGCTGCTGCATCCCAACACGACGGTATTCCCCGTCACGGTCGGCCCGGCCCACGGATTGAGCGGGAGTGGCGTTTCCCAGAGCACTTTTCCATCCGCAGCACCGAGGCAAACCAGCGCGCGTTTGCCGACCTTCTCGTCATCAATGAAAGCCGATGCGACCAGTACGCGCTCGCCCGTGACGGCGACCGATGCATCCACGTGCAGCGTCCCCTTCCCTTGCTGCCACACGAGATTTGGCAAGGGTTTCGGCAGCGCGTTTTCATTGGGCGGAATTGCAAAGTCCGGGTCCTTCTTTTTCGCCTCCTCGTATTTCGCGGTCATCTCGGCCCATCGCTGGTCAAGCAATTTTTGCGCAGCCGCGAGATCCTGCGGCTGGCCATCAATGGTGATTTTCTTCAGTTCGACGCAAATCACGCCCGCATCGCCAGCGCCGATATAGACGCGATCCTTTTCGATGGCCGGCGCACCCTCCATGTGGACGAGCTTGCCGACGATTGGAAACTGCCAGACGGGCCGGCCGTTTTCCGCACGGACGCAGTAAAGCGTCGCGCCGTCAGTCTGATGCATCCCGTCGCCAAAGACGACAAGCCCCGACGCGACCGCTGGCGGCGAGACGGTGGGCAGCGTGAGAAAGGGCGCGCCCTTCGACCAGAGCGTGCGCTCGGCGATATCGGGATCGATCGAGAACGCGTGAAAGAGCGGCGTGCCGAACGCGCCGAGTCCCGCGGCGAACAGCGTGCCGCCGTCCGGCACCGGCGAAGCGACGAAATGTTCCGCCGCCTTGTAGGCCCAAAGGATTTTCGGTTTTTTAGGGCCGGGCTGGGCGTCGATGTTTCCCGTGCGTTCGAGATTGCCACGATTCGTGGTCCAATCGGCGTGCGCAGGACGCGGGATGCCGCACAGGAAAAGCGCGACGAAAACGCCGATGGCGATGCTGACCAATCTCAGACGGATGCCAGTTGTCATCACTTTGAGACGAGCGGTACCGCGACCCGCTGCGGATCGCCGATGAGGACGCAGGATTCCTGGCCCTCGTTGTTGAAGACGACGTCGAGCACGCCGTCCTTGTTGAGGTCGATCGCGGCGAGGCCGCGCGTGTTGAATATCCGCTGAAGGAAGCCGATGGCCTCGCTAGCATCTGTGAAAGTGCCGTCGCCGTTGTTGCGGAAGAAGCGATTCGGTCCGCGCAGGCAACCGACGATGAGATCGAGTTTTCCGCGATTGTTGAAATCGGCCCACACGGCGCAAGTGGCCTGTCCGGTGGCAGCGGCAAGCGCGCCAGACTTCGCGGTCACGTCGGTGAAGTGCCCCTTGCCGTCGTTGCGGAAGAGTTTGTTCCCGCTGGCCTGCGGCACAAAAATCCCGAGCGTTTTGTCCCCGAGGAAATCGCCGAATGCCGGCGTGATCCGACCGGACTGGAACGCCAGCCCGGAATTCTTCGCTTCGACGAAGCCCTCCTTCTTGTTCAGCACGAGCACTCCGTTTCCGGCGCAGAAAAGAAAATCGGTGCGTCCATCTCCATCCACATCCGCGAGGATGAGACGATCTCCCTTCAGTTGCCCCGCGATGCCATTCCGCCCGAGCCCGACCTTGTCGGAAACATCCTCGAACGTCGGCGGAACCACGCTCTCCGTCGGAGTCGCAGCGAAGAAAAAAGATCGGCCTGCCTCGACGTAGCACGCCTTGATCAACAGCGTGTTTTTGCCCGCCTTGAGCCTCAGTGTCGGTTTGGTCTGATCCGGTGCTGGCGAGCGCGCGACGTTTTCCGCCAGCACTTTCTCGCCGTTCACCCAGACTGTGAGCGGGCCCCCGCTGCCCATCGAGACCGGAAGATCCACGGCACGGTTCGTCGTGATTTCGCGGAAAAGATAGATCGTCATGAAGGTGTGATTTTCCTCGCGGAAAACCTTCACGCTGGTGGCCTGTCCATCCGGCAATTCGATGTCTTTCCACACAGCCTTCTCGCCATTTTTCCCAGGATACTCGCCCGCTAAATCAACCTTCTGCTCGGGCGGATAGACCGCTGCGAAACCCTGTCCGCCCGCGTTCTCAAATGGCCCGATGATTTTCCATTTTCCAAACTCCACCTTTGCCGGGCCGGCATCAGCGGCACCGATATTCCGGTAAAGTCGCAGGCCGTTGAATCCGTCCGCGAGAAGGATGTCGGGCTTGCCGTCGCCGTCGTAATCAATCCACGCCGCCGCCGTGAGGTTGCTGTAGTTCGTGCGCGGCAGACTGGCGGTGGTCTCGCGGAAAGCTCCGCCGCCCATGTTGGTAAAAAGGCGCAGACCTGTCGGAGTCGCGAGCAGGAGATCGGGTTTGCCGTCGCCATTGTAATCCGCCCACGCCGCCGCGCGCGCGCCGCCGATCACGCCGAGTGGAATTTCATTCAGCGATCCGCCCGCATTTTGCAGCAGCGCGACTTTCGCATCGCCGAAAAGACAGAAGTCCATCTTGCCATCGCCATCGAAATCAATCGGCGCCACGCCGCCCGCGCCGGGGCCGGTGTTGATGAGCGCCGAGTATTGCTGGAAGCCGGGCATCCCGCCGATCGGACGAAACTCCTCGACGCCCCAGCCCGCAAAATCGCGCGTCGGATTGTAATCCTGAATCTTGAGGCTCGCCTTCATCCGCTGCAGCCGCGCGGTGCGAAGCTGGATCGTCATCTTGTCGCCATCCACCATGCACGGGACGATCACTTCCTGTCCGGCGAGGATCGCAGTCACGGCCGGGATGAGTTTCTCCGGCTTTCCGCAATAGCTGCGGAGCAGGTAAGGCTCGCCGTGGCTCATCGCCCACCAGTCGCCCGCGTAGCACTGGTACCAGTAGCCGTTGATGCAGCACTCGCCTGCGCCGCCGTTGTGAAAAAATACCGCCGTCTGCCCGACCTCCGCCCAAGCCATGATGTTTTGCCACTCGCGCGGATGAAAACCGCCACGGCCGATGTTGTGCTTGATGGTGTCACCGTTGTGCTTGCCCTTGAGGTCCGCGACCTTCGAGTAAACGATCAGGTTCTTCTCGCGATCGACTTTCTCCACGCGCAGCACGACGACGTTCGTCGAATCCGTGATCACTTTGCCGAGTGAAAATGGCGCCTCGATGTAAGCGCTGGCGGGCAGCGTGAGGCAGAAGGCGAGCAGCACCGCGACGAGCGCGCTGAAAACTCCGCGGAATATTTTTGCGATGTGCATGGCTATTTGATTCCTCCCAAACCTTTCCGGGCGACTTCGGCCCACGGGCTTTTTGGATGATCGTTCAGCACCTGCTGCCACTGGCTCGCGGCTTCCTTGGGCTTGTTCATTTCCATGTGTGCGCGGGCCGCTTCGCAGCGCGCGGCGGCGGTCCACTCGGGATATGCGTAGGTGTATGCAACGGCGAGCAGCGCATTCACGGCTTCGTCGTAACGCTTCTGCTCGATGCGGCACAGGCCGATTTGCAACTGCGCCTTCGCCGCGACCTCCGCCGCAGTGCGCTTCGTCACTTCGGTGAACGCGGCAACGGCGTTGTCGAAATTTTTCTGATTCTGCCACGCCCAGCCGATGGCGTAGCGCGCCTCATCAATCCATAAACTCTGCGGATACCGCTGCACCAGTGCCTCGAGCGTCTGGCGGCTCGCGTCCCACTGGCTGGACTGCGCGAACGCGTGACCGAGGCGGAGCAGCGCGCGATCGCTCACGCCCGTCACGTTGCGGAGTTTGTCGTCATCGCGGAATGGGAGAAGTTGCTCGATCGCCTTCGGCCAAAGCTGTTGCTGAACGAGCGCCTCACCAGCCAAGGCACGCGCCTCGGCGGCGTCCGGGCCAAGAGGAATTGCGAGAACCGGCTGCACGCAGGCGAGCGCCTGCACGGGATTTTTCCGGGCGAGATGAGCCGCAGCCAGGCCGAGGCGGACACGACTGAAGACTTCCCCGGCGGAAGATTTTTCGAGCGCGTCGGTGAGAAGTTCGATCGCCGGATCAGCTTCGTCGCGTGCGCTGTGCATCTCGGCGAGTTCGCACCGTGCCTGCATCGCGACGGAGGAATCCGGCGCGGCGGCGATGATTTTCCGATAGCACTCGATGGTACGTTGCTCGGAAGGCGCGGAGGGAATCGCTGCGGGTTCCGCCGACTGCTTTGCTGCGGTGCCGGATTTCGCTTTCTCCTGCGCATCGCGCTGCGCCTTCAGCCGTGCCGCACCGGTCTCTGCATCCGCCAGCAGTCGGTAACACCACGCGGCTTCATAGAGCATCCGCAAGTGCGCATCGGAGCCGCTCGCAGTCGTGGCGATCTGCTCGGCCTGCACTTGGAAATTTTCCGCTGCGTCGCGAATCGCATCAGTTTGCGTCTCGACCGTCTTGTTTGCCGCTGCGAGTTCCTCGGGCTTCGACCCCTGCTTCGATGCGGCGGTGCGTGCGACCGCCAGTTGCGCGGCGGCTTCCTCGCACTTGCACTGGCTCGCACGCCACTGGGCATTCATCCCCTCTGGCTTGCCAACGAATTGCCGGGCGACCGCATCGAAGAGCGCGCGCGCCTCGGGCACCTTGCCGGATTCCTTTACCGCCAGCGCGTGCTCGTACTGGAGCATCGCCGCCCAATTCGCGCGCGCCGGGTCCGCGGCCAGCTTGCCCTCGTGTTGCGTGCGGCACTTCGAGATCACGGCCACCGCCTCCGCGGCCTTGCCTTGCGCGCGCAGCAGGACCGACAGCCGGAGCACAGCGAGCGGCGCGTTTTTCGTCTCGCTGAGCGGTGCATTTTGAAACTGCGTGAGCACGCCCGCCGCCCCATTCGGATCGCCGAGGAGCGCGAGGCACTTCGCGCGCTCGAACAGCGCGACGGACTTCACCGGCTCCTTGTCGGAAAGTTTCATCGCCCGATCATAAGCGTCGCGGGCGGCGGTGAGCATCTTCGTGCGTTCCACGGGCGCAGCCATGAGCGCACCGACGCGCTGATAGCAGTGGCCGAGCTTGAGCAGGGCATCGGGAGCCTGCGGTGTCTTCTCCTGCGCCGCGGCGAATTGTTCGAGCAGCTTCGCAGCCTGCTCCGCCTGCTGGATGAGCCGCGCGGCTTGGAGCGCGTCCTCGGTCTCCGGCGGCAAACCGCGAATGAGGCAATCCGCCATGAGATACGGCACGCTCGCGAGATCGCCGACGCGATCGGCATCCGCGATGGTCGCGAAAGTGAGCGCCGCTTCCGTGTAGTTGCCGAGGCGATAGTGCGCCGTCGCGAGCCCCTGCCGCGCCATGTTGATGTACGCAAACTCGGGATACTTCCGCACGACCCGCTTGTAACGGTTCACCGCGTCGCCCAGCGTTTTGCTCTGCTCGTCCTTGCCCGTCATCTTCACCGCGCGGAGATAGGCGCCTTCCGCACTGCGAAAAAGCACCGCGGGCAGCAGCGTGCTGGCCGGGAAAGCCGCTTCGAATTTCGCGGCGAGCGAATCCGCCTCCGCGTACTGGCCACCGAGATGCAGCGCCGTGACCTCACGTTGCATGGCCTCCTCGGCGCGCTCGGATTTTTCCGTGATGATCAATTCGTAGTTCGTCGCCGCTTCCTTGAACTGCTTCGCGAGCACCGCCGTATCGGCCAGATCCATCAGGATGCTCCCGCGCCGCGCCTTCGCATCAGCATCGGTCTTCGCGAGTTCCGCGGATTTCTGCGCAGCGCGGCGAAGCGCATCGAGGGCCGCATTCAGCGCCTGCTCGGACTCCGCAGGCTTGGCAGGATCGGCCCCGGCGATGCGTGCGCGTGCAAGCCAGGTGAGTGCCTGATCCGCAAGCTGCGGATGCTCCTTCAGCGGATCGAGCGCCGCGATGGCCTCGGGATATTTCTTGAGCTGCACCATGCACGCGCCCACGCGGAACTGCGCTTCCGCCGCGAGCGATGACTTCGGATTTTTCTGCGCGAACGCCGCAAACTGCGTGGCCGCCTCACCCTGCCGCCCTTCGTCGAACGCAAGCACCGCGCTGTAAAATGCGGCGCGTGCGACGTGCTCCGGCGGCGGCTGGTTCACTAGCGCTTCGAGTGCAGCCTTTTGATCCACCTTCAGCGCAGCCGGATTTTTCAAAGTCTCCTGTGCCGCCTTTTTCTGATCCTCGTAACCGCTCAGCACCGCCTTGTACTGCGCGCCCGCCTCTGGCAGTTCGCCGCTCAGATGATGCGTGCGAGCGAGGAGGTAGCGCGCATGAACTCCGAATTCCTGCGTGAACGGCGACAGCGCGCTCAGCGAGCGGCCCGCCTCCACGTATTCCTTCAGCAGGAAGCTCGCATGGCCGAGGTGATACGCGGCGAGCGGGCGACTCCGGCTCTTGGTCCACGCGGGATCCACGAGCACGCTGAAGGCAATATCCGCCGCCTCTTTGTATTTCCCGAGTCGCAGCAGCATCTCCGCGCGATCGCATCGCGCACGGACGAGCCATTCCGCGTCGGCAGGAAATTCACCCGTGGCATCGGCCGCCGGCTTCTTCACACGCGTCGCGAGCAGATCCGCCGCTGCACCGAATGCCTTCGCCGCTTCGCCAAAGCTCTGCGCCGCAGCTGCGCGCAACGCGTCCGCTTCATTCGGCTTCGCCGCGATTTGCGCGAGCGCCTGCGTCCCCGCCGAACGGTGCATCGCTCCCACGTGGTAAAGTGCGAGCGGACGGTCGGGGGACTCCGCAGCCGCAGCCTGCGTCAGATTTTCGAGCGCGCCCTTTGCATCACCCGCTTCCATGAGCGCAAGCCCAAGCCCGTAACGCGCCGACGGCGCGTCCTTGTGGTTTGGCGCGACTTTCAAAAACTCACGAAACCGATCCGCCGCGAAAGGATACTTCTGCTCGTTGAACGCGCGCCGTCCGGCATTGAGCATCAGCAACGCGGCCTCGTCCGGCGGGAGTTGCTGGCCGTGCAGCGCACTGAGCGGCAGACAGACAAAAAGGATGCAGGACGCGATTCGAGCGACCCGAGTCCGGCGGAAACCGCGGTGATCAGAAATCATAGGGGGTGTACCAACGAAAGTGTGAAGCCTTGGCGTGACTTTGAAAGAAAGAACCGAACTCCGCCCGATCCAGCGTCGGCGATTGCTTTGCGAACGGGCTCCGGACTAAGTGTCCGCATGCGCTTCCGCCATCCCGCCCTGATCCTCGCCGCCGCAATGCTCGTCCTGTTTTCCGCGCAGCCGGCGCCCGCGGTGATCAATATCAACATGCCGATTTCGAAAATCTACGAGTCGGTGAAATCCGTTGCCGTCGCATCGGTGACCGGCGTGAACTTGGAGAACCGCGTCATTGATTTGAAAACCACCGAACTGCTCAAAGGCGCGCCGGTCGGCGAAACCTTCCGCGTGCAGATCGCCGCGCCCGCCGAGTTGATTCAGAAAGTGGCCGCCGGTCAGCCGCTGGTGATCATGACCGGCGAGGACTTGGGCAAGCCTGTTGCACTGATCCACCTCGCGGATACGTGGCTCCTCGCGGAATTTCTGCCCGCCCCGAAAACGCCCGCCTGGCGTGTCCTCCAAGCACACGACGCGAAGCGTAGTTTCTCGGGCACGACTGCGGAACTCGTGAAAGTACTCGCCGGTCTGAAGGCGGGAAAGTAGCCGCGGCTGCGGCGAATACTACCCGCGGACTTCCGCTGACTCGGACGCTGCGCGGATCGCTTCGAGTGACTCCCATCGTGCGTAGAGTGAGACGATGCGCGCCTTCAGAGCGTCGAGTTTTGCTTCCCACTCGGGGAATTCGCGCGAGCGCGTCGCGTAGAATGTCGGGTCGTGGAGCATCTTCTCGATCTCCGCGGCCTCACCTTCGGCGGCGAGGATCACGGCTTCGATGCCTTCGAGTTCCTTCTGATCCTTGTAGCTGAGTTTTTTCGCACGCGCCTTCTCGGGCTGTGCGACCGGCTTCGCCACGGGCTTCGCGATTTCCACGACGGGAGCCTTCGCCAGTGCGCGCTTTTTTTCGAGGTAGTAGTCGTAGTCACCGACGTTCAGCTCCACGCGCCCGTCGTCCTCGAAAGCCAGAATGTGCGTGCAGACGCGGTTCAGGAACCAGCGGTCATGGCTGACGACGAGCACGCAGCCGCCGAATTCCGCGAGGCCTTCCTCGAGGATTTGCAGCGTTGAGAGATCGAGATCATTCGTCGGCTCGTCGAGGATCAGCAGGTTGCCGCCGCGCAGGAGGATTTTCGCAATCGCGAGACGGCTGCGCTCTCCGCCGCTGAGGTTCTTGATGCGGCCATTGATCGCCTCATCGGTGAAAAGATAGCGCTTCAGGTAACTGCGGACATGCAGCTTGTGGTCACCAAGCACGACCCAGTCGCTCTTTCCGGAAATGGCCTCCATCACGCTCTCCTCGTCGCGGAGGACTTCGCGGTTCTGATCCACGTAGTTGATCACCGTGCGCGCGCCTCGTTTCACCTCGCCCCACGTCGGCTCCTGTTCGCCGAGGATGATGCGCAGCAGGGTGGTCTTGCCTGCGCCATTGCGTCCGACGAAACCGACCCGCGCGCCCGGAGGAAGCTCCAGCGAGAGGTAGTCGAACAATTTTCTTTCGCCGATCTGCACGCCGACATTCACCAGATCGAGGATCGTGTTTCCGAGCTTCGGCGGCGGCGGGATGATGAGGTCCACGTCCTCCTCGCGCTGTGGGCCGGCCTGCGCGGCCATCTCGTGGTAGCGCGCGATACGGTCCACGCTCTTCGTGCGGCGCGCGCTCGGCCCTTTGCGGACCCATTCGAGTTCGCGCGCGAGAAATTTCTGCCGCTGGCGCTCGCTCGACTCCTCACCGGCTTCACGTTCGGCCTTTGTCGTGAGGTATTGCTGGTAGTTGCCCGGATAGGAATAGAACTGCCCGGCCTTCAGTTCGACGATGCGCGTGGCGACGCGGTCGAGAAAGTAGCGGTCGTGCGTGACGAGGAAGCACGTGCCGGGATAGCTGCGCAGGAAATTCTCCAGCCACTCGACGCTCTGCGGATCGAGGTGGTTCGTCGGTTCGTCGAGGATGAGAAGCTCCGGCTGCGCAATGAGCGCGCGGCAGAGTGCGACGCGGCGCTTTTCCCCGCCGCTCATCGGGCGCACGATGCGGTCTGCAGCGGGCGCGTGGAGATTTTGCAGCAGGCTCTTCAGGCGCGAGTCGAGATTCCAGCCGTCGTGCCGCTCGATCTCGTCGAGCAAATCCGCGCCGCGATGCGAGTCGCCGGGCGTGGCTTCGTATTCGGCGATGATGTCGAGGATGTGCTGCGCGCCGCTGAGCACGTTGGCCTCCACGGTCGCGTCCAGATCGAGATCGAACGTCTGCGACAGAAAGCCCGTCATGATTCCGCGACGGCGCGAGACTTCGCCCTCATCCGGTTCCAAATCGCCCGCGATGATTTTAAGCAGGGTGCTTTTTCCGCAGCCGTTTCGCCCGACAAGGCCGACGTGCTCGCCCTCGTGCAGTGCGATGGTGGAACCGCCGAGCAGCGTCGTGGGACCGTAGCGAACGACTAAGCCATTGGCGCTGACGACGGGTGTGGAGTTGGCGGGTGCGGACATAAAAAGGGCCGGGAACCTACTGCGCTTTCGCTGCGACGCGAGGAGCATCGTCAACGAATTGCGCCCCTCAAAAAATCACGCACGCGGACGCTGACGGCCATCGTAGCCGCCGACCGCAGGAGGCGGGCACGCACGTAGCCGCGATTGTGAAAGCGCGGGCTGATCCCCACGCGTGAAAGCAAAACGTGCCCGCGCTTTTACAAGCGCGGCTACGGATGAGGATCGCTCCCTTCTTTTCGAGACGACTGCGAGATCGCTTGCCTGGAAGGTGCCCGCCTCCTTCCGTCGGCGGCTACGATTTAGCCCCCGACTGCTGCGCGCGCTTCCGCTGCAAGCGCGGTGGAGAGGTAGCGCTCACCCGTCGAGCATGCGACGGTGACGATGAGCTTGCCCTTGTTCTCCGGGCGCTTCGCAACCTGGATCGCGGCCCACACATTCGCGCCGGTGCTGATGCCGACGAGGATGCCTTCCTCCTTCGCGAGGCGGCGCGCGATGGCGAACGAGTCGTCATTCGACACCTTCACGCACTCGACGATCTGCGGATTTCCTGCGCTATCCTTGAGGTGGAGATTGTTCGGCACAAAACCCGCGCCGGTCCCCTGAATCTTGTGCGGGCCGGGCTTCAGCGGCTCGCCTGCGAGCGTCTGCGAGATGACCGGCGAATCCGCGGGCTCGACGGCGATGGAAGTGAACGACGCCTTGCGCGATTTGATGACTTCCGTGACGCCGGTGATCGTGCCACCCGTGCCGACCGCGGCGACGAAAATATCAATCTTCCCATCCGTGTCCGCCCACAGTTCCTCGGCGGTGGTCTTCGAGTGGATGGCCGGGTTTGCGGGGTTGTTGAACTGCTGCGGAATCCAAGCGTTCGGCGTCGTCGCGGCGAGTTCCTCGGCCTTGGCGATCGCGCCTTTCATGCCCTTCGCGCCCTCGGTGAGCACGAGTTCCGCGCCGAGCATCGCGAGCAGCGTGCGGCGCTCGACGGACATCGTCTCAGGCATCGTGAGGATGAGTTTGTAGCCCTTCGCCGCCGCGACGAACGCGAGTGCGATGCCCGTGTTGCCGCTCGTGGGCTCGATGATCACGGTGTCCTTTTTCAAAATGCCGCGCTTCTCCGCGTCCTCGATCATCGCCGCGCCGATGCGGTCCTTCACGCTGCCGAGGGGGTTGAAGAATTCGCATTTGAGCGCGATCGTCGTGCTCGGGTCTACGCCCTCGGCGGCGGGGATTCGGTTGAGTTTCACCAGCGGCGTGCGGCCGACGGTCTCGATGATGTCGTTGTAGATGTTGCCCATAAAGTTGGAGGTGTTCTTTGTGAAAGGAGTGCCGTGTCTAGCGAGCCGCACGCAGAGCGGCAAGGCGCGAGTTTTCCGTAACCGCCGACGGCGCGAGGCGGGCACTTCAAATGCGGAAAAAATCAGCCCGCCCACACGGGGCTCCTCAGCGAGGAACTTGGAAACTTGCCCCAGGACCTTCCCTCCTGTATCCGTGAGCATATGAGCACGACCGAAATCCTCGACGAGCTTCCGAAGCTGACCACGGACGAGTTGCAGCGCATCCAACAGCGCATTCTCGATTTGGAGGATGAGCGTGAGCTCATGCCGGGTGACGCATTCCGCGCCGGGATCGCCGAGGGGCTGCGCTCGCTGGAAACCGAGCCGATGATGGATTCCGCTGCGGTGCGCCAGAGAATTTCCGGATGGGCTGGACGCTCCGTTTAAGCGCGCAGGCCGGACGGGACCTCGAGGAAATCGTCCGCCACATCGCGCTGGATGACGCTGCTGCGGCGGAGCGCTTTGGCCTTGCCCTTATCACGCGGGCTGAATCGCTCACGCAGGAGCCCAAGCTCGGGATTCGGATCCGGGGATGGCGAGATGTACGCGCACTGCTGCACCGGAACTACTACATCGTGTATCGCGGCGATGCGCAGGCCGGGATCGTCGAAGTCATCCGTTTCTGGCATGTGGCGCGCGACCTCGGTGCGGTTCGCACAACGGATTTCGAAGCGTAGCCAGCGTCGCTGCGAATCAGCCCGCCTCGTGCCGTCGGCGGCTATGAGTTTTTCCAAAACCCAAAGTGCCGCAGCGCCTCGACGACGCCCGCGCTGGCCGCGCCTTTCGCAAGGTAGCCGCCGGCGGTGCGGACGGTGAGCTTCACTTCCTCGCAGGAGTTCGACGGGCATGTCACCCATTTGGCGAAGCTGCCGTCGAGCATCGGTATGTCGTTGTGATGATCGCCGGCGGCGAAAATCGCGTCGTGACCGAGGCCGAGCAGGCGCGCGAGTTCGCCGAGCGCGGTGCCTTTGCTGTAAGCCTCGTGGCAGAAGCGGATGTAGATCGTGTTGCGCTGGTAGCTGAACATCGGCAGCCGCGCGCGAAGGCCGTCGAGGAAACGGCAGAGATGATCCATGTCGCCGTTCGTCGCAGTGATGCAGCCGATGTAGCGGCCCTTGTCGTAGAGATTCTGCACGCCCTTGAAGCGCTCGAGATACGCCAGCACTTCCGCGAGCAGCGGCCCGGCGAGGCGGAACATCTCGTCGTGCAAGACGGCGCTGCGCGCATTCCAGTCGCCGAATGGCTTCCAGCGCCCGTCGGCCTCGCGGTGGTAGATGTCGCGCTCCTCCACAATCGCGTAGTCGGGCTGCACGGGCAGCGCGAACTCGCGCACGAGCCCGTCGTCCATGTGCCCGAGGGTGCGGCCCGTGTTCACGGCCCACTTCACGCCGGCGGCGCGCAGGTCGCGCAACGCGGCGATCATCTCAGGAACGACGGCGGGCTTGGTGTCGTGATTGACGATCGTGCCGTCGAAGTCGGTGCTCAGGAGCTGGAGCATCAGGTGAGAGTTGAAGGCTGAGAGTTGAGAGTCATGAGGTCTGAATTGCGCGGGCGTAAAAAAGGACGGCGACCCTCAACCCTCAACCCTCAACTCTCAACTGTGAATTCACTGCCCTGCTGCGGTGCGGGCGCGGGCGAGCCATTCGCGCGCGGCGGGATCGGCGGGATTTTGCGCGACGGCTTCGCTGAGTGTGTCTGCGGATTCCTGCGCAGCGCCCGTGGCAAGGAGCTGTGTGCCCAGGCACAGCAGCGCTTCTGCATCGCCGGGATGTTCGCGGAGGATGCGGCGGAATTCTGCAATCGCCTCGCTGTGGCGTCCGGCGCGCGCGAGCGCGGTGCCGAGCGCGCAGCGGGCGTTTTTCTGCGCGGTGATGCTGTCCGGCGAGACCTCGGCGGCGTGCGTGAAGAGCACGAATGAATTTCGCCAGTGGCGCGTTTGCGCGAAGGTGAGCGCGCACATCGCGATGGCCGCGGCGGCTGCGAGCGGACGCAGCAGCGCGGGGCTGACACTCACGCGCAGCGAGGACACGCCCCACACGGCGGCGATGAAAAATCCGATGCCCGGCACGTAGAGGTAGCGGTCGCAGAGGACGGCGTCGCCCGTTCCCACGAGACCGCTCACGGGCACCTGCACTCCGAGAAACCACAGCGTGCCGACGAGCACCGCGGGCGTGCTTTTCCGCAGCGCAAGACCGACACCGAGCATCGCCGCAATGATCGCGGCACCGAGCGAGCCGAGCAGCACCGGCGCATTCGCGGGGAGCGCGTACATCGGCGCGAGGTTCGCGGGAAAGACGAGCAGGCCGAGGTAGCGCGCGACGTTCGCAAGCGCGGAGAAGATTCCGTATCCCGGCGGCTGGACGGCGGCGGCCCATAAGAGGCCGTCGCTCGACGCGGCGCGGATCTGCAGCCAGCACGCGACGGCTGAGAGCGCAAAGAGCGGGATCTTTTCCGCGACGAGGCTCGGCCACTTCGCCGTGCGCCAGCGCGCGATCGGCCAGAAATCCAGCAGCAGCAGCGTGCAGGGCAGAGTGACGAGCATGGCCTTTGCCATGAGCCCGCATGCGAGCAGCACGGCGACGAGCGCCGTCGTGGCCGCGCGCGGACGCTCCGCATGGCGGACGTATGCGAGCGTGGCGAGCAGCCAGAACATGGTGCTCAGGACGTTCTTCCGCTCGGTGATCCACGCGACGGATTCGACATTCACGGGATGCAGCGCGAAGATCGCGGCGACGGCGAAGCTGTGCCAGAATCTGCCGGTCATCCTGCGGAGCAGTGTGAAGAGCAGCAGCACGTTTGTGGCGTGGAGAAGGACGTTCACTCCGTGCATCGCGCCTGGGTTGAGGCCGAAGAGCGACACATCAAGCATGAACGAAAGCCACGTGAGCGGGAGCCACTGCCCGGCATTGAAATGCGTGAACGCCCATCGGAAATTTTCGCCGTTCAGGCCGGTGGCGATGTGCGCGTTGTCGAAGACGTGGCTGGGATCGTCGTAGCGGACAAAATCGAAACGCCACACCGCACCGTACGCGAGGAACACTGCGACGGTGAGGACAAGGCTGGCGAGCAACGTCCGTTTTCGGTTGGGCATGGGCGGTTCTCTTCCAAGCACGGCGCGGGCCAGCGAGCCAGAGGCGAAAGTCGAGGCGCTGTCCGTTCTTGAAGTTTGGCGTTTGGTGTTGGGTGTTTGGTGTTGGGCCCGCCGCAGGCGCCTTGCGAATGCGGACGCGCGCTGCGACATCGTGAGGCCGCTGCGCGAGGCTCAACTCCAAACTCCAAACTCCAAGAGCGGAGGGACCGGAGTTGAGGGTTGAGCGGCGCGCGGCTTGATCTTGCGGATGCCGAAAAAAGTCGGCGACATCCGGCCCGCGACGACCGATTCTCCACCGAAATGAAAAGCGCCTACGAACTCGCAATGGAACGCCTCGAAAAACAGTCGCCGACGGCAAAACTGACCGCTGCGCAGAAGGCGGAAATCACCGAACTTGAAGCGCTCACCAAGGCGAAGAAGGCGGAGCAGGAACTCTTTCTGAAAGGCGAAATCGAGAAGGCCGAGGCGAAGGGCGACTACGAGGCGTTCGAGCAACTGAACAAGCAGCTCAAACACGAATTGAACAAGCTCGATGAGGATCTGGAGAAGAAGAAGGAGAAGGTTCGGGGCGGGAAGAAGTGATCTGCGGTCGGCGCCCGCGGCACTGGCATCAGGCGCCGGAAGTTGCCGAATCTAGCGGTCAAACATCAGCATCGCATACGCGCCGAAAAGGAGCAGGTGGACGCAGCCGAGCAGCAGGTTTGTCCGCGGCAGGGAAAAAGTGAGGACGCTGGTGACGAGCGTCAGCCCGAGCATGACCGTGGATGATGCATCGAGTCCGAGCACAAGTTCGCGACCGCTCACGAGCGAGACTGTGATCACTAGCGGGATGGTGATCCCAATGGAAGCCAGGACGGAGCCGAGCAGGATATTCACCGAGCGTTGGACGCGGTTCGCCAGCGCGGCACGGATGGCTGCAAGGGATTCGGGAGTGAGCACCAGCACGGCCATCACAAATCCGCCGAGTGCAGGCGGTGCGCCAAGCCTTTCCACGATGGCATCGAGCGGCGCTGCCATCTGCTTTGCGAGCAGGACGAGCGGCACGCCATAGCATGCGAGCATGACGGCGTGGTAAGTCGTCGAGCGCGGGGAATGGTGCTCCACGTGAGCGTTTGCCGCATCGGCGACTTCCTCGGGCATCATGAAGAACCCCCGGTGCCTCCGGTTTTGCACGAAAAGGAAGATGGCGTAGATGCCCACGGACATGAGCGAGAGGAAGACCATCTGGAATGGAGAGAGTGTGCCGCCCGGGGTGGCGCGCGTGTAGTTCGGCAGCACGAGGCCGAGCACGGTGAGCGGCAGGATCATCACCAGAAAGGCGTTCGCGCTTTGCAGATTGTACGACTGCTCCCGGTGCCGGAGACCGCCGAGCAGAAGCGCGAGGCCCATGAAGCCGTTCAGCACGAGCATCACCACGGCAAACATCGTATCCCGCGCAAGCATGGGCTTCGGCAGGCCCGAGGACATCACGAACGCCACCATTGCCACCTCCAGCCCGGTGATCGCGAGGGTGAGCAACAGCGTGCCTGCAGGTTCGCCGAGTCGGTGTGCAAGCACGTCCGCATGCCGGACGATCGCGACCGCCGCCACGAAGATGACACTGCAAATGACCGCGAGCAGCGCGACCAGCAGCACCGGCTGGCTTAGAGCGGCGGCAATCCACCATTTGCCCAGCAGGGCAAGCGTGAGCGTAAAGACGGCGAGCGCGAGCGGCCATTCGCGCCACCACGGTTCGCGAGCTTTTGTGTGCTGCCCGCTCACGCGCGGTTCGCCTGCGGGGGTTTGATCAGAAACGTGAGCGCGGCACCTGCGATGAGAAGTGCGGCGGCAGTCTGGAAAGACGAGTCGAAGTTTCCGCTGCTCGCCTTTAGCCGCTGCGCGACTGAGCTGAGCAGGCTGCCCGCACCCCATGCGGTGAAGAGGATGCCGTAATTCATGCCGAAGTTCTTCAGGCCCCACAGATCCTTCGCGAAGGACGGGAACAGCGAGAGATTCGCGCCGTAGTTGAAGCCGATGAGCGTGGCGACGAGGACGATGACATACTTCGCGCCGTCAGTAGATTTCGTGACGGGAATGGCGGCGAACATGAGCGCAGCCTGAAAAAGAAGTACGAGCAGCAGCGTCCACCGGCGGCCAATCTTGTCCGAGAGAAGGCCGGCGGCGATGCGCCCGCCGGCATTGCCGATCGCCATCACCGCGACGGCGATGAACGCGGATTCCTTCATCGTTGTCTTCGCCATGCCGCTGATGCTGCTGATGACCATCAGGCCCGCGCCCGCGCCGGCGAAGTAGATGAGCCACAGGATCCAGAATGACGGCGTGCGGATGATCTCCGCGGGGGCGAGGCCCGTCGCCGCGGGTTTGCTCCCGGCGCCAGCCGAGGCGGCGACGTAGCCTGCGGGCGGATTTTTCAGCAGCTGCGAAAGCAGAACGATGGCGACGAGGAACGCGACGCCGAGGATGAGCATGGACTTCTGGAGCTGGAAATTCGTGACGAGATACTTCGAGAGCGGCGCAAGATAGACCGGCGCAAGGCCGAAGCCCGCGACGACGAGGCCCGCGATGAGCCCGGTCTTCGCAGGCGGGAACCATTTCAGCGCGGGCGGCGTGGCCGACGAATAGCCAAACCCCATACCGAGCCCGCCGAGCACGCCAAAGCCGAGCATCCACATTCCGTAGCTGTTGCTCTGGGAAATGAGGATCATCCCCGCGCCGATGAGCACGCCGCCAATCGTCGCGGTGAGGCGCGGCCCGAGTTTGTCCTGGCAGCGGCCGGCGAAGACCATCGCGGCGGCGAAGACGAGGCAGCACACGGTGTAGGGATCATTCAACTGCGAGCCGCTCCATCCGAATTCCCTCGTGATCGCATCCTTGAACATGCTCCACGCGTACAGCACGCCGAGCGCGAGATTGATGCCGAGTCCGGCAAAGGTGACGATCCAGCCGCGGTTTGCGGGCGTGTGGGGTGTGTCGGTCATGATGGGAGATGGTTGGAAAATTTGTAGCCGCCGACGGCAGGAGGCGGGCACTTCAAACGCGGAACGTGGAGCGCGGAAGGCGGAAAAAAATCAGCACGCCTCCTGCCGTCGGCGGCTACGGAAGAACGCGTCAGCGCTGCGTGCGATTGTTCGTTTGTCATGCGCAGCTTCACGATGCCTTGCGCTTGCGCGCGAGTTTCTTCCGCGGAGCTTTCGCGGTGCGCTTCGCCACCGGCTTGCGCGTCTTTTTGAAAAGCCGTGCATGCTCGTCGAGCAGGTAGCGGTCGGTCATGCCGGAGACGTAATCGCACACGGTGCGGTACAGGCCGCCGCGATCCATGCGGCGCGCGGTCGCCTCGCCGAGCAGCTCGGGCTTTTTCAGATACGCCTCGAAGACATCGCCGAGCATCTCGCATGCGGCCTTGTTCGCATCCGCCACGCGCGGGTGGTAGTAGAGGTTTTTGTAGAGAAATTTCCGGAGCTGCACATTCGCGCGGCGCAACGAATCGCTGTACGCGATGAGCGGGCGCGAGTAGGCGCGCACGTCGTCGGCGCTGCGCACGCCCGCGGAATCAATGCGCGCCGAACTCGTGCGGACGACATCGGCGACCTGACGATCGATCAGGCAACGGATCGCATACGCGCGCAGTTCCCCGCCCTTCAGCGTCGGAAAATCGCGCCGCACCTGCGCCTCCGTGCTGCTCCACGCTTCGAGGCCGGCGAGCTGCTTTGGTTCGAGCAGCTTGAAGTCGAGACCGTCGTCGAGGTCGTGGCTGTAGTACGTGATTTCGTCGGCGAGATTCGCGACCTGCGCCTCGAGCGAAGGCTGCGTCGTGCGCTTCCCCCCGGGCTTTGCGCTCTCGTAAAAGCGTGCGTGCTTCTGCAATCCCTCGCGCACCTCGTGGCTGAGATTCAGGCCGGGGAATTTCGGGTAGCGCAGCTCGATCACGTCCACGATGCGCAGGCTCTGCTCATTATGATCGAAGCCGCCGTGCTCGTGCATCAGCTCGTCGAGCGTCTCCTCGCCCGTGTGCCCAAAGGGCGGATGCCCGAGGTCGTGCGCGAGCGCGATGACCTCGGCGAGATCCTCATTCAGCCCGAGTGCGCGCGCGATGGTGCGCGTGATGTTCGCCACTTCGAAAGTGTGCGTGAGCCGCGTGCGCAGGTGATCGCCCGTTCCATTCAGAAAGACCTGCGTCTTGTATTCCAGGCGGCGAAACGCGCGGCTGTGGATCACGCGCGCGCGGTCGCGCTGGTAATCCGTGCGATGCGGATGCTTCGGCTCGGGATGGATGCGCCCCTCGGAATCACCCGATTTTTGCGCGTAGCTCGCCAGCATCACGCGCTCCTGCGCCTCCAACTCGTCCCGCGTGCGGATCACTTCCGCTCCCCCTTCGTCTTCGCATCACTTTGCGCCGACTGCGCATCAATGTGCGCAATGTCCTGCTCGATGCGTCGCTGCATCGCACGCGCCGCCGCGCGGATGATGAGGATGTCGAACACCGCGAGCAGCAGCCCGGCGATGGTGAGCCAAGTGCAGATCGCCCAGTAGAGAAAGTAGAGCCACACATGCTTGCGCGCCCACGCGTCGGGGATCAGCCACGAGCCGAGAAACAACATGAGCATCGCCGCGAGCATGAACCACATCATGATGTTCCGACGCAGCCGCGTGTTGCGGAGGATGCCTTTCGTGAGGAGGATGATGGCGCGGAACATCGCGCAGACATTTCGTTTTCCCATCGCACGGCGTCGAGAAAAGAAAGCGCGCGAATCCGCCGAAGCCGTGTTTGTGAAAACGCGGGCACGCTTCGTTCCCACGCAGGGACGATCAGCCCGCGCTTTCACCAGCGCGGCTACGAGGGGAAAATTCCGTTCGCCGCGGGGCCGAATCCGCGCGACAAGCTGCGCGACATGAAACTGCGGCAAAACCAAGTCTGGCATCTGGGCGGCGAATTCGTGCGCATCGTCGCGCTCGATCGGCTGGAGGTGCAGTACAAGACGATGAAAAATCTCGCGACCGGCGAGGGAAAACACGTGAAGGCGACGAAGAAGGAATTCTGCCGGCTCATCAAGGGCGCGAAGCTCCTCACGCCCGAGGAAGAGGGCGGATTCCGCTCGCAGTAGCCGCTACTTCTGCACGCGCTGCTTCCGCGCATCGAGGATCGCAGCGAATACAAAGAGCCCTGCGGCGACGAAGATACACGAGTCCGCGACATTGAACGCCGGCCACGGATTCGCGAAACGGACATGCAGATCGAAGAGCAGAAAATCCACGACGTAGCCGTGAACGAAACGATCCGTAACGTTGCCAAGAATGCCACCGAGCAGCAGCGGCACGGCGACGCGCGACGCAGGATCGGTGAAGACATTTCTCCTCCACGCGATCAGCAGGCCGATGAACGCCGCGATCGAGATCACGATGAACACCCACGGATGATCGCTGAGGAAGCTGAACGCCGCGCCGGTGTTCCCCCAATGCACGATTGAAAACCAGCCGGGGATTACGTCCACATCGAGCGGCAGGTCCTTTGTTTTCTCGATGACGTCGGGAAAGAGCGCGTGATTCCGCTCATCCGGCCGCAGCGCGTAGTGCGTGAAAATCCACCACTTCGTGAGCTGGTCGAGCGCGTAGGCGGGCAGCGCGATGGCGGCGAGGAACTTCATCTATGCGGGCAGCGCTTCGTCGCAGCGCGTGCAGACACCCTTCGCGGTGAGCGGCTGCTGGCGCCAGCAGCGCGGGCATTGCGGCTGGCCGCTGCGGAAGACTTTCGCGACCGGCTCGGCGCCGGAGGCGAGCGTGAGTTCGCTGATGATCAGGAATTCCTCCAACTCGGCTTTGTCAGCATTCAGCGCCGCGTGCTGCGCGTCGGCGACTTCGAGCGTGATGGCGGCTTCGAGGGACTTCGCGATGGTCTTCGCCTGGCGCGCGGGCTCGATGGCTTGCTGGTAAATGGCGGCGCGTAGCTTTAGCCATTCGTCCACCTTTGCTTCGAGTGCTTCGTCGCGGAGCGCGGCGTTGGCCTCGGGGAGTTTCTCGATGTGGATGCTCGTCTTCTTACCGGAAAATTCCCACGCCTCGTCGGCAGTGTAGACGAGGATCGGCGCGAGGAGTTTCGCCACGGCGTCGAAGCACGCGTGCATCACGCTTTGCGTCGCCCGGCGACGCGGGGAATTCGCGGCGTCGCAGTAGAGGCGGTCCTTCGTGATGTCCACGTAGAGCGCGCTGAGTTCCACCGTGCAGAATTGGTTCACCGTCTCGAACACGCGTCGGAAGTCGTAGGCCTCGTATGCCGCGCGGCACGTCGCGATTACGCCCTGCAGTTTCGACAGCACCCATCTGTCCACCGTCGTTGCGCCATTTTTTAAGCAGGAAGCCATGAAATCAGGAATATGGCTCATGCCCGCCTCGTGTCCGCCCCCCTTCCTGTCTTCCTGCCTTCCTGCTTCAAAATCCGAAATGTTCGCCAGCAGGATGCGCAGCACGTTGCGGAAGCTGCGATACGCCTCGCTCGTCCGCGCGAAGCTGTCCTCGGAAAACGGAACGTCGTTCGTGAAATCCACGCTCGCGGCCCACAGGCGCACGATATCCGCGCCGTATTTGCCGACGAAATGCTCGGCCTCCATCGGCTTCTTGTAGGTGCCCTGGTCGCTCTTGCTGACTTTCTTCTTCGTGTCCTTGTCCACGACGAAGCCGTGCGTGATGACCGTCTTGTAGGGCGCGTGGCCGGTGAGCGCGACGCTCGTCATGAGCGACGACTGGAACCAGCCGCGGTGCTGGTCGGTCGCTTCGAGATACACGTCGGCGACGCCGCCGCACGCCTTCAGCTCCGGGTGGCGCATCAGCACGGCCTGATGCGAGACGCCGGAATCAATCCACACATCGAGCGTGTCGTTGCGGCGCGACGTGCCCGCGGGCAGCCCGAGCTGCGCGGCCCACCACGCGTCGTCTTTTTCAAACCACAGGTTTGTGCCCCCGTTCTCGACGAGGTCGGCGACCTTCGCAGCGAGATCGGCGCGGACGATGGGCGTTCCGTTCTCCTCGTAGAAAACCGGCAGCGGCACGCCCCACGTGCGCTGGCGCGAGATGCACCAGTCGGGCCGCGACTCGACGGTGCCGTAGATGCGGTTGCGCCCCCACGCGGGAATCCACTGTGTCTCATCAATGGCCTTCAACGCATCGGCGCGGATGGCGTCCACGTTGATGAAAAACTGCTCCACCGCACGGAAGACGATGGGCGTCTTGCTCCGCCAACAGTGCGGGTAGTCGTGCGTGTATTTCTGTTCCGCGAGCAGGGCGCCGCTCTCGCGGAGGAAAGTGACGATCTCAGCGTTGGCATCGAAGACATACTTGCCTACCCACGCAGGCACGCCGACGTCCTCGGTGAATTTGCCGAAGTCATCCACGGGCGAGAGGACTGGCAGGCCGTTCGCCTGACCGGCGATGTAGTCGTCCTTGCCATGGCCCGGCGCGATGTGGACTTGGCCGGTGCCGGTATCGAGGGTGACGAAGTCGGCGGCGATGACCTTCGAGTGGCGCGACAAAAATGGATGCTGCGCCTCGAGGCCAACGAGTTGATCGCCTGTCATCTCCGCGCTCACTGCGCCAAGTTCCAGCCCACATTCCTTCGCAAAGGAGTTCAGCAGTTCGCTCGCGACGATCAGCTTCTGCCCGGCGTATTCAGCCACGGAATACTTCGCCTTGGCATGGACCGCGATGGCGACGTTCGCAGGCAGCGTCCAAGGCGTCGTCGTCCAGATGACGAACGAAGCACTTGCGAGCGCATCTTTTCCATCTGCGATGGCAAACTTCACAAAGATCGCCGGGTCCGTCTTCGACGCATATTCCACCTCCGCCTCCGCGAGCGCGGTCTGCGCGCCGGTGCTCCAATACACGGGCTTCTTCGACTGATACACGAGGCCCTTCTCCACGAGCCGGCCGAATGCGCGGATGATGTCCGCCTCGTAGCCAGGCGCGAGCGTGAGATACGGATCCTCCCACGAGCCGAATACGCCCAGCCGCTTGAACTGCCCGCGCTGGATATCGATGTATTTGCGCGCGAACGCCTCGGCGCGGCGGCGGATTTCCGCGGGCTCCAGACCGCGCTGCTCCTTCACCACTTTGAACTCAATCGGCAGCCCGTGGCAGTCCCAGCCCGGCACGAACGGCGCGCGGAAGCCGAGCATCGAGCGCGACTTCACCACGAGGTCCTTCAAAATCTTGTTCAGCGCCGTGCCCATGTGGACGTCGCCATTCGCGAACGGCGGCCCGTCGTGCAGCACGAAAAGCGGCGCGCCGATCCGCGCATCGAGAATCTGCTGATACAGTCCCGCGGCCTCCCACTTCGCGAGCCGCTCGGGCTCGCGCTTCACGAGATCGGCCTTCATCGGGAAGTCCGTCTTTGGCAGCAGCAGGGTGTCTTTGTAGTTCGCGCTCATTGTTGTTTGGAAAAAGAGCGCTCACGGTAGCGGCACACATCATTGCGGTCAACGACCTCCAAATTTTCGTTACCCTCAGTCATCGGGCAACGACTTCTTGAGTCGTTGCATCAATTCCTCTGTCGTTTGTTTCCGAGTTGTGATCAATTTCTTTCGAGCTAACTCGTCAAAAAGTGATTTGAGTATTGGATCCGGGTGAGATCCTTTGTAAAATGATTGATTATTCCATTCTTCCAAAACTTCATGCACGGAGGTGAAGGTCATTTTGAACGTGAAATGTTCTTTCGTGATAAATTGAAACGTGTCTGACCCGATGTGGACGATGTGGAAAAAACCTAAAAAACCAAGGATAAGCGCCAGTAGGATCCCGGCGGTGACATTGCGGGAAGTATGGGATTTCGGTGGACGCTGACCCCCGTTAGGATATTTCTCTTCACGATGTGCAGGCAACCGCATTGGTGGGTGCTTCGGGGTGTCGGGGGCTTCGATCAGATCAAGATCAGAAAGCGGTGTCCACTCCTTCAGGGCCTCGTGCCAATATAAATCGGTCGCGCTGACTCCTCGCAAAATAAGTAAAGTCTTTACCTCGGCCAGCGAATAAGGCCCTTTCTGCTCGCCATTCGAGAAAATGTACACTTCCATGTCAGGGATCTAATCTCGGACATTTCCGACCCAAACGGAGCTTCCAGACTTGTCGCGCTGTGGGTCGCTTGCCAGTTCAAGCAAGAGCAGCAAGGTGAACAAGAAAGTTACGTTGCAAGGATAGGCATTTGGGCCGAAAGTCTGTGGCCAAGTTTCGCGCAGGTACCGCGATGTGAGTCGCTTTCCTCGATGGCGGTTCATCGCCTGCCACATGACTTGACGCGTGATGGACCTTCGACCGGTTCGACCGCGCAGGTAGCGGATTGTTTCCGCATCACATTGAAGAATCGTGCTTAGAACATATGGGCGAATTCTCAGCGTTCTCCCTGGAGTGCACATCTGCGATACTGCAGTGGCAAAATCGGCACGGTTCATATTTTGGAGACTACGGGGCCAATTGGCTCCGATGCAAGCACCGGATGTCGCTTGCTCTCATTGCGTGCGAGTCATTTTCCTACCGCGGCCCCGAAGTGACTCGGTGCTTTGACAAGCGCAGCCACTCTTTGGCACGGATGTTTTGTGAAAACCCTCGCCCTTCTCCTGCTTGCCACCATCACGACGTTCGCCAGCCACGCCGCGGATCACCCGCCGAATGTCGTCATCATTTTCTGCGACGATCTCGGCTATGCGGACATCGGGCCGTTTGGGCAGAAAAGATTCGTCACGCCGAACCTCGACCGCATGGCCGCAGAAGGCCGGTGCTTCACGAATTTTCACGTCTCGTCGGCGGTCTGCTCGGCGTCTCGATCCGCAATCCTCACCGGCTGTTACCACTCGCGCGTGGGCATCCACGGCGCGCTCGGGCCGGGCTCGCCCATCGGTCTGAATCCTGGCGACATGACGATCGCGGAAATGTTGAAGCAGAAAAACTATGCCACCGGCATGGCGGGCAAATGGCACCTCGGCGCGAAGCCCGAGTGGATGCCGATGCGCCGCGGCTTCGACGAATGGCTCGGCCTGCCGTACTCAAACGACATGTGGCCGCACCATCCGCAGGCGAAGCCGGGCACGTATCCCGACCTGCCGATGTACGACGGCGAAAAGGTGCTCATCCCCGCGATGACGCATGAGGATCAGAACACGATGACCACGCGCTACACCGAGCGCGCCGTGGCGTTCATCGAGAAGAACAAGGACAGGCCGTTCTTCTTCTACCTCGCGCACAACATGCCGCACGTGCCGCTGCATGTGAGCGCGAAGTTCGCAGGCAAGTCCGGCGCGGGGCTTTTCGGCGACGTGATTCAGGAGATTGACTGGTCCGTCGGCGAAGTGCTCGCAGCGCTGAAACGCGCGGGCGTGGATGACAAAACGCTGGTGATCTTCACCAGCGACAACGGCCCGTGGCTGAGCTACGGCGACCACGCGGGCAGCGCGGGCCCGCTGCGCGAGGGCAAGGGCACGAGCTGGGACGGCGGCACGCGCGTGCCGTGCGTGATGCGCTGGCCGGGGAAAATTCCCGCGGGCACGAAGACGGACACCATCGCGATGACGATCGACATCCTGCCCACCTTCGCCGCGCTCACCGGCGCGAAGCTGCCGGAGCGGAAAATTGACGGCCTCGACGTGTGGCCGCTCCTCAGCGGCGCACCCGACGCAAAGAATCCGCACCGCGCCTACGCGACGTGGTACGCGAACAACGAACTCCAATCCGTGACCGACGGCCGCTGGAAGCTCGTCTTCCCGCACACCTACCGATCCGCCATCGGGATACCGCGCGCCACGGGCGGCATCCCGTCGAACTACCGCCCGACAAAACTCGAAAAGGCGGAGCTTTTCGACACCGTGGGCGACATCGGAGAGACGACTGACCGTGCTGCGGATCACCCGGAGATCGTCGCTTCGCTCACAAAATTTGCGAACGAGATGCGCTCGGAACTCGGCGACTCGCTCACCGGAACGAAAGGCTCCGCGAACCGCGAGCCTGCTCGGGTGCAGAAAAAATGATGAGCGGCGAACCGCGCTGCAGCCGCCTCGATGCATTACGTGATTTTTTCCGCGTCATCGCGCATTTTCGCGGCTAGCACTCCGCGATGACTCCTCCTCCGAAAAGACGACCGGCCTCGGCGCGCGCGCGCTGGCTCCTCGTCGGCGTCTCGCTAGTGCTGGTGCCCGTGCTCGTCGGCCTCGCGGAGATCGCCGTGCGGATTTTTGGAAGCCGGATCGATCCGCTCGCGGTCTTCGTCTCCTCGCCGCAGCTCCGCTCCGACACGCAGGGCGAGACGACGGGCGGCATGTTTGAATTCGATCCCCTGCTCTGCTGGCGGCTGAAGGCGAACCTCCGCGGCATCTGGTGGGACTTCACGCCCGTGACAACGAACGCGCAGCACCTGCGCATGACGCGCGACATCGGCGCGAAGAAAGGCATCCGCATCGTCGTGCTCGGCGACTCGGTGACATTCGGCTACCGCGTGCCCGTCGCATTCAAAAAGGAAAAACCGGCGGAGTTCGACGCGTCGGAAAAGCCGTACTCCGCGCTGCTCGAAGACTCGCTGCGAATGAAGTTTCCCGGACGCGAAATCGAAGTGCTGCCGCTCGCGTGCCCCGGCTACACGAGCGGCCAGGGCCTCACGTGGCTGCGGCGCGACATCGCAGCGCTCACGCCGGACATCGTGCTCGCGTGCTTCGGGTGGAATGACGTGCGTTCCGCGGGATTGCCGGATCGCGCGACGATGCCCGCAAGCGGTGCGCAGGTCTTTGTCCGCGGCGTGATCAGCCACAGCCAGCTCCTGCTCCACATCGCGGAATCCGCGCAGCGGAAGGCCGCGACGCCTCCGGGCAGAGTGGCACCGGAACCTCGATCCTCGGAGGAGGAATACATCGCGCACTTTCTCGAAATGAACCGCATGTGCGTGGAAAAAATGGCGTGGTTCGGAATCCTGCTGCCCGTGTATCGCGATCCGAACACACCGGGAGTCGATCCCTCGCAACCGGACGCGGGAACCAATCCCGACGAGGGCGCGCGCATGACGGCGTACCGCAATCGCCTGCGCGACGTGGCGAAAGAAAGCCACATCGCTGCAATCGGATTTCCCGAGCTGACGGAAGCATCGTGGCCGTCGAACAAGACGCTCTTCGGCGAGCGCATCCACCCGAATGCGGCGGGACACCGGCTCATGGCCGAACGGCTGCTGGAATTTCTCGCCGAGCCGCTTGCGCGACTGAATTCAAAGTAGTTCCAGCACGTCGCGGAGCGAATTTTCCGGGTGCCGCAAACGGAACACGAGGAGTCCCGCACGCTCCGCACCGAGCCAGTCCGCCTCCGGTTCATCGCCGATGTGCAGCGCCTCCGATGCAGCAACACCTGCGCGAACGAGCGCTGCGGAGAAGATTCTCGCCGCCGGCTTTTCCGTTCCGACTTCGCTTGAGATCACGATGTCGTCGAAAAACTCCGTGACTCCGAGGTTCAAGAGAATCGTGCGCAAGCGGCTGTCGAAATTCGAGATCACGCCGAGCCTCACGCGTCCCTTCAGCGCGGCGAGGACTTCGAGCGTTTCGGGAAAAAGTTCCCACACGCCGGGCCGCGTGAACTCGCTCCACAGCTCGGAAAAATACGCATCGCGATCCAGCCCCGGTGCGCTGCCGCATGCATCGAGCACCCGCCCGACGAGCGCCCGCCACCAGCCGCGGTCATCGTCGGGGCGCGCGCCATTCGTCTCGTGCGGTGCGCGGGCGTCGCGCCACGCCCAGCGGAATGCGCGATCAAGATCGTCTTCGCAAAGATCCGCGCCATGCCGCAGCGCGACGTCGCGGTAGTGCCAGCCGACGCTGCGCGTCAGGCGGAACAGCGTGCCCGCGGCGTCGAAGAAAACCGCGCGAGTCACTTTGCGCCCGATGACTCCGCAGGCGTCGTCTTCGGCAGGAACGGACGGATCGTGTCGGCGAGAATTTTGTAGCCGTCCGCATTCGGATGGAGCCGATCCTTCTCGAAAAGCTCCTCACGCGGCTCGCCGTTTGTCCCGAGCAATTTCTCCCGCACTGCGATGAAGTGCACAGCCGGTGCGTTGCCAAGAAGCGAAGCCTCCTTGCAAAATGCACTAATCAGCCGGTTCGCCTCGACGACCTTGTCGCGCTGCGCCCAGCGCGACGGACTGCTCGTGATTTCGATGTAGCGGATCTCCGTCTTCGGCAAAGCTGCGCGCACCTTTGCGACGAATGCCTTGAAATTTTCCACCACCACATCGGGCGACTTGCCGGCGTTGATGTCATTGCTCCCGGCGAAAATCACCACTGCCGCAGGCTCGTGCGCGACGAGGATGCGCTCGGCAAAAACCATCGAGTCCTCCATCTGCGATCCGCCGAAGCCGCGGTTCACGACGCGGAATCCGGGGAAGGAATTTGCGAGAGTTTTCCATCGCGCGATGGTCGAGCTGCCGGTGAAGACGATGCCGCCCTTCTGCGGAGGATGATCGCGGTCCGCCTGCTCAAATGCCGCGATGGACTTTTCCCATTTCGCAGGCTCGGCGATTCCGGCGGCTGTGAAAACGAGCGACGCAAGGGCGATGGTTGCGGGGAATCTCATCGCCGCATCTCATCACTCCGCACCGGGGAGACAAACGGAAACTTTGTCCACCGTAGCCGCCGCGGCAGGAGGCGGGCTGGCTGAATGACGAAGCCCGAATGACGGATGACGAATGCACCGGTCCATCCCCCTCATCCGTCATTCCTTCTACCTACCGACGGGGCTTCCCAGCCCCGGCACTCGTCATCCGCAAAATCTGCCCGCCTCGTGCCGTCGGCGACTGCGGGAAATTTTCCTCTGCCCGTCCGCGCCTGTCTTTGCCAAGGATGCGCGATGCTGCACCGCGCCCACGATTACCAACACCTCGTCACTCGCTGGCGTCGCGTCGCGCGCGCGGCGGGACTGCGGCTGCGCCCGCTCGCGCAGGACGACGGCTTTGATCTGTTTTACGTCGAGACTCCACAGCTTGCGGGAAATTCGGGGCTGTATCTTTCGGCGGGAATCCACGGCGACGAGCCGGCCGCGCCCGAGGCGCTCGTGCGTTGGGCGGAGAAAAATGCAGCGCGGCTCGCGACGATGCCGCTGCTCATTTTCCCGTGCCTGAATCCGTGGGGCCTGCGGAACAACATGCGGACGGATTCGCAGGGACGCGATCTGAACCGCATGTTTCACGAGGACTCGCATCCTGTCGTGGCCGCGGTGCGCAGGGTCACGCGACCGCACCGCTTCCACATCGCGCTGCCGATGCACGAGGACTACGACGCGCAGGGCATCTACCTTTACGAAGTGCAGCGCGGGAGGCACGGCTTCGGCGAGGAGCTGCTGCGGCGTGCGGCGAAGATTTTGCCGGTGGATCCGCGCGTGAAGATTGACACCAGCATTGCGAAGGACGGCCTGATCCGGAGGCGCATCTCGCGGAAGAAATTTGAGACCATGGGCTATCCCGAGGCGATCTGGCTGCACCTTTTCCACTCGCAAAATACGTTCACCTTCGAGACGCCGTCCGAGGCTGCGCTGGATCTCCGCGTGCGCGCGCACATGGCAGTGCTCGACGAGTGCGCGCGCAGAATCGGCGGCTCGGAATAGCGTCGGCGGCGCCGATCGGCTGCCGTTGCTTTACAGCAGCTCGGCGTAGTGCGCGCGGGCGAGTTCGTCGCACTGGGACTGCACGGCGGCGCCGGTGTCGCACTGGAGCGCGGATTCGGCGAGGGCGCGGCAGGCGGCCATGTCGAGCGAGCGGATGGCGCGCTTCACGTGCGGGAGCACTGCGGCGCCGCAGCTCAGCTCGTCCACGCCGAGGCCGATGAGCAGCGGAGTCACGGAAATGTCGCCGCCCATTTCGCCGCAGATTCCGACGTGGATTCCTGCGGCGTGCGCGGCGTCCACGGTCATCTTGATCAGGCGCAGCACGCCGGGATGCGTGGGTTCGTAGAGGTGTGCGATGCGCTCGTTCGTGCGATCCACGGCGGTCGCGTATTGCACGAGGTCGTTGGTGCCGAGGCTGAAGAACGTGACTTCCTTTGCGAGCAGGTCGGCGATCATCGCGGCGCTTGGGACTTCGATCATGATGCCGGTCTCGATCATCTCGTCGAACGCAACGTTCTCGGCGCGCAACTCGGCACGGCATTCTTCGAGCACGCCCTTTGCGTCGCGCAGCTCGGGCAGGCCGGAGATCATGGGGAACATGATCTTCACCTTTCCATATGCGCTGGCACGGAGGATCGCGCGGAGCTGCGTCTTGAAAATGTCGCGCCGCTCGAGGCAGACGCGGATCGCGCGCCAGCCGAGGAAGGGGTTGTCCTCGCGGTCGGAGTGGAGCTGGTCGTGCAGCTTGTCGCCGCCGAGGTCCAGCGTGCGGATGATGACGGGCTTCGGGTTCGCCGCCTCGACGACGATGCGGTACTCGGCGAACTGCTCATCCTCGACCGGCAGGTCGTCGCGGTTGAAGTAGAGGAACTCCGTGCGGAAAAGGCCCACACCCTCGGCGCCGCTCGCGAGCGCCTGCGCGATGTCGTCGCTCTGCTCGATGTTTGCGGAGAGCATGACCGGCCTGCCGTCGCGCATCGCCGCGGCGGTGTCGCGCAGGCCGGTGAGGTCCTCGTCGATCCGCTTGCGCCGGGCCTCGACCGCGCCGTATTCGAAGAGCGTCTGCTCGCTCGGATCCACGATGAGCAGGCCGCCGTAGCCGTCGAGCAGCACCTCGGAGCCGGATTCGATCGCGGTGAGCTTCCCGTGGAGGCCGACGACCGCCGGGATGTTCAGCGAGCGCGCCATGATGGCGGTGTGCGAGGTCTTGCCGCCGACCTCGGTGGCAAAGCCGAGCAAAAATTCACGCCTGGCCTGCACGGTGTCGCTCGGCGTGAGATTGTGCGCGAGGACGATGCGCGGCGCATCGAGTGCGCCGAGCGCGGCGGGCTCGCGGCCGAGGAGATTGTGGATCACGCGACGGCCGACGTCGTGGATGTCCACGGCGCGTTCGCGGAGGTACGGATCCTCCATCTCGCCAAGGCTGCGGATGTAGCGGTGGATGACGGTGTGGAATGCGTGCTCCGCATTGCACGACTCGCGGCGGATCATTTTCTCCACCTCGTCAATCATCACGCCATCCTCGACGACCATGACGTGCGCCTCGAAGATCGCGGCGTCCTTTGCGCCGAGGGATTCTTCCACGCGCTCCTGGAGCTCGACGATTTGTTTTCGGGTGGCGCAGAGCGCGTCGCGCAGGCGCTCCACTTCGACGTCGCTCCCGCCGGCGGTGACTTTCCGCGGAGGCGGATCGTCGTCGGGCCGGTGTACGAACGCGATTCCATGGGCGATACCGGGCGACACCCCGATTCCCCGGAATCTGCGCTCAGTCTTCATCGAATTTTGAGAGGATGAGTTTCTCGATCGCGGCGATCGCGGCATCGGCGTCCTCGCCCTCGCAGGTGATGAGGAGCCTGCTGCCCGCGCCCGCGGCGAGCATCATGAGGCCCATGATGCTCTTCCCGTTCACCGTGTCGGCGTCCTTGCCCACCCACACGTCGGCGCGGAAGGTGTTCGCGAGCTTCACGAATTTCGCACAAGGACGCGCGTGGAGGCCGAGCTTGTTGATGATCTCGACTTCCTTGCTCGTCTTCGTTCCTGCGTTGCGGCTGAGGGTGCCCATTCAGCTTTCTTTCTTTTTTTTCTGCATGGATGCAAGCAGGCGCTCGTTAAATTCCACGGCGCTGTTATGCCCCACGCTCTTGAGCTTCTGGTCGAGCGCGGCGACTTCCACGAGGCGCGCGAGGTCGCGTCCGGGGCGCACGGGGATGGTCACATGCGGGATGAAAAGGTCGAGAATCTCGTAGTATTCGGTCTCCAAGCCGGTGCGATCGATCTCGGCGATCTCGCTCCACTCCTTGAGCGTCACGACGAGATCGAGGCGCTTCTCGCGCCGCACGGCGCCGATGCCGAAGATGGCGGTGACATTGATCACGCCGAGGCCGCGGACCTCCATGTAGTTCCGCGTGAGCTCGGAACTCGTGCCCATGAGGTTCCGGCCCTCGGCGGCGGTAAAGTGCGTCATGTCATCGGCGACGAGCGAATAGCCGCGCTCGATGAGGCCGATGACGCATTCGCTTTTTCCGATGCCGCTGGAGCCGCGGATCATCACGCCCATGCCCTGGATGTCCACCATGCTGCCGTATTCGCTCTTGCGCGGGGCGAAGTCGTGCTCGAGCGCGAGCGTCGCGGCGTTGATGAAGCGCATCGTGACCATCGGCGTGGAGAAGACCGCGATGCCGTTTTCCTTCGCGACGGTGAGCACTTCCTCGGGCACCCGGTACTGGCGCGCGAAGATGATGCACGGGATGTGGCGCTGGCACATGGCGGCGCAGCGCTGGCGGACTTCCTTTTCGGAAAGGCTCTTGAGGTAGGAGAGCTCCGCCGAGCCGAGCACCTGGATGCGCTTGTCCGCGAAGTAGGAAAAAAATCCGCACAGCGCGAGGCCGGGTCGGTTCACGGTGGGCTCGCGGATGCGGCGGTGGAAGCCGACGCCATCCTCGGTGAGCACCTTCATCTGCAGCGACTCGGAGTGACGCGTGTAGAATTCGCCGACGGTGATGGTCGGGTGTTTCTCTGGCGAATTCATCCGCCCTCTTTACCAGAGGGTGTGCGGGCGATGGCAAGGGGGAACGCGCAGGGAGTTGAGAGTTGAGAGGAAAAGGCGCGCCGACACTCAACGCTCAACTCTCCACTTTCTCGACCACAGTGTCCCCATTTGACGTTTGGAGTTGAGCGTTTGGAGTTTGAAGTTTGGCCCCCCGCAGGCGCGTTGTGAATGTGAGCGGGCGTTCTGACATCTCTGCGCCGCTGCGCGGGGCCAAACGCCAAACTCCAAACGCTCAACTCCAAACTCTAAAACACGACACAGCCTTCCGCCCTCACCTTCCGCTCGACATTCCCGTGATCTTTGTGGCCTTTGTCCGCCTTCATTTTTTCAAAAGACGACACATCAATGAGCACACCCCGGAATGGAATCATCGCAGGCGGCAATTGGATCGTGGATGCCGTGAAGATCATAGACGTGTGGCCGCAGCAGGACACGCTCGCGAACATCTTCAGCAC
>Ga0194061_1000172_pt1 | contig 38559 bp, 31 predicted proteins | sample SepL2221m_MetaG_FD_163423 | JGI IMG/M metagenome (GOLD analysis project Ga0194061, IMG submission 163423) | Anoxic zone freshwater microbial communities from boreal shield lake in IISD Experimental Lakes Area, Ontario, Canada - Sep2016-L224-21m | ecosystem: Environmental > Aquatic > Freshwater >... | reverse complement strand
GCACGGGGCGCTTGTTTTGCACCGCCGATGCGATCGCGCCGACGACATGCCGTAGATCCTGCACTGCGAGAAAATCCGGCAGCGCATCGAGGAACGATGCGAAGCTCGCGCCCGCAGCGTGCGGCTTTGCGAACGCCTCGACGGCGACCTTGTTCGCGCGGTCGGCGACCGGGTAGGTGCGGATTTTTGAAAAATCGAGCGGCGGAAAATCCATGCGTCAGTTCCCTGCGGATCCGGCGGGCGGCTCCTGCTTCCATTTGTCGCTGCGGAACGGGCTCGCGGGCAGCCCCGCGCCGTTCACGAGATTCACGTCGGGATTGTCCGCCCAAGCGTAGCGGATGGCGACGGGGTTCGGCACGTCGGGCGAACTGACGACGATATGGTCGGCATCAATCTTCGCCTGCGCCCAGTGGAACTTCCTGTCCTCGCCCGCGAGTGCGAAGCCCTTGATCGGCCCGCCATCGGTCGTCTTCAGATCCTGCGCGTTGCTGAGGTTCAGGCGCACCTTGCCGTCTTCGATCTGCATCTCGCGATAGAGCGGGCCGCTGTATTCCAGCTCTTGAAAATAGACCTGCGCGAGCGCGCTGAGAGCAAGGCGGTGCCCGACTTCCTGCTTGTTCTTCGGGTGGATGTCGGCGGCGTCGCCGATGTCAATCGCCACGGCCATGCCGGTGCGCGGGACTTCGAGGGTGCCCGTCTGTGCCTCGCGGATTTGCGCCCAGTAGCTGTCGGCCGGTTCGTCGCGGCGCGGGTGAAAATTTGCGAGTTGCACAAAGAGGAACGGGAATTCCGACTCCTCGCGCGTCACACCCTGCGCCTTCGCGAATTCGTAGCGCCACGAGAGGATCATCACCGGGAAAATCTGGCCGTATAGATCCATGTTGCCGCGGTTCGTCGGCCCCGCGTTGCTCTCGCCCTGATACCAGATCGCGCCGCGAATCGTGTAGGGCGCGACGGGCGCGATCATGCCGTTGTAGAGCCCGCTCGGTGCGACGTTCAGCGCGTCGGGGCCGTCGGGCGCGCGTGGAGGACGCGGTGCGGGCTTCTCCTCGGCCTTCGCCTTTTCCGCCGCCACTTTGGATTCCGCGAGCTGCTTGTCATAGGCCGCCTTCGCTTTCGGAAATTCGGCGAGTTTCTTCGCCCAGTGCCCGCCGAAGCGCTCGTTCGATTTCATCCCGCTCTCGGGAATCCACGTCTCGCACGGCGTGCCGCCCCACGAGGTATGGATGAGGCCGACGGGCTGCTTCAATTTCTGATGCAGCTCGCGCACGAAAAAATATCCCACTGCGCTGAAGTGCTCCGCGTTCTCCGGTGTCGCGACTTCCCATTTGCCCGTGCAGTCGTCGAGCGGCGTCTTGCTGCCTTTCTTCGTGACGGTGAAGACGCGGATGTCGGGAAATTTCGCCTCTGCGATTTCCTTGTCCGAGTCCTTCCCAAGTTTCACGGCCATCTCCATGTTCGATTGCCCGCTCGCGATCCACACTTCGCCGACGGCGACGTTCTTGACGGTGAGTTTGTTTTTGCCGGCGATCGTCATGTCCATGCCGGGCCCGGGCTTGAGCCCTTCGAGTTTCACCCGCCATTTTCCGTCCTTGTCCGCAGTGTCGCTCACGGAATGCGCGCCGAGCGTCGCGGTCACTTTCTCGCCGGGATTCGCGCTGCCCCAGACGTTTGCTTTTGCATCCTGGAGCAGGACCATGTTGTCGCTGATGAGCGCGGGGAGCTTCACATCGGCGAGCGCGGAGACGCTTAGGCCGAGGAATGCTGCAAGGGCGGGGGAGAGTCGTGTCATCTTGGGAACGGGCATGAAGATTGGCGGAGCGCGGCGCGTGCGGCAAGTACGAGCGTGTAGGGGGAAGTGTGCAGTTCTCAGTGCTCAGTGCTCAGTTCTCAGAAAATGTGCCGTGCGATGAGCGGCGATCGAACCGCAAATACTGAGCACTGAGAACTGAGCACTGATTACTTTTTCCCCGCTGCCGCCAGCGGCAGGCGGATGCACGCGGCCTCGCGGTCGTTGCGCACGAGGAGAAGGTCGCCGCTCAGTGCTGGGGGATTCCATGTCTTCTCGTCGAAGACGCGGAAGCGCGCGAGTTCGTTTGGCGCGTCGGGCGTGGGGCGCAGCAGGACGAGTTCGCCGGGGAGTTCGGCCATCTGCAAATAGTGTTCGCCGACGAGCAGGCCTTGGCCATGGCCGTAGCGGCCGCCTTTCCAACGCACGTTCCCGTCCTGGAGATCGAGGCATGCGAACATGCCGTCGCTCACGCCGTACACGAAGCCGCCGCGCTCGACGGGGTTGGAAAATTTCGCCTGAAACTTGATCTGCTTCCACACTTCGGTCGCGGCGAGTTTGCGGTCGGTGCCCGGCGCGATTTCGAGGAGCGCGCTGCCGACGCCGTAGCCGCTGGAGAAAAGCACGCGGTTGCTGCCGACGGGGATCGGGCGTGCGACGTGCGGCAATCCTTTTCCCCACGGATGCTCCCACAGCACTTCGCCATTCGAGGGATCGTGCGCGGTGACGGCTTCGCAGTTGAACATCACGATCTGTTCGCGGCCCGCGAGGCCGAGGAGAAATGGCGAGCTGTAATTGATCGGTCGCGCGCCGGCTTTCCACACGGGCTCGCCGGTCTTGGCGTCGTAGGCGAGCAGCGAAGTCGCGGGCGCACCGGCGACGGGTTTGCCGTCGTCCGTCTTGCAGCCCGCGCTGACGATCACCTTTTCATCATGCACCAGCGGCGACGAGGCGAAGCCCCATGTCGGCACGGTGACTCCGGCATCGGCGGCAATGTCGCGGGACCAGATTTTCTTGCCGGTCGCAAGGTCGAGGCAGCGCAGTGTGCCGGTCGCGCCGAGCGTGATGACATGGCCGCCATGCACGGTCGGCGTCGTGCGCGGGCCTTCGCCGGCGATGTTGGTATTGAAGTGGCCGGGGCTCGTGCTGCGCCAGAGTTCCGCGCCGGTGGAAATGTCGCGGCACGTCACCGCTTCGTCCTCGCCGTCCTGCTCCATCGTGAGCGCGCGGTTGCCGACGATCGCAAAGCCCGACCACGCCGCGCCGACTTTCTGACGCCACAGCACCTGCGGCGGATGAGCGTTCCAGTCGGCATCGAGCGCTGGGCCGGCGAGTCGCGCATCGCGGTCCGGGCCGAATGCCTGCGGGAAATCCGCACGCGTGCTCATCGCGGATTTTCCGCCGAGCGCGGAGGCCGCGCCGTGTTTGGAAAAGCGCAGTTCGAAGAGCGGGATGAAGTCGCCGGTCATGCCGCGGTATTTGAAGGCCACGAAAAATGCGACGATGCCTGCGAGCGTCGCGAGGCGGGCGGCACGCGGCGCACGCGAGAGGAAAAACCACCACACGAGCAGGAGCAGAGTGGCACCCGACACGGTGCCGAGCAGCCACAGCGAACGCATCTGCTCGTAAGGCCACACTTCGATTACGCGGAGGATCGCGACGGCGACGGCACCCGCGATGGCAATCGCGATGCCCGGACGCCAGCGGATGTTTTGCGTGTCGTCCATTGTTCAGTTCAGCGAGTGCAGATATTGCCAGATGGCCTCGAACTGGTCCGCGGCCTTTCCGCCGAGCACGTCGGTGATTTGCGTCGTCACTCCGTCCTCGCTGAATTTCGGCATCTTCGTCTCCGCATCCACGCGCAGCGGTGCGAGCAGCCAGCGGTGAAACCAGGCTTTGCGCACGCGCTCCGCGGTGTTGCCGAGATTCACGCCGGGCGCCTCGAAGACCGCGGTCGCCGCCTGTTCTTTCAGAGCGTGGCACGTCATGCAGTTGAACCCGCCATCGGAGCCGGTGAGCTTTTCGCCGAGCGCGAGCTTCTCCTTGTCCGGCGCGGGCTCGGGCGCGTCGGAAAGCGGGAGGCCGTGCTGCTGCGCGAGGCCGACGGCGATGCCCATCGCGGGGCCGCCGAAGCCCGGCATCCTCGCGATGATCCATGGGCGCGGTTTGTACGGCGCGGCTCCGGCGATGAAGCTGCCCATCCAGCCGGGCAAAAGCTTTTCGCCGAACCACGTGAGATGCGGCACGACGGTGCCGGCGACGGGCGCGCCCTCGACGGGATCGGTCGGGCGCTGCGCGGCACTCTGCAATGCGCCCATCTCGTCCTCGACTTTCTGCCAGGTGCTCTGCTGTCCGTCGCGCGGGTGGCACGCGGTGCAGTTCATGCGCGCGATCTGGCGCTCGGCAAATTCGGCGGGCACGTCCCGCTTCAGCGATGCGAGATCCGTCGCGAGAAATGCGGTGAGCCCTTCGCGCTGCTGCGGTGAAAGTGCGAAGCGGGGCGCCTTGTCTTCGCTTTCTGCGAGGCAGCCTTTTGCACCGGCCTTGATCACGGCGGTCAGCGCGGGTGCGGCGAGCGTGCTTTTTTCGATGCCGGGAATTGCGTGGCAATTTGCGCAGCCGAGGCTCGCGACGAGCGCCTTGCCGCGCGTCGCGTCGCCGGTCGCTGCGGGATATTCCGCCTTCGCAGTCGCGAGCAGATACGCACTGAGTTGCGCAGCTTCCGCGTCGTTCAGCCGGAAGTTCGGCATCCGCGTCCACGCGTTGTGCGTCATCGGGTTTTTCAAAAACTCCCCGAGCGCCGCGGGCTGGAATTTCCCCGCGACGTGCGCGAGCGGGATGCGCGTGTGCTCGTCCTTCGCGGAAAAACCCGGCGGCGTGTGGCATGCGATGCAGCCGAGATTTGCGAAAAGCCCGCCGCCGGCATCCGCGACTTCCGTCGCCGGTTTTTCCACGCTCACTTTCGCGGGTTTGCCGAGCGTCGCGAGGAAGGCTGCGATGTCCGCGGACTGCTCCTTTGTCGCGTGCAACGCGGGCATCGTCGCGCCCGGCCGGATTGCGCGTGGATTTTCCACCCACGCAGCGATCCACCCGGGCCGGAAGCGCGCGCCTGCGTCGGCGAGATCGGGCGCGGTCATCATGGTTTCCATCATGCCGCTGCCATCCTTTGAAATGAGCGCGCCTGAGTCGTGGCACGCGGCGCAGTGCAGTTCGGTGAACAGCATCCGGCCCTCGCGTTTTTTCGAGTCGGAGATTTCGTTCGGCGCGGGCGTGTGCGTCCACGAGGTCGGCGGCACGGGTTCGCGCGGGAATTCCTTCGACGCCCAGTGAAGCTGGAGTTGCGCGTCGTCCTCGCCGTCGCTCGCGAATTCGACGGTGAAATGGTTTGCGCCTTTCTGAAGCTGCACCTGCTTGTCTGCGTATTGCGCGGCGGCGGCTCCCGCGGCGTCGAGGATCTGCTGGCCATTCACCGAGACCTTCACCTGACCGCGCACTTCGACGCTGAATGTGTAGTCGCCCCGCAGCGGCGAATCCACATCGCCTTCCATTTTCGCGGTGAACGGGCCGACTGGAAGGAACGGCGTCGCGGGCGCACCTTTCGGAACGTAGAGCGCGCAGAGCCGCGCGGTGCGGGTGTCGGATTTTCCGGCGGCGGTGAATGTCACCGAAATGCCCGCGGTCTTCCCGGTGGCTGCGTCTGCGACGTGCAGGAGCAGGATTGCGAAGAGTGTGGCGAAGAGGAGGCAGCGCATGAGTCCGCGCGATCTACGGAGCGCGGCGGAGGGCGTCAATCGTGGGGAAGCGAACGCCCAACTTCCAACGTGCAATGCTCAACGTCCAACGAAGCGCCGCAAGCGCAGTCGTGCGCTTGGACTCTGATGCCGAACGGTGGACGTTGAGCGTTGGGCGTTCACTTCCCACTCGCGCGCTCCGCGAGGATGAGCAGCGCCTCAGCAGGTTCGTACTGGTAGCCAAAGCCGAACGGGATGCGGAGCGGGGCCGCGGCGTCAACGGCGGCCTGAAGTTCCGGCTCGGCGTGTCTTTTGAAAAGCACGATCGGCTCCGCATTGCGGCCCCAGAAGCGGAACGTCCACGCGTCCTTCGGAAATCTGCGGAACGGAATCCCACTCGTGTCCTGCACGATGGCGCTGCTGTGCGCGAGGATCCATTCGTCTATGCGCGTGAAGCCCGCCTCGTGCGGCAGGAAGCTCGCGGCCTTCAGCAGACTGCGCCCGCGGCCGAGAGACTCGCAGAATCTCAGCAGGCCGCCGTGCGATTTCAGGCCGCCGTCCGAGAGTTCGCCGTAGAAATAGAAGAGGGTCTGCTCGGGCTGTTCGCCGCGCCGGAACCGGATGCGCACGCCTGGCGAGCCGCCCTTTGCCTTTGAGGGCAGGGAGATCGTGCCGTTCGGATCGCAGTGCACGGGCAGCACCTCGATGACGCGGTGGCCTTCGCGTGCGATGATGAGTTCCAGCACGGGCAGGATTCCCGGGATGTGGCGCTGGTCCACGTCGCGGCGGAGGTGGGTGGTGATGAAATAGCTGAAGTCGAGCAGTCCGCTGAGCGATTTGCGGAATGTCGTGAGCGCCGCGGGGAGTTCCTCCGGCGGGATGCGCGTCGGGTCCGGCTGCGAGCCGACGGGTTCGCGTGCGCACAGCACGTAGGTCTTCGCATTCGGGAAAAGCGCGCTCGGGAAGAGAAAATCCGCGCCGCTGAAAAAATAAAACACCGGCGAGTCTGCCGTGCTGATTTCGCCGAGCGCGGCGGGAGCCCACTGACGGACCTTCGCCATTCGGATATTCTCGCTCTCATCCCACGCCTTGCCGAGTTCCTTCGCGTGTTCCTTCCACGCGGGGACGAGGGCGAACGATCGCAGCGCCTCGCCATCGGGTGTGAGGCCGGCGAGCCAGCGCGCGATGTCGTTGTCGTCCGGTGCTGGCGGCGGCTTCGCGAGTGTGGAGTCCTGTGCGAAGGCGCCGGAAAAGGTGAGGCAAAGCGTGGCGAAGAGGGCTGTGCGAAGCATGGGAAATGATAGCATTGAACGTCCAATATTGAACATCCAACAATCGGCTTCCGAGCCTCAGCCGGTCTTCTGAAATTTGGATCGTGTCATGCTCTTCGCGGCACGCATTCGCGGAATGGCCAGCTAAGGACACGCTGATTCAATCGCGGTAGGAGTCAGCGGAAATCTGCAAACTTGGGAAGCCCGTATGACCTTCAATTGTCGGGGGTATCAATGTAATCGGACACGCGGAGAACCCGTGCAGCCGCCACCGCGAGGGCGCACAAGGTCGCGACTAGAATATAAACCACGATCTGGGCGACCTGGCTTTTGTCCAGAAATGTCAGCGAAAACCTGGGTTCGACCCAGAGCAGGTGTCCGCACAGTGCGCCGAGAACCACCGCCAAGAATGAGGAACCCATCGGCGAGACCAAGGCTGTGAGCACTACGGAAAGGAAATAGAACGAGAAGGGAGCGTGGTCGGCGAGCAATCCGTCGCTGGCCCATCGCAGCAAAGTGGCCATCGCAGTGAACGCTAACGCAAACAGCGGCCCCATTCTCCCGAAGACCTTTTCCAAGAGGCTCCGCGGGCGCGGACTCTCATGCGGTGCCGAGGACTTCAATTGGCTTTGCGTGTCGTTCACGGGGAGCTGATTTTCGGCGGGCATTTTCTGCCGCGCGAAACGGGTAAGCTCAAGCAGAGCATTTGTCCGCCTCTTTTTCGGCCTTCGGAAATGCCCTACTTTTTCTCCGCGAGGATCAGCAGCGAGCTTGCGGGCTCGTGCTGGTAGCCGAATCCAAACGGGAGCGGCAGCGAGGGCGCGGCCTTGATCGCGGCGGCGAGTGCGGGCTCGTACTTGTTTTTGAAGAGACCAATCGGCGTGGGATTGCGACCCCAGAATTTGAACGTCCAACCGTCCTTCGGGAAACCGCGCATCGGGATGCCGCTCGGATCCTGCACGATCACGCTGCTGTGGGCGAGGATCCACTCGTTGATTTTGGTAAAGTAGGCCTCGTGCGGGAGGTAGCTCGCGGCCTTCAGCAGGCTGCGTCCGGTGCCGAGCGTCTCGCCAAATTTCAGGATGCCGCCGTGCTTCTTCAGGCCGTCGTTCGAGAGGTCGCCGGAGAAGTAATACAATGTTTGCTCCGGTTTGTCGCCGACATGGAATTTGATGCGCGCGCCCGGCGAACCCTTCGCGTCCGCCTCGCTCGACAGTGTGCCATTTTCATCGCACTTCACGAGGGTGACTTCGGTGACGTCCGCGCCGACGCGGGCGAGGATCATCTCGAGCACCGGGAGGATGCCGGGGATGTGGCGCTGCACGACGTCCTTCCGCAGATCGATTGTGCGGAAAAAGCTGAAGCCGAGGAGCGCGTCGAGCGACCTGCGGAAGACGGAGAGCGAGGAGCCGACTTCGCCTGCGGGGATGCGCAAGGGATTGGGCTGCGAGCCGACTGGCTCGATCGCGCAGAGCACGTAGGTCTTCGCATTCGGGTAGAGCGCGTGCGGGTAGAGAAAATCTGCGCCGCTGAAAAAATAGAACACTGGCGAGTCGGCCTTGTTGATCTCGCCAAGCGCATCGGGCGCCCATGTGCGAACCCTGCCGATGCGGCGCTTCTCACTTTGATCCCACGCGGCTTCGAGGCCCTTCGCGTGCGTCTTCCAGGAGGCGGATTCAGCGAGCTTTTTCAGCGCGTCGCCCTTTGGCTCGATGCCTCCGAGCCAGCGTGCGACATCCTCGTCCGCCGGCTTCTCGGCGGGCGCGGCGGCCGGCGAAGATTCTGCGGCTTTCGCAGGCTCTGCAGCAGGCTTGGTGGCCGATTTTTTCGCAGCGGGTTTCTTTGCAGGAGCATTTGCGTCCTGCGCGTCCGCATGCGGGAGCAAGGCAAGCGCGGCGGTGAAAATGAGCGTCTTCGCAGCAGTGATGATGCGGGTGGAGAGGATGGTGGGCCGGTTGGCGTTCAGCATAGAGGCGCGCACGAATGCCCGGATGTGCAGGCGTAATCAAGCGCCATCATCTTCTCCCGCCGTGCTTTTCGGAAGACGCGTGCCGCGGGATCGGGATTCTCGATGCCGTGCGGTGTGCGTCCGGGAGCAATTTTCGACACACATCCTAAGACGCGCGTCTTGCACCGGGTTGTTCCGGCAGTCAGCATTCATTCGTTGCGCATCACCGCCGGTGGTGCTAATCAACCTCAAACCGCAAACCGAATCACACCATGAGCATCCCATTCACTCCCGTCGTCGCCAACCTCATGGGGCCGCAAGGTCTCCTGATCCTCTTCGTACTGCTCCTCCTTTTCGGGGCGAAGAAATTGCCCGAACTGGCCAAGGGCCTCGGCCAGGCCATCCGCGAATTCTCCAAGGCGAAGAACGAAGTCCACGACGAGATCATGCGCGAGGTGAACAACCCGACTCCGCCGCGCATCGAGACCCCGGCGCAGACCGCCTCGATCCCGCAGCCCGCAGGCACGCAGCCGACATCGGCCTCACAGCCCGCGCCCGCGCAGCACACCGAGACGCACGCCTGACCCGCGTTCTCAGATCGCTTTCACGAAAAGGCTCGCCCACACGGCGGGCCTTTTCTTTTCTCCCCGGAAATGAGGTGCGCGTTCTCCCTGCTGCTGCTGTTCGCATTCGTCCCCGCGCTGCGTGCGGAGGAACGTGATCCCGCGCAGGGCATCGTCTTCTGCAGCTACAATGTGAAGAACTATCTCGGCCCCGATCAGGCGTCGGCGGAGCGCAGGACGAAGCCGAAACCGGAAAAAGAAATCGAGGCGCTGATCAAGGTGATCGTGGAAATCCGGCCCGACATTCTCGGCGTCTGCGAAATGGGATCGCCTGCCGCATTTGAGGACTTCAAGTCGCGGCTGGAAAAAGCGGGCCTCACTTTCAAGGATAGCGAATACGTCCAGGCCGAGGACGAGGATCGCCACCTTGCGCTGCTCAGCCGTTTTCCCATCGTGCACCGCGACTCCGCCGCGAAAGTGCGCTTCCCGCTCAATGGCACGCAGCAGTCCGTGAAGCGCGGATTCCTCGACGTGACCGTGCAGATCACACCGCGCTACGAATTGCGCTGCGTCGGCGCGCACTTGAAATCGAAGCTCCCAGCGCCCGAGGGCGAGGCGCTCATCCGCCGGCACGAGGCCGCGAAGCTGCGCGGGCATCTCGATGCGATCCTCAAGGAAACGCCCGCCGCGAATCTCCTCTGCTACGGCGATTTCAATGACGCGAAAAACCAGCCCATGTTCAGCGAGATCACCGGCGTGCGCGGCACGCCCGGCCACATGAGTGATCTCGCCGCGCGCGACGCGCATGGCGATCGCTGGACGCACCACTGGCCCGTCGCCGACGAGTATTCGCGCATAGACTACCTCTTCGCCTCACCCGGCCTGCTGCCCGAGGTGAAGCGCGAAACCGCGTCGGTCTATCGTTCCGATTTCTGGGAGATCGCGAGCGACCACCGCCCCGTGTTCGTGACCATCGTCCCCGTCGAAAAGCGGCGCTGAGGAAGGGCAAGTAATACCATCGTTCAGAAATAAGAAGACCTCTGAAGCGGGGCGCCGCTCCTTGGGCTTCGTCTTCGCTCACTGCAGTCCCTATATTTCTGAAAAATGGTAGAAGAGCGGAGTCAAACGCGGAGGCGCAGAGGTAAAAAGAGAGGGACGCAGAGGAAGGTCGGCAAAATATCCCTCTGCGTAGCTCCCTGTCCTTCTCCGCGCCTCTGCGTTGAAAATGAAGTTTCGGCGTGCTTGCCGGGAGCAGCGCAAGCGGAACTGGTGATTCCAAAAAATCCACGTTCATCCGTGCTCATCTGCGGTTCACGGTGTCCTTGCCAGCGCGCACCCAAGCTCAGAGGCTCCGCGGATGTTCCGCGCGCTCACTGCCCTCCTGCTTTTCTGCTCCGCAAATCTCCTCGCCGGCGACGCGCGCGAAGACTGGGCGGAGATCATCGCGCTCGATGCCGGGCCCGGTGTGACTGAAAAAAACACCGCCGCCGAACTCTACGCGCAGTCGCTCGCTCACACCGAGAAACAGGAGAAGGCCCTGCGCGCATTTCTCTCCGCGCACGCCGCGGATGCGAATGTCTTCGAGGCGCTGCTCCGCCTCGCGCGGGTGCTCGATCTCCGCTCGGAATTGAAGGCCGCGCCGCAGTCGCCCGAGGTGATCGGTCTCCTGGAAAAAGCCTCGCAGCTCGCGACCACCGCCTCGCGCCAGACGGAGTTTGAATTCGCAGTGCTTGCGCGGCGCATGCGCAAGTGGCGCAGCGCGCGCCCGCCGATCGAGGAGCGCCGCGCAGTGCTCGATCAGGCGCGGCAGTTCGAGTCCGGGCATCCCGGCGACCGCAGGACCGCGGCGCTGCTGGCCGAGATCGCATCGCTCTTCGACTTCGACCCCGCGACGAAGGAAAGCCTCCTCCTGCGCGCAAAAAAACTCACGAAGGATCCCGAACTCACCGCGCAAATCGCCGACGACTTGAGCCGCCTCGGATTCCTCGGCAAACCGCTGCCGCTGCGCTTCACCGCGCTCGACGGCCGCCATGTGGACATGAAGGAGTGGCGCGGAAAAGTGGTCGGCATCGTATTCTTCGCGACATGGTCCGAGCCGTCGAAGACCGCGCTCCTCGATCTCCGGCGCGCAATCGAAGCCGCCGGTCCCGGCGCGGAGCTTGCAGCGATCAGCCTCGATGCGGAGCGCGACTCACTCGAAAATTTCCTCCGCGGAAAGGGCATCACGTATCCTGTGACGTGGGACGGCAAAGGCTGGGACAGCCCGCTCATGCGCGCCCTCGGAATCAACTCCGTGCCGACCACCTGGCTGCTCGACAAAAACGGCATCTTGCGCTCGCTCGACGCCCTTGAAGATCCCGACGGGCAAATCCGAAAATTGCTCGGCGGAAAATGATCGCACGAGGGACGCTTGCGATGTCGTTGGATGTTGAGCGTTGGATGTTGGATGTTGGATGTTGGATGTTGGATGTTGGATGTTGGATGTTGGACGTTGGACGTTGGACGTTGGACGTTGGACGTTGGACGTTGAGCCCGCCGCAGGCGCCTCCAAAATTCACGCCCAATGCCATGCATCGCCGGGTGCAATGCGCGTGCTTGCCCCGCGCCCCGCGGTGCGCTTCCCTCTCCGCCCTTCACAAACGAGATATGAAAAACGACGCATTCAATACACTGAAGAACTTCGACCTCGGCAACGGGAAACAGGGGAACTTTTACAGCCTTCCCGCACTGGAAAAAGCAGGCGTCGGGCCGATCTCGAAACTGCCGATCTCGATCCGCATCGTGCTCGAAAGCGTGCTGCGCAACTGCGACGGCAAGCGTGTGCGAGAGGAGGATGTGAAGCTGCTCGCAAACTGGAATGCGAAGGCTCCGGCGCAGGTCGAGATCCCGTTCGTCGTCGCGCGCGTGGTGTTGCAGGACTTCACCGGCGTGCCGCTCCTCGTGGATCTCGCGGCGATGCGCAGCACAGTCTCGCGCCTCGGACGTGACCCAAAAATGATCGAGCCGCTCGTGCCGGTGGATCTCGTCGTGGATCACTCGGTGCAGGTGGACTTCTTCGGCAGCGGCGACGCGCTGCAAAAAAATCTCGATCTCGAATTCAAGCGCAACCGCGAGCGTTACGAACTGCTCAAGTGGGGCCAGCAGGCGTTCAAGACCTTCGGCGTCGTCCCTCCCGGCATCGGCATCGTGCATCAAGTCAACTTGGAGTATCTCGCGAAGGGCGTCCTCCAGTCACCAGTCACCAGTCACCAGTCACCTGTTTTCTATCCCGACACGCTCGTCGGCACCGACTCGCACACGACGATGATCAACGGTCTCGGCGTCGTCGGATGGGGCGTCGGCGGCATCGAGGCGGAAGCTGGAATGCTCGGGCAGCCGGTCTATTTTCTGACGCCGGAAGTCGTCGGCGTGAACCTCACCGGCGCAGTGGCCGAAGGCGTCACCGCGACGGACGTGGTGCTGCACATCACGCAGATGCTCCGCAAGGCAAAGGTCGTCGGAAAATTTGTGGAGTTCTACGGCCCCGGCGCGAAGGCGCTCGCGGTCGTGGATCGCGCGACCATCGCCAACATGGCGCCTGAATACGGCGCGACGATGGGCTTCTTCCCGATTGACGAGGAGACCGTCGCCTACCTGCGCGGCACGGGCCGCAGCGACGAGCACTGCAAGACGTTCGAGAACTACTACAAGGCGCAAGGCCTGTGGGGCGTGCCAGCGAAGGGCGACATCGCATACAGCGTGGACATCGATCTCGATCTCTCGACCGTCGTCCCCGGAGTCGCCGGCCCGAAGCGCCCGCAGGACCGCATCAACCTCAACGACCTCAAGAGCACGTTTGCGTCGCTCTTTTCCAAGACCGTGCCCGACGGCGGCTACGGAAAACCTGCGGACGATCTCGCATCGAAAAAAGTCGAACTCTCGCTCACGAGCGAAAACCCCACGCAGAACGGCGCGGCCACCATTCGCAATGGCAGCGTGCTCATCGCCGCGATCACGAGTTGCACGAACACGAGCAACCCGAGCGTGATGCTCGGCGCGGGACTGCTCGCGAAGAAGGCCGTCGAGCGCGGACTCAAGGTGAACCCCGCTGTGAAATCCTCGCTCGGGCCCGGCTCGCGCGTCGTCACCGATTACCTGAACAAGACCGGCCTCTCGCAGTATCTCGACACGCTCGGTTTCCAGACCGTCGGCTATGGCTGCACGACGTGCATCGGCAACAGCGGCCCGCTGCATCCCGCCATCGAGGAAGCCGTGACGAAGAACGATCTCGTCGCCGCGAGCGTGCTCTCGGGCAACCGCAACTTCGAGGCGCGCGTGCATCAGAACATCAAGGCGAACTTCCTCATGTCGCCGCCGCTCGTCGTCGCATTTGCGCTCGCGGGCCGCGTGGACATTGATCTTTCGCGCGAGCCCATCGGCACCGGAAAAGACGGTGCGCCCGTTTTTCTCCGCGACATCTGGCCGAGCCAAAAGGAAATCCGCGACGTGATGAGCACCGCGCTCTCGCCGGAAATTTTCCGCAAGCTCTACACCGACTTCGCCTCGCAAAATCCGAAGTGGAACGAAATCCCCGGCACCGTCGGTGACGTCTTCGAGTGGAACAAGCAGAGCACCTACGTGCAGGAGCCGCCGTTCTTCACGGGGTTCGGAATGTCCGCCGGCAGCATCGGCGAGATCAAAGGCGCGCGCCCGCTCGGCATCTTTGGCGACAGCGTGACGACCGATCACATCTCGCCCGCAGGCGCGATCAAGAAGGCTTCACCCGCCGGAAAATTCCTCACGGAAGCCGGCGTCGCATTCGAGGACTTCAACAGCTACGGCAGCCGCCGAGGCAACGACCGCATCATGACGCGCGGCACTTTCGCGAATGTTCGGATCAAAAACCTCATGTGCCCCGGTACCGAAGGCGGCGTGACGATGCACAACGGCACGCAGATGCCCATCTACGACGCCGCGATGAAATACGCGGAGACGAAAACACCGCTGATGATTTTCGCCGGCCAGGAATACGGCACCGGCAGCTCGCGCGACTGGGCCGCGAAAGGCACCGCGCTCCTCGGCGTGAAGGCCGTCGTCGCGCAGAGCTTCGAACGCATCCACCGCAGCAACCTCTGCGGCATGGGCGTCCTCCCGCTGCAATTTCCCGAAGGAATGACCGCGCAGACGCTCAAGCTCGACGGCACCGAGTCGTTCGACCTGCTCGGCCTCAGCGACGACATCAGGCCGATGAGCGACATCACACTCGTCATCCACCGCGCAAATGGCATCGAGGAAAAGGTCACGCTGCGCAGCCGCATCGACACCGCGATCGAAGTCGAATACGTCCGCCACGGAGGCATCCTGCCATATGTGCTGAGGCAGTTGCTCGCGTGACCCTGCGTTCCGCGAAGCAGTGCAACACTGAGGTTCGCGCATGAGCACTGACGTGATCCGCGAGCGCTACGACGCGGTGCCTTACCGGCATGGCGCCGTGCCTGATTCGCACCCTGCGCGGATTGGTGCGATTGCGCGGCTGCTCGGCATCGATGCCGCGCCGCCGGATCACTGTCGCGTCCTCGAACTCGGTTGCGGCGAAGGGATGAATCTGTTGCCTCTCGCCGAGCGGTTTCCGAAATCGGAATTCGTCGGCGTGGATTTTTCCGCGAAGCAGATCGCAGCCGCAGAGGCTGCGCGCGCGGCGTGCGGGATTGGGAACGCGCGCTTCGTCTGTGCCGACTTGCGCGCGTGGAAGCCGGAGGGCGCGTTCGATTACATCATCGCGCACTGCATCTATTCGTGGGTGCCTGCGGAGGTGCGCGACCGGCTTCTCGCGCTCTGCGCCGGGGCGCTCGCGCCGAATGGCGTCGCGTATGTGAGCTACAACACGCTTCCCGGCTGGGCGCTGCCGGGCGGTGTTCGGAAAATTCTGCTGCAAGAAATCAGCGCGCTCCCTTCGCCCGAGGCGCAGATGGCGCGTGCGGTGCAGGTGCTCGATTCGCTTGCGGAGTGCATGAAGGATCAGCCGGGTTCCTACGCCGCGAACTTGCGCGACACGATCGCGGACATGCGCGCGAAGCCGCCGGGCCTGCTCTTTCACGATGAACTCGCCGCGGTGAACGATCCCTGCACGTTCACCGAGTTTACCACGCACGCGGTGCGGCACGGGCTGCACTACGTCGCCGAGGCGCACTACGCGACGATGCAGTCCGCGCTTCTCCCCGCGACGATGCATGCTGCGCTCGCTCCGCTGCACGCCGACTTCACGCGCACACAGCAATTCATGGACGTGCTTTTCCAGCGCTGGCTGCGCAACAGCCTGCTCAGCCGCGCGCCAGTAAAGTCCATAGCGCCCGAGCGTGAGATTCGCCCCGGCGTGATCGCCGACTGCGCGCTCGGCCTGCGCATGACGGTGGACGCGGGGCAGAACGAACTCACGCCGGGCCGCCCGATGCGGCTCACCGGCACGCACGGCCTAGTGTTGGAGGCGCGCGACTCCGTGGAAAAGGCGGCGCTCTCGCTGCTCGCGGGCGCGTTTCCGTCGCGGGTGCCATTTCCCGCGCTGTGCGCGCGGGTGAGCCAGTCGCTCGCCGAGGCCGGGCTGCCGTGCATCCGGGATTTCACCGCGCTGCACCAATTCCTGCACCGGCTATTCGCGCTCGATGTTCTCGATGTCGTGCTGTGCGGCGACGGCGATTGGCTTGCGACCAGATCGCAGCCCGGCATCAGCGCGCTCATGCGGCATCAGGCCGCAAACGATCTCCCGCTCACAAACCGCTGGCATGAGCCCGTCGCGCTCACGCCCAAGGGAAAGCGCGCACTAATCGATCCTGCAAATCACCCCGATCCGATCGCGCTGATGCGCGCGGGATTGCTCATCTGATCGTAGCCGCCTCCTGCCGGCGGCGGCTACTTGCGTTTTGTTCCGAGCACCGATTCGATTTTTCCAAGCGGCAGGGTGTTCACGACATCATGGCGCGTGAGCCAGCCCTTGCGCGCGATGCCGACTCCGAATTTCAAAAACTGAAGCTGCGAGGTGTGGTGCGCGTCCGGGTTGATTGCGCACTTCACGCCTTTCGATTTCGCGAGCGGCCACCAGCGCCAGTCCATGTCGAGGCGGCGCGGGTTTGCGTTGATCTCGATGATCGTGCCGGTCGCGGCGGCAGCCTCGATGATTGCGGCGTGATCCACCGCGTAGCCGTCGCGCATGAGCAACAGGCGGCCTGTGACATGACCGAGCATCGTGACATGCTTGTTTTCCATCGCGCGGATGATGCGCTTCGTCATCTCTGCCTCCGAGAGGTTGAAGACGTTATGGACGCTCGCGACGGTGTAATCGAGCTGCGCGAGAATCTCGTCGTCGAAGTCGAGCGTGCCGTCCTTGTGGATGTCCACCTCGCTGCCGGTGAAGATGCGGAAGTCCGGGCCGAGTTCTTCGTTCAGCTTTTGAATTTCCTTCACCTGCGCGAGCAGCCTTTTCTCATCGAGGCCGTGCGCTTGGAAGGATGCCTTCGAGTGATCCGCGATGCCGAGATATTGCAGGCCGAGTTCCATCGCCGCGTCCGCCATCTCGCGCAGCGAATTGCGTCCGTCGCTCTCAGTCGTGTGGTTGTGGAAAGTGCCGCGCAGATTTTCCACCTCGACGAGCTTCGGAAGCGTGTGCTCCTCGGCGGCCTTGAATTCGCCCATGTTCTCGCGCAATTCCGGCTCGATGAAGTCGAGCCCGAGCGCGCGGTAGAGGTCGGCCTCCTCGCGGATTTCCGGCACGGGCTGCGGCTTCGTCTTCGGTTCATCGAGCGGCCCGAGTCGGTATTCATTCAGCGTCCAGCCGCGGGCGAGCGCGCGCTGGCGCATCACGATGTTGTGCTCCTTCGATCCGGTAAAATAGTTCATCGCGAAGGGAAACTCCGCGTCCTTCACCACGCGCAGGTCCGCCTGGATGCCGCTGTGCCAGCGCACGGAGGATTTCGTCTCACCGTGCGCGATCACGCTCTCTACGAATTCGTGCCCGACAAAATCCTCGCTCACGATCTTCGGCTCGCGCGTGGAGACGAGGAAGTCGAGGTCGCCGCACGTCTCGCGCCGGCGCCGGAAGCTCCCGCACGCCGCGACGCGGATCACTTCGGGGTGCGAGCGCAGGTCGTCGAGCATCCGCTCCGCATCCGCCGCGATCTCGCCCATTCGGAAACGCCCCGCGTGCTTCTTCCGATCCTCGATGCCTTTCAAAATGTTTGCCGCAGTCTTTTCGCCAAAGCCCTTCAGTCCGGCCACGCGGCCGTCGCGGCAGCCTTTCTCCAATTCCTCCACCGTCGTAATCTCCAGATCCTTCCACACCGCGTGGATTTTCTTCGGCCCCATGCCGCTGATGTCAAACATCTCGAAAAGCCCCGGCGGGAATTCGGCCTTGAGGTTCGTGTGGTAGTCGAGCGTGCCCGTCGTCACGAGCGTCGTGATCTTCTCTGCGATGGCGCTGCCTATGCCTTCGATGTCGCCGAGCGTCCCGGCCTCCCCAGCCTGCCGGAGATTTCCCGCGAAAGTTTCGATCGCGCGTGTGGCATTGCGATACGCGCGAATCTTGAACGGATTCTCGCCCTTCAGCTCGAGCATCATCGCGATTTCTTCGAGCGTGTCGGCGACTTGGTCTTTGGAAACTTCCGGCATAAGCCGGGACGCTAAGTGCAGGGGAATCGGGCGGCAAGCGTGTCTCCGGGGAGCGCAGGCGGCCCGCCTGTCGTTTGCGGTGTCCCGCCGCAAATACGCGACTACCCAAGGTGATTCGTTCACAAGTGGACGTCCGATGTGCCGCGCGGGCCGCGCGGCACCACAGGCGGGCCGCCTGTGCTCCCCGATGCTCCCTGCTCTGCCCCACTGCTGAGCATTGCGACAAAATATTTCGATGAGAGGTCGCGCTTTTGCGACGCACGGATGCAGCATTGCACCGCGTGCCGATGTTCCATTTGCTCGCGCCGTGAACGTGCCCCTCGCGCAGCTTCGGCTTTCGATTCTCGGATTCGCATCCGTCGCGTTCATCGCATCAATCCCATCTGCGAACGTTGGACGCTGGACGTTTGGCCCGCCGCAGGCGCAGCGCGAATCAGGACGCGCGTCAAAAAACTGAGAGGCCGCTGCGCGGGGCCAAACGTCCAACGCTCAACATCCAATGAAACGGGGAAGGGGAGTAGTGCCAGGGGGGAGGATTGAACTCCCGACCTAGGGCTTATGAGTCCCCCGCTCTACCACTGAGCTACCCTGGCGTTGCGTTTTGGGCCGCGAAAAATAACGGCGCTGCGGAATGTGGCAAGCGCGGAGTTCGCCGTTTTCAAAATTTCAACTCCCGGTTTGCCGCAACGCTGGGCGGATGCCGACGAGCAGCGGGTCGGAGTGCGATTGCCGCGCGGGCGGAATTTTTTCCGGAATGAAATGCGAGCGACTACTTCGGTGCCGGTTTCTCCGCCGGCTTCGCAGCGGCCTTGGCGTTCATCTCCTTCACGCGCTCCTCGATCATGGCGGCCTGTTTGCCTTCCTCGGTCGTGGCGTCGAGCGCCTTCACTTCGCCCATGAGCTTCAGCACGGTGTCGTTGTCCTGCGGCGGGCGATAGACGCGCAGCAGAGAGAGCAGCGCGACCTGTTTCTGGTTTGCAGTCATCTTCGCGTGTGAGGCGATGAATTCGTCGGTCTTCTTTCGCGCCGCGCCCGCGCCGTCCTTGCCAGCGACCGTGGCGATTTCGCCCTGCAGTGTCGCAAGATCCGCTTTGAAGCCGATCGCCGCACCCACGCCCGTCTCGTCCTTCGGATCGAGCGCGGTGATTTCCGCGACGACCTTTGAGTAATGCTTCGCCACAAGTTCTTCATCCAGCGCCTTCAGTCCCGCGGCGAGGAACTTCGCCTTCTCCACGCCCTGCGCGCCCTCGGCCTTTTTCCACTGCTCGTCGCGCTTGCTCTTCACTGCGCGCAGTTCGTCGAGGTGCGGGAGATATTTTTCCGGGCCGCCTGCCTGGTAGCCGGTCTTGGCGTAAGGCCGTCCCTGCGCGTCGGCGAGAATGATGCTCGGAAAACCCTCGATGCCAAACTGCGTCTGGAGCTTGGCGTTCTGCTCCTGCGTCTCCTTGGTCAGCTTCGATTTGTCCTGCGGAAAATCGAGTTCCACGAGGACGAATTTTTTGGGTCCGGCCGACTTGAAGGCGTCGAGGTCGAACACCTCCTTGCGCAGCTTGATGCACCAGCCGCACCAGTCGGAGCCGGTGAAGTCAATCAGTAGATCCTTGCCCTCCTTCGCGGCGGTCGCCTTGGCCTTTTCAAAGTCGCTGACCCACAGGTCTCCGGCGGCGAAAGTGGATGCGGTGAGAGTCCACGCGGTGGTGGCGACGACGAGGGAACGCAGGATATTCATCGGGCTTCGATAGCGGTTGTGCGGGCGGGCTCAACAAAGAACGGCGACTTTCTTCGGGTGCTGCCGGGTGCGGGCGCGCCGCATATCACAGTGCCATCTTCAAAATGTGAGCGCGTTCTGTAGCCGGGGCTTTCCAGCACCGGCGTTCAGCTTCGTACGGATGCCGGGGCTGGAAAGCCCCGGCTACCGACGACTGCACACCTTGACTCCCCGGCAGCGCACCCTATGCTCCGCGCCAATCCAAACGCAGGGGAGCCGGCTGGCTGAGACGCGCGAAATCGCGCGGACCCTTTGAACCTGATCCGGGTAATTCCGGCGAAGGGAGCAAAGTCCAGAGCCATGCCGCCTTTCCGCGCATGGCTTTTTCATTTTCAAAATCACGCTGCGAAAAATCCGAATGCCCACATTTTTCCGAACGCACCACTCAACTCTCAACACTCGCCTCTCAACTTCCCAATGATCGCCAAGAAAGACTCCATCGAACCGCACAGCAGCGAGCAACTCCCTGCCAGCACCCGCGTGTATCTGCACGGGCGCATTCATCCCGATGTGCGCGTGCCGGTGCGCGAGATCGCGCTTTCGCCGACGAAGACTTTCAGCGGCGAACTGGAGGCGAATGAGCCCGTCCGCGTCTATGACTGCTCTGGGCCGTGGGGTGATCCGTCTTTCAGCGGCACTTCGGATGAAGGCCTGCCGATGCCGCGGGCGAAGTGGGTCGCGGATCGCGAGGACGTGGAGACCTACGACGGCCGCGAAGTGCTGCCGCAGGACAACGGCTACCTCTCCGGCAAGCACGCCGAATACGCCAGCAAGGCTGAGCGCAACCGCCTCGTGGAATTTCCCGGCCTCAAGGGCCAGCGCCGCCGTCCGCTGCGCGCGAGCGCGGGGCATCCGGTCACGCAGCTTTGGTATGCGCGGCAGGGCATCGTCACGCCGGAGATGGAGTTCATCGCCATCCGCGAAAACATGGGCCGCGCGAAAATCGCCGAGCTTTCGCAGGACATTCTCCGAGCCGATCTCGACAAGCAGCACGCCGGCTCCGCGCAACTCCAGAACGAATACACGCCGGGCATTTTCCGCCGCTTCCCCCAGCGTATCCCCACGCAAATCACCCCCGAGTTCGTCCGCGACGAAGTCGCCGCCGGGCGCGCCATCATCCCCTGCAATATTAATCACCCCGAGCTCGAGCCGATGATCATCGGGCGCAATTTCCTCGTGAAGATCAACGCCAACATCGGCAACAGCGCCGTCGCGTCGTCGATCGAGGAGGAGGTGGAAAAGATGCGCTGGGCCACCAAGTGGGGCGCCGACACCGTCATGGACCTCAGCACGGGCAAAAACATCCACGCCACCCGCGAGTGGATCCTGCGCAATTCGCCCGTGCCCATCGGCACCGTGCCCATCTACCAGGCGCTGGAGAAAGTGAACGGCAAAGCCGAGGACCTCACGTGGGAGCTCTTCCGCGACACCCTCATCGAGCAGGCCGAGCAGGGCGTCGATTACTTCACCATCCACGCCGGTGTGCTCCTGCGCTACGTCCCGCTCACCGCCTCGCGCATGACCGGGATAGTGAGCCGCGGCGGCAGCATCATGGCGAAGTGGTGCCTCGCGCATCATCAGGAAAATTTCCTCTACACCCACTGGGACGACATCTGCGACATCATGGCCGACTACGACGTCAGCTTCTCCATCGGCGACGGCCTGCGCCCCGGCTCCATCGCCGACGCCAACGACCGCGCGCAATTCGGCGAACTTGAAACGCAGGGCGAACTCACCCGCCGCGCTTGGGCCAAGGGCGTGCAAGTCATGAACGAAGGCCCCGGCCACGTCCCCATGCATCTCATCGAGGAAAACATGGCCAAGCAGCTCGAATGGTGCGGCGAAGCGCCCTTCTACACCCTCGGGCCGCTCACCACCGACATCGCGCCCGGTTACGACCACATCACCAGCGGCATCGGCGCCGCCATGATCGGCTGGTATGGCTGCGCCATGCTCTGCTACGTCACACCCAAGGAACACCTCGGCCTGCCCAACAAGCAGGACGTCAAGGAAGGCGTCATCACCTACAAACTCGCCGCCCACGCCGCCGACCTCGCCAAAGGCCACCCCGGCGCCCAATACCGCGACAACGCCCTGAGTAAAGCCCGCTTCGAGTTCCGCTGGGAGGATCAGTTCAACCTCGGCCTCGACCCCGAGCGCGCCCGCGAGTTCCACGACGAAACCCTCCCGCAGGAAGGCGCCAAAACCGCCCACTTCTGCAGCATGTGCGGCCCGCACTTCTGCTCGATGAAGATCACCGAAGACGTCCGCAAATACGCCGCCGAACAGGCGCTCTCCGAGGAGGAGGCGCTGAAGAAAGGGATGGAGGAAAAGTCGAAGGAGTTCGTGGAGAAGGGCGCGGAGGTTTACGCGAAGGCTTAAAACCGCTTACTCAATTATGGCCACCAACCCGGGTCTCCACCGAGATTTCACGTTTACTAACTTCGATGCTGAAGAGCGTGACATCATTAATACCCTCTCGAAGGATTGGTATGTTACAAATAGCGGGGAAACTATTCGACTCACGCAGGCAAGCGTCTACAAATTCATCTTGGTCAAACCCGTCGACCACATTCAACACGCTTTCAATCTAGAGCGTGAGTTGGTCTGTGTCTTCAGTCCATATGACGACGTTCATCCAAGAACCTTAGACGCGGTGAGTATTGCGCAATCCCGCTTTCCGCAGCTTCGGGTTGACCGCATCTGTAGTCTTGTAATCAGCAAGGATCGCGACGTGGAGCTCAAATTCCGTCGACTTCTTCAGAATGACACCGAAGCGCAGATTGTCGTGCCTTTCACTTACGACGAACTCCGAAAACCAAATGCTGACAGTCACTTCTTTCGGAACCGACTTCGGTCTCATTTTTACACACGCGATCTCTTTGCTTCGGAGTCGCCGCTCAAAACCGATTTATTTTTCTTTGGCCGGACAGATTTGGTTCACCAACTCGTTACCCGACACAAGACGGATCAAGTTTCAGCGCTATTCGGTCTCCGCAAGGCAGGGAAAACGTCAGTGATTTACGGTGTCCATCGGGCTCTAAAAACACTCGGATTTCCATCGGTATTCATCGATTGCCAAACCCCTGCATTTCATCAGAGACGTTGGAACCAAGCGCTGTGGTATGTCTTAAACGAGACGCGCTTGGCCTGTGGGGTTGACACGCGAACCGCAAGTTTAGAGTCCGAATTTACGCCCGAACGCGCGGCAGACGTATTCGAGAAGTATTTCCTAAAAATTCATGAGGCTTCCGGAAAAAAAGCAATACTCCTGACTTTTGACGAAATCGAAAATGCGTCGCCTGGCATTTCGCCATCAGACCACTGGCGCACTGGAAAGGATTTCGTCTTGTTTTGGCAAACACTCCGGTCGCTATTTCAGCGGAAGCCGGGTTTGTTTACCTATCTTGTGGTGGGCACTAATCCGAGTAGCAATGAGCAGCCCAAGATTGGCGATGTAGACAACCCAATCTTCGCACAGTTTCCCAGAGTCTATATTCCACGGTTCAATGCCCAGCAAACCAGAGAAATGGTTCGACGGCTCGGGAAACTCATGGGAATGGATTTCGACGAGTATGTCTATTCGCAATTAACCGAAGATTTCGGAGGCCATCCTTACCTGATTCGGCATGTGTGCAGTACGATTCATCGAATTGCTTCACAGCACAGGCCTATCGAAATTGGAAAGAGCCTTTACGAAAAGGCCAAACGTCAGTTTATCCGAGAGGGACGCCGGTATTTTGAGATGATTCTCACCGTTTTGAAGGAGTTCTACAGAGACGAATATGACATGCTGAAATTCTTGGCGCTCGGGGACAAGAAGTCCTTCGATGCTTTCGCCACAAGCGACCCCGCTTATACGGAGCATCTCATCGGGTATGGAATCATTGAAGTCCAAGATGATGACTTCGTGTTCCGCGTTGATGCGTTGAAAGAATTCATCGCGCAAGAAGCCCGCTATCAACGACTCAATCTCACCACGCCTGAAAAATGGGCCGAGATTTCAGATAGGCGGAATCGACTGGAGCCGCAGCTTCGTCTTCTTTGCCGGAATTTGCTCCAAGCCTTCTATGGAGCCGCAGCGGCGAAACAAAAAGTGCTCGATATTTTCGGTGCACCTCGAAGCGCATCACTTTCCAGTTCGGATTACGCCGATCTCTTCACCGCAGAAAAAGGGCAAATATACTTTGAGGACTTGCGAAAGCTGATTTCGAAATTTTGGGAATGCTTCAAAAACATACTCGGGCCCGATCAGACTAAAGTGCTGCGACATCTTGAGACGATTAACCAGTACCGTTCGGATGCTCATGCGAAGCCGATAGAGGATGACGAGTTCCAGATGGTTCGCCTTGCATTTGGATTCTTCGAGGATCGTTTAAAGGAATTTTCAAATTGAGCTGCAATCGTAGTCTCGGAGCTTCATGAAAGGTACGCTCACGATCGTCGAACAACTCCACGCCGCCGGCGTCATCGGACCGTATGCGGTCGGCGGCGCTGTGGGCGCGGCATTTTATCTGGAGCCTGTCGCGACGCTGGATGTCGATATCTTCGTGCTGTTCGAGCCCGCGCCTTTGATCCTCACGCTGACGCCGATCTATGAAGCTTGTGCGAAACTCGGCTATCCGGCGGAAGGCGATGCCATCCTGATTGAGGGCTGGCCGGTGCAGTTTCTCCCCGCCAGCCAGCCCCTGTTGGCCGAGGCCGTGCACGAAGCGGCGACGCGCGAAGCCGACGGCCTGACCACGCGGGTCATGTCCGCCGAGCACCTGATGGCCATCGCGCTCCAAACCGGACGCGCCAAGGATCACGCGCGGCTAGTCATGTTCGTCGAAGCCGGGATTGCCGACATGGATCGCCTGCGCGACATCCTCGCCCGCCACTCGCTGCTTGATGCGTGGACGAAGTTCGAGAATCGTTTCCTCCAGCCGTGAATCCCGATCTTCAGCACATCATCCAATCCAAGGAAGCGGAACGCCGCCGCCTGCGCGCGCTGCCGTGGCTGGAAAAGCTGGAGATGCTCGACCGGTTGCGCGCGCGACACCTTTCGCTCCAGCGGATGCAGCCGCGACCAGTTTCCCGATGATCTCCCGTTTCCTCGCGCTCTTCGTCCTTGTCGGAACCACCTTCGCGCAGGCGGCGACTCCGCCGACAGCTTCGCCCAATTTAGCAAATGCGACGGTGGAGATCTGGCCGGAGGGGAAGATGCCGGGGAAGGGGGCGAATGCGCCCGAGGCGGAGGTGCCGCGGAATGACGGGTTTCACCGCATCACCAATGTCAGCCGGCCCACGTTGACGCTATTTCCGGCGCTGCGGAAAGCGGGCGCGGCGGCGCCGCCGGCGATGATCGTCTGTCCCCGCGTCACACCCGCACTTTGACGACGATCTTCCGAACTTCGCAGGGGCCGTCGAGTTCGAGGCAGGGCGCGTGGGCGTCTTCGGGATAGAAAATCGTGAACTCGCCGGCTCGCAGCCTTAGTGGCGTCGCGTTGGCTGGCGCAGCGAAGAGGGCATAGTCTTTCTCGCTGTCATAGGCTTGCGTCTCGGCGAGGCCGGTGAGCGGCGTCCAGAGCAGCGTTTCCCGGCCGGATTGGAGAAACTGGATATCAACATAGTTCCGGTGCGCCTCAAACTTCGCTGCGGCGAGCGGCTTCGTCGTGTAGGCCTGCACGAGCGCGAAGCAGTCGTCGCTCGCGATGTCGTGGCGTCCGAGCGGCAGGTTGGCGGATAGGCTGCGGAGGAAGTCAAATGCCGCGCCGAATCGCGGTGAGAGCGAAGCGTAGCGGCTGCATTGGGCGAGGGTGCCGGCGATCATCGAGTGGGTTTTCTTGCTGGGTGATACGGGAAGCGCGGACAGGAGTTCTGACGACGTGGTCGGTGCAGCGCAAGCCGATGCAGCGATCAGGGCAATCGCATCAAAATCGCGAAAGCGGCGAGCTGCAGATTCCGGGTGGAGCACGCGACTCGCGTGCTGTCTGCGGCGACCCGCCGCAGACATTCGACGCATGGGTATCTGTGAGTGGTGTGCAGATTTGAACGCGCACAAATCTGGAAGTCCCGCGTGTTCGCGCATGCGTCACGCAGTGTTTCCGGCGGGTCGCCGGAAACTGCACGCGAGTCGCGTGCTCCACCCGGTAATTGCGACCGCTCGCCAGCGTGGATTTTTATGCGATCGACCGATGCGGCGATGTGTCGCGCATCCCGCAGGCGGCGGAAAGGCGGAGAAGGCATGCCTTTCGCGAACGACAAAAATCAGGTGCAAATCCGGTCCCTCGTGCAAATGATTCGGACATGAAAAAGGAACTCGCCCCCAAGCAGCGCGACGAGCTGCTCAAGACGCTGAAGGCCCGTTTTGAAAAGCACATGAACCGACATAAGGGCCTCGACTGGGCGAAGGTGCAGGTGCGGCTGGAGGCGAACCCGGCGAAGCTGTCGTCGCTGCATGAAATGGAGAAGACCGGCGGCGAGCCGGACGTGGTCGCGCAGGACAAGAAGACGGGCGAGGTGACTTTCTTCGATTGTTCCGAGCAGACGCCTGCCGGCCGCGTCAGCCTGTGCTACGACGATGCGGCGCTCGCATCGCGCAAGGAGAACAAGCCGAAGGGCAGCGCCGTGGGCATGGCCTCGGCCATGGGCATTGAGCTTCTCACGGAGGAAGAATATTTCGCGCTGCAGAAGCTGGGTGACTTTGATGCGAAGCGTTCGAGTTGGATAGCGACACCTGCGGATTTTCGCAAACAGGGCGGCGCTCTGTGGGGCGGACGCAGCTACGGGCGCGTCTTCATCGGGTGCAATGGCGCGGAGTCCTACTACGCCGCGCGGGCGTTCCGTGGATCGCTCAGGATCTGAGTCGGCTCGCCGTGGGGGATTTCGTGATCACGGTCCAGCAGGCGGATGGTTCTTGTGGCTGCGGGAAGCTTGGACGAAGAGTGACGGCATGGATCCATTTTTTAAGGAACTTGGATGCACGGTTTTGGAGCGGTGGAAGCGCGTGAACTTTTCGCTGGCGAAGTTCCCCGGAATCGCGCGCGCGGCGTTGGAGGAGCGGCCTCCGGCGGAGCATGTGGATCTCGCGGCGTTCATGCGCGAGTTCCTGCTGAATGATGAACAGCCTTTGCAGACGCATTCGGGCTTTGGGCAGCCGGAGCTCGTGGCTTACGAACACCCACGGTTTTATATCCAGATTTTGTTTTGGCTGGATGGGACGACGGCCATCCATCAGCACGAGTTCTCCGGCGCGTTCCATGTGATGCACGGGTCCAGCATCCACGCGGACTTCGAATTTGTGAATGCGCAGTCGGTGACGTCGCACTTCCGTGTGGGCGATGTGCGGATGAAGAAAATCGAACTGCTGGAGATGGGGCGCACCGTGCCGATCATCTCGGGCCGTCGAGACATTCACTCGCTGTTTCATCTGGATACGCCGTCGGTCACCGTGGTCGTGCGCACGCAGAATGATCCGGGGACGGGGCCGCAGTTCAACTACCTGCCGCCGCACATCGCGATGGACCCGGTCTTTGACGACGCGCTCGCGATGCGCCGCAAGCAGCTCCTCGACGTGCTGGAGCAGACCGGAGATTCCGCCTACCCGGCGCTCGTGTTGGAAATGGTCGCGGAGCTGGACTTCGAGCGCGGGTTTTTCATTTTGCAAAACTGCATGGGCCATTTGCAAAACTTCGACGAGTGGGATGCGGTGCTCGGGGCTTTCCAGAGAAAGCACGGCGCACTGGCGGCGGGCGTGCTGGCGACGCTGGAGGAATGCGTGCGTCGCGATGTCATCAAGGGGATGCGGGGGATGATCACGGAGCCTGAGCACCGGTTCTTCCTCGCGCTGCTGATGAATGTGCCGACGCGCGCCGATCTGCTCGCGCTGGTGGCGCAGCGGTTCCCGAAGAAATCCCCGGCAGAAACCGTCTTGCGTTGGGCTGCGGAGCTGACGGAGTTATCGGAATTCGGCATCGCGATCCTGGACGCGAATTTTCCCGAGACGCTGGAGATCGCGATCAAAAGGCAGCCGGAGATTTTCATGGCGGCACTGCGGCACTTCCTGGCAGGCGGAAAGAAAGTCCCCGCCGCATTGCGCGCCTTGTCGGCTGCGGAGGTGAAGCAATTGCGCGCCGTCTTCGCCGCATCGAGCCTGCGTGCGGTGGTCGTGTGAACGCCACGGGGACGGAACCGCGTGGAGTGAGGTAGCACCGACTGACTCCGTCTCATACCATCTTCCGAAAATATGCGGACGGAGAGCAGGACGCCGTGTCTAGCCTGCGGGCCGGAACTCCAGCCATGACCGACACCCCGCCCGAATTCGCCGAAGACGCCTGCCCATGCCTCGGGGATTCGGGCCGCCGGGAGGCGGGCGGGAAGGAGATTGCGATGCAAAAGTCCGAAGGCCGGGGCCGCGGGAGCAGCCGGTGGCAATTCGGGGAGAAGGGTGCGGAGGCATGAAGCCAATCGTCTTCCACGTCGAGGCGGCGGGAGAATTCCGCCCAGTCGAGTTGAGATTCGCCAATGAGTCAGAAGTCCGGCGCGTCCGTGGATGGCGAAAGACGACCCCGGCGACAGATGCGGGCGAGTTCGCCGCACTGGCCGCCAAACGCTGGTTCTACTACACCCGCGAAGGTGCGACCGTCGCCAGCATCGGAGAATTGCGCACTGCGATCCGGCGCAACGAACGTGCAGAGCTTGCCTTTCTCATGGTCGCGTCTGCCGAATGGGCCGCGCGATACAAGTTCCTTGCGCTTGCCTACTGCCGCCGCACTTGGTGCCACCATCTCGTCCTCGATTTTCTCGCCGTCCGCCCTGGGCTGACATTCAGGAACCAGCCGATTTCGGGCATCGGCAGCGGCGTCCTTGCCCGCCTCATGGATCTGGCTGACTCACTCGACATGGAGACAATGTGGGGCGAGGCCACCGCCAGTTCGGCGCCATTTTACGAGAAGGTGCTCCAAATCTGCCCGGTGCAGGACTTGTTCATCATTCACAGGGAGGCGATGCGTGGCGTCCGCAAATTCTACGTCGCGGATCAAAAGGTCCGCCTTGCCAGAATCAACGCGAAGAGGCATTCTGGCTGAGATGAAAACGAAGCTCACGCCGACGGAATGGATGGATGACATCCTCGAATACGAGCGCACGCACGAGATTGCCTTCGCCGCTCCCCGCGCCTTGCTGGAAGCCCGAATCATCGAAGCCATGGACAAAGCGCGTCGCCCTCGCCGTGCCAAACGGAAGGCTGCCGCTCCCCGCAAGCTCGCGTCCGCCTGACCTGCGGGCCGGAACTCCAGCCATGACCGACACACCGCCCGAATTCGCCGAAGACGTCCGCAAATGCGCGGAGGGATCAGGCTGCGTCGCTGTAATTACTGCGCCTATAAGCCAAGGGTGCTTGCTTGCCGAATCATCACCTTCCACTAAATATTTCTAAAAATGATCACACAAGTTCACGTTAAGAATTTTCGAGGAATCGCTGAAGAAACAGTCGATCTGGGAAACCTTACGGTTTTTGTTGGACGTAACGGTGCTGGGAAAAGCTCGTTCGTGGACGTGATTCGTTTTGTCCGCGATGCTGTCACCGTCGGGCTCGACGATGCGATTGTTCACCGCCACGGTATTGCTGCTCTCCGCCGTTACGCGCCAACGAAGCCGTATGATGTAGAGATTGATCTAACAATAGAAACGAGGTCTTGGCAGGCAAGTTACGGCTTTTGTATTGCTAGCGGTAAGGAGGGGGAGTATCGTGTCAAGAGGGAATACTGTAGTGCTAATGCCACAGATCGCTCCGCTCACCGGTTTGAGAGGGAAGGAAATCGCATTCATTGGTCGGGAATGACAGTTCATGGAGGTGAGGATAGGCTTCGGGGATTAGAGCCAATATCGCTAGCGCTTCCTTCAGTCGCAATTTTCTCCCCATTTTTCTCACGGATCCGGACGTATCTGCGCAGCATGAATTTTTGCGCCATATTTCCAAACACGTTGCGTGAACCGCAAAAGCCCTCGCCTCTCAAGCAGCTAACAGAGCATGGTGACAACTTGGCTTCGATTTTGCGGCACCTGCGCGAGAGCAAATGGTTTGGAGATTTTAAGAGTGCCCTCAATAAAGTGATTGGCGGTATCAATGATTTGCGCGTTCGGCAAATCGGCGGCTATTTGGCAACTGAATTACAACATCAAATGGGTGGGGGAAATTCGGCGTGGTTCGATCTCTCGCAAGAATCGGACGGCACATTACGTATTTTAGGTTTGTTGGTATCTGTCTACCAGAATCCGCGAAGCGGGGCGTTTCTTGCTATCGAAGAACCCGAGCTCACGTTGCATCCAGGTGCTCTCGGAGTCTTGAGCGATGTTTTGTTGGAAGCCTCCACAAGAGGGCAGCTTTTGATTACGACGCAAAGTCCGGACTTGATCTCAAGGTTTTCTGCAAATGACCTGCGTGTCGTCGAACGTTCTGAGGGGTTAACCTACATCGGTCCTGTGGACGAAACGCAGCGAAAAACAGTTGAAGACCAGCTCTTCAGTGCGGGTGATTTACTGCGTATCGAAGGGCTGCGGCGACAAACAACTATGGCACTCTGAGGAATGGGATTTCTGGTTCCGATTGTTGAAGGTGACGGCGAAATAGAGGCCGTGCCTGTTTTACTCCGCCGATTATTGGAGGTACGTCAGCGTTGGGATTTGCAGATTGCTAGGCCGAAAAATGCTCATGGCTGCGGGAATCTAACCAAGGTGGGCGGTTTGGAGAAGTTCGCGGAGCTTGCCTTCCGCGAACGCGAATGTGCAGGGGTGCTCATACTGATGGATGCAGATGAGGAACAAGACTGCCCGATGCAGATGGCTCAGAGATTTGTGCAGCGGATTCAAAACTACGGCGCGCGATTTCCTGTCGCGATTGTTTTCGCTCGACGCGAATACGAGGCATGGTTCCTCGCAAGTTTGGAGACCATCGCTGGCCAAGACATCGGCGGACGGCCCGGTTTGCCCGCAAACCTCGTCTTCGACGGCGACGTTGAAAATGTACGCAGTGTCAAGGGTTGGTTAAGCCGCAATCTTCCGGGAAATCGTATTTATAAGGAAACTGAGGATCAGGCACCGATGACAGAACGGATCGATTTTCTCCGAGCTGCCGACCGCTCGCGGTCGTTTCGCCGTTTCTGCAAAGCGCTTGATGATCTGATTGATGCAATAGATTCGAGCCAAATCAGAGTAACACCTTGATGTGGTTAGCTGTCCTTATTGTGTAATTTCTCCACCCGCCAATCTATGCCCACCCGCCTCATCACCGCCACCACATTCGCCGCGGATGCGCCGAAGCTTCCGGCCATTCCCGAACAACCGATTGCGAAGAAGAAGGAGTTGCTTTTTTCGGATGACTTCGAGCGGGCGGAGTTGGGGAAGGCTTGGGCCATCGTGGTGCCGACTTTTTCCATCGAGAAGGGCGCGCTGAAGGGGACGCAGATGCGGTGCGTACCGGCGCAGGCGTCGGGAACACCGGCTTCACTGTGAGCCTCGTTCAAATCCGCGAAGACATTCGTTCGGCGGACATCCTCGTCTTGCGGCGCGGGATTGATGCGCTACTTCGCCTCGCACAGAAGGACCCGGGCGTTCGCGAGGAGGCGGGGGCCGTCTTTCGGGAATTTGCGGCGGGGGCGAAGGACCCCATCATCGCCATTGACTCGGCCAAGGGCATCCGGTTCCTCGAAGGCGAGGACGCCTTTCGCAAGGTCTGGCTGAAGCTCCTCCAGGATTCCCGCGAGAGCATCGTGATGAACGCGCTGCATGCCACCACGGGATCCGAGTGGCTCCCCGTGATGACCGGGATGCTGGAGCGGCGGCCCGAGGCCTCGATTCGCCAGTCGCTCCTGTGCAGCCTCGGCGCGCTGAAGGACCCCGCGGCGCTTCCGACGCTCGTGAGGCATCTCGCGGACAAGGACCTCAAGGGCTACGCGGTGATCGGCCTCGCGAACCTCGGCGATTCGCAGGCGATTCCACATTTGCAGCCCTACCTGTCGGACACCACGCCGCTCTGGCCGGTGGACAATCATGGGCCGATGGAGCGGATGTGCGATTTCGTCGCCAGCACGATTCAGCGCCTGCAGCCGAAGGAGGCGGCCACGGCGGCATCACCGGGCGGTGTCATCGCTGCGGCACCTCCGCAGCGGAAAGCCCCCGAGGTGAATGCAGGACGCCGCCCATTCTGGCTGGCCTACGCGCCGCTCGCATCCGTCGCGTTGTCGGGAGCCATCTTCGCCGTCCTCGCGATCCAAGTCCTCGAACGCCGCGGCGGGCGCGGCGACACCGCCGCCGAGCAGCGCCTCGGGGATCTCGCGATCACTTTCCCCGGAGTCGTCGGCGTGATCTGCGGAGTCGTCGCATTGGCGCGGTTCGGCAGGGTCCGCGGAAAGGAGCGGGCTGCGGTCATCATCGGCATCGCCCTCGCCGGACTCATCGCAAAGACATTCGTCGCGACGCTCATGCGATAGGGTGGGACGGCGGCGATGCTTCGGGGCTGGCTGAATCGCGCGGGAGAATCGGCAGGCTTCGCGCATCCGACGAAGTCGAAGGTGGAAGGTATGCGTCACCCTGCGTGACGCTTACCGACGATGGACATTTCCGCGTTCATCATGTTCGTCGTGCGCGAGGCGGGGACGGTGGATCTGGCCGGCGTGGCCGTGCAGGAAAAGCCATAGGACGCTCGTTGGTTCCGCCTTTGATGATCCGCATAGCCGGCGACATCACGGCTGCTTCATGAAAACTGCGTGCTGCTGGAAATATTTCAGCCATCCGCCGATGAGGGCTGCGGTTACTTTCTTCTCCGTGGCGGTGGACTATTCGGCGATGGTGCGGCCCCAGTAGAAGCTGACATAGCCTGCGGTGCGCGGCTCGGAGCGTTTCAGGAAGTCGTCCACGTCCTCGATGCTGCATGAGAGCGGGGAGGTCTCCTCGATGAGCATTGGTTTGCCTATGTCATAGACGGCCAGGGCGGTGAGCGCCTTGTCCACTTCGCCTTTGTTTGGATAAACGTGGATGCTTGTGAAATCCAGCGGGCCGCTCGCTTCGGGCGAATAGAAGACCGGCTTCGCGCCCGGAACGGCGAGCGCCCACGGGATTTCCGCCTTGAACAATGCGGCTTGCCAGCGGGTTCGGGCCGCGTAGGAGTTCCGGCGCGACATGCGGGATTCGACAGACCAAACTTCTAATATCGCCAGCACGGCGGCTGCCGGATGGCGTGCTTTCGTGGTGGCCGGATTGATGCTCCGCGCGATGAGCTTCATTGCGCGGGCGGGAGATTCCGGGATTCATTTCGGGCGGGATGTGAGGCCGATCCTCAGCGATCACTGTTTCGCCTGTCACGGCCCGGACGACAAGACCCGCAAGGGAAAGCTGCGGCTCGATACCCTCGAGGGGATGACCGCCCGGCGGGACGAGGGCGCGACCATCGTTCCCGGCGATCCGGCCAGGAGTCTTCTGTATCAGCGCCTGGTGACCACGGATCAGGACGAGCGCATGCCCCCCGCCAAGCACCTCAAGCCCCTGAATGAAGCCAGGATTGCGGTGATCCGCCGATGGATCGAGGCTGGCGCCCGGTGGGAGCAGCATTGGTCGTTCGTCGCCCCGCAGCCCAGGCCCGTGCCCGGCATCGGAGGCGCCTGGGCACGAAATCCGATCGATCGATGGGTCCGCGCGCGGCTGGATCGCGAGAGGCTCCCGAATGCGCCCGAGGCGCCGAAGGGCGTGCTGATCCGCCGGGTCAGCCTGGATCTCACCGGCCTGCCGCCGACGCCCGATGAGGTCGCGGCCTTCGTCGCGGACAATCGAGCGGACGCGTATGAAAAGCTGGTTGACCGGCTGCTGGCTTCGCCCCGCTTCGGCGAACGCCTCGCGTCGCCGTGGCTGGACCTGGCGCGCGCCGCCGACACCAGCGGCTACAATAACGACGAACCGCGCGACATCGTCCCGTGGCGCGACTGGCTGATCGCCGCCGGCAACAGCAACATGCCTTACGACCGCTTCATCACCGAGCAGATCGCGGGCGATCTGCTGCCAGGCGCGACGCGTGAGCAGCGCGTCGCCACGAATTTTTCCCGCAACCACGTGATCAACACCGAGGGCGGGGCGTTCGACGAGGAATACCGGGTGGAATACGTCTCCGACCGGGTGCATACGACGGCCAGCGTCCTGATGGGACTGTCGATGCGCTGCGCCCGCTGCCACGACCACAAATACGATCCGATCAGCCAGAAGGATTACTTCCGGTTCTTCGCATTCTTCAACACCAGCGAGGAAAAGGGCATCTACCCCTACTCCGGATCCGGCTTCATAGGCTTCACACCCGCGATCGAGGTGCCTTCGCCCGCGCAGGAACAGCGACTGGCGAAGCTGCGCGCTGATCTGGTCGAGACGGAGAAGGCCGTGCAGGCGGAAAAAGCTGCCAGCAGCAACCCAGCGGGCCAGCCTGCGCCGGACGCAAAGGACGCGAAGGACGGCAAGAAAGCGCCAGCCGGCAAGACCCCGCCTTCCGCGAACGAGCTGAACTTGAATCGGCTGAAGGAGGAGGAAAAGACGCTCCTCGCAGCACTGCCGAAGGCGCTGGTGATGCAGGAGATGGCCGCTCCTCGCGCGACGCGCGTGCTGCACCGCGGCGAGTATGACCAGCCCGGTGAGACTGTGACGCCCGGCGTGCCGGCATTCCTCCCGCCGCTGTCAGCCGGCCTGCCCGCGAATCGCCTGGCGCTGGCGCGCTGGCTGACGAATCCCGCGAATCCGCTCGTCGCTCGCGTCGAGGCGAACCGGCTTTGGGAAATGGTCTTCGGCACGGGATTGGTCGAAACTTCGGAGGACTTCGGTGTGCAGGGTTCCGCGCCCAGTCATCCCGAATTGCTCGACTGGCTGGCCACCGAACTGATCCGGGGCGGATGGGATCGCAAGCGCCTGCTCCGGACGATTGTGACCTCGGCGACCTACCGCCAATCGTCGGCAGCGACCCCCGGACAGTTTGAGCGCGATCCGCAGAACCGCCTGCTCGCACGCGGCCCGCGCTTCCGCATGCCCGCCGAGATGGTGCGTGACAACGCCCTTGCCGTGAGCGGGCTGCTTGTCGAGCGCATCGGCGGTGCGAGCGTGAAGCCCTACCAGCCCCCCGGCCTGTGGGAGGATGTCTCGGTCGAGCGCCGCGCGAAGTATGTCCCCTCGAACGGCGACGAACTCTACCGTCGCAGCCTCTACACGTTTTGGAAGCGCACGTGCCCGCCGCCGTCACTCACCAGCTTCGATGCGCCCGACCGCGAGACCTGCATCGTCCGGCGCGGTCGCACCAACACGCCATTGCAGGCGTTCGTGCTGATGAACGACCCGACCTACGTCGAGGCCGCGCGCAAGCTGGCCGGGCGCGTGATCGCGGAGGGTGGCGCCACGCCGGCCGGCAGATTCGAACGAGCCTTCCGGCTGGTCCTGGCCCGCACTCCGGCCGAGGGTGAAATCCGAGTGCTGGCTCCGCTGCTCGAAGCTGCACTCGGGCGATTCCGTGCCGACGCCAAAGCCGCCGCAGCATTGCTCGCCGTCGGTCAATCGAAGCCCGCCTCCGCCATCGACGCCGCAGAGCTCGCGGCTTGGACCACGGTCACCAGCGTGATCCTCGGCCTCGATGAGACGGTTACAAAGGAATAGACTCCGCAAGATGAACGAGCCCGACAACCACACTCTGTTCGCGCGCCGTGCATTCCTCCAGCGCACGGCATCGATCACAGGCTTTGCCGCGCTTACCTCACTGCTCGGCCGCGGCAACGCGGCGATGGCCGCGCACGCTCCGCATTTTGCGGCCAAGGCGAAGCGCGTGATCTACCTCCACCAATCCGGAGGCCCGTCGCACATCGACCTGTTCGATCCGAAGCCGAAGCTCAGGGAGATGCACGGAAAGGATCTGCCCGACTCGGTGCGCAGGGGGCAGCGCCTCACCGGCATGACCAGCGGGCAGAAGACATTCCCGATGATCGCCAGCAAGTTCGCGTTCAATCCGGGCGGGCGGTGCGGGACGATGCTCAGCGAGCTGCTGCCCCACCTCGGCAGGGTCGCGGACGATATCTGCCTGCTGCGCGCCGTGAACACGGAGGCGATCAACCACGACCCGGCCATCACGTTCCTGCAAACCGGCTCGCAGCAGCCGGGACGTCCATCGCTCGGTGCGTGGGCGACCTACGGCCTCGGCAGTGTTGCCGAGGATCTCCCCGCCTTCGTGGTGATGATCTCGCATGGCACCAGCAAGGACGCGAACCAGGGCCTGCTCGATCGCCTGTGGGGCAGCGGCTTTCTGCCGACGAACTTCCAAGGAGTGAAGCTGCGCAGCGGGTTGGACCCGGTGCTTTACCTGTCCGATCCTCCCGGCATCGATCGCGACCTGCGTCGCCGAATGCTCGACGGCATGGGCCAGCTCAATCAACAGCACTTCGCCCGGGCCGGTGATCCCGAGATCCAGACGCGCATCGCCCAATTCGAAATGGCCTACCGCATGCAGGCCTCGGTGCCCGAGTTGACCGACCTCAGCAAGGAACCCGCGTCGGTCTTCGAGCAGTACGGTCCGGACTCGAAAAAACCCGGGACCTTTGCGGCGAACTGCCTGATGGCGCGCCGGCTGATCGAGCGTGGCGTGCGATTCGTGCAGCTCTACCATCGCGGATGGGACCATCACGGCAGCCTGGCCAGCAACCTGCCTCTCCAGTGCAAGGACACCGACCAGCCCTCCTCCGCGCTCGTTGCTGACCTCAAGCAGCGTGGCCTGCTCGATGACACGCTGGTCGTCTGGGCGGGGGAGTTCGGACGCACCGTTTACGGACAGGGCGGCCTGAGTGAAAACTACGGTCGAGACCACCACGGCCGCTGCTTCTCGTTATGGATGGCGGGCGGCGGCATCCGGCCCGGTATCGTTCACGGCGAGACCGATGATTTTGGGTACAACGTAGTCCGTGACGGCGTGCATGTGCATGACCTCAACGCCACCATCCTGCACTGCCTCGGCCTCAACCATGAGAGGCTGACCTATCGCTCGCAGGGACGCGACTTCCGGCTCACCGATGTGTCGGGCAACGTGGTCAGGGCCATCCTCGAGGCATGAAGGTAAACGTTGCGCTCCGTTCCCGGCTCTTTGTCATGCTCATGTTCTTGCCCTCGTTCAGCCCCCTGCTTGCGGGAATCCTGGTGTTTGCCGTGGGCACCGTTGATGCCGCCGATCGCCCGGCGGGCCGGCCCCTGGTCTTTATCTTCACGGGCGAAAGCAATTCCGGAGGCATCGGGGCGAACGCCGCCGCCACGCCCGCCGAAAGGGCGCCGCGACCCTGCGTGCAGATCATGAATCTCACGGACGGCAGGTTCGGCTTCGAGGACCTGAAGCTCGGGGTCAATAACCTGCGCGATCATTTCCGGCTCGATGGCTACTATGCGACAAGTCACGGATTCGAGAACCAACTGGCCAATGCGGTCGAGGCTGCCACGTTCCCGGGCCGTGAGCGGGTGCATCTCGTCAAGACCGGCCAGGGCGGATCGAAAATCGCGGAATGGGATCCCAAGCATGCATCCGGATACTGGAGGAAATTCCTCCAACGCATCGACGCCGCGAAGCGGCAGTTGCCAGCCGATCCCCAATGGGTCGTGTGGTTCAGCCTCGGGATCAATGATGCCATCGCAGGCACGCCCATCGTCAGGTGGAAGCAGGACACCCTCTCGCATCTGAAGCGGCTCAAGGAGGAATTGCCGGGCGCCGCGATCGTCATGACGCAATTTCAGTCCATGAAGAAATACGGCGCGTTCGATGCCGCCATCGCGGAAATCGCGGCGAACGAGCCCGGGGTCCTGACGGTGGATTCCTCGGGCGCCAACCTGGGCGATGAAAACCACTGGAACTACGCGGGCCTGAAGACGGTGACGCAACGGCTCGTCGAGACGACGGCAAAGGTCCTGGAAAAGCAGCCGACCCGTTGATATTCGGGACAGGCAGTAGCGATGGGTGGGTTGGTCGGGATCGCTCACGTTGAGGATGGCTTTGTCGTCGAAGATGTCAGGCTGGTGGCCGGTCTTTTGTAGCAGTTCGACCATCTGCCGGTGAGTCAGCGCGCTGATGATTTTGATCCCTTCGGCCTCGGGCAGCGCCGCGAGTTTCTCCTCGTTGCTGCGGGTAATCATGGCCGCAGATCATGATCTGCGGGCAGGATTGCCCGCGTTACGCCGCGCATCGCGCACGCAATGGTGCATAAGGCGGGATTGCCGCCGGTGTGCGCGCGCCCCACGATGCGGCGGATTCCGATGACGACGACCCTTTTCCCAAATGACGACGCGATGCCCGCAGTGGTGGAGGCGGACATTTCACTGCCGGGAAATGCGGCGGCGGTGCTGGCGATGCTGGATGCGTATTCCTCGGATCCGATGGCCGACGGGCATCCGCTGTCCGCGGATGCGCGGGCAAATCTCATCGCGGGGCTGCGTGCGCATCCGAGCACGCTGGTGTTCCTCGCATTCCACGCGGGCGAACCCGTGGGCGTTGCGGTGTGTTTCCGCGGGTTCTCGACGTTTGCGGCAAAGCCGCTGATCAATGTGCATGATCTCTACGTGGTGCCGGCGCTGCGGGGGCGCGGGATCGGCCGGGCATTGCTCGGGGCGGTGGAGCGACGGGCGTGCGAGACGGGCTGCTGCAAGCTGACGCTGGAGGTGCTGGAGAACAACACGCCGGCACAGCGGCTCTACGAATCGGGGGGCTTCTCGCAGGCGCAGTATTCTGAGGCGGCGGGCAAGGCGATCTTCCTGTGGAAACTCCTGCCCGGCGCATGATCCGGGGCCGAAGCGATGGCGGATATTTTCACCAAGAAGAAGCGCAGCGAG
>Ga0194061_1000171_pt1 | contig 38560 bp, 50 predicted proteins | sample SepL2221m_MetaG_FD_163423 | JGI IMG/M metagenome (GOLD analysis project Ga0194061, IMG submission 163423) | Anoxic zone freshwater microbial communities from boreal shield lake in IISD Experimental Lakes Area, Ontario, Canada - Sep2016-L224-21m | ecosystem: Environmental > Aquatic > Freshwater >... | reverse complement strand
GACCAGCACCGACTCGCCAGCGGCGTAGGTGATGCCGACCAATGCTCGGGCGCCAGCCCTCTGGCGGTTCTCGTCGTAGCAGACCGACGCCTCGACCCGCCGGGCTGACTTGCCGGTCGAGTGAATGGAGATGCACTTGACGTGCCTGAAAAGGGCGTTGAAAGTGTTGCGCGACAACTCGCGCCTGTCCTGCATATCGAAAAACGCCTCGTCATCTTGAAGGTATGCAAAGCGGGAATACCAACCCGACTTCTCGACCCGGCCTAACTCCTTGCGTTCGACTTCGGCGATGACCTCGGCGGCGGCGTCGGGGAACTCGGGGCTAGGCTTGATCTTGGCGAGGGCCAACTCCAGATGAGCGGCCATCAGATCGTCGCGCAGGCCGGGGGCGTGACGGGGGCCACCATTGTCGGCCACCCACGCCAGAAAGGTGTTGCTGTCGAGGTCAACGCAGTGGCCGTGCATACAGATGAACGCCCGGTTGAGGGGCATATAGCGGCCCTCGGGGTTGCCGTCGGTATGCTCGGCGTTATTGGGGCAGCAGACCCCGGCCCAGCCCTCGGCGTTGGGGCGCGAGAGCAGCAGACCCTGGCCCGACAACCAGACCAGCACGTCATCGGCACCGTCGTCGGCCATCCTAATCGGTCGGATGCCGCCCGACTCAGCCGGGCCGGGCGTCACGTCCAGAGCAGCGCAGATGTCGGCCAGCAGGAACTCGCGCTCGGGGTGGAACTCGACCAAAGCAGAAGCAAACTTGGCCTTGTCCGGCTTGAGGTTGACCGACCCCGGCAGTCGAAAGTTGCGGACGGGGTTGCAGGCGCCGGGGTCGGTGTAACCCGCAGCGGCGATGGCCTTGATGGCGGCGGCGAACTCGCCCTTGGGCGGCTGCTCGCTGAAGACGTAGCCCCACTGATAGTTGCCTGCCGAGGTTTCCATGATCCAAGTCGGCGGCAGCGGCGGGGTCTTGCTCTTGGAACCAATGTCGTCCAACACCATCACCGCGCAATACTCGCAGTTGGCCGCGCTGGCCGACACCCGGCCCTCTTCAAAGCGGTCGAGGATGAACGACGCCGTGTTGCCGTACCAAGCCTCGCCAGCACGAACGCCGTGCGAGGGCAGGTACGACGGCCAAGTGGCCTTGACCGCGCCATCGAAGTGGAACTGCATCTCGCCCCCACGCATCTGTGGTTTTTGGCGCACAAACAGCATTGTTTCGCCCACGGGCGCGAGCGCCGTGATAAACTCTAAAAATTGCACGTTGCCTCCTTTGCGCCGCCCCTGAACCGGGCGGCGTTTTTATTTGCCGTATCGCGGCATCGATTTGATTCCAACTGCCAACGGCAGGCCAGTGGCCCATGCTGGCGGCGTGGTCATCACCCTACGCACTTCCTCCTCACTGCCGCCCTCGACGACGATCTCGTCGTGGACGTGCAGCACCACACCATCAAGCTGCCGCAGCGCGTAGCGCAGCAGGTCATTGGCAACTGCCTGGGTCACGTTCTCGCAAGCCAAGCCGCGCCACAGCCGGGCGCGGGGCCACTCGGTAGCATCCTGGGCAGGCTTCCAAGCTGACTTGGCGTAACTGATGCCGTCGTCCTCCAGCCGGGCAAACGGGTAGCAAAGCACCCGGCCCGAGGGCAAAGAATACCAGAGATGTCGCCCGTCAAACAGGTACGTTACCCGCCCGGCGGTGAACTCCTGCCCCTTGTTCCGCATGGCCCTGGTGTACTGCTGCTCAAGCTGCTGCCAGAAGTTGACGGCCCACTGATTGTTGCGGCGCCAGGCGTCCACCATGCGCTTGGAATCGGCCTCGGACAGGCGCACACTGTAGATTCTGGCCATCGACGCGAAGGCGCCCACGCCGCCAGCAAAGCCACAGGCCAGCTCCTGCACCTTGCCGATCTGGCGCTGGGCCGACTCGCCGTCCCGGTCGTAGTCGGCCTTGATGTCGTCATAGCTGCGCTGGAAAGTGCCAGAGGCGTTGACGATGTAGGGGTCCAGGCCCGACTCAAAAATGTCCAGCTTGGCCTGCCCCGTACCAGATAGCCACGGGTTAACCCTAGCCTCAATCGAAGACCAATCGGCAACAACTAGGTGTTTACCCTTGGCTGGTATCAATGCAGGCCGTAGCATCCCCCGGAGGACATCGGTAACTCGCTGGCCGAACTTGGGGACGATGGCGTGACCCCGGCACATTGCAGCCCTAACATCATCAGGACTTTTCGCGCATTTGCGTGTGAAATTGTGTACTTGCGCCCCGTAGCTACTAGCTCGACCTGTAGCAGATCCTCCGGCAAAGACGAAGGCGCCTCGGACTCGGCTGTCTTCCTCGTCCGCGAGCTGGGCGAGTCGGGCGAACTTGGCGACCGACGACGCCCACAGGTCGTCGGCGCACTGGATGATTTCTTGGACATCTGGCGGTACTCCTTCACAATTTAATAAATTAGCGCGAACAGTCTTGTCGATGCTGACCTTGTCGTCCTTGGTCATCAACGCTCTGGCCTCGGGGCCGACTCTGTCCCAGACCCACTGGCGCATCTTAGGAGAGCGTACAGAGGTCAACTCGCCCTTGGACACCTCCTTAACGATCTCGGCAATCTCAGTGGCCTCTGTGGCGGCGTAGGACACCGCTGCGCGGCAGAGCGGCACATCGACCAAGACGCCCCGGTCGTTGATGCGCTCGTTAACGTGGTAGTCCAGTAGTTCGTCAGCACTTAATGGCCGCATGGCCTGACTGATGGCCCTCATGGCCCGAACGTCCTGCTCACAATACTGAATCATCTCAGCAGTCAACTCAGCCGACTCTTGGAAGGGCGGGACGCACATCTTGCGGATGAGCGCAGCGCCCCGGTGGTCTTTCTTCATGCTGGCGCCCATGAACCGGCCCACGTCCTCCAGCGATCCTGGCGCACAGTTGGCACGGGCCTGCGCGGCGGTGCAGTAGAAAGACTCCAGCGGGATGTTGACCTGCAAGACGTACCAGCAGATCAACCGCTCAAAGGCAGCGTTGTGCGCCATGATGCGGTGGCCGGTGAAGTCAGGTAGTGGGCCTGTCGTCCAAGTCTGCACCTCACCATCATCGACGGCATAGGACATACACAGCACCTCGGTCGTGAGGTCTTGCGCGTAGTTGTAAACGCCGCGACTTTTTAGGTCACAGGTGGAGCGGGTTTCAAAGTCAAGCCAGATCATTTTCCAATGCCCACTCGTAAGAATGGGCATCAGAAAACGGCTTACGCTGCCGCTACGCGACGGCGGCGCCCGGCAGGTGCTGCCACCTCTGGCTCACCTTCCATGCTGATCCACTCGACAATCTCAAACACGGGCGTGTAGATTTTGCCGTAGGACTTGTGCTGATAATGATCCCGCTTGAGCGTGACCACCGGCACGGGCTTGGTCTGATCCTTCTCGACCTGCTCGGCCAGCGCAGCGGCGATGGTCTGGACGCCGCGCTTGCCGCCCACCGAGGTGGTCGTAAACCGCGCATCCAAACCTGCATCGTCGCCGGTCAAGCACTTGAGGCTCATGCCGATCTGCTGCTCCCAGCCCTTCTTGGCGCCGGGGGGCGCCTCGTCAATCTCGGGCAGCGGCTGGCTGACCGCGACCATCTTCTCGCCAAGCACTTCACCATCACCCCAGGCAATGAAGCCGTGGACAAAAGAGAAGGGATTGACGGCCCAAGTCGAGTCGTCCTCGACCTCGGTCTGGTCTGCGCCAAAGACCCAATGACCGCCCTTATCCATCTTGAGGATAACGACACCGACCGGGCCTGCGCTTGCGCTGATGCTCTTGAGAGCGGAGGAGAGAGTACTGATGGCTGGCAGACCAGCCTTGGAGAACACTGAAAGATTTGACATTTTTTTACCTTTATTGCAGTTTACTTAAACGGGCAAGTTGCTTGCCCAACAAAAGCACCTCGGGGCGCGGGTCGTCTGCGCTTGCCAGGGTACTACCCGAAGAGACAGCGACCACTAAGTCAGTCGGCAAGGCGATCTTGCGCTTTTTGAGCGCCTTCTCGACCTTAGCTGGTGACAATAGCGAAGTCTCCATCACTTCAGATTCTTCAAGGCCCAACGCAAACAAGGCAACTTTGGCCTTGTCCTCGTCAGTCCATTGTCTGATTGCCCGTTTGGCAACCAGCTTGTAATCTGGCAGTCTAGCACCCGACTCCAGCATTGATAGGGCCAACTCGCGCAGGCTGGTGATCCAAGTCTCCAATAAATCCGCGTTTTTTAAGTAGGCACTAATTTTTCCCGCATCTAAATTGTCCAGCGTAGTCGCCAGCGCCCGGTCGGCAGCGCCTGTCATCTGTGGGCAGATGGGCTTGGCTGGGCAGAACCGGCAGTGGTCGCCCACCGACAACTGCGCGTCAGGCAGGGCCGACTTCTTAACGGCCTGCACCAGATCACGTTCGAACGTCCGAATACGTTCGGGCGTGGTCACCCACCGCCGCACCGCCGGGGGTTGGATGATGACGCACTCCACCTCGGTCGCGCCCTCAAACGCCCAGGATGACTCAGGCGTCCGCATAGCAGCAGCAGCGTAGAACATCAACTGCTCGTTCTCCTCGGCGCTCACCACCACACCGTCGCCGAACTTCCAGTCCAGCACGATGGCTCTTGGGCCAATGCGGCCAATCAGGTCGGTCGAGCCGAACACGCCCGGCAGCAGGTCGCCAAAGCCGACCCGCTGTTCGGTGTTGAAGTTCATCTGCTCCAACGGGTCGATCTCGTCGAGCAGCGCCAGCGCCGTCTTGAGTTTCTCGCAGTGGTCGTCGTCCAGCGTGACGCCGTTGAAGGACTTACCCAGCAGGCTGTAGGCGCTGGCGTCGCCGTCGTTCACCAGCAGGTCAACAGCAGAGTGCAGGGCCGTGCCATCGGCCATGTACTTGTTCTCTGCCTGCGGCGGCATCTGCGCCACTAGGGCCACACTGCCGGGGCAGTGCATGACCCGCTTGGCGGTCGAGCCGCCGACGATCTTACTGTGCTGCATTGTCGTACTCCAGGGCTTGCAGTTTGCTAATGCGGTCGTTGATTTCCATCACAGACTTGTGGTAGTCGGCCATAACTTTCTGCTTTTGCTTTTCCAGCGCAGCGACTTGTTGTGCGCGTGGGTCGTAGTCGTCTGGGATTTCAATCTCGACTTCTTGCTCGCCGACGTAAGTACGGTACTCAGAGTCGTCAAGCTGGCAATAAAACACTTGGAACTTGCCCTCACGTTCCCACGAGTGTTTTATAAAGTGGAGGTGGACTGTGGCTTTGATCTTCATGGACTCTACTTTCGTTGTTACCCGGAATTGGGTGATGCCATCATAGCACATAAAAATAAAGCTGCACAAACTTTTTTTCTGTGTTAAACTTTAGTGCATGGAAAAACACATTGAAGCCTACCTCGTCAAGCGCGTCAAGGCGCTGGGCGGCATAGCCTACAAGTGGCGCGGCCACGGCGGCGCTGCCGACCGCATCGTGGTGCTGCCCGGCGGCGTGGTGTGGTTCGTGGAAGTCAAGACCCTCGGCGGTCGGCTGTCTGCGCTCCAGAAAGTCTTTGCCGCCGACATGGCGCGGCTGAACCAACGGTACTGTGTGCTGTGGACAAAGGAGCAGATAGACGCATGGCTAACTACTACAACGAAATAGGAGGCTTACCTTGAAACTTACCCTAAAGAAAAGCATTATTTCCAAGCCAGAGTTGGCGTCGCATACAAATCAATTGCTTAACGGAGAGTACGGCGACCCTGTCGTGGATAAGTTAATGGATGATTTTTTGAACGAACGCCAATGGAATTTAGACGTTTTGCACGCGCTTGTTAAACGCATCTATTACTTAGGTATGTTGGAAGGCACACGTCGAATCAACGCTGACCCCCGCGTCAAATATATAAAAAATGAATCTTAGACCCTACCAAGAACAGGCAGTTGACTTCCTGTACGAGAACGACCGGGCCATGATCCTCGCCCCGGTCGGCGCAGGCAAGACCGCCATTGCCTTGTCGGCTATGGACGAACTCATTAGCAAGTGTCTTGTGGGCCGGTTCTTAGTGGTGGCGCCGCTGCGGGTGGCCGTCAGCGTCTGGCCGACCGAGGCCAAGCTGTGGGCCGAGTACCGCGAAGTGTCGGTGGCGGTCGGGACGCCCAAGCAGCGGCTGGCTGCGATTGAGGATTCAGACGCCCAGATCGTGGTGACCAACTACGACAACCTGCAATGGCTGGCCGACCATTGGAGCAGATGGTGGGGTTTTGACGCCGTCGTGTTCGACGAACTGACCCGGTTGAAGAACCCCTCCGGCGCTAGGTTCAAGGCTTTCAACAAGGTCATCACCGAGGTGCGTACCCGCTGGGGTCTGACCGGCAGTTTCACCAGCAACGGCCTGGAGGACGTGTTCGGCCAGTGCAAGATCGTCGATCAGTCGCTGCTGGGCCGCAGCAAGGGCGCGTTTCAGCAGCAGTACTTCTTCTTGGTCAACAAGGACTTCAACCAGTGGGAACCGCGCCCAGGCGCGCTCGAGCAGGTCATGGCGCGGATCAAGCCAGCCACGTTTGTGCTGGAGCCGGGCGAGTACAAGGACAAGCTGCCGCCGCTGCACACCGTGCCGGTGCGGTTCGACCTAGTCAACCGCCAGCCCTACGACCAGATGAAGAAGGAGTTTGTGGCGCAGTTCCCCAACGCCCAGGCGGTGGCCGTCAACGCTGGCGTGGTCACGGCCAAGCTGCAACAGATGGCGTCTGGGTTCGTGTACGGCGACTTGCCCGTCTGGTTCGACTCAACTAAGTTTGACGCCCTGGACGACCTGCTGGCCGAGAACCAACACGCCAACACCATCGTCGCCTACACCTACCGGGAGGAGTTGGCCGAACTCAAGCGCCGCTACCCTCGCGCCGTGACGCTGGACGAGCCAGACGCCATCGAACGCTGGAACGCTGGCAAGGTCGAACTGCTGCTGGCCCATCCTAAGTCTGCCGGGCACGGCCTTAACCTGCAACACGGCGGCAGCAAGATCATCTTCTTGTCGCTGCCCTGGTCGCTGGAACTCTACGAGCAGACCATCGGGCGCCTGCACCGCAGCGGCCAGCGGCATGACGTGTGGTGCTACGTCATGGTGGCGAACAAGACCGTAGACGAAAAGATATGGGCGGCGCTCCATGACAAACGCGCCATTTCTGACATTGCACTGGAGGCATTAAAGTGACCCGACTCACACAACTCAGGGCTAGGCTCAAAGCAGCCCAAGCCGAACTTTTGATCCGCACTCGGACGCACAATAGCGCGTCACGGGCTTACAACGAGGTGGTGGCGCGCATCGCTGAACTGGAGAAGAGAATTGATAACTTGGCGAAAATTTCAAAGTGAACTGCCCAACTATAGCGAGGCCGACCTGCTGGCGTTGCTGGATGAAGAGCAGACCCAACACCGCAGAGTGACCATGCTAGAGCGCATCCACCAACGCTACTGCACTTTACGCGCCAGCCGGGAGCGGCTGGAAATCTTAAAACATGGGCGGCAACCATGAACTGGGTCGCTGCGGCTTTGGTGGCCCTGGTCATGTCCACGGCCTACCTGCTCGACGGCCCGTCTGAGCATGATGCGAGAGTGGACACCGTGGAGGAGAAGATTCAAAAGCTCTGCGGAGAAAACGCAGGCTGGAAGATGCTGGCAGATGGGTCGGTGCAGTGTTTTACGCACCGTGGTTTTAAAACTAGAAAGGTGACATTGTGAACAACGATGATGACTACACGCTCATTGATGAGGTGGTGCATTACGGCACCATCATCTTTTTGGTCTTGATGACCATCACATTCCTTGGTGTGGTGGCTGGGTTTGTCTGGGGGATGCTATGACGCAAGACGACATCATCAAGCTGGCGCAAGAGGCTGGAATTACCATGTCTGTCAAGCTAAACCGAAATTTTGAAACCGAGTTAACTCTTACCATAGAGCAGTTTCGCTTTGCCGCCCTTGTTGCCGCAGATGCAACCCTTGCAATCAAGCAAGCCTTGGCACAGGAACACGCCCTACACGAATTGGCAAGGCTGGGGCAAGAAATTGAGCAAGAGCCAAGTGAATGGCGCGACATGATAGTGGCTACCCTAGTCCGAGAGGGCATCAACAAGCACAAAGCAAGGGAATTGGCTGATCACTTTGCAGCACAGCGCCCGTGGCAGGGTCTGACACCCGAAGAAGTAAAACGCCTTTACCCCTACGGTAGATCAGTGTTGTTGCGCGAAACGTGTGAGGCTATTGAAAAAGCCTTGAAAGATAAAAACACATGAAACCACAACATGGCCTGTCAACGACAGAAGCAATCAACCGGCTGATTCAGTTTGGGCAACTGAACTACGAACATAAAAAAGAACTTGGCGAGAACATCAACCTAAAACACTTAAATGCCGTGCTTCACAACTCACACTGGCCCTTTCCCACTGAGTTGCCACCAGCGCAGCCAAACAAGCCAATACCGTTCAACCCGCAAAACCATGAGGATGCGCCGTGGTGATGTCCAAACAAATCCGTGATGCCTTGGCCCAATCGCCTGATGGTCTGACTGCCAAGCAACTGGCGCTGATGCTAGACGCAGAGCCATCAGCAATCAACAGGTCATTAACTTTGATGCCCGACACCTATATTGATAGGTGGGAGAAGTCAAGAAGCAAATACGCAGCGGTGCATTGCCTAGCCTTTGTCCCTGACGATTGCCCACACCCATGACCCCCACCTTCAGCACATGGGACAGAGCCACACTGGACAAGTTCGCTATGGAAGCCTACCTGCGGATGCAAAAACAGCAAGACCAGCTAGAGCAGTTGCGGGGCGACCTCAAGGATGCTATTGAGGCGTACCGGGCGCTAAACAAAGGGTCTAGTTCCTAGCTTGTCAATAATGAGCGCCTGACGCCGGGGTTTGTCGCTGATGCTGATATGCGTCCAGGCGTCAAACTCGCGGATGATCTGGTCAAACGGTAGCTGGGTTGCAATCAAAGCGCGTACTACCTGATCGGGGGTCATTCCGGGAACACGGATGTCCGCAGCACGGCCCACTCGGTGTTGGGATGTATCCTTAGAGCCGACTGCATCGTTGACCGCTTTAGATCGGAAGGCGGAGTTGACCATGATGGGTTTACCTCCAAGCGCCACCTTGACCAACTCCAAAAACTCAGCCAGTCGTTGTAGATTTGCTCGTTCTGCATCATTTGGCGTATTGTCCAGGCTGCGGTGGTCGGTGTGGGTCAACTCGGCAAGCGTGAAATGCGGGGTCACTTTGATGCTACGCCGTTGCTTTTATCCAAACTTCTTAGGCCACCCAGACCAAGCAAACCAATCAAAACTTGCGTTGTTAACGTGGTGTCAATTACAGGAAAGTTCCCGGCGTAATGGAAAATTACAACTGCAACAAACCGCATAATTGGTTCAAATAAAGCGGCATACAACATAGCCATGCCACATCCCCACAGGATAAAGGGCCGAGCGCCGCTGACAAACACGCTGGGGTTGCTGGCCTCGGCCTTGTTGATCTCGGTCTGGGCAGTCATCGCCGCCAACTCACCACTTTGTTGCAGCTTGAGCAACTCCAGACGTGCCGCATCTTGGGCAGCAGGATCAGGAATCAGCTTGTCAATCAGCTTGCCGCCGATACCAAGGATAGCGTCAAGTCCAATCATTTTGTGTCCTCATCATCATGTGATAGTTTTACGCCAGCAAGCAGCCCAATAAACCCGCCAACGATAGTTTGAAACGCTGGGCTAATCAATTTAAAAATTTCGCTGTTGTCTACTTTTTCATCAAACAGACCAATCATCAACACAGCCACCATGCCAAAAACAACAATACACAAGGTAGCACTTACCATCAAGGTTACGGCAAATGTTAGCTTGGCTTTCATGGCAAGTTACCGCCCACGGGATAAGCAGAACCAACAGGCGCAGATGTCACCACACTAACCCCCACAGGCACTACAGCGCCGTTCCAAGGGCTTTCATTGAGTGGGCCAAGGCAATCTGCCAGCGTAGCGCCGTTGACTTTCTTAGGCCTGATAGTGCAGGGGTAAGACCACTGATTTGCCATGCCTCCATCATTTGCCGTGGTGACAAATGTTCTGGGGGTAGCTTTGACCACCGCCCAAGACGGGGCTTGCGGGTAGTTCATTTCGGTTGAGAACAGTGACCAGACCATGTTTTTGCCTGCTGGTGGCTTGCAAGAACCAATTAGGTTGCGGTCACCTACTGACTTCCCGGTCAGCACTGGACATACGGACACGCCCTGCTGAAACGTTACGCCGTTGATAACCATCGTCTTGTTGGTTGGCGTTGTTGGACTGGCGGCGCAGAGCGCATATTTGCCGTTGCACATGATGAGCGCAGGTTCGGCATAAGCCGAGGCAGCAAGAACAAAAGGTAATAGGTATTTAATCATCTGAATGTCCCGTTGTTGATAGCGTCCATCATCGCCTTGCCGTACCTCTCCACCGCCGCCTTGGTGATGACGTACTCACCGCCCTGTAGCGCCCCGTAGCCATCGTCCGGCGCAGGCGCACGGCCCATCAGGTGCTGGGAGTGAACCATGCCGCCTTGGGCGTATTGGCCTTCACCAAAGCTGTTGGAGGTGTCAGGGCCACCAAAGCCTGCGCCATACCCTCCAAAGTTGCCGTAGCCACCAGCCATGTTTGCGGCTTCAATTCCTGTTGGCGTCAGTGATGGGGTTTGACTTTCAACTGGCGCTGGATTCAAAGACAGGGAAGAGCCGCCAAACATTCGCCCTACCGTGTCCATAAAACCAGAGGATTTTGGGGCAGGCATACCTTGAAATTGGTCGCCGTACAAGCCTGTGGGGGTTATCCCAGACGTGCCGGGTTGCGAACCATAGCCACCAACTTGCAGCCCAGTGCCGGGATCAATTCCACGGGCAACTGAGTTCTGATCTGCAACGAATTGCGGAAACATTGCGCTTTGCGCTTTTATTGCTAACCCTATTCCGTGGGGTGCAAACCCAGCGGCTTTCTGACCAAACTGCGTTGCCGCCGCCATCGTTGGGTTGTCGCTGTAGTAACCTGCTCTTTGGGTGTTGGTCATGGAGTCAAATGCCGTTGGTGCGCGTTCATTGCCACCACCCATCTGGTTCTCCTGCCGCTTACGCAACATATCATTAAAGGCATTGAGGTAGTAATTCATATCTTCAGCCCGTGGTTTCGGAGGAAGTCTACAAACAGATAGGCCACGCCAAGAATAGCCGCCCAGATCAGACCAGCGAGTGTCTTCTCAATGATGGCCTTCCGCAGCCGCTCCATGTCGTTCTGCGCTTTGATGGCGTTTCTCACCCACTGCTGCTCCTCTTTGTCGAGACAGGTGTCGCTGCTCTTGAGCGCAACAAGCAGGTCGGAGATCAACAGGGAGCGGTCTTCTGGTGTCATCTTGTCATTGCATTTTGGTTGGTGGCTTTAGGTGCTATGCTGTTTTGCCCTGGAATGTCACTAGCAAAGCTGAACCCTGCTGCGCCAAGTCGCCCACCTAAAGAACTGGAATACCCGGCTACGCCTTGCAGTATCAGCCGCCGAATCAATCCTAATTTCTCAACGTCAGACCCTGGTTTAGCGTTGATTTTTGCTAACTCTGCGGATATGTAGTCTGCCTCTGCCTTACTTAGCATACCAAACTTTTCTAACGCAGGGCGCATCTGCTCGTTAAACTTTTGGATAGCCCCAGGCCCAGTTGCCATCTCTGACGTAACTTGGCGCACGGCATCAAAAGCTGCTTTTTTTGCATCTGGCGAACGCTCTATGATGGGGGCAATAGCCGCCCACCTGTTTATGTCCCCGCCATTAATGGCGTCCCGCACATTTTTTAACTCCGCAGAACTGCTGTTCCAAATTTGATCTGCCAATGCCGCAGATTTGCTACTCACTGCGCCAGCTTCTTTGGTAAGCGTTGCAGAACCAGCACGGCCTTCAGTCAGCATTTTGTTGGCGGCTGCTTTTGCTTCTGGAGCCAAAGCGTTTAATTGAGGGTTTAGCCCTTTAATTTTTGCGCCTATGTTGGCTATTTCCCGTTCGCTGTTTTGCAGCGTGTTTTGGTAAGCAATTACTGATGCCCTTACCTCTGGCACAGCAATTAAAAATTCACGGTTGGTTGTCATCCAAGTGCCAACCTCTTTGGCTGTTTGTTTGGATGCCAACTGATTAGCCGCATACTGTTGGGCAGCTTGCGTTGCCAACGCTTTGTCGCCAACCAGTTCCACCAAAGACGTAAACATTTTTGGTGTTGAGAAAAACGCAGCCGGTATTTTTGACGGGTCGCTGGCAAATTGCGTCAACGCACCTTTGTCAAGCCCAGTCAATTTAGTACCGGCCTTAGACCCAAACACTTCTAAGCCAGGGCGGGAATCAGCATACTGAGTCAGCAACCGTGACTGAGCATCGCCAGCAAAATCTTTTTGAACTTGAGAGACTAACCCATAAAATTCTTTTTGCGCCACGTTACCAATGGCTTTGTAACCCTCATCCGCCTCACCTCTAAACGCCTCGCCCAACATACGCCGCGCGTCGTCAATAGCTTGAAACGTAGGTTTTTCTGGTGGTTTAGCCGGGCTTTTGATAGACACTACACCACCACTAGGAACAGGCTGAAACGCTACAGGCGCTTCACCAACTTTTGTTGGCACGGTAATCTGGTCAAGTATTTTTTGATATCCTCTAGCCACATCTGGAGAGTGAACACCGGGTTTTAATTCAGCTTTTAGCCTGTCTACTAGCGTTTTATACGAACTTAAATCAGTAACCGAATTATTTGCTGCTTCTAAGCCAGAAACAATATCGTCCACTTCAGTTTTAGTTTTTGTATACGCTGCAGACGCCGCCGTCTTTAGTTCGCCTTGGCGTTTAGCCGCAGCGTTTTGTAATTCGCCGCCTATAGTGGCTAAAGGCCGGTTCTCCCCAATTGTGCTGACTGTGCTTAACCCAGCATTTCTTGCTTGGTCTTGAAGTGTTTTAAGGTACGCCTGCTGCGATTGAATGTTGGCCTGTTGGCCCGGCACTTTTGCTAGTTCTGCTTCCGCTGCCAAACGCGCTCTCTGCGCTACTTGAGCGGCTTCTGAGTGCAACGCAGCCGCTCTGGCAACACCAGCAGCCCTTGTTTCCGCAGACCCTAACTCCATTGCTTCGCCAAGTTTTAACATGGCTCTGCCGGGTTCTTGTTCGCCCATAATGCTGGACTGTATTTCAGTAAGCTGTTTCTGCTCAGCAGGCGATAAGCGCCCGTCAGTAAGTTTAGCAAGCATTGACTTTGCATAACTTATGGCGGCTTGTTGTGGGCCGCCTGAAATTGTAAACTTACCCAACTGCAAAGCCAGCGGCGCTAGTTCGGGCGTTACAGCACCACCAGCAAGCCTTGCTACTTCAGCCACTGGTTGGCTATAGCCCATTCCTTCAGCTACTTGTCCAGCCGTTTCGCTGGCTAGGCCGCTAATTCCGCCGCTTATGCTTCGCATTGCTGGCCCAGCAGCTTTTGCACCAGCGGCCATAAAATCTAACGCTGGACTTACCCCGCCTAAAAAACCAGGTGCGCCTCGCGTAAGCGCCGCCGCCCCTTGCAATATTTGAGGTGCTGCTGCGCCCATAGCCGCGCCTAATCCGCCAGACCCAAATATGGCGGCAAGTTTTTCTGTGCCGTCCGACATACCTTTATTAGCGTATTTTTGCGTGGCTAATGGGTTACCCGTAGCCGCGCCGCCAGGCGTTTGATTCCATAGCGCCTGTAAATCAGTTTGGGGCGTTGGCGTTGAGTTCCACAACTTTTGCAGGTCTTCAGCCATTACTTTATCTCCTCAACAGTTCCATCAGCTTTTTTGCCTAATGTTCGCCCGTTAACTACCTTGGTTTCTACATACTGGCTACTTGGTGCTAGCCCCTGCGCGGCGGCTGAAGTTAGATAGCGCGATTTAAAGTCAGACCGACCAGTACCGGCTTTGTATTGTGTTTCTAACCCGTTTAGTTGCCCACCAATTAGTTCCTTATAGTTAGCAACTATGCCTTTAAGTTGTTCAGGCGAGGAGGAAGCCAAAATTGTTTTTTTGATTGCCTGACGATCTGCCAAAGCGCCAACGCCGGGCACAACCGCAGCAACAATTTCATCCGATAAAATTTCTTTAATGGCGTTAAAATTAGTTGGTGCGGGTTTGCCAGTTTGTGTTTGAATAAACTGAGACACTGCGTTAATAGCGCGTACATCTCCCGACTGCAATGCATCGGCAGCTTTTTCAAGCGTGTTAAAGTGTTCCATTACAACATTAAGAGAACGTACTTTGTTTCCTTGTATTCCTTGGTTAAACGCTTTTACCGCTGTCGTTTGTAAGCCGTAATCGCTAGCTTTAAAATCCGGGTTTATGGAAATAACTTCGTTCATAATTTTGGACGAATTTGGCCCTGTCAACGGCGGTATGTTGCCGTTAGCAATATTTTGCGCCGTTGATCTATCTGCCAGCGTTAAGACTTGCCTGCCTTTAGTGGTGCCTTGCGCTCTAGCTTGTGCAAGCCCCGACACTTGGTCTTCGTTAAGATTGGTAAAATTTAAATTTGGGTTAGCTTTAACAGCCGCAACATACATTCTTACATTACTAGGAGTTAATCTACTAACGGGAATTAATCCTTTTTCTACCGCGCCACCAGGCCCAAACAATAACGAACTATCAGCTTCGTCTAGCCCTAACATGGCTCGGGCTGTTGACGTAGGTGCTTGATCTAATTTAAATTGACCTTGAGGGCCACCACCAGCACCGGCAAAACGAGTAACAATTTGATTGCCTTGCTGGTCAACACCAGTTACGTTTTGCATGGCAAGGCCGGGATGCAAGTTTCGTATGTCGCGTTGTAGTTGTGTAATAACTGCTGAGGGCGCTTTGTTAGCTATAGCATTTTGCAACTCACGTTGCAGTTTCATAGACTGAGATTCATTAACCGCCAACTTTTGATCTAACGCTTGAATACGAGGGTCGGTTGTAGGTACGCCAGCTTTTATAAGGTCAGCGCGTTCTTCAAGTAATCTAGTTGTTTCGGTTGGAAGCGGAAGTTGCGCGTACACTATTTCGCGTGAATCCGCATCAACAAGTCCAACGCCTTGCACAGTGTGTAAGTTCTTTTTGCTTAACCTAGCTATTTCTTCTGTAAGAAACTTTATGCGATTTTCAACTCTTTTATCTGGATTTGCTATTCTGGAAAATCTTTCATATTGAGCTACCAAATTTTGCAGTTGAGTTGGCGCAGCCGTTGGCGCAGCCGCCGGTGCTGCTTGCGGAGCCATTGCATTAGCTACAGCCGCAGCCGCTGGTGCTTGCGGAGCCATTGCATTAGTAGGGGTATTCATGTCACGCTTACCCGCAGCAACAGCAGTAATTTCTTCTTTAGTAGCAGCTATCATTTCCGCTCTCATTTGCGGAGTCATACCCTCAGGCGGATTGTTTGTTAAAACCGCAAGTTTGTTATTCAACCGGGTCAAAATTTCAGGCGCTGTTAATGCAAGCGTACCAAAAGCAGGTGAATAAGTTTTAGTTTTAGAATCAAACAGACCCGCTACTGCTTGATCTCGATTTGGCACTGGCTCAAATTCATTCGCTGCTGGGTTATATCTTCTAACCATTCCAGCACGATCCGGATTTTCATCAACACCAGTAGAGACAAAAGTCTCAGCACCTATATTTGATGGCGAAACCCCTGATGTTGGAGTTGGTGCAGGGGCAGCAGCCATAGTTGTAGGCGCAGGTGCGGGAGCAGGAGCAGGAGCAGGAGCAGGTGCGGGAGCATTGGCAGCGCCCATTCCGCCGCTTATAGCAGTGTTAAAAGATTCATCGGATTGCATAGCTTTAAGTGCTTCAAAGCCAAGTTTTTCAATTTCTGGTACGCCAGAACTTATCATACCGGCAACGGTTTCTTTATTTAACGTAACTCCTTTTTCAGCTAGTTTTGCACCGAATTGGGTTAAAAAAGTTGAGCGTTTAGTTCGTTCGGAAATTATTCGTTGACGTTCGGTAGCTTTATCTAGCGCCTCTTGTCTGTTCAATTCATTTTGGCTTTGATACTGTTGCATCTGCGCTAGCTTGTTGTACTGCGCTACCGGATCAGGCATATTAAACTGAGCGCCTTGCGCTATCATTTCATTGAGAGCCATGATTTATCCTTATGCGGTAGGGTTGTAAGCCGAACGCCGAGAGTCACGCAAGATGTCCATCATCTGGTTGGTGTTGTATTGCTGGTTAAGAGCGCTAGCAAAATTGTTAACAGAATTGCCAAGGCCCAATTGACCCGCAGCCGTAGCCTGTGCGCTTTGGTTCATCAAGTTGCCTACGTTCGTGCCCATGTTGCCCATTGCCGTGTTGGTGGCGTTGGTGGCGTTAGTGCCGCCGGTCGTTAAATTACCAAGTGGGTCTAACTGATCTGCGCGGTTTTGACGGCTGTAGTTGTAGGCTCGGTTATAGGCACTAGATTGGCGGTCTTGATTCTCTTGGAACCGTCTTAAAGCGCCTTCGCCAGTATTGAGCCGATTTGACATCTCTGCCATAGCACGCTGCGGGGATTGAAACAAGCCTCGGGAAGACAAAGTTCTATCGGAAATCCTATTGGCATTTCTAAGGGCGTCTTGGCGAATCACGTCTGATTCAAGGTCTGCTCGGCTAAAGTTTGGCGGTAGCGCACTAGGGTTATAACCTTGCATAGTGAACGGCTGGTTAGCAGACCCATAGCCCATTGCGTTGGTGTTTGGCCCTAGCCCAATCAACTCCAGATATCGGTCACGCGCTAGGTTGCCAGCCGATTCAGCAGGCAGGTTACGCATTGCCATTGAGTTGTAGATGCGCTCTTGCAGGGCCGCAGCACGGTCAGCAGCAGCGGCTTGAGTATTGGCAGCTTGTTGGCCTGAATAGGCTTGCCCTAAACCACCAATGGCTGACCCCGCGCCTTGCAAGAAACCAGGGCGCAGGTAGAAAGGTATGCCACCACCACTTGAAGCTGCGTCATTTGCCGCAGCAACGCCACCTTCATACCCTTGCGTAGGGTCATAACTTGAAGGTGTATCTAAACTGCTAGTGTCGGAATTACTTGCGAAATCTCCTAGCCAGTCCAGCCAAGTAGATGGGCTTGTAATATCAAATGCCATAATCGTTCTCCTTCGTGCTGTTACAGTGCCGAAATCACAAAAGCCAGCAGTTCTTCATAGCGAACACCATACACGTTGGTGCTTTCCAGTTCATCGTAACAGAACATGCCATATTGGGTTGCGTCCAGCCCTTCAGAGGCAAAGGCATCTGACAACTCCTGCGCGTACACGCCCACATGGATACGGGCAGCGTCGCCCTTCTTTTCCACCGCTGCGTTGTATTTAAAGGTCTTAATCAACCCCTTGACCTTGATTGCCACTGCGCGTTCAGCATCGGACAGTGACCTGCCCTGCTGCTTCTGACGGGCGTCTGATGTGTTGATTAAAGCGGTGGTAGCGTAGACCGTTGTCCAACGGTTGCTGGGGCCGCCAAGAACATAGGCATTGTCAACTGAAGGGGAAAACCCAGTAGCCGGGACTACAGTAACCGTGTTGTTGCCTAGTGTTGTGTTGGAGCCGCTAGACCCTAAAGCGTTTGTTGCTGAACTAACGGTAACGCCAGTTACAGTGATGCTCGGTGACCCCGTAAGACCCCCAGAAGTCCCGGTGATGCTGCCTGATGGAACCACATAATCAGTCCCAGAAGTAGCAGCAGAGATTGCCGTGCCATTGCCCTTGAGAACACCCGTGATAGAAGTGGTGAGCGTGATGGCTGGAGTTACCGTGGGGGTTGCTACTGTTCCAGCAAAACCGTTGGCAGTAACAACACTCACGCTGTTGACCGTCCCCGACCCACTGCCTGCTGGGACAACCCAGGTTCCATCGTTACGCAGAAACGTGGTTGTACTACCAGCAGGCGCAGGGATAGCGTAACTATTCCAATCAAAAATTCCCGCAAGGTAAAGGGATTTCCATTTTAGTAACGAGCCACCTAAAAATTGAGTGTCGTTGTTAACAGGTGCAAATCCTGGTGTAGCCCCAGGCACTGCAGCAGCAACGCCGTTAAGAACAACATTGTTGCCAGACGCCGTAATGTTTGCAGTACCAGCGCCTACGTTGTAAGTGGTGGCATATACATTATTCCAATTTATGCTAGATGCACCAAGATCGTTAGTATTGTTTCCTGCCCCTCGCCATGCAGCAGCTACAAGCAACGCAGCATTGGTCGAGTTTGCAAAACCAATCGTAGTGCCCGTAGTAGTTAACGATGGAACGGAAGAGAACGTCCCTATGTTTACGCCGTTAAACTGAGAATTGTTTGTGGTAGTGGAACCAACGGTGGTGACGCTTTGCAAATTTTGCGAACCACTACTTCCTGTGATGTCAATTACGGTTGTTGGCGCTTCAACCGGGTCATTATAGAAATTACCAAGGTTGTAAATAATAGTTCCGGCGCTGTTAGTTCCAGCTTTTGTAATGTATAGCCTAGACCCACTAGCAACGTAAGGAGAGTAACCTTTAAAACCATTGCTAACAGTGGTAACAGTTAGAGAAGCTGTAGCACTGTTATTGAGAACATAAATATTATTTGTTGTATACAGTGTGTTGCTGGTACGGGCAAACATGCAATTGCTAATGTTGCTTGAAGCGCGTGATGCAATACTAACTGGGGCGTTAATGTAAATGTCTGCTGCGCCGCCATTGTTCTCAAAGAACACACCGTCAACAACTAATTGCGTTGGCAAAAATGCAGTAGCTTGGTAGTAAATAGCCCCCGAAACACCTTGGCTACTCCCACTCATAACACCGCAAGTTTCTATGACGCCGCCGTTAAATGCAATTGGGCCTCCACCTTGTATTAAATACCCAATTGATTTAATACCCGCCACTGTGCAGCTATTAAACTGCATGGCGGTTGGCTCAGAAAAAACACTTTGGGCAACAACAAATCCAAGATCCGCTAGTTGCACATTAAAATTACTTATTATTACGCCCAAGCAATCAATTAGGTTAACGCCTATGTTATAACCAATAATTCTAATATTTCTAAATTCTCCTATATTGGGTACATTCTTCATGTACAAACCAGTACCCGTGCCAATGGTGTACGTACTAGTAATAGAGTCGTAAGATGTTGCGTTAGATTTTTTGATTAAACTAAACTCACCAAAATACATGGTGAAAAATTTGTTGGCGTAGCCAGTCGTAAAATCTATCGTGATAGCGCCGCCAGTAGCCACAGAAGCGTTTGAACGGTAATCGTAGATGTACGAAATGTCAGCGCCCTCGCCTTTGATTGTGATGCGCCCTGGCGTGTCTTGATTGGTAGAGTTGGGCCATGTAATGCTAAGGTTTTGCGTAATTTTGTAAGCGCCAGCAGGTAGCAGCACCGTACCGCCAACCCCGGCCTGTGACAACGCATCTATTGCGGCCTGTATAGCTAACGTGTCGTCAGTTGTACCATCACCAACCGCACCGAAATCTTGGACGCTAACGGTCTGGCGCAGTTTGGCTTGTACCGTGGTTGTAACCGCACCTGCGCCTGCGGCAAGGTAACTGATGTCGGCTGCGCTGAACGAGCCGCTAACCCCGTCAACAGTCCAGATCAATACGCTAGCTGATGTTTGAAGCACCAGCCTGTATGTGGCTGTACCAAGCCAAACATCAGCTTCCCCCCGTGAATCAAGAATGATGGGGTTGGTGTTGGCTGTATTGCCAGTGTAGTCAGTGTAAGACGTTAGTGGAGTGCTAGTGCCGCTGGCGTAGGTGTACAGTTTACCGCCAGCCAATGGACTGCCATTGGCATCAAAAAACTGCATTTTTGGGCTGGGGGTTAAATAAGTAGTCATAGTTACCTCGGAACAAGAGTTATCGTTGGCGGTGATGCATAGGTTGCGCGGAGTCTATCTCCTGGCGATAAACCAAACATCCCATAATAGCTGCCCGTGTTGAAAAATGTAACGCCATTGCGAGAAAATTCTAGCGTTGATATGCTGCCGCCGCTAATCATTATGTCTACCAGCAAGTTTGAGGTGTTTATGTAAGTAAATGGCGAAGCAGTTATTGTAATGGCGGTAGGCTCAGCAGGGGGTTGTCCAGAGCCATTAAGCACGAACAAATTAAGAAAAAACCTATACCATTCCCTAGATATAAAATTTGTGCGGGGGTCAATAAAAGTAACCCTAGGCGCAGGGATGTTTGTTATATCAAGCATTTGTAGGGCTTAATTTAAGTTCTGCGCCCATGATCGCAATTTTAATTGGATCAGTACCAGACAACTCGTAAACTCTATCCCGCAACTTAACAGTCATGCCTAAACGCCGCCAGAAAATTCGGGTGAAATACGCACCTACCGGGCCACCGCCAGCCCAATGACTATTAGACCAAGTATGCCCACCATCGTCTGACCAACGCAACATAAATTGAGGGTCTACAGTAATTGCATCAGTAATGGATGCAGCTAAATAATTCTCATCTTCAGTAATTAAATTGTTGCCAGATTCAGTAGTGAGTAAATCAGAACTGCTAACGGGATTTAAATAATGTCCTGTTTGAGCGTCTATTTGTAGCGTGTGATGAGCCGTGCGGTTAAAATTGTTTTGTCCTGTTGGCAATGCTCTCCAAGATCTTAGCCACCGTTGAATTTGATTGTTGTCGCTGTACACATCTAAATCAAAAGCGTACAAGTCGCCGTTAAAATAGTCTCCAACAACAATTTGGTTACTAAACGACATCTGACAGTTAGAACGGTGGCGAGTAAATAGTCCATTATCCCAGCCTGCACGTTCATGCCAAGCCTTAGTAGCTACGTCAAAAACCCAAGTAGCATTGGCAGTCGGAAAAATTAAGACGTAAAAAGCATGACCGTCTTGCTGATATGTGTACGCAATTGCGTCTGAAATGTCTGAGTATTGTTGAATCTGCCATTCAACAGCGTGGGTTGATATGCGCTCTCCGCTGTAGCCGTTGGCTCGGTAGACAATGCCTTTTCCACGGGCATCAGATCCTAGCCAAAACAAACCGTTGTCTAACTTTGCTACCGAGTATGCGGCTGCACAGCCAATTTCGTTAAACGCGCCTTGAATACGTTGAAGTGGGAAGTCGGGTGAGCCAGCGTTGTACCAGACTTCAACAGACGTAGTGCCAAACAACCAAGCCTCGCGGTGGTCAACTATTAAGGATACCAGAGCATCAGGTGAACTATCGGCACTGGCAAGATCTATCGGGTCAACTGAAGTACCGTCAAGCAAGGCCGTAACCCATACTTTTTGACTGTTTGGCTCGTTAAAAACAAAGTAGCCATCAAGGTAGCCAACTGTTACTGCGCCGGGGAAATCAGGGTCAACAATCTGGGCAAACACGTCTGTGAATGCGTTATAAATGTACCCGTCAGGATTGGTTGCAATAAAAATTTGCGTACCGTTGTCAGCAATACTAACCGGGCCAACGCCGGTTACAGTGCCTAAAGGCGTAGAAACCCAGTTGGTGTCAACGCTGTAAAAACCACTGCCGGAAACAACGTACCCCGTCCCATTCATCTGCCACAAGCCCCTAACAGGGCCAGTACCAACTGTGCAAAGTTTAAGTAGCCCAGGCGCACGTTGCAAAAAACTTGGCTCTTTTCCCCCTTCTGGAATAGCCTCGGGGAACAAATTTATCATTTGGTTGTCGGCAGCGTTGACGCTCCGAGCAACATAGCTGAACCCTAAAATTGGCGTTTTCATTAGAAATTGCCAGCATAGATGTTATAGCGTTGACGATTGGCAACAATGCCGTAGGGCATTGCCATCACATCATCAGGGTTGTTGATGCGCTTGATGTTGCGCTTGGAGGTCATGGCAATGCGTGAGACTTGTGGGCTTGGCTCAACGCCAAACTCAGCGGCAATCTCACAGGCCAGATTAAACCTAAAACATCGTAGGTAGCCTGGAGGGAATGACAGCGTAGTCGCCAGCGTTGCTGGTTGAGTAAGTTCTTCAACCGAAATAAAATGCCACTCTAACGGGCGTAAAGGCACTGGATAAACGTACATTTCAATGTCGGGGTACGACATATTTATCCACAACACTTGCGGATACGTGCTAGTCACTGTCTTGACTGCAATTCCATCGTATTGCTGCTGATTGATAATCTTGATGCCATAGCTAACATTTGTGCCTGCATCTCGAAAGTAAGTAGCATCATCCACCAAAATTGGCCTGTTGCCAACAAAATCACCCGTTGGGCCTAGTGTTCGGCTACGGATACTGGCAGGCCAAGTAAACACTTGGTCCTGAGTGCTAAACACTGACAAACGCTCAGTGTTCCATGAGTCAATCATCTGATTGAGCGCGGTCAGTGAATCCGCAGATGTAGCTGCGGAAGGTGTTTCACCTTCTGCCAACATCCCAATTAGGCGTAACGCCCCGTTTATCTGGTCGCCAGCAGATGTGGTCATACCCTATGCTCCTATTTCAGCAACCTCAATGCGTGGCCTACCACGAGAACGTTTCATTTCATTCACCATGACAGGCGGCTCATCCAAATCATACCTCACCCAGCCATGTTGTTCGTCATAAACAGCTTCTGATTCCGCACAAGCCACTTTAGTACCATGATCTGGGTGACGTAGATAGATGACCATTTTTACGATGCGCCGTGAATGATTGAATAGTTAATGATGACAGCTTCAGAGTATGAAGTAGCAGCAGTAAGATTTCTCAAAGTAATCAAAGCAGATCCAGTAGCAAGATAGGACACGTATGTGGTATACGCTCCTGCAAGACTACCCGTAGTGTTGCTTGAAATACAAACAACAATAGTGTCATTTGCAGAGATTAAGTTGTTGGTCAAAATAAACGAAACGGCGGTGGCTCCTGCCAATGCTGCGTTGTTCATGGTAATGCGCCCAGCAGACTTGTTCAGAGTTACCCCTGTAGACTTGTCTGTTGCTTGCGTTACAGTGCCTTGTGCGGCGGCAGAATAGCCAATTTCTTGGCTTGCGTAGCAGATAGTAAATTCGGGGTCAGCGTATGCAACGCCTACTGCTTGAGTATTGGGCATGGTATGTCCTTTAAGGGGCCGAAGCCCCATTTGGTTTAAGCAACGCGATACACAGTGTAAGCAGCATCGCCGGTCTTGCGGAACGTGAATTGTCCTGCGCCACCAACACCAGCCGCACTGCCGGTAATAGCAACAACCAAGTTGCCAACCGCTGTAATACCAGTACCCACAACCATCGTGATCAGCCCGGTAGAAGTACCCAAGTTGATAACGGTTAGATCAAAAGTGCTGTTGACTTTGGCATTAGTAAACACAGCGTCAATTGCCGCAGCAGTTGGCATTGTGTACGAAGCCGCAGTTGTAGATGGGTTGCCAACCAAAATACCACCAGTCACTTGTGCAACGGTCAAAGTGGCCGTAGCAGTTGCGGTCTGAGGCGCTGCTTGAACGCCCATAGGGATTTCATTGGTGTTGCCATCAGTAAACTGATACCCACCGCCAGAATTAGGAATAGCCATGATAAGTTCCTTTCAAATGAGTTAAATCAACCCCACAGACGGCAAGCCATCTGAGGACGAATAGTGCCAAAACCGTACAAAACGTCAATACGGCAAGGCATACGGTCGTTGTTGATGTCGTAAGCACGAACCACACGCAGCGAGATGCCGTTGTGGTTTGCTCGAGCAGCCATGTCAACACCTTGGGGCAACAATAAGTCAGCGGTAGCAAACGTGATGGCGTCCTTGTGGTAGATCATGTTTTGCGGATAGCCAGTGGATGCAGTACCAACAAACGTCACAGCAGCGTTATCAGCAGGGAAGCTGTCAACGGTAGCCAAAGCGCTGGTGCTGGTGTAGATAGCGGGGCTAATTGCAACGCTTGTCCATGCACCAGAAGATGCAGTGGCGGTAGAAGTGCAAACAAATTGCTGCAAAGAACCAGTAGATTCACGGGTCTGAGGGTTAACCGCATACACGTTGGCAATGGTAAATACGTCGCCAGCAACAATCGTAGCCGAGCCAGTACCACCGTCAATGTTGATAGTAGCTTGGCCTTGAGTGCTAACAGCACCGTTAACCAAAATAGTATCAGTTGTAGACCGTGTACCAGTGGTATGAACCTTGATGGATTGGCTCATGTTAACTTCTTCAAAGCCCAGCACACCAGTACCCATCATGCCGTTTTTAAACTGGCGTGACACGGTGTCGGTTGGGTTGAACAAGCCTTTCATGCCTTCCACCAGACCAGCGTTGGCTGCGGGGTTAACCGTAGCGTAGCGAGGTGACATAACAGCAGCGTTTTCGTTCAACTTTTGCTGGGCTTGCAACAGCACCAACGAGGTTGAAGGAGTCGTGCCAGGTGTGCCAACAGTAGCGTAGATGCTCTTGTAGGCGTTGGCAACGTCTGCGTCAATGCTAGAGGCCAACTGAGAGATACGGGGCTTGAGAACCCGGTCTGCAAAGTCATCCATCTGCATAGTCAGTTCAGCAGAGGTGAAATTAACACCAATATGCTTCTGGCTTGCAACAGTCAAGGTTGTAAACTGTTCGTTGTCATCCTGAACTTGCAGGGCAGCACCGTCAGTTACTAGTGCCCGGTCAGGCAGGCGGATACGCAGAGTAGAACCAATCTTAGCGCCGTTAACAGCAAAGCTGTCATCGTACTGTCGGTTCACGTTGCGGGTAATTACCAGGTTGTTCTCAAGAATCTCAAGAGCCTTCCGAGTAATCATGTCAATGGTAAGAATACTGTTAGCCACGATTTTTCCTTAGAAAATAAATTAAAACTTTCGCGCCTGTAGCACTTTCATTTGTCGCGCTCTGTCAGCCTCAATCCACTGGCTGGTACTCATGGTCTTGATAGACCGTGGGTCAGTTGTGTCAAAAGACCCAGAACCCACCCCTCTGGCGGTGACTGGTGAAATCGGTTCAGGCGCACCAGAAGTACGCTTTTGGACGGGGTTCTCGGCTAATCTAGCCTCAAGTCGTCCAATCTCTTTAGCCTGCAAAATAGGCGTTAGTCGAGAAATACGATCTGCCTCTTTCGGATTTGAGCCAAGGTGATAAACCAAGTCAGGCCCAATGTCCGACGATTGAATCGTCTGTGCCATCACGGTCGTAATCTTGAGGCTGGGGTTGTAGGCAACTTGTTCAAAGTCGCTGTACTTAGACCTAGCCGTTTCTTCACGTTCGTGATACCCATCAAGAATCTCAGCTTGCTGTTTCTGGAGTTCCCGCTGCTCAATCAGTTTGTAAGCCTTGGCCTCTGCGTAAGCATCAACCGACTCAAACTGATCTTGCGGAGGCAAGTCCACTGCCACTGCTGGCGCAGGCTGTCGCTCTCGTTCCCACTTTCGCTGCTCTCTTGCGAGGCGTTTACCAATAGCGGCGTCAAGTTCCTCTTGCGAGAATGTCTTAGCTGCTACTTCCGGCGTTTCAACTACAGGTTCTGGAGTAACCGCCGTGGTTTCCAGTTCCGGCGCGGGGGCTAATTCCGCTACTTGCTCTACATCTGACATTTTGATTCCTAAGAATCCCTGGTGGTCGCACCAGTACGTTGTTTGGCATTATGCCGCATTTTTTGGCTCATGCACCGACAGCTTGGCCTCTGTCTCGCTGATCATTTTCTCAGTCACGATAGCGCCTGTATCTTGGCTGTGAGGGCTGCAAGTTCAGCGAGTAGTTCGTCTTTAGTGGGGGCTGGTGTTGGCTCGGGCTGCACTACCACAGGCTCTGTAAACACACCATCAACGTAAGTCCAACCCGGCCCTGCACCGGGGCACTCCACCAGCGTTTGACCGGGGTTTAGCTCGGGCTGTCCAACCACCACATTGACCACTAAGCTGTTTTCAATTATTGCGTATCTGTTCATTTTGACCCCTATTACCAAGTGTAAACACGAATACGACCATTACCGCCAGCACCACCTGCACCTGAGTTTGACCCGTTGACCGAAGCGCCACCGCCGCCACCAGCACCAGCAATCCCGCCAACACCGCCAGTTCCTCCTACTCCAGATGTAGTGCCACCAGCCCCGCCGCCGCCGCCGCCAAACTGAACTGTCGTACCTGCTGTACCAATTGATCCAGCGCTTGAAGCCGTTGCAGCCGCAGCACCTGCTGCACCGCCGCCGCCGCTATCCCCAGTTATTGAACCTCCGTCTGCTCCTGCATAAGATACTTCAGCATTACTAATGTTTCCACCAGCACCACCACCAGCACCGCCCATATAACTAGAACCACCTGCTCCGCGTGAAGTAAAAGCATCTGTACCTCCACCTGCACCGCCGCCAAATCCTGAACTTATGCCAGCACCGCCAGCACTAACAAGCGCACCACCAAATTGCCCCCGTAGTGCAGCCGTTAATACTGGAGCACCTCCAGCAGTTGCACTTCCCGCGCTTAATACACCACCGCCCCCAGAGTTAGCACTCGTAGCAGCTATGCCAGCCGACCCGCCACCGCCACCATAACTAGTTAAAAACGCACCGAAAGTCGTATTTCCTCCAGCAGTCCCAGCAAGCCCGTTGGTCGATGCGGTTGATTGTGCTGCACCGCCAGCGCCGCCAGCGCCAATGGTCGTGGTAACAGTTGCAGTTAACTCGGCTGCAGTAAAAAGTTTATAGGTATACGCCGCGCCGCCAGCACCAGCACCGCCTCCTCTTGAAGATGAAGCGGCTCCTTGCCGACCACTACCGCCGCCACCGCCAGCACCAAGACACTCAACCATCACAAAGGTAGAGTTTGGCGGTTTTATCCAAGTGCCGGATGTTAAGAATTCTTGCACCGTTACGGCGCGATTCGTCACCGCATAATTAAATGCGCCGGGTTGATTTGTCTGAGACATTTTAGTAATCCCCGCCAAACGCAGAAACAGCAATCGCAATCGCCGTACCGCCAGCCGCTACGGTTGTGCCAGCGTAGATGCGGTAGGTTGCCGGGATGTTTAGACCCACATTTGGGATTGTTAATGGGTATGTGGTCAAGGCGCTTGTTCCCAAGGCGGTAACAGCAGTGGCAGGGATTGCAACCTCACCAAGAAAGATGTTGTTCGTAGCCGTTGTGTTGACAGAGGCATTGTTAATCCAGAAGCGAACCACAGTTGCTGACGATGTGCCAGAGGCCGTAGCGCCGTTGGTAGAAGACAGGCGGCATATCACTTGGTCAATGCGTGAGCCATTAGCTCCAGCGGTGTAGACCAAAGCCAATGCTGTACCTACTGCCTCTGTGCCGTCAAACGCTTTGGTATTGGTCATTGCTGTGCTGAGAACAGCATTTAATGCCCCTACGTTAGCGGTTTGCGAAAAAATGGGTGTTGCTGTAACTGCCATGATTAAAATCCCCCAAAGGTTTGTGCCAAAAATATATTAGAACCTGCACCGCCAGATGCGGCAATGGTAATTGAGCCGCTGCCGTTGGTGATGCTAACTCCCGCCCCAGCGGTCAGTGCAGCCTTGGTCAGTGTGTTGCCAGTGGTGTTCCCAATCAACAATTGCCCATCGGTGTAGCTAGTCTGGCCTGTACCGCCATTGGTTACAGGTAATGCAGTACCAGAGTAGGTCATTGCCAATGTGCCACTACTTGTAATTGGACTGCCTGCGACACTGAAAATGCTAGGCACAGTTGCCGCAACGCTGGTAACTGTGCCAGATCCACTTGCAGTGGAATTAACAGTCTGATTAGGCCAAGTACCAGATACCGTAACGTTTGTCCCTGCGACAATTGCAGGCGTTGCTGTGCCCGTACCGCCATTGGCAACAGGTAGCAAACCCGTTACGCCCGTAGTTAAAGGCAATCCGGTAGTATTGGTCAAAGTGCCGCTGGACGGCGTACCAAGTGCGCCGCCAGGAACTATATAGTCTGTCCCAGCCGTAGCTGCGCTAATAGCCGTACCGTTGCCTTTTAGCACACCTGTCACGCTGGTAGTCAGCGTAATAGCTGGCGTTGACGTTGATGTGGCGACAGTGCCAGCTAGTCCATTGGCAGTTACCACAGAGACAGAGGTTACTGTGCCACCGCCAGCAGAGCCACTTGCAGCCGCTGTGAGCCGCCCTTGGGCGTCAACAGTGATATTGGCTGCGGTATAGCTTCCCGCAGTAACGGCGGTGTTTGCTAACGCTACGGTTCCAGTTGTGGTAATTGGCCCACCAGTTAAACCCGTGCCGGTTGCCACACTGGTCACTGTGCCGCTGCCACCACCTGCTGGAGTGGCCCATGTGCCGTCATTGCGTAAGAAGGTTACTACGCTGCCGGTCGGGGCGGGGATGGCGTAGGTGTTCCAATTTATGTCGCCATCGCTAAGATACAAACCTTTCCATTTGACCGTGCTGCCGCCCAAATAGTACAAGTTGGTTGTTACTGGTGCAAAACCAATTCCAGCTACAGCCGCAGCCACGGCGTTTAACACCAAGTTATTGCCCGAGGCCGTCATGTTGGCTGTGCCAGACCCTACGTTAAAGGTCGTGCCGTAGACGTTGTTCCAGTTGTAGCCTGATGCACCTAGATTGATGTTGTTGTTGCTTGTGCCGCGCCATGCGTCAACTACAAGAAGGGCAGCGTTGGTTGAGTTAGATAGGCCCACGGTAGAGCCAGTAGACGTAACCGCTGGAACACTACTGAAGGTTCCAATATTGGCTCCGTTAAAATTTGAGTTAACGGTTGTAGTAGCGCCGTTAGTTGTAACGGTTTGCAGGGTCTGAGATGAACTTATATTAGCAACGGTAGCGCGTTTGGTAATGTTACCTTGTACCAGCGGAATTTGCTCTGCCCCCGTTAAAGGCGTTGTAGCTGCTGGCAGTTGAGAAATCTTTATGTCTGCCATAACAATGGCTCCTTATTCGTACACGATGGTGTATTCAATCGTACTAGCAATGTCAATATACAGACCCTTGCTAAACCATATACCTGCTGGGAATGATAGATATTCAGTGCCTGCGGTTGCCGTTACTGTATTGGCAATTTTAGGATCGCTGGTGCTTGATATAGCACTATCGTACAGAGCAAATGTTCCGCTGCTAGTAGAAGAAATAAACACTCCATACAATTTTCCAGCGCCAATTTTTACCTGCGCGTCGGCATTGCCTTGTTTAGAAATAGCCATGATTTTTCCTTATGCTAAGAAACGAAGTTTATACAGAGTTCGCAAATAAATTTCAACAATATTGTCAATCAACTGTTGAAGCGCACTGTCAGATTTGTCGCACACTTCGTAACGTACTTTTTCAATTTCATCTAATTGACCTTGCAGAAATTCTATGATGTTGGCAGTTTTTTTATTGCTTGCCAATGTAATCTGACCCATCAGGCCGTACCTGCCTTGGTAGGTTTCAGCAAAATCATCAGCAGCGCCAATAATTCTGTTGTAAAAAATGTTGAGTGCTTCGTGTTTGCTAAAGCTGCGCGTATTCAAATGAACGCTGTGCGCTACATCTCGCGCTAGAAACAGCATACCCACAAATTCGTTACCTTTCATTGCGGCATCCCTTGTAGTTGCATTGCTTCTTGTGGCATTTCAGGCATACCTGGCATATCTACCTCACGCCCTGGCATTTCGTTAATCAAATCACCGCTGGTAATCATGCCGTGAATTGTACCTAGCACCACTTCTTGAACTTGATCTGGCGTCATAGCCGCCGACATAGCAGTCATGCGTTTGGTTTCAGCATCATAGGCTTTGACTTCAGAGTCAAACCGTTTGATTTCTAGGTCTTGCGCTTCCATTGACTGCTGGACGTTTTGCAGCATCTGTTGCATATGCTGCATTTCTTGCCCCATAGCCTGCATTTGCATTTGGGCAGCTTGCAGGGCCGGGTCACCATCATCGCCCATTAATTTAGGGTCAATCGTCTTAGCCAACCGTTTAGCCAACTCATCGGCGCCAGGCCAGTCCATGTTTTTAACAAACAAGTCGCCTGCCACCGCCCATAGTTGTGGGTTGCCTTGCAGCAGTTGAGCCATCTCTTCCCGTGTCTCTTGCCGTTTGGTGCTGTAGCTGGGGCCGGTGGTTACCACCACATCGTATTTGCCAACATTGGGGTTGTATATTTTGTCAATCTCAATGCCTTGTTGATCAACAATCTTTTTGACCGGCATCTCTTGTGATGGGTCAATTTTCGCCATGTCAGTCTCGCCATCTTCGCCAATGATTCGGGCAATGCGTTGGGTATCGTAAATTTTTGGGATCATGTCTACCAGTTGACGGGTTACGTAACGTATTGCACGGGCCAAATTGTCAACATAGTGGTAAGTACCAACATCACCTTCACGTTGCCGGGCTAGGATGGCTTTGCCGCTGCGCTCGTTTCCACCCATGCCTAAACTAGCGTTGTACTGTCCAGTGGCAGCTTTAATGTCCTCAGATGCCCCAGATTTGGCTTGCAAAAGGCCAGTAGAGGCCATCGGGGGTTGGGCGCGTTGGGGCAATGGTAGGCTTCCGCCAGCACCGTCAGTAACGTCTGGATTGACTTCAAGATAAGGCCAATTTGTGGTATTGGCTGTTTTCCACTGGGTTTCGTACCCTTCAAACTGACCACCGTAGCCAATAAACGGGGCTTTGGGTGCCAGGGCCAGCATCTCGGCCTCTTGGCTAACCCAATAGTTGTACATACGCTGGGCGTCCTTGGCATTCCGCACCAGACCAGAGACATAGATCTGCCCATCAACTTCAAACTCATTGCCCACCACGCGCACAATGGGAATGTACTTACCCGCCCAATCGCGCTTCTCCAGCACCTCGTAGCCGTTGGTCTTGACCCAGCAGATCTTCTCCCGCTGCACAACCCGGTTCTTCAGCGGTTTGCCGTAGAGCATCTTCAGTTGCTTGTCATCAGGCGTGTTATTGAACGCCGTGATGTTGTTGGGGTACAGGTTCAGGGTTTCTGCCTTGTACTCTACGTAGAAATACTCAGCAATCCGCACTGTCTCGTCCCGCAGCCACTGCGTCAGGTCTTGGTCGCCAATCCCAAGGGACTGCAAGCTGCTGATAGGCGCAGCGTCTGGGTACAGGCGCTCGTACTCGTCTTTCGGCACATCGTCCGTGACAAAACACCACCGCGCGTCCGCACCGCATGGGTCTTGGATAGCAGGATCCATGAACACCGAGAATGAATTTCGAATCCGACCAATTTTAAGATCTTGGTCAAAGCTATTTTCGTCGCAATATTCGGTCAGTACCCGAATGTATCCTTCGCCGTAAGTAACTTGATTTTCACAAGCTGTATCGTACGCAGTGTCAGCATCACTGATGTACTCAATGTGCCGCACAATGCCGTTGAATATTTCTGCCATTTCAGGGTCAGCAACGTCATCCGCAGGTATAACTTTGCCGCTTGGTCTATTGTGGCGTTGGTCGTTGGTGACTTGCCGAACGTGTTGCGGAAGTTTGTTAATGGTCAAACAAGGACGGGCGTTGATTGTCTGCCCTTGGACGGCTCCGCGAGTCGCCAGTACGTCAGCAGGCCACTGCCACTGGTTGTCAGGACTACCCGCCATGAACCGCAGGTCATCCAGTTCGTTGCTGCGAGAGTCACTATAGGCATCTACCGCCATTGTCAGGCGTGAGCGCATAGTCGCCAGCATATCGTGTTCGTCACTATCTGTGCTGCCGTCACCACCGCCGCCTATATTGGCAACCTGCCCAACTTTGTTGATGCCCGTGTAATCAGCCATTATTTTTTCTTTTCAGCTTGTTTCTTAACAGAGTAAGCAATTGCCACGGCCTGTTTGACAGGCTTGCCTGCCTTGACCTCGGCCCTGATATTGGCCTTGAACGCCGCAGGCGTGGGTGACTTTTTGAGTGGCATGGCTATTTCTTCCTTGCCATAGGTTTGTGGAGGCTAGGTTCCATCTTCTTTTCCATAGCGGCATAGGCTTTTTTGCTTGGAGCCATTTTCTTTTCAGCAGCCTCCATTTTTTTGGATTCTCCTTTGCCAAACGGATTCATTTTCTTTGTAGCCATGATTAGCACTTCCATCGTTTAAGGGCTGCTTTAGCCCGTTCGCCATCTTTGGCGTTGGCAGCTACTGCACCCATTCTTGCACAAAACGAGTCTTTCCTGCCTTGGTCTTGGGGTTAGGCGCAGGAGCCTTCAAGTTAGAGCCAGTTGCTGCATTGTATACAGCGCGGCCCTTGGCAGTCAAACCCGCGCCCTTGGACACCGGCAGCTTCTCGCCACGCCCTACTGATAGAGATACGTTCTTTTTCATGATCCCATCCATCCAGTAGACACCGCCGAGTGATTCGAGTACTGCCGCGCCGGGGGTTCACGATACTCCCGATGCGCCACAGGGAAAGCAAACGTCACGCATATTGCATCCGCAGCGTCTGGACTAGCTAAACCCCGTGCTTTCATTTCTTTCTTGCTCTCCAAGAAGATCGTACCCCGTGAGTCAGGCTTCATTAGGGGGCTAATCAGGTCTGTTTTTAAAAACCTATCCTGCGGAATACTAGCAGATTTGAGCCAGTCCTTCATGTCACCCCACATCTGCGCCCTCATATTACCGTACATGATCGGGTTTTTGGCCTTATTCCCAAAGTTTACACCCTTAATCTTGTACCGCTGCTCCTTGAGCCTATCCACAATCCCAGCCCCCAGCCCACCCTCATCAATTACAACTAGCGTTGGTTTGTACTCCTCCATCGCCTCAATGATATGCCCCACCACCGTCATCGTATCATCACCCCGGTACTTCTTAATCGCCACAATATCCCGCCCCTGCCGCACCGCAATGACCGTAGCATCAGCCCCAAACCGCGCAGGGTCTACACCAATGATGATTGGGGCACTTGAATCTTTGTACTTTGGCCTTTTCATCGCCTCATCCACCACATCACTTGAAATAAACTGGTCATCCCCCGCACTTGGAAACTCACCATACACCTCAACGTGCGCCTGGGCACTGTCCGGCCCGTACTCTTGGATAATCCGCTCATAAACTTGTTTGTCCGTCCCCTCCACCGTCCTCGCATCCACTACCTTAGTCACCCAAAAGTCCCTTTTTGAGTGAAATGTCTCATAAAAGTACCCCGTGTTGCGCCGTGGGTTGCTAAACGCCAGCCAAAAGCGATTCGGCGTGTTTTCTGTAAAAAATCCACCCGTCACCGCCCAGATTGAATCGTCAATACCGCTTGCCTCATCAAAAATCACCAGCACACCATCAAAATTGTGTACACCAGCATAAGCATCAGGGTTCTCCGCACTCCAAAGCCGCCCTTCCACACCCCAATACCTCGTGCCCTTCTTCAAATCCCGTTCCACCAACTCAGTCAACCACTTTGCAGGCGTCACTCGCGTTGCTGAGATTTCAAACCAGTGACTGTTAATAGACATTGCCAACCACTTGGTAATCTCAGCCCAGGTAATTGAGCGCAGTTGGTTCTCACTGTTCGCCGAGATGATGGTTGTGCTGCCAATCCTAGTAGACAACATCCATATCGTCAACCATGACACCAATGCCGACTTACCAATACCCCGTCCGCTTGATACTGCTTCTTGGAGTACGGCAAAGTCAACCTCACCCTTGTTCTTCTTAATGTGTGTGGCAATATCATTTAGTACATCTCGCTGCCACTTTCTTGGGCCTGTATCATTTTCCAGCGGCGTACCTTTCTGGCCCCAGGGAAACAAATACAGAACAAACGCCAGTGGGTTATCTTTAAGCGAGGGAACCCATAGCCTTGCCATGAGTTCCTGCTCGTCTTCAGGTTGGTAGATAGTCGATTGCATTTATGACGCGCATTTCTGCTTGTTCTAGTGCCTGGGTGATGGAGATGCGCTGGTTGACTTCGACTGTGATAGCCTGCTTGGCAACCCAGCCGTGTTGATGCTTGAGTATCTCTAGCGCGGCTTTGGCGTCCCCGTTGCGCGCTGCGTTGTGCAGTATCTCGGCCATCTCGCGTTCGCCATCGGCTTTGCCCTTGAGCGCAGCCATGCCGACAACCGGGTCAAAGTTGCACAGCGTCAGGTACTCTTGCGGCAGCATACCGGCTGCAAGCGCCAGTGTCTCGCCATGCAAGCCTAACCGGGCTGCTTCGTACACCGATTGCAAGCGCGACTCAGTCGCCTTGAGCGTCCTAATAGATAACGGCAGTGACATCATGTTCCGCTTTATATCATAAAAAATAAAAATTGTTTGCGAACACTCCGTAGCTGTGGCCCTAACCGCTCGGCCCTGCCACCCCCATCTCCAGGTTGGTAAGCACTAACTAACTAGCCAGGGTAGTGGGCGCTAACTACGTTGTGTGTCGTGTGTGCCAGCACGGCCAGCACGGCCAGCACGGCCAGCACGGCCAGCCAGCCACATGGCCAGCACGGCCAGCCAGCACACGGCAGCGTGTGCCATGTGTGTCATTGTGGCACTACGGCACACATGGCACACACTTGCGCCCGTGTGGGTGATGTGGGTCATGTGTGCCACTATTTTCGAATTGAAGTCGCGCCGCAAACGTGAAAGTCTTACACTATTCATACTGTTATTATATACAGTATATATATTTTCCAAAGACCTATACAAGTAATGACACACATGACACACAAGAAGGGTTTTTCAGAGAGCCGGATCGCATCCACGTCGTCACCCACACAATCACCCACGTCACCCACAAAGCACTAAGGGTAAACCCCTACGTAGTAAATAGTGTTACAGATCAACACGTTACAGCGCGCGCCCAGGTGCTGGCATGAATCTATTATGCTCTATATGTGAGAGGGTCGAATTCTCGCCCTTTCTTAGTCCACTACAGTAAAGGCAAACCATGAATATCACTAAAGCAGAACAAAAGCAGATCGACCGCGCAGCAGTACACGGGCGCGGTGCGATGTTTCGCACCATGGCCATCATTCACCGCGCAGGATCAGCACGCACGCAAAAAGCCGTAGAGTTAGCCATTAGTCGCGGCGATGCATGGGACGAATTCACTAGATTAGGCGGCGCACTGTTACATAAGAGCGAAGTCTGATATCAGCGTATAGCGGCCGCGCTGGCCGCTATGCGATGCGATCCGCATCAAACAATAGAGTACAGTACCATGCCAAAAATTCTAGGTTACATCGCATACGAGGGTCCATCGGCCATCGACGGCGCGCCGATTGTTGTCATCATCAACAAACTAGACGGGTCCAAAAATGCCAAGACCGGCGCCATTGTTCAGTCTTTCATCCTCCGCTCGCACGTCAACCCCGTGCGCGCGCTACAGACCGGCGCCGATGCCAGCGTATGCGGCCAGTGCGAGCATCGGCCTAAACTGGCGCGCAGGACCGGCGCATCGCCGTGCTATGTGCAAGTAGGCAAAAGCGTACTATCGGTCTATAAAGCATACCGGCGCGGCCGGTACGTCAAAGCAGACCCCGCGACAATAGCGGCCGCTCTGGCCGGTAAGATTGTCCGCATCGGTACGTATGGCGATCCATGCGCCGCGCCAGCAACAATGTGGGCGCAGATTACCCGCTATGCGGCTGGCCGGCGCGGTTATACGCATCAATGGGACCGGCCAGATTTTGACGTTAACGCATGGGCGCCGCTTGTAATGGCTAGTGCTGACACTATCGATCAAGCGGCCAAAGCTAACCTATTAGGTATGCGCGTGTTTCGCGTCAGCATCGGTGTCGACGTGCAAGCCGGTGAAGCATCATGCCCGGCCAGCAAGGAAGCCGGTAGAAAATCGACCTGCGCCAAATGTACCCTTTGCGCCGGTACATCAATCAAGGCGCGTGACATAGTTATCGCGGACCATGCGGCCGGCCATGCGCGCAGGGTCATCATGCTAGCTACAGCCTAATGCTTGACTATGAGCGGCCATTGTGGCCGCTCATGGGCGCGTATTGACGCCGACACTTGGAGAAAATTATGCTCTTGCCAGATATGCTTAGAAAATGCGACGTATCGCAGTTACTTGATTTTGCCGATAGTCTAGACCCTAATAACGGCTGGCGCGAGTCGGTCGCTGAAGATCCAACAATCTCGCAGGGCTCTCTCTATTGGTCAATGCTGTTGGCATACGACGACGCCGACACTCATGCTTGGATTAACAAATGATTAAAACTATGACCGCCCGATACGCCGGGTTCGACTCGCGCACCGGCGCCAGCATCCGCCCCGGCGATCAGATCCAATACGACACGGCCACCAAGCGAGCGTGGCTATCTGAACCCGGCGACATGGCCGACATGGGTGACGAACAACAAGCCGCGAGCCGGTATAACCCCTCATGGGTTAGCCACGTCTGGACGTCCGGCGGTCGCGAGTACTACCGCAACAAAGCCGGGCGCTGCGAGGATGCGCCCTGCTGCGGATGCTGCACAGCATGAGAGCCGCTACGCTCATGCTGGCCCTGATGATGCTGGCCGGTCTACTGGCTGGCGCCCTGGCCTATTTTGACGTCTTAATGCCGTGATTGACTGTCAGGCGCCCGGGCGGCGCTTGACGGGCACTCATGCCAAATAACCTGGAGTACATTTTATGAAACGCATCATCAACGGCAAAATCTACAATACAGACACGGCCACTCGAATCGGCGGCGACGTTCACAGTTTCCGTGGCGATTTTCGCTATGAGGATACTGACCTATATCGCACCCCCAAGGGCGCATTTTTCGTGCAGGGCGAGGGTGGACCGTACAGCCGGTGGTCGCGGCCATGCGGCAGCAACGGCATGACCGGCGGCCACGGCATACAGGCCATGACCCCGACCGAAGCCCTGGCGTGGTGCGAAGACTCGGGCATAGACGCTGACACTATCGCTCAATATTTCTCGGTGGAGGAAGCATGAAGACCATTACTCTCAACCGCGCCCGGTACACGGTGCGCGACGACCGGCACACGTTCCTATCTGATATCCTCAAACTGACCGGCAAGCATAAGCCGGTCAAATCAAAGGGGTCGGTGGTACGTATGTACCCATCTGAAGGCGCCACACTCAGCACCGCCGCCTACGTCAAGCAATACTACGAACTCAACACGGAGCGGCGCCTGTTTAAAAACCTGGGCGCGCCCTACGGCCTCAACAATACCCTAGTGGGTTTCTACGAGGGTCTTAGCGACCGCCTGACCCTGCCCGAGGGCGAGGATAGCGTGGAGGTTTGCCATGAGGACTGAATTTTTCAACGTCGAATTTATGATCACGTCGGAGGTCACCCAGACCGACGACGGGCGCTGGCGCGTGCTGCTGCGCGACGACGACAGTGGCCAACTTGTAGGCGCGGCGCGGTTCTACACCGACGAGGCCGACGCCCTGGCCTATGCGGAGCGCCTATGCTCTTAGCGGCGGCGCTGCTGGCCGCGCTGATAGCAGTACTCTTAAACCTATAGCCCCCGCGAGGGGCTTTTCGTCTAATATCTCATCCAGCATGAGGTCATCGATGACCTCGTCTAGACCACAGGTGCAGGGGCCGTCATCATGGACGGCGCAGGTTTCGGTATGCATAATATTTTCCTTTCATGCCACGGCGCGGCGCATTTCCGACCTAGTCATGCTGACCAATTCGGGCGCCACGAAAACGTGTTTTTTAGCGTTGAACTCGCGGGAGTGTACTAGCCCCATATCTAGCCAGCCAGCCTCGCGCAGGGCGTGGAAGAGGGCGCCCTGGACGATCTTAACGCCCGGCGGCGCTGCGCCCGACCCCTGCACCCGGTCGCAGATCACGTGAAAGGGCGAGCCGATGACGCCCTGGGCGAACGGTCCCCGGCGGTCGCGGAGCATCTCGACCAGCACCGACTCGGCGGTACTCATGCCAGCCTCGACCAGAATGGCCTTGGCCTCGGTCATGGGCGGCGGCGCCGACGGGTTAAAAGCGGATACGTCACGCGCAGCCAGCCACGCCGCCACGCCAGCGAAGCCGCCTCGGTGGTGATACCAATTCCACAAGGCGACGGCCTCGCTCTCCGGCAGGCGCCCGGCCTCGGCCCACGCGACGAACCATCGGCGATCATCGGAGGGCAAGCTGATCGCCACACGCTCGTTCGAAAAGGCGACCACTAGCACTCGGTTCAACGCATAGTACGGGTGCAGACCTTTCCTGTTGATGGGCAGATACTCGGGCGGGGCGGCGATGATGGGCTTGAGGTGGTTCTCGAGCGCCCGGCGGTCACGGGCCTCGGCCTGACGTAACTCGGCAATCTCCATGACCTCGCACTCCAGCCCGTAGCCCCACTGCGACGTTAAGTCCTCGTTCTTGACGACCGAACAATTCAGTTTGGCCGGGCCGCCAACGGCCCAAAAAAATGGGGCGAAGAGGGTATCCTTGCCGGAGCCGGGCTTACCGCCCAGTAGCACGGCGTGGTTGATCTTGTGGCCTGGGTACTGTAACTTGTGGGCCATGACGTTCAAAATATGCTCACGCTCAAACTCGACCGGCAGCATCCGCTCGACGTGACGCAGCCAGCGGCTCACGTCACAGGCCACGGGCGCCGGGCGCGAGTTGCGCCAGCGGTTGCCGTACACAAGGCCGTCCTTGCTGACCAGCACCGACTCGCCAGCGGCGTAGGTGATGCCGACCAATGCTCGGGCGCCAGCCCTCTGGCGGTTCTCGTCGTAGCAGACCGACGCCTCGACCCGCCGGGCTGACTTGCCGGTCGAGTGAATG
>Ga0194061_1000169_pt1 | contig 38989 bp, 42 predicted proteins | sample SepL2221m_MetaG_FD_163423 | JGI IMG/M metagenome (GOLD analysis project Ga0194061, IMG submission 163423) | Anoxic zone freshwater microbial communities from boreal shield lake in IISD Experimental Lakes Area, Ontario, Canada - Sep2016-L224-21m | ecosystem: Environmental > Aquatic > Freshwater >... | reverse complement strand
GTTGCCGTTCCATTAGAAATATTTCCCTGCGGCCAAACTTCATACTTGGTCGGACTGTAAATCGTCATCTTCCCCCCTAGCGCAATCAAATGTTCGATTGCGAGAGAAAGTTTTTTTCGAGCGGCGCTGGCATCTTTAAGCGAGCTATTCAAAGCAAAACCCAGGGCATACACCTCAACAATCCTCTCTTTACCATTTTGCATGAGAGAGACCCTGGTCGATGGGACGTCGGCAACCCCAGGCAAGCCCCAACCTCCAATGGGTGTTTTCATCGCTTTTATAAAGGCAGTTATTTCCGACTGCAGGATAATTTTGCTCACAGAGCCCTGAAACATTTGCCGGACTGAATCGGAGAGATTGCGCGGGGTTAGAATCCGACCATCTGAATAGAGGACCACATCAGGAAGTCGAGCACTTTTAAAATTTGGCCCAACAAATCCACCAACGTGCTCCACCTTGATAACCGCGGTCGACTTTTCTGTGGCGGCAAAACTACTAGCGGGAGAGACCATTGCCCATGTGATCAATAGTGCTGTGAATAATCCAGCAGCGATTGCACGTCTCATAAATAAATCCCTTCTACCGATCCTTTTAGGGAATTCTGCCTAATTTAGGGTATCCGCCTAGATAGGAGTGCCCGAGAGGGGATTTGAACCCCTACACCCTTACGAGTACACGAACCTGAATCGTGCGCGTCTGCCGTTCCGCCACTCGGGCTTACTTATAAGAGGTTATCACCGTTAGGCTAAAACTATGAATCGCTCATTCAAGGTTATTGCTCGCAGTGAGCTTGGCCTTGTAAGAGATGGCAATGAGGATTCCGCTCTCGTCTCACCCCGCTTGATTGCCGTTGCCGACGGGATGGGCGGACACGCCGGCGGTGAAGTCGCCTCCCGAATTGCAATTACCTCCGTCAAAGAGTTAAGCGATGTGCTAAATGACGCTGCCCTGGATTCGGAATCACGAGAAGATCTGCTTCTTAACATCTCTTTTTCAATTGATCATGAGATCGCCGAAGTTGCTGGCAATGATCGCAGCCTCCAGGGTATGGGCACGACACTTACAGCACTCCACCTGAACGGAGATCGAGTTGAACTCCTCCACATCGGTGATTCGCGTTGCTACCAATGGAATGGAAAGAAACTGGTGCAATTAAGTTACGACCACACCGTTATGCAAGAGTTGTTGGATCAGGGCCGTTTAACTCCTGATGAAGTCATTAACCATCCGCAGAGATCGCTCCTCACCCAAGCCTTGATCGGCGATTCAGGTATCGACCCAATACTGAATCTCTTTGAGGCCAAGGTGGGCGACCAATTTCTTCTCTGTAGCGACGGCTTAAGTTCTGTCCTATCTGATCATGAAATTGCCAATGTTATTAAGAAAGCCGACCCAACCGAAGTAGTTGACCAACTTATTGCCGCAGTGCTTGAAAAAGGGGCGCCGGATAATGTGACGGTTCTCTGGGCTGAGATCGTGGAAACTCGAGACGAAACACCAAGTGAACTCCTTGGGGCGGCGCGCAAATGAATAAGAAGATATTTAATAGTCGCTACGAACTCGGCGCCATGATTGGTACTGGTGGCATGGCCGATGTTTACATCGCGGAAGACCTACGTTTACATCGTAAAGTTGCAGTGAAGATTCTGCGCAGTGACCTAGCGCGCGATCCCGCCTTTGTTGCTCGCTTTAAGAAAGAAGCGCTCGCTGCTGGTGGTTTGAATAATCCGGGAATCGTTGCGGTCTTTGACTCTGGAGAAGATGGTCCAAATTCATATATCGTGATGGAACTTGTTAAAGGACATACCTTGCGTCAAGTTCTGCAATCAGATGCAGAAATCTCTCAAGCCGAAGCGGTAGAGATCGTCGCTGAAATTCTGGAAGCGCTGGAATACTCGCATACGCAGGGCATTATCCATCGTGATATCAAACCTGGAAATATTATGATTACCGATTCGGGCAAGGTCAAGGTGATGGATTTTGGAATTGCCAGGGCCCTTGACGATATCGGCGCGACGATGACTAACACTTGGAATGTCGTAGGTACGGCACAGTATCTCTCCCCAGAACAAGCCACGGGCGAATATGCCGATGCGCGCAGTGACATTTATTCCGTCGGTTGTTTGATGTATGAATTATTAGTTGGAAGGCCGCCTTTTATTGGCGATACGCCCGTATCTATCGCTTTCCAACATGTATCGGCCCCACTTCCGGCTCCCTCTGATATCAACCCTGATATCGATCCCAATCTTGAAACCATCATTCAGGTCGCTCTCCACAAAGATCCCAATGACCGCTACCAAGATGCTGGTGCGATGTTGGAAGATTTAAAGCGTGCCATGCGCGGAGAACAGGTAACAACAAAGATTCGCCGCACTAAATCACGCCGCCGCCTCTTCCTCGTTGGGGGTATAGCTGTGGCGATAGCGCTTATTGCTGGATCCACTCTATACACCCAGGTGAAGAATCCCAACGCCCCGACCTTGCAGGTTCCCAATGTTGTGGGCCTCACAGAAGCACAGGCAAGAGCGCTGCTTCCTGACTTCACCATTAATATTCAAGATGGGCCATCATCATCGATTCCCAAGGGTCGCATCTCAAGTCAACTTCCGTTGGCCGATGCCAAGGTAATTCCGGGGAGCAGTATCACGCTGACGGAATCAACTGGCGCGGGGAATACTGCTATCCCAATTAATTTGGTAGGACTATCACTTGCCGACGCAAGAAGTGCACTTACTGCGGTCGGTTTATTAGTAGCACAAACGATTCCCACAGATTCAAATCAGGCTCCTGGAACAGTGCTCGGAGTTAATCCATCGCCAGGAAGTATCTTGCCGGCAGGTGCGGGAGTTGTACTGCAAATTGCAAGTGGGAGTTTGCAAGTACCAAACTTGGTTGGCTTAAGTGAAGTACAGGCAATTACGACTCTTACCCAGGCGGGATTCTTAGTGCGCACCGCTAATGCATATGATGCAACTCAGGCGGCCCAAATTATTTTGGCGCAAGCACCTGTTGCAGGGACGACACAAAATATCGGTTCCGCAGTAACGATTACCGTAAATACTCCACCGACTAATTAAACGGAAGAAACTTCACGCTCTATTAACTACCGGCGAGAGCCCTTCGGAGCGAGCGCGGGCACCGACATCCCCGCAACGTTCTAACCAATTGCCGAGCATCTGGTGGCCGTGTTCCGTGAGTACCGATTCCGGATGAAATTGCACGCCAGATATTGGAAGAGTTTTATGTTCGATCGCCATGACCACACCAGAATCTGTCTTACCGGTAACTTCCAATTCATCAGGAAGTGTTGCGGGTTCGATAGCTAGTGAGTGGTAACGCGTAGCAATAAATGGTGATGGTAGATCTACTAGTAAACCTTTATTTGTATGGTGCACGATTGAAGTTTTGCCATGCAACAACTCAGGCGCCCGCGAGACGGTGGCTCCGAAGGCAACACCAATGGCCTGATGGCCTAAACAAACCCCAAGGAGAGGGATCTGCTTTGCGGCGGCATACTTAACGAGTTCAATGCTCTGCCCCGCAGCTTCTGGAGTTCCAGGGCCGGGGGAGATCAAGATGCCATCGAAGCTATCGAGGGTTGAGAAATCGACCTCATCGTTCCGGCGGACCGTTACCTCGGCGCCGAGTTGGCCCAGATACTGGACCAGGTTGTAGACAAAAGAGTCATAATTATCGACGACAAGCACGCGGGTCATGGGCTAAGGCTACCGACTGTAATGACCGTGACATTTTTAATATTGGTGTACCTTTTACCTATGCCTAAATCGCACAGTCGTAAGAAGGATCCGGTCTATATTCCGGATGAGGTAGCCCAGAAGGCTCCACTTCCCACGGAGAGTCCTAAATGGCTCGCTCCCCTAATGCTCGCCGGCTTCCTCATCGGCCTGGTCTGGATCGTCATTTACTACGTCAGCAACACCACCTATCCCATCCCGCATCTGGGAGCCTGGAATATGGTTATTGGCTTCGGTTTTATCGCTGCGGGTTTCACCCTGGCGACAAAATGGCGTTAATTTAACCCTCTAATTACACCCCTGTAATTCTCCACACCGTGGATAAACCCTGTGGAAAACTTCGGTTATTTCTCAGGAAATCCCCAGCCAATGGGAGAATCCTCTCTCCTATGCCCCGCACCGGGGATCTAAAAACGCATCCGTGGAGGATCAAGAAATGACCGCACTCAAAGAGAGAGTTACCGTGGCAGATACCCAGAGCAGCAATTTGCAGAGAATTCTCGTTGTTGATGATGAGAGTTCCATCAGCGAACTTATTGCGACCAGCCTGCGTTTTGTGGGCTTTGATGTCCGCACCGCCGCCACCGGATCACAGGCTCTCACCATCGCCGAAGAATTTAAACCCCATGCCCTCATTCTCGATGTGATGTTGCCAGACCAAGATGGCTTTGAAGTCTGCCGCCAACTCCGCTCTGAAGGCCATAGCGTCGGCGTTCTCTTTCTTACTGCCAAAGATACCGTCGATGACAAGATTGCCGGCCTCACCATCGGTGGCGATGACTATGTAACCAAGCCCTTCTCACTCGAAGAGTTAGTTGCTCGCCTGCGCGCTCTGCTTCGCCGAATCGGAGCTGTCGAAGCTACCGTTGATGAAGAGAAAGTTCGCTTTGCAGATCTCGAACTCGATGAGGCAACTCATGAAGTTCGTCGCGCTGGACACTTGATTGACCTCTCACCAACCGAGTTCCTTCTTCTACGCTATTTAATGATCAACGCTGACCGCGTTGTTAGCAAGTCACAGATCCTCGATCACGTTTGGCAATATGACTTCCGCGGCGATGCTGGAATCGTTGAAACTTATGTCTCCTACCTCCGCAAGAAGATCGACATTTATGAGCCTGCCCTTATTCATACTGTGCGTGGCGTCGGCTACCGAATGCGTATTCCGGCAGGAAACTAAGATAATTCTTCAATGAATCGGAGAGTCCCCGGCTTTAGACAATGGAGTCTGCGCAATCGCTTGTTGCTGGCGACCGTTGTTGTCGCGGCGATAGGAATCGCTGCCTCTGATTTTGCGGCAAATGCCCAGCTGCGGGGATATCTCATTCGTCAAGTTGATAGTCAACTTGCCAGCGTGGCAAGTTCCACTATTGATCGTTTAATTCGTGCCGGTATTGCTCCCACCAGCGAGGAGAGTTCGGATAGTTCCAAAACCGCTAGCCCTTTCCAAGCCGTCAGTCCACTGCGCGGAGTTCCAACTGCAACCTCGTTAACGCTCTTAGATCCCAGTGGAGTTGTCTTGGGCCAAGTGGGTGGAGAAATCTCCACTGGAGGATCACAAGCAACTTTTGCCGGGATGAAACTTGCGCAGGTCGCAGCCACCAAGGGCAAGGCATTCACTATTCATACAGAACACCCGCAGACTTCGACCCGCGCAGTCGCCTACGTTCTTCCATCCAATTTGGGATCAGTAGTAATTGCCGTTTCGTTGACGAGTGTTGATAGAACACTGCACGAGTTGGGCTTCTACTTCCTCTTGATAAGCCTGGTTGTTCTGTTGTTAATTGGCTTGATTTCCCGATGGTTAATCACCTTGAGTCTTAAACCGCTCCTTGAAGTTGAAGTAATTGCTGCTGCAATCGCCGGCGGTGATCTCACCGCTCGTCTGCCAGAGATACATCCGGCAACTGAGATAGGGCGACTTACCAAATCCCTCAACACTATGTTGGGGAGAATTGAGGAATCCTTCGCGCAGAAGAATGCCTCTGAATCAAAGCTACGTCGCTTCGTTGCAGATGCTTCTCACGAATTGCGCACTCCACTCACCGCGATTCGCGGTTTCGCAGAACTCCATCGCCAGGGTGCGGTAACTGGTGAAGAGAAGACCAGGGAATTAGTAGGCAGAATCGAGAAAGAGTCGATTCGGATGGGATCGCTCGTAGAAGATCTGCTACTTCTGGCACGTATGGATGAGGCAAGACCACATCTCCTAGAACCCGTTGATCTCACACACCTTGTTGAAGAGAGCGTCGCCTCTGCTCGTGCTGCCGGACCCGCTCACCCCATTGAAGTAGATGTTCCCTCAGATCTCTATGTCCTCGGTGACACCAAGAGAATCCATCAGGCTTTGGGAAACTTGCTCGCAAATGCGCGAACACATACACCAGATGGCACACACATAAAAGTTTCGGCTACTACCAATGAGATTGAAACCACGCTTTCCGTAAAGGATTCTGGAGCAGGGTTATCCGAGAGTGATCAACTTCGTATCTTTGAGCGTTTCTTCCGCGTTGATCCATCCCGGGCGCGACATGCAGGTGAAGGCAGTGGACTTGGGTTATCAATCGTTGATGCTGTTATGAAAGCCCATGGTGGCTCTGTAACAGTTGCATCAGAGATAGGCAAGGGTTCAACCTTTACCCTGCACTTCCCAATTAATTCTGAAGCTTAAAGGTAAATGAACCGGTCACAATGTGACCATCTTGCGCCGAGACTCGATAGCTGACCTTATAGATGCCTGTTACTGGTGTGATGTTCATCAACGGGGCGGTAAGGATGGCTCCTTTTGTGGAAGTCACACCTGTCGTAACTAAGAAATTCTCTGGATTTGTTACTACTACCTTATTTATAGCCCGCTTTCCCAGAGTGAGAAGCGGCTCGGCGAACTTTAATGTTATTTTGGCGGGCAACACCCTGACCGTAGCGCCCTTACTTGGGTTTGAAAATATTAAGACGGTATGAGCGGAGGCAGTGGAAATTCCGGCGAGAGTGAGTGAAAAGGTTAAAGCGCCAATAATTACTCTCTTCACTACTTTCCGATCTTGACCTTGAATATCTCATTAAGCGCGCCGTAGACAGCGCTCGTTGACCAAGATGGCTCTTCAGGCTTTACCAAATTACTCTTACCATTGCTCGATAGGTAGGTATATAACTTCGAAGGCACAATATTTTTCGCCTTTGGGTTACTCACTGCCGGGGACCCCAGATCAAGCCAACGCCAATGCAGGTCTGGTCCAATAATGACAATCACATCTGCATGATTGACGTCATAGGTGATCTGCTTTCCAGTCATCCAATCAATAACACCTTTTTCGGCTGGCACTACCTTTGTATAGGCGCCAAACCAAGACCAGAGGGCACTTACTCCTTTTACTGTTCCCGTTGCCAGGGTCCAGCTTGGATCATTAAATAGCGCCTGATAACTCTTCAGCCGCGCAGGTGTATCGCGCTTGGGATCAACGGTCAGTTCTAAACTCACCATCGATCCCGTGAGCTTCGCCCGGGAAATAGCATCTCCGATTTCGCGCATGTTGACAGTTGTCATAGGACAAATCTCGTTACAGAGAGTTAAGAAGTCGGTTAATACAATGGTCTTGCCTTTTAGGGAGGCCAAGGTGAAGTTCTTTCCTTGTGAATCAATCAGTGGAATGGAGAGTATCTCGGCTGGGATAGGAGCGTCGAGTACCGTTCCGCCGGCTTTAGCTGCATGTCCGATCAGAGGTGGTGTAGTTGCCGCATAACTTGGAACCCCAAGAATCACAGCAAGTGCAGTTGCGAGAACGGGAATCAACTTACGCACTAGGCGTTACCTTCCATGGCACGTAGAGTAGCAATTCTCGTTGCTAATGGTGGGTGTGTAGAGAAGAGTTTTGAAGTCTTACTGTCATCGAGCGGGGATTCAATCCAAATATGTGCCACCGCGGTGGATCTTTGATGAACAACAGTGCTATCCGCTGCTAAAACTTCCAGCGCCCTTCGCAGACCTGTTGGGTTGCGTGTAAAAGCGACTGCGGTGACATCAGCCAGCGCCTCCCGCTTGCGAGAGATTGCCAAGCGCAACATGAGCGCTGCAAGTGGAGCAAGAAATAGAACCACGAGTGATGCAATCAAGGCGAGTGGATTCTGGTCGTTGTTGTTACGGTCGCGACGTTCACCACCGCCAAAGATCATCATGCGCAGCATGAAGTCACTTAGCAGCGCGAGCGCCCCTGCAGTCGTTGCCGCGATAGCCGAAACCAAGGTGTCGCGGTTAGCTACATGCGCCATCTCGTGCGCGGTTACTCCCTGCAGCTCTTCGCGATCCATCGCTCCTAAAATCCCCGTTGTAAATGCGATAACCGCATGCTCGGGGTTGCGACCGGTGGCGAATGCATTGGGAGCGCTATCTTCGACGATAGCAATCTTTGGAACGGGTAAGCCGGCTGCAATACAAACCTCAGTTACCAAGTCATATAACTGCTTGTTATCAGCTTCGGTGACGATCTTGGCACCGGTCATTGTGAGAACAATTTTGTCCGAGGTCCAATAGGAGCCCCAGACCGAGAGCAGCGCAATTCCAACGGCAAAGGGGACAACTCCTACCCCGGTCTTACCAAAATAGGTCATTAACGCCCAAATTACTACTCCGACGAGCAGAGCCATGCCGAAGAGAAGTTCGGTCGTCTTTAATTTATTAGCGGATTGAAGTTTTCGAAAATCCATATTTAGAACTTGACCTGCGGTGCCTTGCGATCTTGTGGATCATCAACTTCGTAAAACGGCCGAGAAGAGACGCCAGCTGATTTTACGAAGAGGCTGCTAGGAAAAGTTTGTACTGCAGAGTTAAGGGTACGCACGTTGTCGTTGTAGAACTGACGGGCGAAGGAGACTTTATTCTCTGTTGAAGACAACTCCTCTTGAAGTGCCAAGAAATTTGTTGATGCCTTTAGATCTGGATAATTCTCGGTCACCATTAGCAACCCACGGAGAGCCTGGGTCAATTGACCGTCAGCAGCGGCAACGTCAGCAACGGTGGTGGCTGTCGTTGCCTTGGCACGTGCTGCGACTACCGCTTCGAGGGTGCTGGATTCATGCGACGCATAACCTTTGACCGTCTCGACCAAGTTTGGGATTAAGTCAGAGCGGCGCTTGAGTTGAACTTCAATCTGCGCAAAAGCCTCATCAACTGAGATATTGGCCCGCACCAAGCGGTTGCGCGACATGATTGCATAGAGGGCGAGGATAAGAAGGATTGCAATAATTAGAACTACGGTTTTCATGGCCTGCTCCTTAGTGCGTAATTAAATTAACTTGACGAATTACTGAATCTTTGTTTGATGAAAGTTTAACCAAGACTTGCTCGGTGTTGGACCGCGTTGGCCTTGATACCTAGAACCGTACAGCGCCGAACCATATGGATGCTCAGCGGGAGATGTGAGTTTGATGAGACAGAGTTGCCCAATCTTCATACCGGGAAAGAGTTTCACGGGAAGGTTGGCGACATTGGAGAGTTCGAGGGTGATGTGCCCGGAGAAGCCTGGATCGATAAATCCAGCGGTGGAGTGAGTGAGTAGCCCCAAACGCCCGAGTGAGGATTTTCCTTCGAGCCGTCCAGCGATATCGTCGGGAAGGGTTATCACCTCGTAGGTGCTGGCGAGAACAAATTCTCCTGGGTGCAATATGAAGTGCTCATCGGGGGCGACTGCCACCTCGCGGGTGAGCTCTGCTTGTTCGATCGAGGGGTCAATCACTGAATACTTATGGTTTTCGAAGACCCGGAAGAAGCGGTCGAGGCGCACATCCACGCTCGAAGGCTGAATCATCCCCTCGCTAAAGGGCTCAACTTTTACCCGTCCGGCGGAGACTTCTGCGGCAATATCACGATCACTAAGTAGCACGGTCAAAACCCTATCGCACCTGCCGATATTCAACTGTGGCCATTCAGGTGGCGGTGAGCCGATAAGTTTGGCCAATGACCAATCGCCGTGCCTATCTCCTCCTCGTAAGTGCGGCGCTCCTTTATTCGATCAACGGAATCGTCTCCAAGTGGGTCATGGAGGCTGGCCTCTCCCCGTGGCGGCTTACTGAAATCAGAACCACTGGTTCCCTACTCGCCCTACTTATCTATTTAGGAGTTAAGGGGCGGCTCCACCTTCTGCGACCCGCCAAGGGAGAACTCCCCCTCTTAATACTCTTCGGAGTGATCGGAATAGCGGCTGTTCAATCCTTCTATTTCTTCTCGATCCTAAAGCTGCATGTTTCAATTGCACTCATCATTGAATTCACTGCACCAATTTGGATTGTCCTCTACCTGCGCTTCGTCAAGAAGACGAAGATTGCAAACACTATGTGGCTCGGTCTAGTTGCCGCCTTCATCGGCTTGATTTTAGTTGGCGAGGTCTGGAACGGATTAACCCTTAACGGTTTAGGTGTCATCTCCTCCTTCTTTGATGCGTTGAGTCTGGCGGCTTACTTTTTATTGGGTCGCAAACTTGGAAGGAGCCGCAGTACCGACACCATGTTGGTCTGGGGTTTTGGTATTACCACAGCGCTCTATGCGGTGGTTCAACCCTGGTGGTCCTTTCCATTCCATATCTTTAAAACTCAAGTAAATCTCAATGGCCATTTTGCCGGACACCATTTGCCGGGTTGGCTGCTGCTTACATTTGTAATCTTGATCGGAACTGTCCTTCCCTATCTCTTCACGCTCGCCGGAATTAATGCGCTCTCCCCACAAGTCGCCAGCATCATAGGAATGCTAGAACCCGTGCTCGCAGGTGTCTTTGGGTGGATACTCTTGCGGGAAACTTTCACTACGATTCAACTCATTGGAGCCGCCGTGGTACTTATCGGAATCTTTATTGCCAATGAGAAGATTCCTGAGGGCGGAATTGTCGAAGGGTGAGCAATGGATAGATTTGACGACATACTCAGCGCCAATAAAAGCTTTGTTTCCACCTTCACCTCAGAAGATCTCACCGGTACTGCAGTAAAAGGCTTGGCCATTGTTACCTGTATGGACTCGCGTATAGACCCACTTCGTATCGTTGGAATGCACGCCGGTGATGCCAAGATCCTCCGTAACGCTGGTGCCCGTGTAACAGATGACGTATTACGTACCCTGGTTCTTGCCACTCACCTGCTTGGAGTTAATCGCGTCTTGGTTATGCCTCATACCGATTGCCGAATGGCGAGTACAGATGAAGCGGGTATTCACGCTGACATATCTAAAAAGAGTGGCGTGGACACCCGAAGTCTGGATTTCCAGACGACCACCGACCAGCTCGGCGCCCTCCTAAAAGATATCGTGAAGATTGAAAGCTATCCACTGCTTCATGATGAAGTTCGCGTAATGGGAGCTATCTATGATGTTACGAGTGGCCTGCTCACCGCAATAAATTAAATCAACGACCTATTGTGAAGTCGTAATCGCCTCTCTACCCTTTAATTCCGTGCTCTTTTTATTGAGAGGGATTTACGTATGGCGCATGATGTGATCACAGAAAAACCAGGTGAGTTCAAAATCATTCCAACCAGCGCAATACCGCTGGTTGCCATTGTTTATATAGGTCTCTTAGTAGCGGTCGCAAGTAATCGTCTCTGGGCACTGGACTTCTTTCATGTGGTAGGCGGTGCATGTTGGACCGCTGTCGACCTCTTCTTGGGATTTGTAATCGGACCCATCATCGGAAAGATGAGTATTCCGGCGCGGATGGAATTTTCCAAAAAGTTTATGCCGAAGATGGTCCTCTTGATGCCGACCTTGGTAATTGCAACGCTAGCTGGTGGATGGCAGTTAGCCAGACACCAAGGTTTCATTCTCTCTTCAGATAAGCACCACCCATGGGTAGTCGCTTCCATGATCGTTGTTGGTGTACTGGCTGTTGTTGCGCTCGGTTTTCTCGAACCGGCAAATATTGGTGTTCTCTTTGAGTTGAAGAAGGAGCATCCAAATGGCGAGGTGATAGGAAAGCTGATGAAACGTTTTCTCTATACCGCCGGAATTACAGGAGTCATGCAAGTTGCAACCCTGATTATCATGACAAGGATCGCGACGCTATGAAGAAGAAACTGCCTCCAATTTCAGAGCTCTCTGTTCTTGTCTTAGCAGTTATTGTTGCCGGGGGCGTCTACCTTGCAGCACATCTTCCAAAGCACACCACTTTGGTACCGACGACCATTGCGGTGGTCGTCGCTGGAACAATCGTGCTGGTCAATATCTTCTTGCTCCTGCAGATAAAAGAGTTTGATTGGAAGGTCTTCACCACGGTCGCCAAATGGACCTTGGTGGCCTACGGCCTCTTTGCTGCAGCGCTGGAGTACATCTTTATTAAAGATGGCTCTCGCGGTGGGGTATTAGTTCTTATGACAGCGACCCTGATTATCTTTGCGATTAACTTACCGATTCACTTCGGTTTTACTGTGGCACGGTATTCAGATAAAACGAGTTAATCCTTCACAAAGCTCTCGCCACCGCTAAATGCAGGTGCAATATCGGCAAAGCGGGCAAAGTGGAGTTGGGCGGCAACGGTAATGGTTCGAGTTGGACCATTACGGTGTTTAGCGACGATTAAATCTGCCTCTCCAGAGCGATTCTGATTGTCGTAGAGATCGTCGCGGTGCAAGAGAATAACCATATCTGCATCCTGCTCAATCGATCCTGATTCACGAAGATCAGAGAGCATTGGCTTCTTATCGGCGCGCTGTTCGGGTGAACGGTTGAGCTGGGAGATAGCGATGATTGGAACGTTGAGCTCTTTAGCGAGGAGTTTCAAATTACGCGAAAACTCGGAGACTTCTTGTTGGCGACTCTCAACGCGCTTGCCGGAAGTCATCAGCTGTAGATAGTCGATGACGATCAACTTCAGATTGTGACGCTGCTTGAGTCGGCGCGCTTTAGAGCGAATCTCCATAAGGGAGAGGTTGGGTGAATCATCAATAAATAGCGGGGCTTGTGAGATCTCACCCATACGTTTTGCCAGGCGTCCCCACTCATCATCGGAGAGAGAACCGGAGCGAATGTTATTGAGTCCAACTTTGGCCTCTGCGGAGAGCATACGCATCGTGATCTCAGAGCGGCTCATTTCTAGAGAGAAGATCACTGAAGTATCACCATTATGAATAGATGCATGCCGTGCAATATCTAAGCCCAGCGTGGATTTACCGACAGCAGGACGTGCCGCCAGAACGATCATGTTGCCGGGGTGGAAACCATTGGTTAATGCATCGAGATCGCGGAAGCCACTCTTCACTCCTTCATCTGCAATGCCGGAGGAGATAGCTTCGATCTCATCGAGAGCAGCAGGGAGAAGTTCGGAGAGTTGAATGTAATCTTCGCTCATCCGTGATTCGGTTACTTGATAGACCTCGGCCTGCGCCGCATCTACTGCATCATCAACATCGCCAGCCTCGGAATATCCCAATTGAACAATCTTGGTTCCCGCTTCAACAAGCCTGCGCAAAATTGCACGGTCGCGCACAATGCGGGCGTAGTAGCCAGCATTAGCAGCAGTTGGAACAGATGAGATAAGGGTATGCAGATATGGAGCACCACCGGCGCGCGTGATATCACCGCGCTTGGTGAGTTCGGCGGAGACGGTTACTGGATCGGCAGGGTCGCCACGGCCATAGAGATCGAGAATTGCATCGTAGATAAGTTCGTGCGCTGGACGATAAAAGTCGCGCTCTTTAATAATTTCGACAACATCGGCGATGGCATCTTTGGAGAGAAGCATTCCGCCGAGGACGGATTGCTCGGCGAGAAGGTCTTGCGGAGGTGTCCGTTCGAATTCAACGGGGCGAGCTTGCAAACCATTATTTCCGCGGCTTGGAAGTTCAGCGATGCTCATGTGGCAATCCTCTTATGAGCCACCGACATTCCATACATTCGCGGCGAGAGCATGTGCGCTCTCTGTGGGAAAGGTGCGATTTACTGGGGATAACCTGAGTTTTGCTGTGGAGGGGTTGTGGGTAACTCGACCCATACTGGGGATAGAGCGGCGAATTGCCGCCAATTCACGCTCAAGTTGGGAGCCTGGTCTGGGGATAAAGATAAATCTGGAAATCTCACCATATGAGAAAACCCCGCCCAGTAGATCGGGCGGGGTCTCTTAAGTGCCGTTAATTAAGCAGCGACAACCTCGACCGCGATATTGGCAGCGACCTGAGGGTGCAGGGTTACCTTGGCAGCATAGTTGCCTAGCTTCTTCATAACAGGTGCCTTCAAGCGATGACGATCGATATCGATTCCAACTGATGATTTGATCGCAGCAATGAGATCCTTATCGGTTACTGAACCGAATAGGGAGCCAGTAGCGCCAACCTTTGCTTTAACAACGATTGGGTTCGCTTCTAGAGTCGCTTTGATCTCGCGAGCATGGTCGAGATCGCGGATCTCGCGAGCGCTACGCGCACGACGAATTCCCTCGATCTGCTTCTCTCCGCCGACCGACCAGGCAATTGCATTGCCATTTGGAAGGAGGGAGTTGCGGGCATAACCATCTTTAACGGTTACAACATCGCCGGCTTGACCTAGTCCTGCAACTTCGCGCGTAAGGATGAGTTTCATATTTATCCTCTCCTTATCTAGCTGTTGAGGTGTAAGGCAAGAGCGCCATCTCGCGGGAGTTCTTAACCGCGGCAGCAATTGCACGTTGATGTTGGGTGCATGCACCCGTTACTCGGCGAGCGCGGATCTTGCCGCGATCGGAGATGAACTTACGAAGAGTGGCGATATCCTTATAATCAATATAAGAGACTTTCTGCTGACAGAAAGAACATGGCTTCTTCTTAAATTTCTTTAAAGCCGCAGCCGACATCTTCGGCGCGACCTTCTTTGGCTTTAAGGTCTTATTACTTCTTGCTCCCACTGTGGTGCTCCTTTATGAGGGCCCTGTTTATTAAAACAGGAATGGTTGGTTTAAATGAATTAGAACGGAGGCTGATCGTCGGATGCTCCGGTTGCCCAACCGCCACCTACTGGTGCGGCTGACCAAGGGTCATCTGTCGATGCAGTTTCAGTTGTTGCGGTGAAACCGCCAGTACCAGCACCGCGAGTTGTCTTGGTGACCTTTGCGGTTGCGTTACGAAGTGATGGACCTACCTCGTCAACTTCAACCTCAAATACTGTGCGCTTTTCGCCTTCTTTAGTCTCATAAGAACGCTGCTTGAGTCGCCCAGAGACAATGACGCGCATTCCGCGAGTCAATGATTCTGCAACGTTCTCTGCAGCTTGACGCCAGATTTGGCAATTCAGAAAGAGACTGTCGCCATCTTTCCACTCGTTCGTTGCCTTATCGAGATAACGAGGAGTTGATGCAACGGTGAACTTTGCGACAGCAGCACCAGATGGTGTGAAGCGCAGTTCAGGATCGCTTGTTAAGTTACCGATCATTGTGATTGTTGTATCGCCAGCTGCCATTTTTCTCTCGCTTAACTATTGACTGATTATGAGTTGAGTTGATCTGGACGAACGACCTTGGTGCGAAGCACGGCCTCGTTCAAATTGAGTTGGCGATCAAGTTCTTTGATCGCATCTGGACCACAGTGCAGGTCAGCAACAGCGTAGATGCCTTCGGCCTTCTTATTGATTTCGAAGGTCATACGGCGACGGCCCCAAATATCGAGCTTGTCGACGGTTCCACCACTGTCTTTGATGATCTTGAGATATGTCTCAAGACTTGGTGCGACTGTGCGTTCTTCTAGGTCTGGATCGAGAATGACCATGATTTCATAATGACGCATGCGTTAACCCCACCTCCTCTGGACTAAAGCGGCCGTGGGATTTCCACGACAGGAGGGTTACTGCTCCTAAAGCGGAAAGGACGGGTGCCCTGATCGTGAAGGAAGGATAAGCCTAACTCTCCGCGCCCGATAGGAGAAATTCCTCCTCTGGGGGAGCCTGAAGGGGTGTGGATAAGAGGATTATTAGGGCGAAGAAGAGGCTGGCTCCGACGCGTAGAAAGATCGCCCCCGCATACCAGCGAGCAGGGAGGGAGAATTTGTCCCCCGCATAGCTGGCGAGGTACTCCCAGATGGCAAAGTGGTAGATCGCTTCGCTCGCCTGCCAGATCCAGAAAGCGGAGCGGTCTCGGTTATTAACTAGGGCTATCACACCAAGTGGGGCCAACCAGAGGACATACTGTGGCGAGTAAACCTTGTTGAAGACGGTGAAGAGCACAACAAATATAAAAGCGATCTCGGCCAAGGTCGGAGTGGTTGCCCGGCGCAGCAGAACCCCGCAGGCGGCCGCCGAAGCGAGGATGAATAGCACGCCCCACAATAAATTGATACCGGGTGGGTTAATTTTGAAGATATTTAACGCCTGCCATATTGAACCGAGATCAGCGGGCCGAGAACTATTTAACTTGAAGAATCTCCACCATCCTGCTGGCGTTGTAATCGCAAAGGGTAGATTGATGACTATCCAAAGAAGCAGCGTCAGTGCCAAATATCTAACTCCGCGCCGCACCTCTCTCTGCCGAATAAAGATGAGCGCGATTGGAATAAGTAGGACGATGGGGAAAAATTTAGTTGCGATAGAGATCGCCAATGTGACGGCACTTAACTCATACCGCTTTCGATCAAACCAGTAAATAGATGCAACTGCGCTCAATACCGCCCAGAGATCCCAGTTGATGTAAAGCGATGCAATCACCGCAGGTAGAACGGGAAGGAGATACCACTTCTTCGGATTGATCTTTGAAACTAGATATGAAACGCCGATAAAGAGGAGTGCCAATAGCGCAACGTTAATAAGAAAATAATATTTATCGGAATGTAGGCCACCGGGTGTTACTAACGCTGTTGCCCACATTACAACTGCCGTAAGTGGCGGGTACTCGACTGAATTAGTGGCACTGGAAAAAGGCCAAAGATGTTGCGCCAAGCCACGCGCATCGAAGAGGGCTGGGAGGTCGCTATAACATTCATGCGCATTAACCCCGGGACCAGACCAATTTACGTTGTAACAGTGATCAAATTTCGCAAAGGAGAGCAAGGCCGCGAATAAAGAAAGGGCGAGAACCGCCTTTGTTAAGAAAGAAAGCCGCATCGATTCTCTGCTTTTTATTTCTTCTTTGTAGGCGCTGGTGCTGGCTTTGGAGTCGGCTTAGGAGAGACAGCGAGTGCGGGGTCCATCGTCGGAACCGCGCTCTGCATTGGAACCGGATCAACGCCGCCGATATCGGAAGCTGGGGGGAAGTCCATAATCGGAACATGAGCTAGAGCTACTTTCATATACAAATCCCAGATGCGCGCCGGGAAAGTTCCGCCGGTAACGGCATTCAAGCCACCTATGCCATTTAGAGATTGCGAAGCGTTATCTCTAAAGAATGCAACACTTGTTGCCATCTGTGGAACATAGCCCGAGAACCAAGCGCTCGCGTTGTCCGTAGTGGTGCCAGTCTTTCCAGCACTAGGGCGACCTAAATCGGCGACCGCTCCGGAGGCAGTTCCATACGTGGTTACTGTTTGAAGTGCTGTGGTGAGATCGGCCATAACATCGCTGGCAAAGACCTGACTTGATTGTGGTTGAGCTTGATACAAGATCCCACCATTGTTGCCAAGAACTTGAGAGACGATATACGGCTTGGCATAGATGCCCTGTGCCGCAAAGGTGGCATAAGCCGACGCGACATCAATTACATGCGGGCTGGCTACTCCTAGAGTTACCGAGGGACCCGAAACCATTTGTACCGAAGCTGGGATACCGGCCCTTCTGGCAACATCAATAACTTTATCGGGACCCACTTTGATTCCAAGAGGTACAAATACCGTATTAATTGATTCGGCGATCGCATCTAAAAGATTAACGTTTTTAAACTGTTCGTTGCCGTAATTGAATACTGGGTAAGGTCCTTGTGAACCTGGGTCGTAGAAGACTTGGGGGGAGCGGCCACTCCACACTGAATGCAAACTAATTCCCGCTTCCAAGGCCGCCGTGAGCGCAAATGGTTTAAAAGATGAGCCGGCCTGGGTTGTCGCTTGTGTGGCATTGTTGAATTGGCTCTTTAAATAATCTTGCCCGCCGTAAAGTGCTAAAACCGCTCCGGTGCCGGGTTGTATTGATACCAAGGCGATGCGTAAATTTGCAAAAGGTGCTTTAGGAGTTCGTTTTGATACCGCATCAACTGCAGCCTCCTGATCCTTCTTCACGAGAGTAGTTTTTACTACCAGGCCACCCTGCATCAGTTGATCTTGCGAAAATCCAAATTGCGCTAATTGATTTTCGATCCAGGAGACTACATAACCCTTCGGTCCAGATAATGATCCTGGCGAAACTCGAGGTTGAATAAATGGGAAGACTTGCTTAGCCTCTTGAGCGGGAGTCAACCACTTTGCTTTGACCATCCCATCTAAGACATATTTCCATCGCGCTTTTAAGCGAGCTAAATACTTGGGGCCGTTAGCGGGATCGTAGTAACCCGGTGCGTTCAACACGCTGGCGAGTACGGCGGCCTGCGAGATGCTTAATTGGTCAACCGTTCTCCCAAAGAAGACTTGCGAACCTGTTTGAACACCATAGGCGCCGCGGCCAAAGTAAATTGTATTGAGATAATCTTCCAGGATCTGATCTTTTGATAGTTGTTGCTCCAACTTGACGGCAATAACAATCTCTTTGATCTTTCGCTGAACGCTCCTTTGTGGTGAGAGAAATGCTGTCTTTGCATACTGTTGCGTGATTGTTGAGCCACCCTGAAGTGATCCACCGCGCAGATTGTGCCACAGCGCACGCATGATCCCAGTGGGACTAAAGGCATGCTCTGTGTAGAAGTTACGATCTTCGGCGGCCATGATGGCATGACGTACATTAATTGGAACGGTAGCCAATTGAACGCTAGTGCGATCCTGTGCCCCTACACGACCAATTTCAGAACCATCTGCATACTGAATGATCGTTGCTTGGCTATTTACATATTGGTTGGGGTCGGGAATCTTTACTGTGAAATATGCATAGGAGAAGAGATAGGTGCCGATGACGAAGCCGCCACCGATGGTGAAGATTGCACCCCGAATAAACCAGGTTCGCAGGTTCTCGCGGGTGGGTTTTTCCATGCGGAAAGGTTACCGCCCCACGCTACGGGCGTAATCCTCATCTTCCAGGGTCCGCACCTTGCGCGGAGGTTTGCGATATTTGCCATCGCCCAACCTAAAAGAATAGATCAGATGGTGCCAGCCGCACCCCCGGCATACCTCGACGGTGTAGACGCGAAATTCCCCATATTCGTTCTGCATCTCTGCAATTTCATCTGAAGTCTTAATACGACCTGAGTACTGACCGAGTTGATCTCCAAAGGTATAACGAAGTTCTACCATCTCCTCTTTCCGGCAAACTGGACAGAGTCGCTCCACACTTTCGCCGTGATACTTTGCCGCGCTCTTGAGGTAAGGGTCGGCATCGCAGGCATCCAAAGCTGAAGTTGTCCCTTTAAAGAGTGCTATCAGAGTAGCTCTGCGTTTGAGTGAATAGTCAATCGCATCACGACGACTCCATAAGACGGCCAACATAGTTGCTAAGAATAAACCTTTATTACTAACTACGCTTGGCGTTATGAAAAGGGTTGGGATGAGCGCGAAGTGGAGATTCCACCCTGGGAGTAAATTGCCGCAGATTCTGCGGATCCGTTGGTTGGGTCAAGTGGGGGATGGAATATTTCAGTCGGCCCTAGCCTCCTTCGTTCTCTTTTCACCAGAACGACAACCGAATGCCGTTAGCGCTGCCACCGCCTTTGCCGTCGTCCTCCTTCCCTACTCTCTCGTAGGACCATATGCCGGCATCTTCCTCGATCGCTTCTCCAGAGCGCGGATAGTCCAAATTGCAAACCTGGTTCGAGCTCTGGACTTAATACTGATTACATTATTGATTAAGTCAGGAGCGACTGGAGTTCCATTAACTCTCATTGTCCTTGTCGCCTTTGGTATTAACAGATTGATTCTCTCGGGGTTATCCGCCGGCCTACCTCTTGTAGTCACAAAGGATGAGTTGATCTCAGCCAATGCCCTCGCCGTAACAGGTGGAAGTATTGGTGTGGTTATTGGTGGTGGCTTTGGTATCGGAGTTAAGAAATTATTAGATGCCCACGGAAAGAGTGATCTCGCCGATGCAAAGGTGATCCTGATCGCTATGTGCTTCTACCTGGCAAGTTCCTACTTCACGCGCCGGCTATCACGAATGGAGATAGGTCCTGCGGAACATGAAACTCCCGCTCAATTTCGTGGACTTGGAGAGTTACAGGAAGGGTGGCGTATTCTAAAAAATCATCCTGACGCGCTTCGCGGTATTTTTACTACAGCCATCCAAAGAGGTGGGCTTACGGCTTTGACTTTGATGGGTCTCTTGCTGGAGCGCAACACATTTAACCCATCCAACAATCCAGATGCAGGGCTCGCCGGTTTCGGCTTTGCGTTGGGTGTCGCCGGCGTTGGGTTTGGAGTCGGATCATTTATCACGCCCTACTTTGTTTCATATTTTGGTAGACATCGATGGATCCGAATAATGATGGTCGCTCCGATTATCTTCTTGATCTTCTTCGCCTTCGTACCCCAGGAGTGGTTGCTTATAACCACGGCGTTCTTCATCGCAGCCTGTGGGCAGGCTGTTAAGGTGACAAATGATGCCTTGGTGCAATCTCAGATAGCGGATGAGTATCGCGGTCGAGTCTTTGCATTTTATGATGTTGCCGTCAATGCAATTATTGTTCTCGGTGCGCTCCTTGCAGCGATTGTGCTGCCTAGAAGCGGCAAGTCAGTTGAATTACCGTTGATTACCGCGGCACTCTTCGCAGTAACTTCACTGCTCTTATTGAGACCGTCCAAGTTTTTTATCGCTCGCCCAAGAGAGTAACTCCGCAGTCGCTTGCTCTTCGCCTAATGGCCCGCGCTCCATGCGTAACTCCAAGAGATATTCGTAGGCTTCACCAACTAGTCGTGATGGTTTGATATCGAGAATCTCCATAATTTTCTGACCATCAAGATCGGGTCGGATGCGATCTAACTCCTCCTGCGCCTTGAGTTCCTCGATGCGCGTCTCCAGAGAATCGTAGGTCCGAGCTAATTGATCGGCTTTGCGTTGATTTCGCGTGGTGCAATCCGCGCGGGTGAGAACATGAAGATGTGTAAGTAACTCTCCGGCATCTCGAATATAGCGGCGAACCGCAGAATCGGTCCATTCTCCGCCGCCATATCCATGGAAGCGCAGGTGCAAGAAAACTAGGTTCGAAACCTCATCAACCGTCTTGCTGTCGAACCGCAACTCCACCAAGCGCTTCTTCGTCATTTTGGCGCCGACAACTTCATGATGGTGGAAAGAAACTCCGCCGCCAGGGATTAATTCGCGGGTGCGTGGCTTGCCAATGTCATGCATCAGCGCCGCCAACCTGATGGTTAGATTCGGACCACCCAAACGGTCTTCATGTGCAATCGCTTGTTCTAAAACAGTGAGTGTATGTTCGTATACATCTTTGTGGTGATGATGCTCATCAATTTCAAGTTTAAGTTTGGGTAGTTCAGGAAGAAATATGGCTGCCAAGCCAGTTTCAACTAAAAGTTGTAAGCCGAGTCGAGGATTTTGCGACATAAGTGTTTTAATGAACTCATCGCGAATCCGTTCCATCGAAATAATCGATAAGCGACCTGACATCTCATTAATTGCATTCATGACTTCGGGATCTACTGAAAAATCTAATTGGGCCACAAATCGTGCCGCTCTCATCATTCGGAGTGGATCATCAGTGAAAGAGGTCTGGGCGCTTCCCGGAGTTCTTAGAATCTTCTTTGCTAAATCTCCAGCGCCGTCAAATAGGTCAATGAAGAGTGGAGCTTCACCAGTTAGTTCTAGGGCCATGGCGTTAACCGTGAAATCTCGTCGAGAGAGATCTCCCTCTATTGAATCACCGAAGTTAACTTCGGGCTTACGTGAATCACGATCGTAACTTTCGCTACGATAAGTAGTAACTTCAACAGTTACATCGCCACTTTTTGCCGCGATTGTTCCAAATGCCGCGCCGGTCTCCCAGATTGAATCTCCCCACTTCTTCAGGATCTTGCTAGAAGCCGCGGGGCGCGCATTTGTTGTGAAATCGAGATCATTTCCCAATCGGCCCAAGATCGCATCGCGAACTGGACCCCCAACGAGAGCCAGAGTAAATCCGGCCTCCTTGAAAGCCTGCGCCAGAGATGTAATAAGTGCGCCGTGCAGGCGCAGCGCGTCCAGGGCCAGATCGGCGGCGATCGCACTGGGATTGGGTTTCGGGGTACTCACAATGAGTAAGGCTAGAGCAGTACCCTTCTCTTATGACCCCGGCACCTGGTGCGGGTGGCGAAGCGAAACGGAAAAAACGTCGGAGACGGCGTCCTGCGGGCCCACACACACCTACTAACTCTTCTTCTGCTGTTAAAACCGACCCTGGTACTCCCCCTGTCAAAAAAGCGCCGCCCCGTAAACGCTCGGTATACGCCAAACGCGTCGATGAAGTGAGCGCAGGCGGATTGGTTATTGATGGAACGGGGACCAAGGGGCTTTTAATCGGAAGGCGCGACCTTAAAGATGCCACCCGCGAACGCTTGCTTTGGTCTTTACCCAAAGGGCATATCGAAGCTGGTGAGACGCCAGAGCAGGCAGCTATAAGAGAGGTTGCCGAAGAGACCGGGATTCAGAGTGAGATCTCACGCGAATTAGGTGTTATTGATTTCTGGTTCATGGCGGGTGGAAAGAGAATTCATAAGACAGTGCATCACTATCTCTTTCGCGAAGTCGGCGGAACTCTCTCACCGCAGGTGAGCGAAGTTGATGATGTTGGATGGTTTCCGCTCGACGAAATTATCTCTCTCTTGGCCTATCCCGATGAGAAGAAGTTAATTGCAAAATCAGGTGAGCTAAAAGTATGAAGCGCATCGTAACTCTCACTGCCGCATTAATCCTCACCTTTATTTCGATTCCTATTGCGCAGGCCAGTTCTACAATCATGCTCACAGAACCAACTCATCGTCAGATCAATGGAGAATTTATTGATGATGTTCTAGCAACATCACTTGGTGTAACAGGTCGTTTAGGGCAACTGGTATTCAATCCACCACCAGGTACCCGAAATTGGATAATTGATCCCGCGCTTATTGAGGATGTCGAAGCAATGAGCAAGGGATACACCCTCACCTCTGGTGCGGCCGGCATCGGGCAACTCTTTGCAAAATCTTGGTTAGCACAATTAAACACCGACACCAGGTTTGCCAACGTTGCGGCGATGGCTTACGGGAATCCATCTGCTTACTGGGTACATCGGCTCTCACCTCACGAAGTCAATTATGTGTTGACTATCTCGCGCAGTCGACTCGAGGCGTTGCTGGGTCTTACATTGACAACTCCTGCTTACTATCAATCGCATAGCGGGTTTGGAATTGCCAGTTCCGATATAGCCGCCATTGCGGATGCAGCTTCGAATTTCTCGCTCACCGCTAAATATGTTGATCCAAGTGCGATTGATACTTATCGCTTGGCCCTTATAAAAATTCTCAATCCATATCTCACCAAAGACCGGCGCGCTTATTTGATCCGCGATCTCACCGCGACCGCGTATAGCCAGATCCATCTAGTGCATTTAAGCCCGGGAAAATTCACCGTGACTTCTACTCATGAGAAACTTCCCATCACTTTAACCAACGGCTTCCCCAGCGCCATAAAGGTGAATCTGACGGTAATCCCGAGCAATTTCAAGGTAGTAATAGGAGACCTGCCACAGTTTCTCATCCCGGCAAAATCAAAGATACAAGTACTGGTCCCGATAACTGTTCTCACCTCAGGTGCCTCCGAACTCACGGTAGAACTCACGACTACTTCTGGCGAGGTTTTGGGAGACCCGGTTACCTACCGCGTCGCCCTTGCTGTTATCAGCCCTGTCGCGACCTGGTTCACAACGGGAGCGGCTATCGTCCTCTTTATTGCTGCAACAATTCAAAGTATTCGTCGAATTAGAAGAAGGCAGAGATGAGCGATAACTCGATCGTTCGATCATCCGCCATAATGGCGGCAGGAACATTTGTTTCACGCATAACCGGATTGATCCGTGGGCTGCTTCTTGTTGCGGTACTTGGTACAACTCTCTTAGGAGATACTTACAACGTCGCTAATACAATGCCGAATATTTTGTACAACCTTATTATTGGAGGAGCGCTAACCGCCGTCTTTGTTCCGCAATTGGTCCGGGCTATCCGCCAGCCGGATGGTGGCTCTGCATTTATCTCGCGCTTAGTTACCGCAACCTCTGTTCTTCTTGCTCTGCTTGTTCTTGTTTCCATACTTGGTGCCCCTCTCTTGGTTCGAATCTTCGCTAGTAGTTATGTCGGGAGACCAGAGTTCAACCTCACCGTTCTCTTTATGAGATATTGCTTGCCGCAGATCTTCTTTATGGGGTTATTTGCTCTCCTGGGTCAGGTTGCCAATGCCAAAGGAAAATTTGGACCCATGATGTGGGCTCCGGTTTTTAACAACATTGTTGGTATTGGAGTCTTTGGCTATTTCTTACATATTTCAAAGGGCTGGAAGGTCTCCACAATCTCCGATGGTCAAGCCACTTGGCTTGGAATCGGAACCACCGCGGGATTTGTGGTGCAATTAGCCTGTCTTATTCCGGTTTTGCGGCAGACGAAGATAAAGATTCGCCCGCGCTTTGATTGGCGAGATCCTGAAATTAAGAAATCGCTCCGTCTGGCATCTTGGACCTTGGCCTTTGCAGCATTCTCGCAATTAAGTTATCTCGTGACAGTGAACCTATCTACTGGGGCAGCGGTTCGAGCCTTAAAAGAAGGTATAACAACTGGCGTCGGTTACACACCATATGGAAATGCTTTCTTGATCCTTATGCTGCCGCACTCAGTCATTACCATCTCTGTGGTTACTGCAATCTTGCCTTTACTCTCCAGCCACGCCATTGACCGAAAAATCAAAGAGATCCACCTCGAATTGGTACGAGCTATTCGGCTAGTTGGAATCATCACTGTTCCTAGCGCCATCGCTTTTCTGCTCTTTGGACCATTAATTACCAGAACTTTGTTCTTTGGCATCTCTAATGCAGACGCCCATTACTTGGGTCTCGTGCTCTCTGCTTTTGCCCTGGGATTACTACCGCTCAGTGTTAATTTGATTGCTCTGCGTGGGCTTAACGCATTTGAAAATGTGAAACTCCAGGTACTCAGCAATGCAATTATGAATATTGTCGCTAGCCTCATCGCCATTCTTCTGGCTATGACGCTTCCCGCTAAGTGGGTAACCGTGGGTCTCGCTGGTGCTCTTGCCCTGAGCTACTACATAGGGGCCTGGACTTCAGTGCGATTATTGCGCAGATACGAGATCGTAATTCGAACCAGTGAGATCACTGGTCTATATCTGCGCTTAGCCGCCATTTATGGTGTGATCGCGGTTCCGCTCTATCTAGTGATGGGGCATATACCTGGGGGGAATAGTTTTAAGTTATTAGTTGTTCTGTGCACTAGCGGGTTGGGCTACCTGGGCCTAGCCAAGACCTTTAAGATCGTAGAAGTGAACGCCGCCTTCTCGCTCTTGTTAAAACCTCGGCGTTAATAGCAATTCCAGAGATGCTTAAGAGAGAGATGGTGCGGTAGTGAGTGACACAATCCACGACCTAGTTATCGTAGGTTCTGGTCCCGCTGGATACACCGCAGGCATCTACGCCGCCCGGGCCCAACTCGCCCCTGTGCTCTATGAGGGATCAGTGACCGCAGGTGGCGCTCTAATGAACACCACAGAGGTAGAAAATTTTCCGGGGTTCCCAGAGGGAATCATTGGCCCTGATTTGATGGATAACCTCAAAGCGCAATGTGAAAAATTTGGTACCAAGTTGGTGCGCGATGACATTGTTGAGATGAATCTTGTCGGAGATATCAAGGTACTTACTGATGGCAGTGGAAACGTTCTCAGAGCTAAGTCGGTAATTCTGGCTACTGGATCTGCTTATAAAGAGATTGGTTTAGTGAATGAGAAGCGGTTATCAGGGCGCGGTGTTTCTTGGTGTGCAACGTGTGATGGATTCTTCTTTCGCGAGCAAGAGATTGCCGTTGTGGGTGGCGGAGATTCCGCTATGGAAGAGGCAACCTTCCTAACTCGCTTTGCATCTAAGGTTGTTGTAATTCACCGTAGAGATTCATTGCGCGCATCAAAGATTATGATCGACAGAGCAACTGCCAATCCTAAAATTGAATTCGTCTGGAACACCGAGGTCATTGATGTTCTGGGCGACCAAAATGTCTCAGGGCTTAAATTGCGCAGCACTATTGATGGCACTGAGAGTGAGCGCGCTTTCACTGGGCTCTTCGTTGCAATCGGCCACTCGCCACGCTCTGAACTACTTCTCGGGCAGGTCGAGTTGGATTCCGAAGGGTATGTAAAGGTTGCAGGCCGCTCCACGCGGACCAATCTGCCAGGGGTGTTTGCCTGCGGAGATCTTGTTGACCATACCTATCGCCAGGCAATCACGGCGGCCGGAACTGGCTGTGAAGCCGCGTTAGACGCTGAAAGATTCTTGGCTGGACACTAGAATCCGTACTCTGAATTTGTAAAACGTAGTCGTTTAATTTAAATAATCGAGGGAGAGATATGAGTAATACACCGCCAGTAACAGCTGCCACCTTTGAAGAGGTAGTTCTAAAGAGCACTACGCCCGTCCTTGTTGATTTCTGGGCCGAGTGGTGTGGCCCTTGCCGCGCCGTTGGTCCAATTTTGGAAGAGATCGCTGGCGAACACGCGGGGAAGATCAAAATTGTAAAACTTAATACCGATGAAGAAGCATCCATTGCAATGAAATATGGAATTACTTCTATCCCGACAATGAATGTATTTGTTGGCGGTCAAGTGGTAAAAAGTATTGTTGGAGCCAAGCCGAAGCCTGCTCTCCTCAAAGATCTAGCCGCGTACATTCAGTAGTTTATTAAGCATCGAAGTAAAGAGTCATCATGACGCCCGATCTAACCTTTGGTGGGTCGGGCGATCTTGTTTTACAGGTAACTAATTATCTGACTCGCCTTAATTTGTTGAAGGCGGAGAGTTCACACTTTGATGCCAGCGTTGCCGCGGCAGTTAAAGAGTTCCAACAATCGCGCGGGTTAACCATTTCGGGAATAGTTGACGCAATCACATTGCGCGCTCTCGATGAGGCGCGATGGAAATTAGGAGATCGGGTTCTCTCTCTCACCTCACCTCCAATGCGCGGGGATGATGTCGCTGCGCTGCAATCACAATTAAGCGAAATGGGATTTAATTGCGGCCGCGTCGATGGGATCTTCGGTCAAGATAGTGAAGATGCCGTTATGGAATTCCAAAAATCGGTAGGAGTAAAGGTTGATGGTCGCTGTGGACCCGCCACAATCATGGCTATGTTGCGCTTGAAAAAAATTGTCTCCGGGGGAGCTCCCACGCAACTGCGCGATGCGGCGATTCGAGCCGAACGCGGTCCGGCGCTCTCTGGGAAAGTTATTGTGATTGATCCTTCCGACTCTCCAGATATCTTCGATCTTACGCAGCGGTTAGAGGGGCGTTTGATTGCGTTGGGGGTAAATGTCTTTCTTACACGAACACTCGCATCTAGCCCCGCCGAATCCGACCGCATTGAGATTGCAAATGCGGCTAACGCTGATCTTGTGATCTCACTGCGCCAAGATCGTTATATGAATGAGAGCGCTCATGGGGTTGCCACGTATTACTACGGCAGCGACTCTCATGGAGTGCATTCGATAGTTGGAGAACGATTTGCAACGTTGGCGCAACGAGAAATCTGCGCCCGCACCGACCTGCTTAATTGTCGAATTCATGCCAAAACCTGGGATCTGCTCCGCCTTACTAAATCTCCTACTGTTCGTATCGATTTGGGGTATCAAACCAATTCCGGAGATGCCAAACGAATCGCAGACCCCGCTTTCCGTGAAACAGTCGTAGAAGCCTTAATGGTTGCCATTCAACGCCTCTACTTAAGTGCAGAGAATGATGCGAAGACCGGAACTCTGAAGATCTCTGATCTGCGTAGAGCTGGCCTGCGTAAATAAAGGCGGCCCGTACCACCTCATAGGTGTGGCAGAATTGTCTAATGTCTAATGAGGTAAAGCGTTTTCGCACAGGTGAAGATCAACAACTCACACAGCGCTTCGCTCATCGCGCTGAGTTGATGCAGGCCAGCGAGATTCGCGCCCTCTTTGCCGTCGCCTCCCGCCCTGAGATCGTCTCCCTCGCGGGTGGCATGCCCAACCTCTCCGCCCTGCCTATGGAGATGATGGCTGAAGTCGTAGAAAAACTCATTAAAGAGAATGGCAGTGAAGCCCTGCAGTATGGCAGCGGCCAAGGCCATCCCAAGTTACGCGAACAGATTTGTGACGTTATGGCGCTAGAGGGAATCCGGGCGCATCCCGATGACATCATCGTCACCACTGGTTCGCAACAGGCCTTGGATCTCATCTCTCGTATCTTTATCAATCCTGGCGATGTAGTTCTCGTCGAAGCTCCATCCTATGTTGGAGCGCTTGGAACTTTCAAACAATATGAAGCTAACGTTGTTCACGTACAGATGGATGATGATGGAATGATTCCGGAGGCGCTGCGGGCCGCAATTGAATCTGTGCGCCAGGCCGGCCATGAAATTAAATTCCTCTACCTCATTCCTAATTACCAGAATCCTGCTGGAGTACTTCTGCCGGCGGAGCGACGTACCGAGATTCTCGAGATCTGCGCCGCCGAGAAGATCTTTATTGTGGAAGATAATCCTTATGGACTTTTGGGATTCGATAAGCCATCACCAAACGCGATGCGCGCGCAAGACTCTGAAAATGTTATCTACCTCGGCTCCTTCTCCAAGACCATCGCTCCCGGTTTTCGAGTCGGTTGGGCTTTAGTTCCACAAGCTCTCAAAGAGAAGTTAGTAATCGCTGCAGAGAGTTCAATCCTCTGTCCCTCCAATTTCACTCAACTCTCCATTAGTGGTTATTTGGCAGATCAACCATGGCGCGATCAGATCGCCTCATTCTGCAAACTTTATAAAATTCGCCGCGATGCCATGTTAGAAAGTCTGGACGAATATTTTCCTGAGGGAGCAATTTGGACTAAGCCGCATGGTGGCTTTTATATCTGGGTGACACTACCTCCAGAAATCGACACGACCGCGCTGATGCCCAAGGCAATTGCAGCGAAGGTTGCTTACGTCCCGGGTACCGCTTTCTATGCCGATGGTTTTGGAAGTTGGTCGATGCGTCTGGCTTATTGCTACCCCACTCCAGAGAGAATTCGTGAGGGTGTAAAAGCCTTGGGTGGAGTTATCCGCACCGAGATGGAGAACCGCGCACTTATTTAAACAATTGCGTAATTCGTTTTAAATCCTCTTCATCGGCAAATTCGATGGTTATCTTGCCCTTCTGTTTACCTAGTTCGATAGTTACTCGAGTATCGAACCTATTTCCGAGTTGATCGGCCAACTCTTTGTGTTGCGGGCTAAGAGATGCGTGGCGCTTTGCTTTTTCGCCCCGCTCTTTTCCATCACTTGTTGCGACGATCTCTTCAACGGCGCGAACACTTAGCCCCTCGGCAACGATGCGATTAGCGAGGGCTTCAATCTCTGCGGCGTTTGTTAAGGAGAGTAATGCGCGCGCATGTCCTGCAGAGAGAATTCCTATTGCAACTCTTCTCTGCACGGCGGCTGGAAGATTTAAGAGACGCAAAGTATTTGTAATAACCGGTCGAGATTTTCCAACCTTCAGCGCTAACTCATCATGGGTGTATCCGAAGTCATTGAGTAAATTCTGATAAGCAGCGGCCTCTTCGAGGGGATTGAGTTCGCTGCGATGAATATTTTCTAGTAGCGCTTCGCGTAACATCTCATTATCTGATGATGCGCGCAAAATGACAGGAATTGTTTTAAGTCCAGCTAACTTAGCGGCACGTAAGCGGCGCTCACCCATAATTAATTCATAGTGACCATCACCCAAATCACGCACAACTGGGGGTTGCATAACGCCGACCTCTTTGATTGAGGCAGCTAATTCAGCAAGAGCGCGTTCATCAAAATATGTACGTGGTTGTTTACTATTAGGTTGTACAGAATTGATATCAACTTCCAGAGCGGTACCTGCAATAACTCCAGAACTATTTACGACATCTCCAATAGTTGTCGTTGGGATCAGTGCATCTAAGCCACGTCCCAAGCCTCCCTTGCGTGCTGCACTCATGCTGCAGATCCTCTCCGTGCTATCTCGCGCGCTGCTCCCATATAGGCAATAGCGCCGGGTGAAGCCGCGTCATATGTCATTACCGTTTGATTAAAAGATGGCGCTTCAGAAACTCGCACTGCACGTGGAATGGGAATATCAATTAATTCATTAGGAAAGTGGCGCCTGACATCATCTGCAACATCGTTTGCTAAACGAGTGCGTGAATCAAACATTGTTAAGAGAATTGTGCTGACCCGAACTAAAGGGTTGAGCGCTCTTTGAATCTTTCCTAACGTCTCCATCAGTAGCGAGATTCCCTCCAATGAGTAGTACTCACATTGAATAGGGACAAGTACTTCTTCCGCAGCTGTCAGCGCATTAATAGTGAGCAGACCTAAACTTGGTGGGCAATCGATAATTACATAATCCAAGCGATCTCCACGGGATTCTCTTTCATGGAGATACTTCAAGAGTGCGGCTTTAAGAATGCTTTCGCGGGCAACGAATGTAACGAGAGCAATCTCTGCCCCCGCCAGCTCTCGGTTCGCCGGTGCGCATTCCAAGCTGGGAAAACCAGCGACCTTTTGGATCGTCTGGGAGAGATCAACCTCGTCAACCAAGACCTCGTACATGCCCGGCGTTCTATTGCGGTCGACCCCCAGTGCGGTACAGGCGTTTCCTTGTGGGTCGAGATCAATAACCAGGACTTTTAGTCCTCCCATCGCCATGGCGGCGGCGAGATTTACCGCTGAGGTGGTCTTCCCCACCCCGCCCTTCTGATTTGCAACGGTAAAGATCCGGGTTTTGATGGGTTGGGGCATCGGCTCTTTTAAGCGACGGATCCCGATGAGCTTGCGCTCCTCCACCTTTGGTGTTTCACGTGAATCACTCATAGGCGTAGTTAAGCAGTCTTTCTGACCTCAATGACACGGGAGATATCAAATCCGGGCAATTCAAGGGTGTGGAGCGTGGTTATGGAGTGTCTCTTTGGCTCAGTGGAGTCAATCTCCGCCTGTGCCCCCTCACCCTTCATCGCCAGCAGCGCTCCGTTGGCCTTAACTAAATGCCACGAAATATCCAACAACTTAGGAAGTGGCGCAACGGCTCGGGCGGTAACAACTTCAAAGCTCTTCTTAATGCTCTCCGACTTGCCCCGCATGACAGTTATAGGTAGATCAAGTAGCCCAATCACCTCGAGCAAGAAATCCACCCGCCGTTGTAGCGGCTCGATAAGCACCACTTCCAAATCAGGGCGAGATAGCGCGATTACTATTCCCGGCAGTCCCGCGCCAGAGCCAATATCAGCCACCTTTACCCCTTCAGGAATCAAGGTCGTCACCGGGAGGCAATTTGCAATGTGGCGCTCCCAGATGCGCTCACCCTCTTTAGGCCCAATCAATCCGCGCTCGATCCCCCAACTTCCGAGGATCTGCGCATACCTATCGGCCTTATCAGGGCTCTCTTTAAAGTAGCTCCCTAAGAGGGTTTCACGTGAAACGGTCAAGCTGGTAGAACAACCACACAGCGGTTTGGTTCTTCGCCCTCTGACTCGCTGGTTAATCCAATCTCTTGGATTGTGTCGTGGATCACTTTTCTCTCAAAGGCGTTCATTGGCTTGAGTTTTACCTGCTCGCCGGAGGATTTAACCTCATCTGCAATCTCATGTGCCAATTTGGTCAATTCGATCTTCTTATTGCTACGGAAGTTATCGATATCCAACATCAGGCGCGAGCGTTCTCCGAGGGAGGTTTGAACCGCTAAGCGGGTGAGCTCCTGGAGCGCGTCGAGCACCTCTCCACTATCCCCGACCAGGTGGGAGAGGGCGCCGCCGGCGATGGCCAGCGAGGCACGCTCGTTCTCTACATCAATATCAATATCCCCATCGAGGTCGGCGATATCGAGTAGCCCTTCCAGATAGTCTGCCGCCACATCACCCTCTTCTTCCAGACGGGCAATCAGAGACTTTTTAGGGGTCTCTGCCACCGTCTCGGTCTCACCCTCGGTCTCTATCTCAGTCTCGTTATCTATCTCAGTCTCGTTCTCGGTCATTATGCTGCCTTTCTGTCGGATTTAAACCTTTTATCATATTTTGTTAGCATTTGAGAGTTACTTACGCGGCTTCTTCTTCTTGGGCTGCTGGCGCTGGCGACTCTTAGCTGCCTCGGCCTCGCGCTGCGCCTCTGTCATACCTTCGGGCGTTTGCGGGGTTTCAGTCAGGCCGCGCTTACGTTGTAACTCCTCATAAGCCGGTGAACCCGGTGTTGGGTTTCTCTTGATGACGTAGTACTGCTGACCAAAGGTCCAGAGGTTTGTCGTTGACCAGTAGATCAGAACACCAATGGGAAAGTTCACACCAGAGATAGCAAAGATGAATGGGAACACATACAACATAATTTTTTGTTGTTGCGCCATCATATTGTTGGATGGGTCGAGCTTCGGCATTCCTTTGACCATCAATTGGCGTTGGGTGATAAATGTCGTGGCCGACATAAATGCAATGAGGCAGACCGTAACAATCTTCGTTCCTGTTGTTGCGTTGTGGCTTAGGAAACTATCTGCGATTGGGGCGCTGAAGAATTTTGCATCGTGAGCAGTAGTTAAAAGTTTTGCGGTTAATACGTTGGGGACATATGACTTGTTACTGGCAATTCCACTCAACACTCTAAAGAGGGCGAAGAAAATTGGGGCTTGAGCGAGCAATGGCAGGCAGGGAGCAAGCGGGTTGGTCTTATGCTCTTTATAGAGCTTCATCATCTCTTCAGATTGCTTCTGACGATCATCCTTGTGTTTCTTTTGAATCTCTTTCATATGTGGTTGCAGCGCGGTCATAGCCCGCTGCGATTTAATTTGTTTTACAAAGAGCGGAATAAGAATTACTCGAATTAAGACAACGAGAAGAACAATTGAAAGGGTCCACTTAAGGGATTCGTGTGAATCTCTGCCGAGTACCCAGCCCAGCATCGTATGGAAGGTGACCATAACCCACGTAACGGCGTAGTACAGGGGGTGCAGTATCGCGTTCATTATTTAGCTCCCTTTAGGTGTTCGTATACAACTCGCTTGCCGCCGGCATAATCCACGCCGCCATGTGACCAGGGGTTACAGCGGAGAATCCGCCATGCGCCCATTACTAAACCTTTTAAACCATATTCATTAATGGCATCAATTGTGTATTGCGAACATGATGGAAAATATTTGCAGCGAGGCGACATATTTGATGAGATGAAGATCTGCCAAAATCGAATAGGTGCGATCAGGATCTTCCTCATTGATGTGCGCCGGTTCTCTTTATAACTTTCGCAATTAAGGCGGATAGATCGGAGCGATAATCGCGCTGGTTTTTTAGAACTCTGATAACAATCTGGGTGTGGGGTTGTAAATCTTTTAGGTGTTCCGTCATTGCATGCCGTAGTTGACGGGCGATGCGGTGTCGCGTCACTGATCCGCCGACGCTCTTATTAATAATTAAGCCAACTTGTGGCTCGCTCGGCAACTGCTCATGCGTCAAAAAGTAGATAACTAATAAATCGGAGGTTGCCCGATGCCCAGTCTTGGTAGTTCTAGAAAAATCTTGGCCTCGGCGCATACGGTTGGATGCTGGAAGCACGATTTAGGCTGAGATGTGGGTGCGACCCTTTGCGCGGCGTGACGAAAGTACTGCTCGTCCACCACGAGTGGCCATGCGGGCACGGAAGCCGTGCTTTTTGGCGCGCTTACGGTTATTTGGCTGATAGGTGCGCTTGCTCATAAGTTCCTCTTTTTCTCCTAGCTGTTAAAGACGGTTTCGGGGTTGGCACCAGCTAGGGCCACAACGGAAGGGCAAGATTAGCCGAATTGGTGTGGATAAACCACTTGCGCTTTTCCCTAGGTAGCCATAGGTTCGCGCTCTATCCACAGGTTTCGCGCCTCCCGACCCTAAAGGCGGGGTTTAGACCACAGGCTGTGGATAACTTTGGGGATAACTCTTTGAAGTTATAGTTTTTTGAGGTTTTACTAGTGATTGGTCTGGGGCAGGAATGGCTTTATTAGAAGAGGTTGACCTTAATACCCTCTGGGCGCTGGTTGTTGAAGCGATGGCCTCCGAGTCCCCCCAGCATCGAGCTTTCTTGGCTTTGACTAAGCCTCTAGGTCTGCTGCAAAGCGAAGGTGGCGCCACCCTCCTCCTCAATACCCCGAACCAATTTGCTAAAGACTTCTTAGAGTTGCGGGTTAAATCGGCTCTGAATGAAATTCTTACCAATCAACTTGGACAGAAAATTAATATCGCAGTTACCGTCGATGAAAATTTAGAGGTAGTTGTGCCGGTGGAAGATTTGATTGATGAAAGTACGCCTGAAGTGCAACCTAAGAGCGGCACCGGTCGTGACCTAGGATCAAAATCTCCGGCTGAACAATCTCAACTCAATCCAAGATATATATTTGAAACTTTTGTTATCGGCGCATCGAATAGATTTGCACACGCTGCAGCTGTAGCGGTCGCTGAAGCGCCGGCTAAAGCTTATAACCCATTATTTATTTACGGGGAGTCAGGACTTGGTAAAACCCATCTCCTGCACGCTATTGGGGCCTATGCCAAAGAGTTATATGGGTCAGTTCGAGTCCGTTACGTCTCATCAGAAGAGTTCACCAACGATTTCATCAACTCCATCCGTGACGACAAAGCTGCAGTCTTTCAAAGGCGTTATCGCGACCTCGATGTCCTACTCGTTGATGATATTCAATTCTTAGAAAATAAAGAGCGGACCCAGGAAGAGTTCTTCCACACCTTCAACACTCTTTATAATGCGAATAAGCAGATCGTTATTTCAAGTGACCGTCCACCAAAACAACTGACAACTTTGGAAGATCGTCTGCGCTCTCGTTTTGAATGGGGTTTAATTACAGATATTCAACCTCCAGAGTTGGAAACTCGCATTGCAATTTTGCGCAAGAAGGCCGCACAGGACAAACTGAATGCCCCAGATGATGTCTTGGAATATATCGCCTCTAAAATTTCATCGAATATCCGTGAGTTGGAAGGGGCTTTGATTCGGGTCACCGCCTTTGCCTCCCTCAACCGCCAACCAGTGGATATGGGCTTAGCTGAGATCGTCCTAAAAGACCTGATTCCAGACCAGGCAGGCCCAGAGATCACCTCTTCGACGATTATGGCCCAGACCGCCTCCTACTTCAGCCTTACCTTGGAAGATCTCTGTGGAACGAGCAGGAGCCGAGTTTTGGTTAATGCCCGCCAGATTGCCATGTACCTCTGCCGTGAGTTGACTGAGTTATCGCTTCCTAAGATCGGGCAGACCTTTGGGGGTAGGGATCACACCACTGTGATGCATGCCGACCGGAAGATCCGCCAGTTGATGGCTGAACGGCGCTCTATTTATAACCAGGTCACCGAATTGACCAACCGGATAAAACTGCAATCTAAAAATTAGGTGAACAATTAACCCCAGTTGTGGGTAAGTTGTGGATAACTGTGGATAACTTGGGGGTATATGTGGGTGGAGGCGGGATAACTTCTTAAATTAAGGCAGATTATGGGGTGGGAGGGTGGTTTTGGTTAGTTCTCCACACGGTTACCCACAACTGTAGAGAAGATTATCTAGAGGGTGACCAGCACTTTTCCTCTTATCCACAAGAAAGCGCTCTGGTTACTACGAATAACTTTATATAGAGAGAAAAGCACGGAGAAGCAATAACTTGTATCCATCTAAGGCGTCAGCATGAAACCTTAGACTCAGGCGGTAGAGAAAGAGGCGAGAGATGAAATTTATAGTTGAACCAACAGAGCTGGTCGATGCAGTTAATTGGGTGGCGCGCAGCCTCTCCTCCCGCCCTATTAAAGCCGAACTCCTAGGCATCATGATCGATGTAGATACCTCAATCACCCTCACTGGTTCAGATCTAGAAACTTCAACAAAAGCCATCTTGAAAGCCGAGATAAGCGCTAAAGGAAAAGTCTTAGTTCCTGGCCGCTTACTCGCAGAAATTGCTCGCTCCCTTCCTAATAAACCAATTACTTTTACTCTCGATGGCAGCAGAGTGCTCGTAACTGCAGGCACCGCGAAATTTACCCTCCCTACTCTCTCGGTCAACGAGTACCCAACCCTTCCCGAGCTACCAGAAACAGCTGGCGTAATCCCAAGCGATGTCTTCGCTCACGCTGTAAACCAAGTCGCTATCGCCGCCGGTAAAGACGACTCCCTTCCAACCCTTACCGGCGTACATATCGAAATCCACCAAAATAAAATTATCTTGGCAGCGACAGACCGTTACCGCCTAGCCGTACGCGAACTAAATTGGCAGGCAAAAGACAACGAGATAGAAGTAAATACCTTGGTGCGCGCTAGAACTCTGGCAGATGCCGCCAAATCTTTAACAGCACACTCCCAAGTCACCCTGGCGCTTTCACCAACAACCTCAAATGAACGCCTGATCGGCTTTCTCTCTGAATTAAAAACAATGACCTCCCGCACACTTGATGGCACCTTCCCACCTTTTAAACATTTACTCCCCTCTGAATCGGTCGCAGAAGCCACAATTGAAGTAGCGCCATTTTTGGATTCTGTCCGCCGGGTTGCTTTAGTTACAGATAAAACAGTTCCCTTGCGTTTAATCTTTGCTGACAATTCGCTCCAGTTAGAAGCTGGCGCCGGCGAGGAAGCACAGGCGACTGAAGAGCTAGAGATTATTTACTCCGGGGAGCCAATTAATATTGCATTCAATCCGCAGTACCTCACCGACGGACTACAAGCCATCGGAACACCTTTCGTCCAAATCAACTTTACCGGAGCAAGCAAGCCGGCTGTTCTTACCGGGAAACACGAACTATCAGGTACGCGCGACATCAGTTATCAATACTTACTAATGCCGATGCGCTATAGCGCGTAAAAAGAGTGCACCTAAAACACCTTTCGCTTAAGAACTTTCGTTCTTATAGTGAGTTGGAACTACCCCTCACGCCCGGCATCACAATATTCCTAGGCCGCAACGGTGAAGGTAAGACAAATATCGTTGAAGCAATTCTCTATTTAGCTTTTCTCTCTTCACACCGCACCGCCGGCGATCTCCCTTTAATAAAACTTGGAGAGAGCGCTGCATATACGCGCGCCCTTATCCAACACCCCGATAGAGAGATTTTAGTAGAACTAGAAATTAATGCAGATAAAGCGAACCGTGCCCGTATTAACCAAAACCCCATTCGAAGTCAGAAAGATCTCTTCGGGTTAATTCAATGCATCTACTTTTCCCCGGAAGATATGGATTTAGTGCGCGGAGATCCCTCCGAGCGCCGCCGCTTCATCGATCAAATCCTCATTCTCCGCTCCCCCAGGATGGCTGGAGTTATTACAGATTACGAGAGAGCGGTGCGGCAACGAAACACGCTTTTAAAAACACGAACTAACCAAGCCTCTCTAGAGCCCTGGAATCAGCAAGTCGCCAAATTTGGCGCTGAGATAATCGCCGCTCGCGTCTCACTCTTAACCGAGTTCGAACCTTTCTTTACCGAGAGATACGCCATTATTTCAGCGGATAAACCCGCCCACATCACCTACAAAAGTTCGATCGAAAATCCTTCGACAGATCCAGACGAAAATTACAGAACAATAGTTACTAAAATGGAAGAAATCCAAAGACAAGAGTTGGATCGCGGCCTTACCCTTGTGGGGCCCCACCGCGATGACCTGTTACTTCACCTTGGAAAACATTTAGTTAAAGGCTATGCATCGCATGGAGAATCCTGGTCAATCGCGCTATCTCTCAAGCTTGCTGCTTACAACCTCTTAGTACATGAAGGAGTGAAGCCGATTTTAATTCTGGATGATGTTTTCTCTGAGTTAGATGAAGAACGTCGCCACCAACTAATTGAATTGGCTAAATCTGCAGAACAAACATTTATTACAGTGGCGGTAGAAGGAGATTTACCAAAAGATTTACAAGGAACCACCTTCCATGTAAAAAACGGAAGTGTTAAGTTAAAGCATGAAAGTTGATCTAGCGCGAGAGCTTTATAAAACTTGGCGCGACAACTCTCGCAAAAGCCGACAGAATGAAAACCAAGAGGTCCTACGTTTAAAAATTGATGACCCACAACCTTTAAATGCCGCTCTCTCGGAGTTAGTTTCAAATCGAGATTGGCGCCAAGGAATTGCAGAGGGCTCACTCTTTATTGAATGGCTGCAAGTAGTCGGTCCTGAGATTGGTTCCCACTCCACCCCCATCTCACTCGTTGACGGGTTGTTGACGATCCAGGCGACCTCTTCCGCTTGGGCCACCCAGTTAACACTGATGAGTTCTAACCTCTTATCCACAATCTCCAACTCGGCCCCGGGGGCTCTAGTGGAGGAGATTGTGGTCCTTCCACCCCATGCGCCAAGTTGGAAGAAGGGTATTAGGACGATCCGAAATTCTCGGGGTCCTAGGGATACCTACGGCTAATCGCTAAAAGGCTCTCAGAGGTTCACCCAAGCCTTTTTATGGCTGGTTCTATCCTCGCTTTACCACTAGGATTTGAGGCTGTAGGAGCCATATTCGCCTAAGAATTGGTTTTAACAGATTTCCCTCAAGTGGGCCAGAAAGGCGGGGCAATGGCTGAGAGTTCATATAACGCCAGCGCCATCACCGTCCTGGAAGGGCTAGATGCCGTCCGTAAGCGCCCTGGCATGTATATCGGCTCCACTGGCGAGCGTGGATTACACCACCTGGTCTATGAGGTTGTAGATAACTCAGTCGATGAGGCTTTGGCCGGCTATTGCGACACTATTAACGTAACTTTGATGCCCGATGGTGCGCTGCGCGTTATCGATAATGGACGCGGAATCCCGGTGGACCTCCACCCGATCGAAAAACGTCCAGCTTTAGAGATTGTCTTGACCGTTCTACACGCTGGCGGAAAATTTGGCGACAGCGGGTACTCGGTCTCTGGCGGACTGCATGGCGTTGGAATCTCCGTCGTAAACGCTCTCTCCACCGATTTAGCGGTCGAAGTCCGTCGCGACGGCTTTCACTGGTTCCAAGAATACAAATTAGGTGTGCCCCAAGCCCCAGTCCGTAAAGGCGACGCCGCG
>Ga0194061_1000168_pt1 | contig 39190 bp, 38 predicted proteins | sample SepL2221m_MetaG_FD_163423 | JGI IMG/M metagenome (GOLD analysis project Ga0194061, IMG submission 163423) | Anoxic zone freshwater microbial communities from boreal shield lake in IISD Experimental Lakes Area, Ontario, Canada - Sep2016-L224-21m | ecosystem: Environmental > Aquatic > Freshwater >... | reverse complement strand
TTGAGGAGGTAACATACCATGACTAAACAATATAAAAGCAAGATTTTTGCAGCAATCCACGAGACAGCCGAGGATTTCCATGTTGCCGGTATTATCGATGCTAAAACAATGCGGGAATTTGACACGTCATGCCTCACTCCTGTTAAGATCCTCGCACCGGATGAGATTGTTGCCACTCGGACCAGCATCGGTGTAAGTCAATCTGTTTTCGCGCACTACCTGAATGTTGGTGTCAGCACCATCAGTAAATGGGAGCGTGGAGAGAAACATCCCAGTGGAACAGCTCTGAAATTGCTAGATATTATTCGTAGAAAAGGATTAGAAGCTATATCATGATCTCAAAGACTGCTTACGCTATAACTGGGGAATGAGGAGGCGACTCTTCATTCCCCAGTTTTTTAACAAAAAGACGAAAAATGCGAATTTCCAACCAGAAAGTTAGACCCGCCCAAAAACCGGCGGGTCAACTTCATGCCCGTTGGATAAAAGCCAGTTGCCATCCTGGTTGCAGGTAATGTAAAGTGGCCTCCCAAATAATATCCATAAAGGAGAATCGTACAATGCTCATGTTCATCATCGCCGTGCTGCTCGGGTTGGTTCCAGCGGCCATCGCCCAGAATAAGGGACACAGCTTCTCACTCTTCTGGCTCTACGGCACACTGCTCTTCATCATCGCACTCCCTCATGCCCTGCTGCTGCGACCGGTGCCTGAAATCGCCGAGGCTCGGGCACTGGCGGCAGGAGGCAGAAAATGCCCCCACTGCGCTGAGATCATCAAATCAGAGGCCAAAGTCTGCCGCTTCTGCGGACGGGATGTATGAAAAAGGCTCGGCTCTTCACCACTGAGACACAGAGACCATAGAGTAAACTGACTTTTATGGCTATTCTCCGTGCTCTCTGTGCCTCCGTGGTGAATACGTGCAGTAGACTTCAGTCGTCGTCCAGCATGCGGTGCTTCGGTTTCTCCACATCCTCGAATTCCCCCTTTTTGACCGCCCAGATGAACACCAGCCAACAGCCGGCGCCCAGGCAGAGCGAAAGAACTATCAGGATGATCAGGCTTTCATCCATGCTGTTTGTAACCCATCAGACGCAGTGAATTGAGCGATACCAGCATCGAGCTGGCGGTCATGGCTACGGCGGCGTAGACCGGCGTCAGCATTCCTGACATGGCCAGCGGTATGCCGATGATATTGTACAGAAAGGCCCAGGCCAGATTCTGTTTTATGATCGTGATGGTCGCGCGGCTGATGCCGTGGGCGGTTGAAATTCGTGATATATCGTCTCCGGTAATGATCACGTCGGCATTCTCCAGGGCGATGTCACTGGAACCGGTCAGAGAACAGCTGACCGAAGCCGCTGCCAGAGCCGGCGCGTCGTTGATGCCATCGCCCGCCATCAGGACAGAACGCCCTTCCGCCTGGAACGACTCAATACAGGCCAGCTTGTCGTCCGGAGTCATCTCTCCCGTCGCCATCGTCAGGCCAATTTCTGCCGCAATACGGTTGACCGCTTCCTGATTGTCCCCGCTGATCATACGCACTTCGATGCCCTGTTCCATGAAAGCGCTAACCATTTCCGAACCGCCGTCGCGAAGCTGGTCACGCAGTGAGTACCGGCCGGCAAGGCGGCCGCCGATGACGACAAACACGATGCTGTCGCCGAGTCCTGCGGTTACGGACGAAACATGAGTCCCGACATCAACTCCATGTTCCTTCAGTAACGACTGATTTCCACATAAAATGTCCCGGCCGTCCGGAAGCACTCCGGAAATACCCCTGCCGGGGTACGAACGGAATGAACTGCACTCCTGCGGCAGGCAGCCATGCTCTGCCGCGTGGGTCACTATGGCGCCGGCCAGCGGATGTGCGGCCCGGTTTTCGATGCTCGCCGCGGCCTGGATAACCTCCGTTTCTGCCGCGGCAAAATCGCCGCAGGGACAGAATCCGGAGACGTCAGGTTTTCCGCGGGTGATGGTGCCGGTTTTGTCGAACAGCGCGATATCAATTGCTGCCAGTCGTTCGATCACATCCCCCCCCCGCAGGATGATACCAAGGGCGGCTGCACGACTGCAGGCGGCCAGCACAGCGGCAGGGACGGCCAGCCCCATGGCACAGGGGCAGGCGATCAGAATCACTGCCAGGGCCGTCATCAACGCACTTCCCAAGCCACCACCCGTCACGGTGTATCTGACTATTCCAACCAACACCGCCAGCATGATAACCGCCGGCACAAACCACCCCGATACCAGGTCGGCCAGCTGCTGCAGCCGCGGTTTACCGGCCTGGGCCATCTGCACCAGCGCCGCCACCCGCATCAGGTAGCTCTGCCCCACCGGCCGCAGCGCCTGTACCGTGACCGGAGCGGCCACATTCACGCAGCCGGAACGAATCTCGCTTCCTGCCACAGCCACCACCGGAATACTCTCACCGGTTGCCAGCGACTGATCTACCTCGGTCTCACCCTCAACAATCAGACAATCAACCGGAAAACGTTCCCCCTGCCTGACAAGCAGCAGGTCGCCGGATTTGACATCGGCAACTTCAATCTGCCGATCACTCCCCTCCCCGGCCAGAGTCGCACGTTGCGGCGCCGAAGCGTACAGGGCGCTGATGCCCGACATGGCCCGCCGTCGAACCGAAAGCTCCAGCAGGCGCCCGATCAGGACAAAGGTGATGATGGTGGCGGCACTCTCGAAATAGGTCTCCTCCCCGGAAAATGTCGCCCAGAGACTGTAGAACCAGGCCGAAAGAGCTCCGACGGAAATCAACAGATCCATCCCCGGCGCCCGGGTCCTGACTGACCTCCAGGCACCGGCCAGAAACGGATAGCCGGAGTAGAACACCACCGGAGTCGTGACAAGCAGAGAAACATATTGCAAGAGCTGCTTGATACCGGCCGCCATCCCCTGGAAATATCCGGCATACAGGGCATAGGAGTAGGCCATCAACTGCATGGTCAGGAATAATGCTGTGCCGAAGCGGAGCAGCAGGTCGTCCCGCTCACGGCGGGCATCTTTTTCCGACTGCTCGGGAGCGTAAGGGCGTGGAAGATAGCCGAGTCTGCTGATGACGGAAAATATTTCCAGCGGCGAAACGAGGGCTGGTTCGAAGCGAAGAGCCGCAACGCCGCCGCTGTACGAGATGCTGACATTGACAACGCCCGCCAATCCACCAAGCATCCGCTCCAGCAACCAGACGCATGACGGGCAGGTTATGCCGCCGATCATCACATCGATGCGGCAATAATCGGCTTCGGCGACGACATGCCGAGCCAGGTCGGCGGCGGTGAAATCGACCGGCGGAGCGTCTCCCACCGTCGGGACGGCACGGTCACCGCGCTGATAGAAATGGGCCAGTCCGGCTGAGCAGATCAGGCTGTGGGCTCCCTGGCAGCCCCGGCAGCAGAACAGGACGCGGCTGCCATCGTCAACTGCCTCTTCAAGCGGCTTCCAGCGGAATGTGATGCCGCAGTGGCTGCAGACCGATTCGGGTAGTTTCGTCATGGCTTGATCTGCACCGAAGCAGCGGTTTCGGTACCATTGAGGAGTAACAACCGTGCTGAGCCGATACCACTCCCCGTGTGCCTGATCATGAAGGTCACTTCGCGATGCTCATTGGCAGCAACCGGAATATCACTGACCGGCCCCAGCAGTGAAATCTCCCCGGCATCACTGCTGGAGATTCGCAGGCTATACGTTGCAGCTGCTTCCGAACGGTTGCCGATGGTTGCCCGCCAGGGCTGCACCTGAAAACCGTCTGGCAGAGTACGCGCTTCGACCGTTGCGATGCGCTGCACCACGAAGGCGGTCTGCGCCCTGCCGGTCACACCCCACACCAGCCCCCCACCGAGTATAATCGTGAGAGACACCAGTGCCAGCGCCTTACTGCCGAATGTAATCCCCGCTCCCGGCAGTGTCCCGAAACGGTAGCCGATCAGGCCGAAACCGCCGGGGCGCCGCTCCATGACGCCCCGGCAGGCATCGATGCAGCGCCCGCAGCCGATGCACTCGATCTGGAACCCGCTGCGGATGTCGATACCCATCGGGCAGGTACGTACACAGGAACCGCAACGAATGCAGTAGTGACGGGTCTCCTCGAAGAATAACAGGTTGAGCGTGCCGCTGTCCATCAAGGCCGTCTGGAATCTGCCGTAAGGGCAGTAGCTGCGGCAGAAGCTGCGTCTGACCAGCACCAGGTTGAGATAGCCGAAGAGGGTCAGGCCCAGGAAAGCACTGACCAGCAGGGGGTGGGTGGAGATATCCGTCAATCCGGCAACAGTCTGCGCGGGTGTGATGAACCAGCAGAGCATGATGAAAGAAAGCGACGCGGAAATCAACAGCGCCGTCAGGTGGTCAAGCGGCCGGGCAGCAGCACCGGGGAGCCGCCGGGCCGACCACCCGGAAACCAGCTCCGCCAGGTCGTTGAACACCGTCTGGGGACAGAGCCAGCCACACCAGACCCGGCCGAGTATCACCGTAATCAGTAGAAACAGAGCGATGCCGAGCAGTGTCGCCAGCAGGACGAGGTAGAACTGGTCAACCCGCACCGCAATTCCCCCCAGAAACAGGGTCCGCAGGGCGATATCCATCCGCAGTACCGGATTGCCGCCGATGGTGGCGAAGGGGAGCAGCAGCGCCACCGCAATCAGCAACGCCTGGACAATTCTCCGTTTATGGGTAATGCTGGAATGCATCACGGTTCAGGGAACCTTTACGGAATAACGGGAATGGAGCACCTGATACGGGTAGCGTTTCAGACCCAAGTTGGTGTATGGTAGCCTGAAATTACTACTTCACTTATTACGGATGCCTATCAATGACGAACAACGACATCCTTCGCCGCCTTCGCTACGCCCTCGACATCAGCAATGTTGAGATGCTGGCTCTATTCGGAGCCACTCACTGCACCATTGAGCCTGACGCGCTGATTGGTCTTCTTAAAAAGGACACGGAGGAAGGGCACCTCGAATGCAGCGACTCATTACTGAACAGTTTTCTGGATGGCTTCATCCTGCGCAAAAGGGGCTCCCGAGAAGGGGGGACAGGTCAGGCGACACACTCCGAACAACTGAACAACAACATCATTCTGAAAAAACTGCGTATCGCCCTGAACCTGCGGGATGACGACCTGATAACCATTCTGAAGCTGGCCGGTGTCAACGTCTCAAAATCCGAACTGGGCGCCCTGTTCCGCAACAGAGACCATAAAAACTTCAAGGCGTGCGGCGACCAGTTTCTACGCAACTTCCTCAAGGGGCTTACGGTACTTCGCCGACCGTCACCCTAACTCCTCAGGCGTCATCTTTGCGAATCATCTCCATGATCTTTCGGTAAAGGTCGTCCCCATCCCTGCCGGTCACCTTGACCTTGTCAACGACCGCCAGTGGCGTTTCCCGGCAGACCCCGCACTGCTTGACACAGCTCTTCACCTTGATGTTCATGTCGAGGAACTGCTCCTCAAGTTTTCTGAGTACTTTCCCTTTTCCCTTGTTGTGCTCGCAAAAGCGGATCTTGGTGGTCATGGGCTATACCGCCAGCGGCGAACCGACCGGTGGAACAAAAACCCGCTGCCCCATCTCGCCCTCAATCATCAGAATGCCGTGCCCGTTATCACCGACCAGCTTGAGTTTGGCAATCAGGTCACGATCGTTATTCTCCTCTTCAATCTGCTCAGTCACGAACCACTGCAGGAAAATCTGGGTGGCATGATCCTTTTCCTGAACCGCCTGTTCGCTGAGATTGTTGATACATGACGTTATCAACTGCTCATGGGCCAGGGTTTTCTGCATCATTTCAAGCAGTGATTTATATTTGTTCGGCACCGCCTTGCCGGCCGGCATCGAAATTACCACCCCCTGGTCAGTCAGGTAGGTATAAAATTTCATGAAGTGGATCATCTCCTCACGGTACTGCACAAAATACCAGCTGGCGGCTCCTTTAAGCCCCATCTCATTGGCACAGGACGACATGGCGAGATACAGGTGAGCGGAGAAAAGTTCCAAATTCATGTGAGTATTAAGCGCATCGGACATCTTTTTGCTGATCATGGCTGAAAGCCCCCCTTTGTTTTTCTTTCACTATAGCGCAAAAAAAGACTTTTTCAATCCTGATTGAGCCCCTGCGATGTATTTTTTTGCACCCGCTCATTGCTCTTGTAAATACTTTTTCACAACATTATGGTATTTTGAACTACGTGTGAACTTCGGAGAACGCTTCATGTATGGAAAATTGGGAAAACGGAGGCAAAGATGCTGTGCACTGAAAACCTGATTGAAAAAATACACCATCTGATGGAATTTTCGGCAATCATCAATTCGTCGCTCAGCACCGACCAACTTCGTGAACGGGCCATAAAGGCCGCTACGCACCTCCTGGAAGCCGATGCCGGGAGCCTGCTGATTATCGACCCGGAGAGCGGCGAACTCTTTTTCGAGGTCGCAACCGGCGAAAAAGGCGAAAAACTGAAAGAGATGCGACTCGGCATCGGCGAAGGGATTGCCGGCTGGGTTGCCCACAGCGGAGAAGCAGTCCTGGTCGACGATGTCCAGAATGACCCGAGATTTTTCAAAGGTGCTGACATGTTCAGCGAGTACACAACCCGGACAATGGTGGCCGCTCCAGTGAAGCTTGGTGACAGAATCCTGGGAGTCTTACAGGCAGTCAACAAACAGGGTGGCACTTTTACCCCGGAAGACAGGGATATGCTGGTTTCGCTGGCGCATCAGGTGGCCCCGGCCATTGAAACGGTGCGGATGTATGAGGTGTTGCGGGAGACATTCTACGGCGTCAGCATGGCCCTGGCCGAAGCCCTTGAAAAGCGCGATTACTATACTGGCGGACATACCAACCGGGTCAGCTCGTACTGCATGTCCATCGGCAGCAGGCTCCAGCTGGGGGAAAAGGAGATGGAATCTCTCTGGCTCGCTTCTATTTTGCACGATGTCGGCAAGATTGGCGTCAAGGATGATGTCCTGCAGAAGGCGGGGCGGCTCGATGAAAATGAGTTTAAACTTATGAGCCTGCATTCCCAGTACGGGTCGGAAATACTCAGCCACATCAAGAGCCATCGAGCCGTGATACCCGGCGTGCGTGGCCATCACGAGCAGTACGACGGCAATGGTTATCCCGATGGTCTCAAAGCTGACCAGATTCCCCTGATCGCCAGGATTATAACAGTGGCCGATGCCTTCGACGCCATGACGTCAGACCGGCCATACCGCAAAGCGCTCACCAACAAGCAGGCCTATGCGGAATTGGAACGCTGCAAAGGGGCTCAATTCGACCCCGAGGTCGTGGATGCCTTCGTGGCGGTCACCAGACACTGACAACCTGGTATCACAGCGGGCTGCGCCGCATGCTCCGTGCAATCATGACGATCCCCAGAATAAACATCGGCATGCTCAGCAGCTGCCCCATGGAAAACAGATTGTAAAAATATCCGATGTGAGCATCCGGCTGACGGAAAAACTCCACGCAGAAACGGAACAGCCCGTATCCGGCACAAAACGTCCACCCCGCCACACCGTTTACGTCGGATCTGCGCGACATGAATCGTACCAGAAAAAACAGCACGACCCCCTCAAGAAAAGCCTCGTACAGCTGAGACGGGTGTCGGGGCCGACCGTCACTGCCGGGAAAAATAATCCCCCAGGGAACGTCCGTAGCGCGTCCGTACAGTTCGGCATTGATGAAGTTGCCGAGTCGACCGAGTCCAAGTCCCACCGGAGAACAGAGGGCTACCATGTCGATGATGGTCATGAAGGGGAGCTTGTTTTTGTGGGAGTAGATCAAAAATGCCGTGATGACCCCAAGAAAGCCGCCGTGGAACGACATGCCGCCTTCCCAGACGGCCAGCAGTTTCAGCGGGTTTTTGAGGTAAAATTCGGGGTTGTAAAACAGGATGTAGCCGAGTCGTCCCCCTAGCACAACACCGGCTGCGCCAAAAAACACCAGATCGGCAACATCATCCAGGGTCAGGGGCAGCTTTTTGCGACTGACCTCGCTTCGAATGATGAAGTAGGTGGCAACAAATGCCAGCACGTACATCAACCCGTACCAGCGGAGCTGCAGCGGGCCGATGCTCAGAAAGACCGGGTCAATGCGGGGGAAATTCATCGTGAACAAGCCTTTCAGACACAACATGATTCCATGCTGTCACATGCCATTTGGAAATATGAGAATCTGGCACTACAATCACGTTTATGGTTCGACAGGCTCACCACGAACGGAATATCAATGGGTTATCAGCGCACAGTCCGTTCGCCCTGAGCTTGTCGAAGGGTAAGCTATGGACGACATTCTCGATCGATACGGGGAGCTGCTGCAGGAAGTTGATGCCTGGTTCAAGACCTGCCTGGAACGCTATCCCGGGCAGATCTCCTGCCACAGCGGCTGCTCCCACTGCTGCCGCGGCCTTTTTGACGTTACCCTGCTGGATGCCCTCTTTCTCAAACAGGGGGTAGACAATCTTGACGATGCCACCCGGCAGCGTCTATCTGCTGACGCGTCACAACGGCTCGCCACCCTGTCGAGTCAATTCCCCCGCTTTGTTGAACCGTGGCTTCTCAACACGATTCCCGAAGACGAATGGGAGCCGCTGATGCCGGAGGAAGACGAGGCCCCCTGCCTGCTGCTCGGCGGTGACGGCCGCTGCCTGGTGTATGAGCAGCGGCCGATGACCTGCAGGCTGAACGGGATTCCGATGATTGATCTTTCGGGAGAAGAGCTGTTCGATGAATGGTGCACACTCAATTTTGTTACGGCGGACCCTCGGAAACTCCGCGGGCTAAGATTCGGTTTTAGCGAACTGTTTACCCGGGAACTGCTCCTGTTTCAAGAGCTTACCCGCACGTTAACAGGAACGGCTCTCAACGAAGTAGATCTCTTCATTCCGGCTGCAGTTGTTCTTGACCCCGAAAAGGCTCTGCCGGTAGTCAGAATGCTGGCTGTCAGTCAACCGCCACGATGAAATTGCCGGGGAAACCGTTGCGCTCATAATTTTCCTGGGCTTTCTGGGCTTCCTTCAGCGAGGTGAAGCGTCCCATCCGCACCCGGTAAAAGGTGCTTCCGCCGACAACCGCCTCCTGCACATCCGCCGCGCCATAGCGCAGCTTCAGGTCGCCAGCGTAGCGATGGGCATTCTCGCGGTTTTTCAAGGCGGCCACCTGCAGAACAAAAACTCCGCTGTCATAACCGGAGAGGGCGTTATACTTCCCCTGACCGGCCTGATTGTTTCCCTGATACCACCCCAGGGCGGTGACTTTCACCGGAGCGATCCCTTCCTGCAGCATCCCGAGGCGCTTGGCAGCCCCTTCGGAAAGGTCGATAATCCGGTCGCGCACAAACGGCCCACGGTCATTGATTCTGACGATCACCTCGTTGCCACTCCGCTTGTGCAGAACCTTTACATATACCCCCAGGGGGAGTGTCTTGTGGGCTGCAGTCATGGCATGCATATCGAACGGCTCCCCGCTGCTGGTGGTTCGCCCGTGAAAATCGCGACCGTAGCTGCTGGCCAGCCCCTCCTGGACAAACCCTTCGGACGATGCAAGCGGCACATGGCGGGTGCCATCAACAGTGTATGGCTTCTGGCCAGCCTTCTGTCTGATCGTTGAGTGCTCCGGCGGAGTAACCGCCTGAGGTTTACCGGCACAGCCGCAGATTTGGAGCTGCACCATCGCCAGCAACAGCCAGACAAACCTGCAGATGATGCGACTCCTGTCGGAAATCGCACCTTGTGAGCACATCGGGATTTCTGGTCGTGCCAATGCTGCCACGCGGGTCCTCCTTGCATATCGCGGACAATTTTTACGGTAAACACGGTACTTACTACCCCGAAATTTTGCATATTGCAAGAAGTTCCGCCGCACGCAGGCTCACCTTAGCAAAACCGAATTTGTTTCATCGATTGTGAATTCTCCTGAATTATGGCATAAGCATGCGGAGCCATCTTCACACAACCGGATTATTTTCATGACACTATCGCAACGAACAGTTTTGATCATCGTCAGCACCTTTATCGCCCTGCTCTTCATCGTTGCCGCAACATCTGACGTCATTCTTCTGAAAAGCTTTGCCTCACTGGAGCACAGCGTACTTGGCGGCAACGTCCAGAAAGTCCGCAACGAAATCGATGAAACCTACGATGAGCTGATGGCCTCCGCCAAGGACGTATCGGCTGAAATCGAACATAACGGTCCCGGCTACGTTGCATCGCTCGACATTTCCCCCTTTCTCAACCACCGGATAGATATTATTGCCTGTTTCTCTGCATCGGGGATGCTGCAGGCAGCCAAAGCCTACGATTTTCACAAGCGAACCCCTCGGAAGTTGCCTGCACACGAGATTTCACTGCTGGCCGCAGCCATTCCTCTCTCGGCGAAAGGAGCGAATGGCCTCCTAGAGGGAGTGTTCATGGTCGGTTCAAAGCCTCTACAGATCGTAGTGCGCCCAATCTCCTCTACTGGCTCCCTGATCCTGATAGGACGCTACCTCGATGAGGAAGAAGTAAAACGGGTCTCTTCACTGACCAGGTTCCATCTTGACCTGATTCCTGTTGATCAGAGTGCGCCAGACGCTGAAACAGCAGCGGCGCTCGCTGCGTTTGATCGCGGAGAAACTGCCCCATCCCACCCAATCGACAGCAACAGTATTGCCGGTTATTCCTTGATAAAAGACATCTTTGGAAATTCAGCGGTGCTTGTCAGGGTCACAGACCAGCGGTTGCTGTACACGCAGGGAAAAGCCGCAATCATGTACGTCCTCTCGGCCATTTTCCTGACCGGTTGTGCATTCTGCGGTGTCATGTTGTTTTTCATCCGCGGCACCATCTTGAGCCGTCTCGACTCTTTGAACAGCAAAGTCGCCGACATAACCGAACAGCGCGACATTTCAGCCCGACTCCCGCTTTCAAGTCACCAGGACGAATTACACGACCTGGCCGTATCAATCAATGTCATGCTCGAATCGCTGGAATCAGCGGAGGGGGAGCTGCGTGAGGGGGATGAGCGCTATCGGATGTTGTTTGAACGGGCGCCTGATGCGATCATCGTCATCGGCATGGAGGGTGAAGAAGCCGGACGAATCATGGCGGCCAATCAGGCTGCTGCCGACCAGCATGGCTACAGCATCGAGGAGCTCTGCGGCCTTACAATTTTTGATCTGAACACCGAAGAAACCAACAGGACTGCCGGCAGCATATTTGAGCGTATTGCTGCCGGTGAGTGGGTTACAACCGAAGTGTGGCATCGAAAGAAGGATGGAACAAACTTTCCGATTGAGGTCCACGCCGGCATGATCAAAATTAAGGGTCGCAACTACGTCCTCGGCTTTGACCGCGATATCTCGGTCCGCAAGATAGCCGAAGAAAGCGACCGTATGTACTTGGACCGGATCAAACAGCTGAACAGCGAATTGAACCAGAAAGCGCTCGATCTGGCCGCCGCCAACAGTGAACTGGAGGCGTTCAACTACTCTGTATCGCACGACATGCGGGGGCCTTTGACCCGCATCTCCGGCTATTGCCAGATACTGCTTGAAGACGGAATGGTCTCCGACCAGAATGTAACCACCTACATCACCCGGATTTATGAGTCGGGAAACTGGCTGAGTGAGATGATTGATGCCATGATGCAACTAGCACAACTGGCACGGGTCGAATTTGCCCCGGAGACGGTCGACCTTAGTGAGACAGCACGAAATGTTGTCAAGGAGCTGACCCTGACGGACCCGGACCGCAAAGCAGCATGCACCATCCCGGAAGGCATCAGTGCATCGGGAGACTCACGACTATTGAAGATTCTGATGACCAACCTTCTGAATAACGCCTGGAAGTACAGCTCACACAGCACCGACACCCGAATTGAATTCGGCGTCATGCAACAGGAAGCTGAAACGGTCTATTACGTCCGGGACAACGGGGCGGGATTTGACATGAAGGATGCAGGTAAACTGTTTCGCGTTTTCACCCGGCTTCACGACCAGTCACAGTTCAGCGGGACCGGCATCGGCTTGGCGACGGTACAGCGCATCGTCACGCGTCATGGCGGACACATCTGGGCCGAAGGGGAAACCGGAAAAGGGGCCGTATTTTACTTCACACTGCAGCCAAAACCGACTCCCGAAGGGCAGTTTACCTGATCGGGACGCCCTTTCTGAACATCAATCGGGCGGTTGGAACATCTCCGTCGTCACTCTCTTCAGACATGAGTATCTCACCGGTAAAGGCCTCGAACAGCCGCAGCAGCTCACCCCGCTGCAGGAGATAGTCGGGGTTGTGTGCTGCCAGCATCTGCCTGGAAGCCATGATTGTATCAAACAGCATCACCCCGCCCGGCACCAGTGCCTGCACCAGAGGCGCTATCAGCCCCCGCAGCAGAAAATTGAAATTGACGATCAGGTCGTAGCTACCCTCTACAGAAGAGGAATCGAGGTCAACCTGCTGGAAATCAACCTCGACGCCGGCAGCCTGCGCCCGCAGGGCACCTTTGGCAAGCCCGCAGTCGGATATGTCAAGCCCGGTAACCCTGAAACCGTGCTGTGCCAGAAACACACTATTACGCCCTTCGCCGCAGGCGATATCCAATGCCCTGACGCCTGGCGCCAGACGTTTGACAGTTTCGATCTCCCGCGCCAGAAACGGCGACGGCCTGTCACCAAGGTAGGAATCCTGTGACTCGAAGCGGTGGTTCCATTTGATTCTGTCAGATTCCATGTATGCTCCGACCATAGAAACATACACTGCAAAAATGTTGTTGTGTGTAGACTACTAAGAACACTGTCGGCTTCAGCCGTTTTCCCGGAAAAATATACCGTCTACCTGAAGCATGTTCCCGGTACGCTGATCTGAAAAGACATCAAAAAACCCACACGCCTCAAACCCCATATTCCCTAAACTTTGAACCATATCGACAAAGCGCCCATCACCTTCATACATGGGTCTTAGCGAAATCTCTAACTGCAGGCCTTTGAGCTGTGGAATCAGTCGTGAAGCTCCGGCTAATACCTGTTTTTCTAAACCTTGCGTGTCGATTTTAAGAAATGTTCTGGCATGTGATGGGGCATACGTTCCTGTTACTGTATCCAGTCTGAATACGGGTACCATCTCGCTGCCGATATAACGCGATTCGGGTGCTGCATCAAGGTGGGCATCTAAAACGTTCACAATGGAACTGCTGACCAGGTTCTCTGAGATATTCATGGATATTTCTCCATCAAAATCCCCAAGTGCCATGCGTGGAGCTATAGTCCAAAGTGGATCGTTATTCGCGTTGTGTACCAACTCCTCGTATGCTTCGATTCGGGGCTCAAATGAAACAATTCGCCCCTTGTAGCCTGATTTTCTGAGCATGGTTGCAAATTCACCAGTATTGGCACCTACATCAAGCACAAGATTTATTCCGTTATGGGCCAACATACATGCTATTGACGCCCAATAAGAATTCCCAGGCATGTACCTCCTGATATCAATACCGAATGAGGAACACATGCTTTTAACAAAAAGCAGAAATTGAACTGTCATTTTTGATAGATGTGTCATCTCAAAACCGCTTCAACATCCTGAATATACCACCTTTCAGGAATCCGTGTGTCTGTCAATGACAGCCTGCTGATGCCACGCCAGGTTATTTTTAAATTTATCAGAGAGCCGTTTTTGCCACGCCTTCAGCTGGCAATTTGACATATGCTTGGTAGACCAGAAATCATTCGAGTATTCATCTGTCATATCCCACTCAATATGACTCATGGTTTCATGATCATACAAATCCGAACCCGGGTATGGACATAATATGGTTGCACCGAAAACATCGGGAGCCAGTAATGCAGCAAAATTTTCCGTCATAATTAAATCTTCTTCTGTTTCGTCCGGCATACCGATAATAAAAAATGCTCTTCGCATTATGCCGTAATCTCTGGCCCATTCAAAAACGCTTCTTATCTTTTCAAGAGTTACACCTTTTTTCATTGCATTAAGAATGCGCTGACTTCCACTTTCACAACCAACATTTATCTGGATGCAACCAGCTTTTTTCAACCATGGGAATATCTCTCTGTCAGCCAGAGTCGCATGTATCATGCATTCCCAATCCAAGAGGTTATTCCTGCGGATCTTTTCCCTACAGAACGAAATAACATATTCTGCTGATGTATCGAAAGTCGCATCAACAAACTTGAATGCATCCAGTTTATACCTTGCAGCTACAAATTCTATCTCATCTAAAAGATCGTTAACATCACGGGATCGTATCGGATTCGTCTTGCTGTTGTAAATTCCGGTAACCGCTTTTTCGGAACAATAAGAACAGCAAAATGGGCACACTCTGTTAGCTTGAAAACTCGCAATTCTTTTGCCTGTCATCTGATTACAAAGGTCGATTGTGCGATCATTTCTTATCAAATCCCTGTCCGGCCATGGAAACTGACCAAAGTCCCGTGGTTTGCCTGCAACAATTCTGTTATTATTACCTTCCAGAATTTCTAGGAAAGCATGCTCTCCCTCACCTGTTACAATCTGGTCAATAACCGGGTACTGAATAAACTCTTTAAGGGCCGAGACATGATTTCCACCAAAAACGATTTTAACTCCGGGTTTTTTTTGTTTTATCTTCTCCGCAAGACACAGACCGTGCCTGAAAGTCGGAGACGTACAGGAAAAAGCGACAATGTCTGAATCAGCAGCACACCGGACCACATCTTCATCTTTATCAAAATTGCTCTGAAAAAAATCCAGCTCTAAATTACCTGTGAAATTCTTTTTGCAATATGCAGCAATATACCCCAGCCCTATCGCCTCCCATATATTGAAATAATACGGCTGAACAAGAGTGACTTTCATAACTGCTTCCTTAGGTAGGTGTCTAGGTATCCGCTCTTTTTAAGGTATCTCTTGCCGGGAGTCGGAACGGAACTGGAGTAGTGCCTGATTTTCTGGGCAATTGACGCGGATTTTGCGGCTGCATTAATAATGTCGCAAATTTTATCCTGTACGTCTGCTATCTGAGGATAGACCGGCAGTGACAGGATACGGGAATACACGGAGTCGATATTTTTCAGTCCCGAAACCAGAGGGTCGTAATACGTTTTAAATTCAACGCCGGATTTTTTCAATGCATGCGCTATGGCATCACGTTCATCCGGCGTATCAAGGAGTATAGAAAAGACACTGTAGTTTGTGCAAGACTGAATACGCTGCGTATTAAATTTAAATTCAAAGCTCTTTAAATACCTGTCAATTATTTTAATCTTAGCCTCTTGATTTTTTTCATAATTTTTCAATGACCTCAGGGCAATGACAGCATTTATTTCAGGCATTCTGCATGAAAGCCTTCTGAGTTCGCTAGCTGTTTCAGCCAACCGATTGTCATTTGTCAATATCATACCACCTTCCGAAGCGGAAACGACCTTCGTAAAAGAAAAAGAAATGACTTCAGCTATTCCCCGATGTCCGAGATCTTTCAGATCAAAACCATGTGCAGAATCATATATCACCGGTTTGTTTGTTTTTATTTCAGCCTGATTCCCAAACGTATCAACGGCTAATACCGCATCATATGCTTTGACCGGCAGATTATTAATATCTATAAGCCAGGTTTCGGGATCGATGTCACAAAAGACAGGAACGTTCCCGATATTGGATTCTATCGCATATACTGTACTTGGCCATGTAAAAGGTTGAACTGCAACCTTCTTGTTTCTCCAACCGGCTGCCTTCATTACAACCACAAGCCCTTGCGTGCACGACGAGCAGGCGATTGCATGCTTAACTTTATATCGACTTCTAAACTCGGCTTCGAGTCTTTCAACATTTACTCCTATTGATACCCAACCTGAGTTTATAATTTTGTGTATCTCTGTATAATCAGATTTTTCGAGACTTATTGTCGGTTTGCTAAATTGTATCGATTCCATACTCTTCCTTTCTCTATCGACTGTTATTAATTTACATTAATACAGCCTTCATAATTCAGGTAGATCGAAGTTTTTTCAATTTCTGTCTCAATATTTCTCTGTAGCATCGACTTACCAAACACAAAAAATACGACACAAACCTCTCTCGCAGATTTTGAATCTGAACCACTTTTTTACAATAAAAAGTATTATCAATCGACTTTACCCATTCTTGTATTTCCCTCAAAACAGACGTATACGGTTGATAGATTAATTCAACCGCAGCTGCAGACAGCGGATAACGCGATAAAAAAGGGTGTCCATTACTATCCCACGCGTACTCATGAAAGTGGTAAAAAACAATCGGATATCCATTTACTAAAATTTTACCATCGTCATTAGTAACTTTGAACTTTTGTATATTCCAGGGTGCAACACCGGCACCCGAATGCTGAATCACTCTGACACCTTCGAATAATTCAGGCCAGTAATCAAGGGAAAGCTGGCCAGGATAATTGGAGGGCATCCATTTTGAGTATTTGAAGCAGCAAGCCTTCCAGTAGTTCAAGACCTCACGGGACTTCATATTATTTCTGAATGCATTAAACTGCACACAAAATTTACCTGCAATCGGGGTATTGTCAAATGCAGGTGTATAGTTATGAGAAACCACGGATGCTGAACAATTATTCAATTCTTCAAATAACACTTCTGGATCATAAAAAAACATTATATCTGCATCTACATATGTGATGAGATCAACATTATATTCATCCAGAATATGCAGACAAATTAAGGGTTGCCAGATCGCACAATACTGCCCGTGAGTTAAGTATTTCTTTGCAGACCTGATTTCAGCAGTTTCAATTTCTGTAACTGATATGGGAATGAGATTTGTTTTGCCGATTCTACTTATCAATTTATACGAAACATCTTCCATGCACAATGCGTACAATGTAAATTCAGCACAATTCAACTCCAGTGACCTAAAAAGAGCCAGTGCTTGGTAGAGATAATTTTTGTCAAATAGGGTACAGAAATTTCTCACTATTTTTCTCTCCAAGCAAATATATTCAAAAGCAGATCATAGTTATAAAACGAAGCATATTTATTCATAAATGGCGATTTTTGATACAATGCAGGGTGAGAGTGCATATGGAAACGGAACCCATTCTTTTGCAACATTCCCAATAATTGATCAAGGCGTTGTGTTTCTCCAACACCGGAGTGGTATTCAATAAAAATATTTTCCACTCCATCCAGAGACTTACCACAATGAAGTAAAACATCAACTTCCGCCCCTTCAATATCCATTTTTAGAAAATCAACTTTCCTGTTTTTTAAATATGTCTCCAAATTAATTGACTTCACTTCAATGGTACCTGAACTTGACCTCGATGTGAGTCGCCCGGCATCAGCGCCCTCTGGTTTAAAACTTAACAAGGATTCTTCAAACCACACTGCTCTATTGAAAATTGATACATCAACGAAACCATTGCCATGTATATTTTTAATTAAATATCTATATATTTCTGGATCTGCTTCAAATGCAATAATTTCTGACTCTGGGAACAATGATTTGAAGAACAAAACGCTTACCCCAACATTTGCGCCAACATCCAATATATAAGGCCTTGGGTTAGTACTTTTAAATTCATATATTCTGTTTACGAATATTTCCTCATATGCAGAGATAAAAGATGCAGCATCAGGGAGAAATAAATCCCATCCGTTCAATTTCACATTGCATTCAACATATCGCTGATGTCTATTCAATTTTGATCTGAGTTTCCAAAATCTTCGATAATTGGAATCAGCCGCCAACTTAAATAAATTTTTAAGTGGCCCGTAAACGCCCCAGAATAAAAAAGTTCTCAACATTCAGGATGCCCCATTTAATTTGTTAGTTTTACCTCGAGTTAGGTATTCTAGGCGCCCACGCAATTTCAGAAGGTGAGCATCAAGAGAAACATGCGTGTATATCGGAAGATTGCCACCTTCAAGGGTTGCTTCGAGTGCAGTCAAATATTCTTCACCCTCAAAACCCCGTTCACTCCTCTGAATGGTGTAGCTAAAAATCGTTTCGTCACGGGGAGAAGATTTCATTGAGATAACCGGAGAGCGCTTTTCTATTGCGGACATTATGTCAGAATTAATGGACATGAGCCAGTAACCGATCTGTTCCTCCGTTAGCCGGTCCAAGCGCTCTTCAACTTTCTGCACCCGGTTGATAAAGCCGAGCATCCGGAATTCTTTCATCCACGCAGTAAATGAATGTACCGGGTAGGATCGATAGTAATGTGACTCAAGACTCTCATTAGCTACAAAATCTAATTCAAGTGAACCTATATGCTGCCGAAAGAAATCATCATGTTCATTCTTCAGCCAGAACGACTCCCGCAGGTGTCCATCAGGAAGTAGAATTGAGCTTTCACCATCACGCCAGATAAACACGACATCGTCCTCTGATGAAGAAATACCCTCGTTCCATGCCGAGCAATCGAACATCTGCAAACATTGAAGATAACTGTTGGTATGCTTTCCACTGAATGGGATGCATTTGATCGTTATTCCGAACAAACCACGTAGCATGTAGGGAATGACAGGAATCCTGGCTTTCAGTTCAAGCGAAAAACGATCTGGATTTATAAAAACACCCTTAACATTTCGATCCACAAGCCGGACTATCTGCTCGTTTGTCAGCATAAACTCCGGTGGCAGGAAGAAAGGAGAAATGTTATTGAACTCCCTCCGAATGGTCTCATAACCAAGTTCATAATTTACAGCAAACCCTTTTCCCAGTCTTAACAGAGCTATGTCGTGAGCGAATGGCCGAAGAATCAGTTCAAAAACATCTGGATTTCGATTGATCAAATCAATAGCTTCGGGATTATACATCACAATATCCGCTACAGTTGCACCTGGAAAACCGAGCACTACCTTTTTATTCAGGTCAACATATAGATTCAGCCATCGGACAAACGGCGAATACTCTCCTCCCGTCAGTACATCAAGCCATACCTGCGAAGAAAGACATGATGCATCGGCATTGAAGTTTACAACGTCAACAATGCGCTTCATAGCAACACAGCACTTTCAAATACCGGGTTAATTGATAAGAATTCAGCATATTTCACATCATCGACCGGAATTCCCTCACAGTTGCGCAGGATGATACTTCGCTTTTCGGGATCACCCGCAACCATTGGCTCATTACCGTCATCACGTGGCACAAGCAAACGGACACGGTCTGCCATAGATTGAACAGAATTTCGGAATAAATCAGCACCGCAAAAACATGATACGTCGAGCGCAATAAAAAAATGACTGATGCCGCGTTTGCTGCTGTCCAGGGGCAATGCATACATGGCTTTTATGTCTTTACTGACTTCCCCACCCGCCAGTGCCGCACAAAGAATATCCACCATCATGCCAAGACCAAAACCTTTGTAACCACCGACTGGATTGAGGCTGCATGCAATATGAGGATCGGTTACACTTCTTCCCTCTTCATCAAAGGCCCAATCTTCAGGAATCTGTTGTTCTTTACGGCGATAGTTGTTTATTTTGTTCCAGGACACGAGCGATGTGGCCATATCAAGGCAAAACGGTCCTTCTGTAGCCATCGGAGCGGTAAAACAGATCGGATTTGTACCGAAAAAAGCTTCTCGTGCTCCAAAAGCTTTCACCAAAGCATCAGCATTGGTAAATACAATCCCGATGCAATCCCGTTCCGGGGCCATCAAACCAAAATAAGCTGCAGCTCCAAAATGCGTAGAGTTTCTGACACTGACCGCCCCTATTCCGCTATTCAAAGCCAAAGAAATGGCCTCTTGCATGGCAATTGCGCCAGCGTGGTGTCCAAACGCGTGGTCAGCGTCTACAACTGCAGTCGCTGTTCCTGTACGGGCAATAGAGATGCAAGGATTGGCGTTCACTCGTCCCGCTGTAACGGCTCGGCAATAATGCGGAAAAAGATTAATGCCGTGTGAATCAACTCCGCGTAGCGATGCCTGAATCAACGAGGCCACCAAGTGTCGGATAGAATCCTGATTAATATTGCACGCGACAAGTTCCGATTCCATGAGGGTTGCCAGCTTTTTAGAATTAAAATGGCGCATTAATTTCCTTCCATGCAAAACTGTCCGCCAGGCTCTGGTTAACGCTGTCAATAACGGCAGTAGAAATCAGCGACTGCCGCAAGGTTGGACGGTTCTGTTCCAGCTTGGCAATCGTGGTGTACCCTGCTCCGAGCTCAAATACGTCTCTGACAAACTGGCTGATACTCTCATGACCATAGCCGCAAAACCTTAAACGTCCATCGGCATCAGGGAGATAGTCAGAAAAATAGGGGTTGATCTGCTGAACACCGGTATCCTCGTGAACCAGTTCAACCCCTCGATTCTTCTGATCGCACTCGATCCTGCCCCGGGTACCGATAACCTTGTACTTTTGATCCGACATGGCACTGGTACAAGCCGGATCAATCCAGTTGGTGACAAACTGGGATACAAAGCGGTCGTCTGGGTTGTCAGGATTTTGCCAGATAATGGTAGCGTGCACCGAATCCCATGTAGCAATACTCTGCTGCCGGAGAATTCCATTCATTCCCACCGCCATGGCTCGAGTTGGTACAAATCTGGTCAGAAACCAGATCAGATCGACGTAGTGCACCCCCAGGTACTGGAAGATATTGGTGCGGTCCGACCATCCCCGGAACGTGGTAGTCGGAATGGTGATCTTCTGACTGTAGTCCACGGTAAAGTACAAAATCTTACCGAGCCTTTTCTCGTCCAGAGCCTTGCGAATCCAGAGATTGGTAGTATCCCAGCGTTTATGGAATTCAACCACCCCGTAGAGTCCCTGCTCGGCCCGGATCTTTTCAAGTTTCAAGGCTTCGTTCAGAGTCGGGGTGAGGGGTTTGACAACAAGGCAATTCACGCCTTGCAGCAACAATGCGCTGGTATATTCGAAATGAAGATGGTCGGGGATGGAAATGATCGCAGCAGCGTAGCGAGTTTCGCGGCATAGAGCCGGGATGTCGGAGACTTCGCCCGAAATCCTGATATAGCGAACCTTCAGGGAAGAACCGATGGTGGCGTTGATACGTACCGCGGCTTCGTCTACAACGACTTCGTTGGCAGGATCGGTCGCCATCACCGTAACCTCTTCGATGCACAAAACCTTTGAAAGCTCCGCCAAGGAAGAAAGTATGGTGCCGCTTCCGGTTCCGTTACGCCCGGTAACATACATGCCGGCGCCGATGATCAATATCTTCACAGCTTACCTCCAAACAGAAGCCGGGCAATCTCCAAGTCTCGCGGAGTATCAATATCGATCACCTCATCCGGGGTCATAATATACGGAAATATGCGCTCGCCAGTCATGGACTTTTTGCCGAAGATTGTAGCGGGGCGCGTTACGTCGATGACACAGTTGTAATAGTAAACAGACGGCAAGTCCTGGCGACGCAGCAGGTACGGCACAGGATGTTCGTGTTTCATGATCGGGTCAAGGAATCCATCTCCGTCTATGGTGAACATCCTGTAGGGATGCTTGTCCGGTTCGGAAATCGACCGCACAGAATCAGCTTCCGGGTGATTCATGAGGAGTTGCAGCGCATCGTCGATCCATACTGGCAAGCGATAGGGGGTGGTCGGGCGCAAATGCACTACAAAGTCAGGCTGATAGTCTTCCTTTTCCATCAGCCATAATAAGGCATGTTCAAAAACGGGAAGATCGAGAACATGATCCTCTGCCAGCTCTGCCGGTCTCAAAAACGGCGCTTCAGCACCATAGGACAGTGCCACGGACCTTATTTCCTCGTCATCCGTAGAAACCAGCACACGACTTACGAGCCCGGATTGAATTGCGTGAATTACTGAATGGGCAACAAGCGGCTTGCCATTGAATGGCACCAGATTCTTGCGCTTGATTCCTTTAGAACCGCCTCGGGCAGGTATTATGGCAATAGTTTCCAAGGCTACCTCACGCTTCGCTATTTTTGTGCCTCAACATACAGAGAAACAAACTTCCTCTCTTCATTATTTTGGTCAAAGAGGATTTGTGAACACTGGCCTTGCATAAAGGAAACTTTCGTTACACAAGAGAATCCGTTCTTTTCCAAATAATAGGTTACAGTAGGAAAGTCCCAAGAAGAAACATGGCCATATTCCTGCGTAACAAAGCTGATTGCCTGCAAAGGAGATGCAAGCCGTCGCTTAGACCTCTTCTTATCGTCACTATTAATAAAAATGAGCTGTTCCCACTGCTTGAACCACAACTCATCATGATCGCTAAAATGTTTTATGAACAGAGAAATATCAGGAACAATGATTCTGATTACGCCTCCCGGCTTCATGATCCGAAAGCATTCACGCAGCAAACGATCTGCATCAGCATACGTCAAATGCTCGATTGTATGCTCGCTAAAAACGCCATCTACCGAACTATCAGCAATTTTCAGAGGACGTCGGAGGTCGGTACCATAATCAATCCCGTGCGTAGAAAAAAAATCTATATTGATGCACCCCGTCGCAACATTAGGACCACTCCCTATGTTGATAAAATTTTGGGCACCTGTATCTAACACCAATGACCGTGAAATCAAATTTCCAAGATAGGCATACAATTCAAAATAGATCACGCCTATCAAATGGTCCGGAAGAAAGAACAGAAGCTTTCTTATAATATTTTTTACTGATCGGAGCATGCTCCTCCTCAAAAGTGGCCCTGAAATTGAAATGACTCAGGAAACAATATCTTCGTAAGTGCGTCGCTCGAACATATCAAGCAATCCGCCACGCGTAGCATTGATGATTCTCGTTCCTTGATGTTCAGCAGCTATTTTTAGTAAGTTGCATTGCCGCCAGATGGACCAATGATTGATCCAGTCCTCCCCAGACAGCCACACACCCTGTTCCAGGTTTATATCTGCTTTATTCGAAGTAATTGGAGACTGCCCATAAAATCGGAGTGATTCGCGGTTAATCATTCGAAATGCCTGATCGAGGTCAAAGCCAACTAAATATATCTCCTGAAATCCCATAAAGATAGCTACTGCCAGGCATTGGGTCAGCACAGTCGGTACGGCCAAGACACTCCGGGAAATGTTAACGGGCGCATGGGTCGCAGCAACGGTCCTGTAACCGTGGGTCATGTAATAGGCCCGCCCCTGAAACAGGCCCATTTCATCAACAAGGTACTTTGTATTCTTTCCGAAAAAAAGAACAGTCTCCTTGGGAAGGCGGTTATCCATTGTTCTCAACCATTCACGCCAATCGTCGTCGAACTCTCGCGGTTGGTATTTCGGAACATTCACATGGTACGTCGGGTTGATGATCTTAATATGTTCATGGGCATGAAAATGATTCTGGGTCATTACAATCTCGCCGGCCAACTTAGTCAGATCCTGTTCCTTGACAGAGTGCCCGCTGCCCAGAATAAAGCAGCGCTGACCTTGATGCAGGTTTCTGAATCTCAGGTTTTGGGCCAGAACCCGGTCTGGGAATACATCAAAAAGAGCTGTCTTCAGGTGTTTCAGATATTGCAGCGCCACCCATTTTGCATTCATCAATCATCCCCTTTCATCAAATTGTGATTCCCCATAGATGCTGATGGCGCAAACAATAAACGCATGGATATGGGTATAAACATAAAATAATATCTAGTCTTTATGCGAAACAAAATTCTGGTTGGTCGGTTTACAACATCGAATAGATATGACGCCACAAATTGCGTTACCAGAGTAGCAAATGCGGCACCGTTGATGCCGTATCGAGGAATAAGAAGCATATTCAAAGCTACATTGATGCCCGCACCCAACACATGCCGGTACAAGGTGTAATGATTAAGGTTCTCAAGCAGATACCAGTGGTTGCTAACCAGACCGAAAGATATGAAGAGACCTGACCAGCACGATATGGACAGTACCGCTGCGCCACCACTATATTCTGGACCGAAAACCATCTGCACGATCGGTCCGGCAAACAGAGTTACAGGAACCGCCACAGCCAATGATAACCAGACCATAATCAGGTAGAGTTTATCAAAGACGGCATAATAATCATTCTCTCCCTTTTTTTTAGCATTTATGACCGCAGGAAAAACCGATGAGGCTATTGCCATGGGAATGAAGTACCATACTTCTACTAGGCTTACTGCTGAAGAATATATACCCACTTCCCGGTCACCAAGCATCTGGCCTACCATAACCTGATCAATCTTAATATATAACGTCACAAAAACCATCGACAGAAAGAGTGGCCAGCTTTCAGCAAGCAATTTTCGAGCCTTGGTCATACAGAATTTCCAGGAACCCAGGCGAAGTCCGGTGCGGCGAAAGGCCAAAACAAGGCCGCAGGCACCAAGTGCAGTTTCTGTGAGTCCGGCCCATGCAAACGCGACGAGAGGAGCACTCATCCAGATCAAAATAATCTTGATGAAACTTACGATCAGAAACGCCGAATTGCGTGCTACCACAGTAAATCTGGAGTTGACTTGAGACTGAAACCAAAAATCGATTGTATCAAAAACCTGGAAAAAAGCTCCACTTGCCACGATCAGCACCAAAATATTGATACTCTCATCACGCGGGTGAGTGGCCTGAACAAAGATAACAGACAGGAGCATTGTTAATACGGCACCAAATAGCTTCAACGCAAAAGCGCTGCCAAGAGTCTCATCAATACAATCGGGCTTACGCACTATCTCCCGAATAACAATTCCTTCAAGACCCAAATTTGAAAACGCCGAGAAGAGAGCCACGAATGCGAGTACATAACTATACTTGCCAAAAAGTTCCGGGCCCAGGTATCTCGCAACCCAGACACCGACAAACAGACCAATTCCCATCCTCAGAATTTTGTCAAAGAACAGCCAACCGGTATTACCGATCATCTTCAGAAGGTCGTGCCGCCCCTCAAGCCTTCTCCGCACAAAAGCCGGCAGGTATTTGATCCATGTTACATTCATGTATTTGCCTTGCCGGATAAATCTGCCATGAGTCAGCAGGAATTAGATACATCCAGAAGAGTATTCAACCATCAGGAGCAGATAGATAAGATGCGATTAACAAGCAACTTACACACAAATTGAACATGTACGAGAAACGGTGAAAAGCCATGATGCAATAGTGCGCACCTGGACTCGCGGAAACCTTCTTCAGCACATTGGCCGCTTAAACCACCAGTCTGCATGCTAACATACATTTCAGGCAGATACATGATTCTGACCCCCTTAGTGCTCCATCGGAGGAAAATTTCCACATCCATAGCCACGCGATAATTCAGATCAAACAGGCCGAACTTTTCATACACCTCCCGCCTGACAAACGTTGCCGGATGGTTGAACAGAACCAGGCGCCATGGGAGCCACCATCTCCCGGCGGGCCGGAGTCTTTTAATGACACAGTCTCCCGCACAGAGCAAAACATCCCCGTGCAGAACATCTACGTCAGGATTATCAGCAAAAAAATTCCGAACTCTGTCCAAAACGCCCGGCAACAATTGATCATCAGCATTTATCAAACCGACAATGTCACCTGAAGCTTTCGTTATCCCTTTGTTAAATGCATCGGCAATACCATCATCAGATTCACTGATAAAAAGATCTATTCCATCATACGACCTGGCAATATTCTGCGTCCCGTCAGTTGAATCCCCGTCGATTACGATATACTCAAAAACCGCTTCTTTTTGGGTAAGAACACTTTCTAGGGTCTTTGCTATGGTAAAAGCACTGTTACGGCATATCGTAATGATGGATACGTCAATCATTTATTGAACCATATCAGCACAGACGCCTGCAAAAAGTCGGGTCGACTCCGCAAGCGTATGTCTTGCGACATAGCGATAGCCAGAATCAGACAAAGACAAATACAGTGCGTTATCGTCCAAGAGACGTTGAGACTGACCCGTCAAACCCTCAACATCTTCAACCCCGGCAACTAGGGCGTTTGATTCATGTTTGGCATAGGGAACCGCCGTGGTCGTCACCAGCGGGCACCTGCATGCCATAGCTTCTAATGGCATCAACCCAAATCCCTCATGTCTCGACGGATACAGGAACATATCGGCACTGCTGAAAAGCTGCCTCAATTTTTCTTCCCCAACATAACCAAAATCACGGTGCACGATTCCCGGAAACATTCCGTCACTTTGCTCTCCAACTGTCCAAATCTCAAACATATCACGATGGGATTCGGTCAACCGCGTTACGACCGAACAGCCGATGTCAAAGCCCTTTCTGTGGTCTTTCCGGGAAAAAAGTATCACGCTTTTTCGGTTTTCTTTGGACTCAACCAACTCTGGATCAGGGTCTCTGAAAAACTTTTCAGTATCTACACCGTTTTCAACTACGGTCACGTTGGCATCAAAATGCTCCGAAAGTCGGTCGGCAAGATGCTTTGATACAGCAATTACTGGAATTCTGAAAAATTTCAGACCCATAACATAGAAAAATCTGACAAGTCGCTTCAGCAAAACTGACGTATAATACGATTCGTCATAGTCCTGCGCAAAATAGATAACCTTGCGTCGATTACGAATAAAAGTAAAGCAGGACATTGGAATGATATCAGCGATTACAAGGTCAGAAGGGAATCTTGATGTTAGTGCTGTAAAGATCGTAGCAAGCTTGTTTACAGTCGACAATCTTACGATGGACACACGAGGGTTTAGGTAAAAGACTGTATTAACTTCTGCAGTGGTTATGGATACTTCATGGCCGATTGACGCAAGATAATTCGCGTGGGAGACTACCATTTTGTCGCCACCTCTACTAAGAAGAGAATGTCTGAAAAAAACAATCCTCATTCATCCACCATATATCCCCCACCCCACCAGCATCACCCACAGTATCCCGACAATCAGCAACGGAATGTCGCGGGTCAAAGATTCAGTCGGGTCGCCCCCTTTGCCCGATTGAACCCGCAGCATGTAGCGCAACAGGCCGAAGCAGCAGAGCGGCACCGAATAGAGCAGCAGCGGTGAGTGGCGCGAAATGACATACATGCTGTAGGTCACCAGCACCGATCCGCCGGTCATGAAGAGGATTCCTTCCAGAAATCCCTTCGGGTAGGCTGTGAGTGACTTACGGTGGTGGTGAGCCTTGTCACCAAGCTGCTGTTTTTCTGCCAGCCTCTTGCCGGTGCTCAGAAATACCGACAACAGGAATACACTCAGGAAGAGCCATTCCGAGATTGCTATATTGAAAGCAGAGCCGCCCGCCTGCAGCCGCAGCAGGAAACCGGCCGAAATACAAAAAATATCGACAAGGACAAGCTCCTTCAGTCTGGCGCTGTACAGCAGTGAAATAACACTGTAAGCAGCCAGAATCAGCAGAAATGTGCCTGAAACATATATCGCCGCCAGGGTGCCGCCGATCAGCAGAACCGCAGCCATGAAACGCGCCGTGGCTGGTGAAATCTGCCCGGATGCTATCGGTCTGGTACGTTTATCGGGGTGATGGCGGTCATGCTCCCGGTCAAATATATCATTCAGGATGTATGTCGCGCTCGAAGCCGCACAAAATGCCGCAAACGGGATCAGGGCCCGGGACAGCACCGGTGTGTAAAAAAAGGTTCCTCCCAAAAACGGCGGAAAAAAAAGCATCAGGTTTTTCAGCCACTGCCGGGGGCGCAGTAACGTAACAACACAGATCACCCGGTTCATGACAGTTTCAGATACCTGAGCTGTATCACCAGGGATCGGCTGAACATCAGGATTCCTGCACCAGCGAAAGAAAGAAATCTTCCAGGTCGCGGCGTTTCGTCTCCACCAGAATCACCTCTGTTCCCGCTGAATTGACCGCTCCCATGAAGCTGTTGAATGATGCGGCCGGCACATAGAATTCCGAGATGGCGTCATTGCTTCGTAATGCGGTAAGGCCAGCACATGTTGCCGAATTGCCCGCCGGCAGCTTGAGATGGACCAAGTACCCCTCCACCCCGCTCCGCAGGATATGCTCAACCCGGTCCACTGCCACAAGCTTACCCTTGACGATCACCCCGACCCGGTCGCACACCTTTTCGACATCGTCCGTGATGTGCGTGCTGAAAAATACACATTTACCCCGTTTTTTCAGATCCAGGATGATGTCCTTCACCAGTGCCCGCCCAATCGGGTCAAGGCCGCTCATCGGTTCGTCCAGGATATAGACATCCGGGTCGTGGACCAGGGTCTGGGCCAGCCCGACCCGCTGCACCATCCCCTTGCTGTAGCCTCGCATGGGGCGTTTACGGGCATCCCAGAGGTCAAGGCGCTTCAAAACCTCTTCCGTCCGGCGAGCCAGCAACGAGGCCTCCATATTGAAGTGGCTGCCGACGAAGGCGATATACTCCTCTGCGCTCAAATAATCATAAAATGCCGGATTTTCGGGAAGATACCCGACTTTCAGTCGCGAGTCGGCCGATTGCACGTCAACACCCATGATGCTGGCCGAACCTGCCGACGGGGTGATCAGCCCCATCACCAGTTTGATGGTCGTGCTCTTCCCGGCCCCGTTCGGCCCCAGAAACCCGAAGACCTCCCCCTCCGCTATCTGCAGGTCAATCGCACACAGGGCATCGACTCGTGTCATCCGCTTCCCTTTAAACTGTTTGCTTAGCCCGGAGATTTCAATGGCGTTCATCTGCTGCTCCCTTGCTGCTCTCTTTTTTTGCTCCTGCAAAGGCGTACTTGCTGGTGGTGGCCACCTTGCCATCCGGCTCCAGATAAAACTGCCCACCGTAGGGATCCTTAGGGAGTGGTACCAGGTATCCGGCAGCACGCAGCTGGTCGATTGATACCGGCGGAGCTCCCCGCTCGCTCCGGAAACGGTCACGTGCAATTTCAATACGCAGAGTCTCTTTGAACGCGGCCAGCCTGATCTGGAAGTTTTTCCTGATAGCCTCGTTCTTCTCACCCTTTTCCATGGCTGTCAGATAGGCAATTGCCAATTCAGTCTGACCGGACTCCTGCATGTAGCGTCCGGCCAGAAGTCGAGAAAGTTCCGTACCGGAAAGTTCACCAGCCCGTTTGTAATATTCAGCCGCTTTTTTGCTGTCCTTCAGAAAATAGGCGCTGTTGAAACCGGCAAAGAAGGGGAGATACCAGTCCCAGTCGCGGTACTTCATACCGTAATCCATCAGATCGTTGGCAATCTGGTATTGCCCGACTTCCCAGGTCAGAAACGACTGGGCGAAATAATAGGCATCCATGTTGTAGGGATCCAGCCTGACAGCGCCGTGCAGCAGACGTGACATGGTCATAAAATCAGGGGGAACAACGACCTTGTTCATGTTTTTTTCGAGCAGTCCGCCGTAATACATCAGCACCTTCATCACAAGCCCGGCCCCGATCAGCTCCTTGTGGTCAGCCGCAACCGCCTTGAGCGCTGCCACCGTCGGTACATAGCCAAGCTTCTCCTCAAATGGTTTATCACGCAGATATGTCGTAAAGGGAACGATCATAATTCCATACAGAATAAGGCACACCAAGGCTGCAGAGGCTGTTTTTATCATAACCTATCTCATCTCGCGACGTGAAAACAGTGCCGCAGACACGGCCAATAGAAAGCCAACGTAGACGACAAAGTAGCAGAATGTCAGCATGAGTCCCTGAGGCGGAAGCGGCAGTCCATAGATGGCGTTGACCTTTAGATCGAATGCACCGAAATTAGGCAGCACGTAATACAGGGCGGCGGCGACCTTTCGCAGCACAGGAGAGAGATTTTTTGAAGCCGGAGAGTTGACATATTCGTAAACCTGCTGGGTGACCCCGCCGGCCAGAAACGTGGCGATAGTACCGAATACCGGCAGAAAGAACGAGGTGCTGACAGTCGAGAAGAGGAAAGCCACCGCCACCAGCAGAACATATTTCAAAGCATCAAACAGGATGCAGAGGCCCATCGTACTCCATACAATGGGTCGCTGAGGGGGATAGGTGGTTGAAGCGTAGGCTACGACGGCAAAAGTGGCAAGCCCCATAACAACAGCCGCCAGAAGGACAAAGAGTGCATTTCCGCCAAATCGGCCAAGCAGATACATCTGACGTGACAGCGGCAGCCCGAGGACACTGTAGGTATAGCGCCGCTCAATATCGCGCCACAGTGAGGTTCCACCCAGGAACACCGCCAGCAGCAGCATGATAAAAGAAATCAGAGAGAGCGACAGGGTCATGGAAAGCTCGGTCACCTGCCGCATCGATAGTGATGCAATGGCAGGAATAAATAAAAAAGAGCACGCCGACACCATAATCCCCTGGAAAACCCGATCCCTGAAAATGCCTTTCAATGTTATGCCGATGATCGTCATCATACAATTCTACCCCATGGCCTTATCATAATGACGCCACATCTGGAAGAGGTGACGCCGCTCAATAGACATTTTTAGCAACAACCCTCTGAATTTGCAAGATGCATCTCACTCTGCAACCTTGACCCGCACAGTCCGCATCTCGGTCACGAACCGAAAGGCCAGCGGCAGCAGCGCCGCCAGAAAAATTATGCCGCAACCGGCCCATTCCCTCGCATCGAGACGCTCTCCCAGTACTAAAAATCCGGCCAACAGGCTCCAGACCGGATCAAGCGTGTAGACCAGTCCGGCGCGGGTGGGCGTGACATGGCGCTGATAAATATTCTGCAGTGTGAAGCAGAATACCGTCGGAAATAGTGCGCAGTATGACAGTGACAGCGCTGCAGAAGTGGTGACCGTGAACGCGGGGAGAGGAAGCAGCAGACAGGCAACAGCTGCCATCAGCGCTACGGTAGCAAACTGAACCAGCGATACCAGATACACATCATCGTCTTTGAGCACCTTTGATACGGTAATAATATGGACAGCGATCAAAAGGGCGCAGACAGTTGAGGCCAGATCACCCTGATTGAAACCTTGGCCGCCTCCGCAGGCCAGCAGCCATATTCCGGCAACCGCCAGAGCAATACCTGCCATGTTGATCGATCCGACCTTGTCACGCCAGACAATGCGGGTTATCAGCGGGATGAACAGCACGAAAAGGTTATTGAGGACACCAGCCCGCGAGATGCTGGTTCCTTTGATGCCGAACACGAACATCAGATTGGTCAACCCCAGGGCGATACCAACCGTCATACCCCGCTTGACCGTAACGGCATCCAGGTTTCTGAGCCTGCCCCAAAAAACCAGCAGCATAATCAGCGTCGCCAGACAGAACCTGAGCAGCACGAAAAGCTGCGGAGGGATGCTGCTGACGCCAATCTTGGTGAAGAGAAAACTGCCCCCCCAGAAAAAAGTGGTCAGCACCAGAAAAAAATAAACCCGCCCCGTTGACGGCTGTTCGGTTGCTGTCATGCTCTGGAAAAGCCAAACCGGAGTGCCAGAGGCAACTGCAGATGCCGATTCATCCTTTTTTTGCCCCGTCAGCGCCTTTCAGCAGCTGCGTACCAACCCAACGGCAGGCGAACTGATAGGCGATCCTGCCACTGTTGTCACCCTTTTCGTAACCCCACTGGATAGCCGCTTTGCGAGCCTCCTGAGTCCAATGGAGGTCAGCTCCCTGTTTTGCACTCAGCTTTTCGACCCACTGACGCACTACCGTGACGTACTGATCCTGGCTGAAAGGGTGAAATCCTACCCAGATGCCAAACCGACCGGAGAGGGAAATTTTTTCTTCGATGGCCTCGCCGTGGTGCATCTCGTTGTTCACCAGCATGGCACCACGATTATCGGTTTCAAACTCCGGCAGGAGGTGCCGCCGGTTGGAGGTGATATAGATCAGGATATTCTCCGGCGGGGCATACACGGCTCCATCGAGGGCGCTTTTGAGCATCTTGTAACTCGACTCGCCGACTTCGAAAGAGACATCATCAGAAAATATGATAAAGCGGTAGGGCTGTTTTTTAATGCTGTCGACAATGTCGGGCAGATGGATCAGATCGCTCTTGTCCACCTGAACGATCCTCAGTCCCTGCGGGGCATAGCTGTTGAGAATCGCGCGAATCAGCGAGGACTTTCCGGTACCCCGCGTCCCCCACAACAGGGCGTTGTTCGCCGGAAAACCGGCCAGGAACTGTCGGGTATTCTCTACAACGATCCGCTTCTGATCTTCTATTCCGAGCAGATCATCAAGGGTCACCGACTCCACATCGGCCACCGGTTCGAGATAACCGGCAAAGGAATGCCTGCGCCAGTTGGCTGCATGACAGCTCTGCCAGTCGATTTCTGCGACAGGCCTGGGGAGCAACATCTGCAGGGAAGCGAGCACCTGCTTGAGTTGTTGCGCTAATTCGTAATCCATTATTTTGCCTCTTCCTAGGTGCATGCCTGCGCGGTGCGGTCAGACAATGACGTTGACGTTTCTGCGGTAATAACATATTGTTCCCTGCACGTCAGCTACAATTATCGACATATTAATCAACACCAATTACGCCTAACCGGAGCATTATAAAATGTTTCTTAAAGTAATCGATCTCGCTGCTGCCGTGGGGGTCGAGGAAAAAACAGTTCTGAACTGGATTAAAGTCCAGGGGCTGCCGGCTCACAAAATTGACGACCGCTACCTGATAAACCGGGTCGATCTTCTGGAATGGGCCACCACCCAGGGTATCACCATCCCGCCGGATCTCTTTTCGGCCAATGAGGATACGACCAAACTGCCTCCTGTTTCGGAAGCTCTGCAGCAGGGCGGCATCCACTACGACCTGCCGGGCGACACCCCGGAAACGGCACTGCGCGAGGTGGTTGCACGCCTGAAGCTCCCTCCGTACCTCGACCCCGAGTTTCTGCTGCAAACCTTGCTGGCACGTGAAGCGCTCGGTTCCACGGCATTCGGCAACGGCATCGCCATTCCACACGTTCGTAACCCGATCGTCGGCCAGATGGGGGAATCGGCCATCAGCCTCTGTTTCCTGAAAACCCCCATCGATTTCGATGCGGTTGACGGCAGGCCGGTTACGATTCTCTTCACCCTCGTAACCCCCAACGTCAAAGCGCATCTGCAGCTGCTGGCTAAACTCGCGTACCTGCTCCACGACCGTCCGTTCCAGGATCTGCTGCACCGCCCTGGAACGGAGTCCGAAATATTCGCTGCCATCCACGTGCTGGAGGAGAACGTCAGGAGGTAACTGATCCATGCTGCAGGAGCTGCTTTCACCGGGAACTCTCGTGTATTCAGCGACACTATTGGCCGCCCTGTCAGGTGTCCCGCTGCTGGTTCCTTCTCGTGTGTCGGCAGCCGCTGGTCAGCTGCTGGCTATTATCCTGATGGTGGTATCTTCCTGTGCCGGCCTGGCTGGTACTGCACTGCTGCTTGTCTCCGGGCACTCGACGTTCTGCCGAATAGACTGGACACTCCCCTTCGGGGCGCTGCATTTCGGCATCGACCCGCTGTCGGCCTGGTTTCTGATCCCCATTTTTCTCATCCCCGGCTGTTCGGCACTCTACGCCCGCTCTTACTGGCACGCCGACCGTAATCCCGCCACCGTCCGCAGCATGTCCTTTTTTTTCGGCGTCATGACCGCAGCCATGAGTGGAGTCGTGCTGGCACGCGACAGCATCAGCTTTCTGTTTTCGTGGGAGATTATGGCTCTGGCGGCCTACCTGCTGATAACCACCGAAGACAAAAAACGCGAAGTTAACGAAGCCGGGACGCTCTACATGATCACCACCCACACCGGAACGCTCGGTCTGTTTGCGCTCTTTCCGCTGCTCTTCGCGGCCACCGGCTCCTGGCTGTTCCCCACGGCAGGTTCGCTGAACGCTTCATCGCCACAGGCTGCAGCCATCTTTCTGACAGCCCTCTTCGGCTTTGGACTGAAGGCCGGCATCATGCCTTTGCATATCTGGCTTCCTTCAGCCCACGCCAACGCTCCCAGCCACGTTTCGGCAGCCATGTCGGGCGTCATTCTCAAAATCGGTATCTACGGCCTGCTGCGCACCCTCTCCTTTTACCAGCAGATTCCTCTCTGGTGGGGCTGTCTCGTACTGGCCCTGGGCATCATCTCCGCCATTGCCGGAGTGCTGTTCGCCATCGGGCAACACGATCTGAAACGGCTCCTGGCCTATCACAGCATTGAAAACATCGGCATCATCTTTATGGGGATTGGAATCGCACTGATCGGCCAGACAACCGGCTCGCTGGCCATGACGTTGCTGGGAATGGGCGGCGCCCTGCTGCACGTCCTCAACCACGCCACCTTCAAGGCACTGCTTTTTCTGGGAGCCGGATCGGTCATCCACGCCACCGGCACCCGTGAAATCGACCTGCTGGGTGGGGTAGCCCGCCGCCTCCCCTCCACAGCACTGCTGTTTGGCATCGGCGCGGTTGCCATCTGCGGATTGCCGCCGTTAAACGGCTTCGTCAGTGAATTGCTGATCTATCTCGGCCTGTTTCGCGGCATGGGGGGGGTGGGAATTGCTGCGGCAATTTCGGTACTGGCTGCACCGGCGCTGGCACTGGTTGGTGGACTCGCAGTGGCCTGCTTTGTCAAAGTCTACGGAATCGTCTTTCTGGGGACGCCCCGCTCAGACCAGCACCGGGCAGACCATGAAGCCGGCTGGCAGATGCTGCTACCCATGACCCTGCTGGCACTGGTCTGCGCCGGTATTGGCCTTGCTCCAGCTCTGATTTCTACCCCCCTGCAGACTGCCGGTCTCACGGTTTTTCCCGCTTTGGTCGTACCGGACGGGATTGCGCTGTCACAGCTTGCCCCTCTGTCAACACTCACTCTGACAGGGATGACGCTCCTGACTCTGCTGGCGTTACTGCTGTTCTGCTACCGTCGGCGACTTGCGGCTGCACCGGTAGGAGCTGCTGAGACATGGGGATGCGGCTACCAGCGTCCGGCGGCCCGGATGCAGTACAGCGCCTCATCGTTTGCCCAGATGCTGACATCGCTGTTTGCCTTCGTCCTGAGGCCTCATCATCACCCTCCCGACGTAGCTAGCGGGATATTCCCCCCCGTCACCCGCTTCGGGAGCCATGTTCCTGAAGCGGTGCTGGACCTCTGCTACATCCCCGCCCTGGAACGTCTTTATCAGCGTTTCCTGCCACTTCGCAGACTGCAGAGCGGCATCCTGCAGCAATACGTCCTCTACACCCTGCTGACCCTGATAGCACTACTGATAAGCGACTATCTGTGATTCTATTTTGCTACTACTGCGCTATGGCGTTCAGCTCTACCCGGCTGCGGGAGACGGTCTCTTTTTCAGGCGCTTTGAACAGGTTATCCTTCTTTTCAAAAATCCGCTCGGCCGGAACGCCCCCCGAGGTAATCAGGTAGTTTTTCACCGCGGCTATTCTTTCGTGGGCCAGAAGTTGAAGTTCGGTTTCACCGACCGGCGTGTTGGTGATAATCAGCTTCTTCATTTCCCCCGGTGGTAATTCTTTGACCAGGCCGATCATATTCCTCGGTTTGGGAAACTTCTCCTTGCGGTACACTGCAGCCAGAAAGGTATCCTGCTCACCGGGCAGCAGCGTGATACTATCTTCGCTGCTTCCTTCTTTCAGGTTTCCGTCCTTGCTGAGTGCCAGGAACTTCTCGTGACGCAGCTTACGATTCAACAGCTCGTTGCGATACCCTTCGGTGTCCCTGTCGCGATCCACATACCCCTTCAATTCCATCTTCAGGGCCGGCCGGTCTGCCAGCAGTTTGGCCAGCGAGGTCAGCTTCCGCTCCTCAGACGGAGAAAAAGCACTTGTTCCCGTGTCAAACTGGATGGCACTGAAATCCTGACCGCCGCCAGCCATCGATGAAAGCAGCGCGAAGGGCGAGGTGACCGCCTTGACCAGCAGATTTTTGACCACCTGCCAGACTACTCCCCAGATGCTGAACCGGGGATCGTCCGTTCGGCCGGTAACCGGTAGATCCAGGTGAATCTCCCCCCTGCGATCTTTCAGCAGGGCCAGGCCCAATTTAACCGGTAACGTGGTGGCCTTGTCGCTTTCAACTTTTTCGCCGAAGGTAAACTGGTCGATGAACACTCGGTTCTCGGAATTCAGCTGCTTCTTGTCGATACGATAGTTCAGGTCGAGAAAAAGCTTGCCTTTCTCCACCGCATACCCCAGAAACCTAGATGAATAGGGGGTTACCGGTGAGAGCTCAATATCGCGAAATGAGATTTTGAGGTCCACAAAAAGGTCTCCCCGCAGCGGGTTGACCCGTCCAGTGATCTGCAACGGGGAATGATTGTCCAGATTGCCCCGCAGGTCAACATCGGCGAATTTAGCTTCCTCGGACGATAAGCCGCTGACCCTCCCTCCCAAGTTATAAAACGTGGTTGCGAACTGCTGTGGCAGATGATTATCAGTAAAGGAGAGCGTGCCGTCCTGAATGGTTACGGCATCGATTTTAACCGGTGTCCGGGCTACTGTCGGCTGCAGCGGCATGCCGGGAGAACCTGCGGGTGGCGTAGTCACGGCAGATGGCTGTGGTACAGCCGCAGAAGCATCAATGCGTTTCGGGCTCTCCACGAGATTCTGCAGGTTCAAGGTTCCATCCGTGCGGATGGCGATTCGAGAATAGACGCCGTTAAGAGCTACCTGGCGCAGTGTCAGGCTGAATGGCTCCAGACTGCCACGGATGTCGTCCAATTGCAGGCTTTCCCATTTGAGCAGGTCCTCTTCGGCTGCAGTGTCGATGGCGTGAAAGGAGCGGATGCCTGCGTTCCCTTTGAAGCTTCCGGAGGGCTTGCCGTTTGTGAGCGCTATATCCACGTTCATGTCGGCATCTGCCAGACCACCTACGACAAAGACGTTGACGTTGGACGGGAAATAGGGATCAAAATCACGCAGCGGCAGGCGGCTGGCAGTTAAACTCCCCCTGTAGCGGAACGGCAGGGGGGTGATTTGCCCTTTGGCCTTAAGAGGTGTGGCCCTGTTGAAGGTCGACGAAAAGTTCACTCCTGCCGGCGTAAACTTTGGCCCGTTCAGATCAAAAAGGCTCAGGGTGGTGTTGCTGAAGGTAAAACGCGGCTTTTCTTCAAAGGTCTTGTCGGTAAACTCCGCATTGAACTTTTCAAGCTGGAATTTTTTGAGCCGGAACGATAAAGCCTGGGCCGCAGCCTGTTTCTGTGCCGCAACATCAACGGGCTTTGGCACTGCTGTTGTTTCGGCGGTTGCAGGAAGCTGCTGAGCAGCAGATTTTGTCTTTGATGGAGCCGGTCTGATCAACGACAAGATTGAAATCCTGCCATCTGCCTCGCGGGACAGGGACAAATTCCCTTTTGAGAGTTTAAGTTCACCTGCCTCGACCAGGTTTTCCTTCTGGCGGTATCCGGCATCATTGACCTCCAAGCGGGCCAGGTCAAACCCCTCCCGGTCGCCATAACGAGTCGAAAAACCGGTGAGTAGCAGTTTACCCTGCTCAACCGTCAGTCCGGACTCCGTGCTGTAGTTAATTTCCGATGAAAGTTCAACGGTTCCCTTGAGTGGCGCCGTCAGGAACTGCGACAGATAGGGCCAGGCACGCTGAAGTTTCATACCACTCAGCTCGCTGGACAGGCTGACTTTCAAAGGAATAAGGGAAAAACTGCCATCGGCGCTGAAATCAGTCTCGTTATCCATCAGCAGCGACAGCTCGTACTCGGCCGAACTCCCAGCGGATGTTGAAAAATTCCGTATGGAAGCGTCAATCTGCCTGACCTCGCTTTTGAAGCCGCCCGATGGCAGGGCATCGCTGAAGTGAATAGTTCCGTTGCTGAAGGAAAAATCAGTAACCTTGATACTAAGGGTTCCGCCGTTCGGCGGATTGGCCGGCGCTGAGGTATCCTGCTGTTTTTCCTCCGTTGATGGCTGCAGCAGGCGGTTGAACATCCACTCTCCATCACCAGTGCGGCTGGCAAATAGTTCCAGACCGTCAAGCCTGATGGATTCGAAGGCGAATCTACCGGCAAGCAGCTCCAGAAGTGACGCCCTGGTTTCAAAGAGCGGGATACTGATAAGCGGTTTACCGTTTCTCAGGTTGACGACACAATTTTCCAGCCGTGCCATCCCTTTTATGTGGAGCTGCGGTTTCTTGTCTGCATGGATCCGGTAAGTTATGTCGGAGTCAATGCTCAAACTGCCCGACGTGATATCCGCAGGGGGGCGTGTCGGCAGATAGGCAACATACTCCGGCAGGCTGAGCTGACTGAGGTCGACGTGTACCGACGTCTCCATTGAACTGCTAAGCGGCTTGATCTTGCCGGAAAATTTGAACGGCGCTCCGTTGACTACGGCCGAAATATGCGGATCGGTGTACTTTTCAACCAGGTAGGGAATATTGCTGATGAACGGCACTGCAGCATTAAAGTTGCGAACGGTATGCGTGCGCCCCCCCGGTACGGCACGGTCGTCAAAATCAAGCGACCCGTTCGTAATAGAAATATTATTAATGGAAAAGTGCGTTTCGCTTTTGGATTTCGGCTTTGCCTTCAGGCGCGCAACGATGTCTTCGAAGTCGTAGCTGTTCGACGCACGACGAGCGAAGGATATGGACGGAGCATCAACTGTTACTCTCGACAGGATCACGGCTCTCCGGTAAGCCGATGCCAATCCCAGTGAGGCCCGCAGGTTGCCCAGGGATATGAACTTCCCTCCGTCAGTTCCTTTGATGGTCATGCCGCTGACGGCAATGGAAAGGGTGAATGGATTGATAGAGACACTTTCAATCTGAGCCGTGCGACCAAGCTCCTTCTCAATGGCGGCCACGGCTCGATCTCGAACGATCAGCGGCAGGATTGCAACGATAAATATCAACGATGCTGCAGACAGGCACAGACAGGTAGCCAGAATTATTTTTTTTCGGGACATTGGATTCTCGTGTTTACACAGTTGAACATGGCGGACAATGAAAGTGAGACGCTAATCAGACAATCTCAAAAAGTCGTCTGTGATTTTCGTGCCAGCCACCATATCACTTATTTCAATTTGCTACACCCGCTTTAGGGCAAGAAATATTCTTTTTGAGGTACTTAATCCAATCCGGCCATGCAGCTGTGCGATATTACTGTTATATTTCGAACTATTACGAATACACTACACATTGGCACTGCTTATGCTTTTTCAATAACCAGCTGAACCCACTTGAAAGGAGAACCGCCATGAAAAAGATTTTTTCCGCCATAATCGCCACCCTCGCTGCCGTATCGTTCACTGCCGTTGTGTTTGCCGCTGATGCCGCCAAACCTGCCGCACCGGCTGCCGAGAGCGCCGCTGCTCCCGCTGGAGACGTAAAGAAAGAAGTAAAGCCGGTTAAAAAACACAAAAAACACCTCAAGCACAAACGTCATGCAAAACCTGCTGCTCAGAAGGAAATCGCATCTCCTGCAACCCCGGCTTCGCCCGCCGCACCCGCACCGCCGGCGACACC